>ENA-OQMY01000085-OQMY01000085.1-human-gut-metagenome-genome-assembly--contig:-NODE-85-length-32291-cov-3.914687_pt1 | contig 32291 bp, 27 predicted proteins | sample MGYA00242623_ERZ504868 | MGnify/ENA primary metagenome ERZ504868 (study PRJEB26092, sample SAMD00036386) | human gut metagenome | host: Homo sapiens | study: EMG produced TPA metagenomics assembly of...
AGCAAGCGAGTCCTCATCGTATAGACTGCTTGCTCTCGAGAGCGGCTCGGACGGACGTGCCACGTTGTGGTACAGCCAGGCAGTCTTATGGGACAGGACGATCGGCAGGTCCATGAGCCCTCCAATGGAGTCGGATAACCAACCTTATTCCCCTGCCCACGGGTCCGCACACCCTCATGCGCAAGAAAGCGGTTCCACCCGGTCGAGTGGCAGAAAAACCATCACAACATTCGATGCGTTTTCCCGATTTTGGCTAAAAAAACGTCGAATGTTGTGATGGTTTGAGGCGAGGGGCACGGAGAGGTCAAAGCATCATGCTCGAACGGGTTAATCCAACTCTTTTAAACCATGGGAAATGAATACAGGCTCACTTTTTCGCCCGGCACCCAACATAAACCTTGACTCTACAATCGTTGTAGGATTTTCACTACACTGGTACGTAAACAAACCCAGCCAGAAAGCCCCGCCCATGGAACACGACCTCACACGCGGCAATGTCCTCAAGACCATCGCGGTCTTTGCCCTGCCCTATATGCTCTCGTACTTTTTGCAGATGCTCTACGGCATGGCCGACCTGTACATGATGGGGCAGTTTAGCGGCGCTGCCGGCATCACCGCCGTGGGCAATGGCGCGCAGACGCTCTATATCATTACCGTGACGCTCGTGGGCCTGGCCATGGGAACGACGGTCATCGTCGGCCACGCCGTGGGCTCGCGCCGCTTCGACCGCGCCGAGACCGCTATCGGCAACACCATTACACTCTTTATGGGTGTCTCGGTGGTGCTGGCCGCTGTCCTGCTCGCACTGTGCCCGCAGATCGTGTCACTCATTGGCACGCCGGCCGAGGCAGTCGAAGGCACCGCCGCCTACCTGCGCATTTGTTTTATGGGCATTCCCTTTATCGCCGCGTACAACATCCTCTCGGCCATCTTTCGCGGCCTGGGCGATTCGCGCTCGCCCATGTACGTGATCGGCGTGGCGTGCATCATCAACATCGCGCTCGACTTTCTGTTTATCGGACACATGGGGCTAGGCCCTGTGGGCGCGGCGCTCGGCACGGTGACCGCGCAGACGGCCAGCGTTGCCCTCGCGCTCGTGTGGCTCAAGAGCCGTCGCACGAACATCCACGTTAAGCGCAGCGACCTGCGTCCCCGGCCCGAGATGCTCGGCAGCATTCTTAAGATCGGCGTGCCCGTGGCCGTGCAGGACGGCTGCATCCAGGTGGCGTTTATGTTCATCACCGTCATCGCCAACCATCGAGGACTCGTCGATGCCGCCGCCGTAGGCCTGGTCGAAAAGATGATTAGCTTCTTGTTCATCGTGCCAAGCTCCATGGGCGCAACCGTCAGCGCGCTCACGGCGCAAAACGCCGGCGCGGGCAAGGGCGACCGCGCGCGTCAGGTGCTCAAGGACGCCATGACCATCTCGGTAGTGTACGGCTGCCTGATCACGGTGCTGATGTGGCTAGTGGCACCGGCGTTTATCGGCTTTTTTGCCAAGGACCCCGCGGTGGTCGCGGCCGGTACCGGCTATATGCGCAGCTATAGTTTTTGACGCAATCTTTGCCGGCATCCACATTTGCTTTAGCGGCTTTTTCGCCGCGTATGGCAAGAGCTACATCGGCTTTGCGCACAACGTGCTGGCTGTGGTACTCATTCGCGTACCCGGTGCATGGCTGCTGTCGAACGCCTATTCCGACACGTTGTTTCCCATGGGCATCGCCTCGCCGTGCGGATCGATTTTGTCGGCAGTCATCTGTGTTATCGCGTTTACCGTGCTCAACCGGCGCGGGGCTTTTGACAAGTTGGTGGCGTAGCGGGGCGACGCATGCCTAGCACCTCTCCCCTGTTTTTACCGAAAGGAGCATTCCTGTGACCGACATGCCAAACGAACACACCGAGGGCCTGCTCCGCATTGGCGAGGTGGCGCGCCTGCTCAATTTGAGCGTGGGCACACTGCGCCATTACGAACAGATGGGGCTATTGGAGCCGGCATATGTCGATCCGGCGAGTGGGTACCGCTACTACGGATCGCGGCAGCTCTCCACCCTCAACACCATCGGCAACCTGCGCGTTCTCGACCTGCCGCTGGCCCAGATTCGCGAGTTTGTCACTACGCGCGATATGGATTTGATGCAACGGCAACTGACCAAGCAACAGGAGTTAATTGAACGCAAGCGGCGTGAGCTGGAGCGCATGTCGCGCAAGATTGACCAGCGGCTTGCCTTGCTTCATGGCGCTTTGAATGCTGATCTCGACACCATTAGCGAAATCGAGGAACCCGAACTTCGCTGCGCCGCACTGCACGAGCGCGTCAATCCCACCGACGCCTATTCGCTGGGATGGCATATCCGCCAGCTTCAGCAGGGACAGCACGAAACCTTTGCCTATCTGGGCAATCTGGGTGTAGGTATCGCGCCCGAACGCCTGGCCGCCGGCGACTTTGACGGCTACGACGAGGTCTTTCTGCTGCTCGATGACACCGATGATTACTTGGGCGACGTTGAGACGCGACCTGCCGCGCGCTGCCTGACCATAAGTTTCCGTGGCACGCACGGACAAGCAGCCCCGCGCTACGAGCGGCTGCTCGGCTACATGCACGAACACAACCTGACGCCCGCCGGCCCGTCGCGCGAGATCGCCCTGATCGACGACATCATCAGCGACGACCCCGCGACCTACGTGACGCAGATCACGGTGCCGGTTACCCCAGCAAAGTAAGATCCGCCCGGAAGGCATCATGCTTTCCGGGCGGTTTTACTCCTCGGGAATCGGAAACGCACGGATGAACTCTGCGGGCGAGAAGGTCTTGATGGTCGAGCGTACAAAAGCGGCGCGGTCACGCGTGATGATAAAGTCCACGCCGGCACGCTCGGCCATCGCACGAATACAGCCGTCCTCAAAGTCCGGTTCATCGGAATAGGCGGAGGCAAAACAAGCTTCTTGGTCGAGAGGCTCTACCGAGTAGCTCTTAAGGCAGTCGCGCACCACATCGCGGGCGCGCGCCTCGCCGGCCTGTTTAGTGAGAATGTAGTACGCGTCCTTGAGGGAGCAGGCCGAAACAACGCCCTCGATAAGCCCTACGTCAACAAGCCCCTTGATCGTTTGCGCCGCCGCATGTTCCGGCCGGCCCGGAAGCACGCAATCGAGCAGAAAAATGGTATCGAGAAATGCCCTCATAGGTAGCGCTCCCTCGCGACGCGCTTTTCATCTTCAACCGTCATCGTATCGAGCGGCGTTCCCTTTGGCATTTTGGCCACGATATCGAGATACTCCTGGTAGTCCTCATCCTCCGCGAGCATCTCGCGAATCTCCTTCCAGGTGATCTTGGGATGCCACATCGTACCCACGTCGCGCTTGGGCTTGTCCGAACCGCGCGTCGACTTTGCACCCCCACGCTCCTGAGCAGCGTCATATTCCACCGCAACTGGGCCTTGATAGTCGAGTGGCACAATCTTGAACAACGGCTTGCTCCGCTTGAAGACCACAACCTCTTCGCCCTCATTGGCAACCCTTTCGGCCACCTGCGTAAGGTTTTGGCGCAGCTCCGAAAATGCGACAGTAACCATAACGGCTCCTCTCAACATGTATCTTTACTGCTCAGTATACACGTTAATGTTAATGTTTATATTGAGAATGCGACGGCGCTACCTACATACCCAGCTCATTTTCCCCGATTATTTCGATGGAAACCCCTTTGCTTTGCCAGTCCATAGCCTTTTTGACTTTCGATCCGTATTTTCCGGTTGACCACATTTCGTTTCCGCAGCCGCCCACAACCACATAGTTGCATTTCTTGGTTACGCTTTTGATGCAGCTGCCGCCCATTTTCTCGATGTAAGAAGCAATTACATCCTTAGAGCCATGCTCAAAGTTTCCACTCAAACAGAAATTGCGCCCTTCAAAGAAGACTTCTTTACCAGACCCATGGGCCACAGGATCCTCAAGCCTTCCGAACAGCTCAATAAGGCTATCCGATTCCTCAGAATCGATATCGCCATCGATAAGCATCTCAGCCATCAATTCATAGATATATGAAACTGTAGCATCTTCCCTGAGATCAACGTGGTCCTCGATAAAAGCCATGATGTTCATTGCTTCATCAAAGGATACAGAACCGTCTGAGATGGCTTCATGGCTCAGCGTGATAAGACCGCGCAGAGCCTCCGTTCGCGATGAGTAATGCCTTTCATGGCAAGCGCGCCTTTCACGACGCCCCAGACTGCCTAGGCTAAATGGCTTAAAGCGCTCTTCCGAACGCTCTTCCTCACATAGCTTCCAATATATTTCAAAACAGGCATCAACATCGTCCATGGCATTATGATGGCGTCCCATGGAAATGTCTAAGTTGCTACAGACAGTCGGAAGCTTGTAATTCTCGTATTCAGGATGCAACCTTTTGGCCATTTCCAGAGTGCACGCGTAAACAAAATCTGGCTTTTCATAACCATAGCCAAGCAAAGACTTGCTTAATACAGATAGGTCAAAGGGCGCATTATGGGCAACGAGAATCGATCCCTCGATTCTATCCGACAGTTCGTCTTCCCAAAGAGAACGAAAGCAAGGACTATCTTTTACCGCAACAGGAGATAAGCCCGTTAGGCGCATGTTGAAGTCATCAAAAGGTTCTTCAGGATTAACCGTGAACTGAACACGGTCGATTATCTCGCCTTCCGAAGTCGCCCGGATAAGCCCGATCGAACTTATCCGATCGTTTTTCTTATTAGGAGTCTCGACATCAAAAAATGTTAGATCCATATGAATCTCCTATCGCTCCGGGATAGCACCAGTCCGCAGGATCTCTTCAAGCTCTTCCTCGTTTAACACCGGCACTCCGAGCGATTCAGCTTTTGAAAGCTTGGAACCGGCATTCGGGCCAGCCACAACAAACGATGTCTTCTTTGATACCGAACCTGCAACCTTTGCGCCGAGAAGCTTGAGCGCTTCTCCCGCCTCGGAACGCGTACGCTTCTCGAGCGTACCGGTCAGCACAAAAGTCAATCCAGTTAGCGGTTGCCCCGAAGCGAGATCGACGGAAATGCCAGCTTGCTCAGACTTTGTTTGCATCTCGCCCATAAGGTCTTCCTCGAGAGAGAGACCATATTCACGAAGTCGTTGGAGAACATCGAGGTTTTCCGGAATAGAGAGGAACTCCTTTATGCTTTTTGCAATTTCCGGTCCAACTCCTTCAATCTGGGCCATATCTTCCGCGTCAGCTACAACGAGCGCATCAATTGAAAGGTAACGCCGCGCTATAAGCTCGGCAACGCTCTTTCCCACCAAGCGAATCCCCAAAGCAAATAGAACCCTTGAGAGCGGCAGCTGGCGAGATTTATTGAGCTCATCGACTATCTTTTCAGCCGTCTTAACACCCACCGGTATGGGCTCGCCCGCATTTTTAACGATTCGATCGGCTTTGTAAAGCCTTGGAGTACCATCCGCGTTGAGCATCGGCTTTCCATGCTTGTCGAGCATGGGGTCGCCCTTGCGATGTCCTCCTTTTACCACGCGGCCCGTGTCCAGGCCCGCGATGTCGTCGACCGTGAGCTGGTAGAAGTCCGCGACATCGTGGATCAGACCGGCGGCGATCATCTTGTCGACGATCTCGTCGCCCAGGCCGTCGACGTCCATGCAGCCGCGGCTCACCCAGTGGAGCAGGCGCTCCTTGAGCTGTGCGGGGCAGTCGATGGAGACGCAGCGGTAGGCAACCTCGCCGTCCTCATGGACCACGGGGCTACCGCACACGGGGCAAACCTCGGGCATGTGCCAATCAACGCTGTCGGCCGGGCGCTTGTCGAGCACCGGGCCCACGACCTCGGGAATCACGTCGCCCGCCTTGTGCACGATGATGGTGTCGCCCTCGCGCACGTTTTTGCGGCGAATCTCGTCGATGTTGTGCAGCGTGGCGCGCGCGATGGTGGAGCCGGCGACCGTCACCGGGTCGAACTCGGCGACTGGCGTGAGCACACCGGTGCGGCCCACCTGGATGCGAATTTCGCGCAGGACGGTCTGCTTTTCCTCGGGCGGGAACTTAAAGGCAATGGCCCAGCGCGGTGCGCGGGCGGTAAAGCCAAGGTCGAGCTGCTGCTGAAAGCTGTCGACCTTCACGACCACGCCGTCGATGTCGTAATCGAGGTCACCGTGATGCTCAAGCGCCTGGGCGCAGAACTCGTGGACCTCGGCCGGCGTGGCGCAACGAGCCACGTTAGGGTTGACGCTAAAGCCGGCACTGCGCAGCCAATCGAGGAACTCGCGCTGGCTGTGGACGTGCAACGGGTCGGTATCGGCAATGGCATAGATAAAGGTGGCCAAGTCGCGACGCGCCGTGATCTTGGGGTCCTTTTGACGCAGGGATCCTGCAGCGGCGTTGCGCGGGTTGGCGAAGGGGTCGCGGCCCTCGGCATCGGCCTCGTCGTTTAGACGGACAAAGCTGCCCTTGGGCATGTAAACCTCGCCGCGCACCTCGATGGTACGCTCGCGGTCGACGCCCATGTGGGCGAGCGCCGGCTCGGACAGGTGCATGGGCACGTCCTTGATGGTACGGACGTTGAGCGACACGTCCTCGCCCGTGGTGCCGTCACCACGCGTGGCGGCGCGCACGAAGGTGCCGTTTTGGTAGGTAAGCGCCACGCCCAGACCGTCGATCTTAAGCTCGCAGGTATAGGTGACGCTGCCGGCACCGAGCGCATCCTCGGTGCGCTGGAGCCATGCGTCGAGCTCGTCCAGATCCATGGCATCGTCCATGGAATACATGCGCGCCATGTGCGTGACCGGCGTAAACTGCTCGCTCACGTAGCCGCCCACGCGCTGAGTGTAGCTGTCAGGCGTTACCAGGTCGGGGTAGGTCGCCTCAATTTCCTGCAGCTCAACAAGCATTTTGTCAAAGGCGGCGTCCGTGATCTCGGGCGCATCGAGCATGTAGTAGCGATAGGCGTGGTAATCGAGCTCGTGGCACAGCTCGGCCGCACGCGCTGCCGCCTGGGCACGGGCATCGGCCGGTGCAGCGGTATCCGTGCTCGCGGGCGTTTCGGTATCGATGTCCACGCCGTCACCAAACAGGCTCGATTGCTCCATAGCGGCACTCCTTCGCTCGATTTCAAACGGATACTAGAGTACCACCGGTCACCATGGCGCCGAATAGCCCTTTCGAACCGCACTGAATCGGCAGCCGCCGGACCGGGGTGGGTCGCGCGATTAAACCATGCTCTTATCAGCTCTAAATGATCCGTTTTCCTCCGTCCCCAACGGATCAATAGGAAAAGAGGGGGCTGTCCCGCGTTGGCGGAACAGCCCCTCTGGCCTCGATATGTGCGAAACGGCTCGCTAGTAACCCTGACCGTAGCCCTGACCCTGGCCCTGCTGGCCCAGCAGCTCCTCCAGATACTGGCGCAGCTGCTCGTCAGTGATGCCGCCGTTGCCGGTGTCGGTCGCGCTGTCATCCTGCTGCTGGCTCTGCAGCTCCTCGTCAGAGCCCAGCTCAACCGTGACCTTCTTCTCATCCTTGCCGCGCATGAGCGTGATCTCGACCTTCTCGCCCACCTCGTGGCTGCGCAGCGCAATGATCAGGCCATCGGCACTCGTAATCTCGTCGTCGCCCAGCTTGGTGATGACATCGCCCTCCTGGATGCCGGCCTTGGCGGCGGGACCGTCCTCGACGACGCTCGCCACATAGGCGCCGCTATCGGTGCTCAGCTTGTTGGTACGGGCGTTGAGCGCGTTGACGCTCGAAAGCGTAGCGCCCATGTATGGATGCACCGGCGTCTTGCCGTCGATAATCTGGTCGGCAATGTTCTTGGCGTAGTTAACCGGAATGGCAAAACCCACGCCAGAGCTGGAGCCCGAGTAGCTCTCGATGAGCGAGTTGATACCCACCAGCTCGCCATTGTCGTTGACGAGCGCGCCGCCGGAATTGCCCGGGTTGATGGCGGCATCGGTCTGGATCATGTTGGCATAGATGGTATTGCCGCTGGTAGAGCTCATGGCCGTGGAGCGATACAGCGCCGACACGATACCCGTGGAGACAGATTGTTCGTTGCCGAATGGCGAGCCGATCGCCATGACCCACTCGCCCACGTTGAGCTTGGAGGAGTCACCGATTTCGATCGGCGTGAGCTTGGAAGCGTCAGCATCCTTAAGTTTGATGACGGCAAGATCGCTCGAAGCATCGTTACCCACGAACTCGGCCTCGTAGGTGGTGCCGTCGTCCATGGTCACCACGTACTGGTCATAACCATCGACCACGTGGTTGTTGGTGAGGATGTGGCCCTCGGTATCGAGCACCACGCCCGAACCGACGCTGCCCGAGCTATCCGACTCGTCGGCAGACTGCGAAAGCGAGCCATTCTGGCTACCGCTCGAAGTGGCGGTGATAGAAACGACGGAGGGCAGGGCCTTGGCAGAGACGGCCTCGGCCAGCGTGGTGTCCTCGGAGTCGATGGTAATCTTTTGCGTCGATGAGCCCGAAGCACCCGCCGTCACGGCATTCTTTCCGCCGCCAATGTTGAGCGTACCGCTCATAATGAGCGCGATGACCAGCAGGGCGCCGCAGGCACAACCGGCAAGCGCCGTAATGAAGATCGGCAGCTTTTTGGTCTTGGTCTTGACCACCGTGTGCTTGTTCACGACCTGCTGACCGCCCAGCGGCTGGCCGGTCTGTGTGTCGTAAGCCTGCACGTAGGGAATGTTGCTGCCGGCAGGCGTCGACTCCACCTGCACGCGCGGCTGCTGCTGAGTATCGCCGGCATTGCCAACATCCTGGGGACGCTGGGAATCGTTCTCGCTCATAGCTGCGATCCTTTCGTCAAATAACCAAAGGCCCGCCAAACATGTGGCGGGCCATCATTGTTCATGTTGAGTTGTACCCCAATATGCGGGTGCACGTGTATGAGAACGCAATCTTTTAGGAAGGCTTAAGTTCTGTTGAAGACCCGAAAGGAACCCACGCATGCGGCAAAACCACCACAAAGGTGCCTGTCCCCTTTGTGGTGGAAATCTAGTCCTTAAACAGATAGCCCACGCCGCGGACGGTGGTGATGTGTGCCGCGATCTGCGGGCCCACCTTAGAGCGGATGCGTCGGATGTGCACGTCGACGGTGCGCGTGCCGCCGCAGTACTCAAAGCCCCACACGCGGTGCAGCAGCACCTCGCGGCTGTAGGCACGGTTGGGATGCGTCGCCAAAAAGCTCAGCAGCGAGTACTCCATCAGCGTCAGGTCGATGGGCTCGTTATCGAGCGTCACCTGGTAGGTGGCCAGGTTGATCTCGAGGTTATCGATGTTGAGCACATCGTCGGCGGTAACGGTCTCCTCCTCGCCCATCAGACGCTGTGCGCGAGCCTTAAGCTCGTTGGGCGTCGCCGTGGGGCACACAAAGTCGGCATGCGCGTGATTGGGCAGGCGCAAGGTGCCGAGCGCCTCGTCGTCGACGATCACCAACATGGGGACGCCGCCGCGATCGTCAAGCCACTTGGCAATCTGATCGATGCGATCGCTGCGAATGCCATCGGAATCAAGGATCAGCAGGTCAAAGTCGTGCGCCGCAGTCGGCGAATCGGGGGTTGCCAGGCTCACCTCGACACCCAGGGTGGTCGTCAGGCTGCGGGCAAACTCGTGGAAGCGCGTCGTGCGCGCCATGAACAGGGCACTCTTATCGGACATATCGGCCTCCAAAGAAATGAGCTCAATCGTACTGGAACAAGCCAGCGCGATTAGGAGTTCGCCAGGTAGTGCTTGATCTCCCACTCGGTGATCGTAGACTCAAACTTATGCCACTCGTCACGCTTCGTTTTTGAGGAAGAAGCTGTGGATGTGCTCGCCAAGGGCATCCTTCATAAACTGCGAGTCCTCGAACACGTCGAGCGCCTCTTTGAGCGAGCGCGGCAGCGGCGTGTAACCGGCCTCGAGCATCTGACGATCGTTGAGCTTGAGCGTCTCGGCCGTGGCCTCGGGCGGGAGCTCCAGCTTGCGCTCGATGCCGTCCAGACCAGCCGCCAGCGTGACGGCGTTGACCAGGTACGGATTGGCCATGGGATCGGGACTGCGCAGCTCGATGCGCGTGGACAGCTGCTTGCCGGGCTTGTAGACCGGGATGCGGACCATGCTCGCGCGGTTGCGCAGGCCCCACGTAGCGTACTGCGGCACGGAGTCGCCGCCCGTGGTGATGCGTTTGTACGAGTTGACCGTGGGGTTGGTGATGGCGCTGATCTCGCGGGCATGCGCCAGAATGCCGGCCATATAGTGCTTGGCGACGTCAGAGAGATGGTACCTCTCGTCGTCCTCGCCCCAAAACACGTTGTTGCCGTCGTGGTCGAATAGCGACTGGCACAGGAACATAGCGCTGCCGTCCTCGCCCGCCAACGGCTTGGGCATAAAGGAGGCGTGGCAACCGCTCTCGTAGGCCTGCTGCTTAATGATGAGCTTGGCCGTGGTGATGGCGTCGGACATGCTCAGGGCCTCGGCGTGGCGCAGGCTCATGCCGTGCTGCGAGCGGCCGGCGGCGTGGAAGGTGTACTCCACGGGCACGGACATCTTCTCAAGCGTGAGGACCGTGTTGCGACGCAGGTCGCGAGCGGCATCGCTCACCGAAAGATCGAAGTAGCCCACGTTGTCGAGCGGCTCGGGGGTGTGCTCGTCGGGGAAGTAGTAGTACTCCAGCTCGGCACCAACGTTGAGCAGGTAGCCGGCCTTCTCGGCCTTGTAGAACATGCGGCGCAGAGCATCGCGCGGGTCGCCGGCAAACGGCTTGCGATCGGGAGTGCACACGTCGCAGAACACGCGGGCGACGCCGTTGTGACTCGGGCGCCACGGCAAGATCTGGAAGGTCGAAGCATCGGGGAACGCGAGCATGTCGGCTTCCTCGGGCGTGGCAAAGCCCTCGATGGCGGAGCCGTCAAAGCCAATACCCTCCTCAAAAGCGACCTCGAGGTCCTCGGGGCTGATGGCAAAGTTCTTGAGGCGGCCGAGAATGTCGACAAACCACAGACGCACAAAGCGGATATCACGCTGCTCTACGGAGCGGAGTACGTAATCGATGTTCTGCTGGTTCATGTCGCTCCCCTTTCTTTCGGGCGGGTTTCGACTGGTCTATATCGCAGATACTATCGCAGAAAAATGTTTCCGCAGGGTTAAAGCGTATCAAGCGCTCAAAAAACGTGCGCGAGCACGGCCGTGAGGCCAAGAGACTAGCGCGAGGTCGAAGCGCGGTGTTCGATGTGGCCGGGAACCTCGATGCGCTTAGGGGCGAGCTTTGCGGCATCGCCCACCGTAGTGGTAACGACGTCGATGCGCTCGGACAGGCGCTCGACTACGCGCTCGGCAATGGTAAGGGTGTCTTGCGCGGCCGTGGTCACACCGCCAAAGAGCACGTGGTTCCAGGGGTAATCGTCAAACGTCGCAATCTTGAGGCCAGCCGGCAACGAGGGACCAAGCTGCGCCAGCGCCTCGGTCAGGCGCAGGAAGACCAGGCCGTTGACAGCGATAAGGCCGAGTCTTTTGCCCGCATAGCCGCGGATGGTCTCGTCCAAGCGGCCAACGCCAGTGGCACCGCCATCGGCCAAGGTGATAACCTCGCCCGCAAGGCCGCGTCGCGACAGCTCGTCGGTAAAGGCCTCGGCGCGCTCGCGACGCACGGGGCTGTCGTCGCTCGCCTCGGTGAGCAGGCACAGGCGCTCGCTGCCCGCAGCAGCCAAGGCGTCTACCAAGCCAGCGACCAGCTCACGGTTGTTAGATGTCACCAGATCGACACCGCCGGCAGCAACATCGCGGTCGAGCAGCACAACGGGCAGGCGCCCCGCTGCCGCGGCGATTGCCTCGTCGTTGCCTCCGCAGGTGTTGACGACCAGGCCGTCCGCGCCGGCATCGATAAGTCTGGTGAGCGACTCTGCTTCCTTAGCGGGATCGTTGCCGCTAATGGCCGTCATAAGCGAGCAGCCGCGCGCGGCGGCGCTAGCGGAAAGGCCCTCGAGCATGGCGCTGGAGAACGGGTTGGCGATGTCGGCCAAGATCACGCCGATGAGGTTGGTGCGTGAGCTGCGCAGATTGCGCGCGGCGGCACGTGGGCGATAGCCGGTGCGCTCGATAACCGCCGCAATGCGAGCACGGGTTTCCTCGGTCATCTGCCCGGGGCGGTTGTTGAGATAGCGCGAGACCGTGGCCGGACTCACGCCCGCCTCGGCGGCAATGTCCTTAATCCTCATCTGCGCCATAGCGCACCCCGTTTCCCAATTGTCAGCAGTCTGAGCCATTTTAGGCAGTTTTTTTAAAAATGCCGGTTGCAAAACGCTGTAGGTGAGTATACTACAACTCGAAACGAAACCGATTTCGTAAACCGATTTCGGCAAGCGTTGGCACGGTGGTGCAAAGATGTACCCTACCGTCTTGGCACCTCCGTGCCAACGCCATATCAAAGGTGTACGCACGAGCAAGAAGGAGCTGCACGACCATGGATAAAACGGTTCTTACCTTCGGCGAGATCATGATGAGGCTCTCGCCCAAAGACCATCTGCGCATTGAGCAGGCGACCGAGTTTGATGTCCGCTACGGCGGCGCCGAGGCAAACACCGCGCTTTCCCTGGCCTACCAGGGCGACAAGGCCGCTTACGTCTCCGTTGTCCCGGCCAACCGTCTGGGCGAGTGCGCGCTGCGCTCGCTGAAGGCCTACGGCGTCGACACCACGCGCGTCGTGCGTCAGGGCGACCGTCTTGGCTCCTATGTGTTTGAGGTCGGCGCCTCGCAGCGCGGCAACGGCTGCGTCTACGACCGCAAGTATTCCGCCATCAACATGGCCAAGCGCGACGTCTTTGACTGGGACAAGATCCTCAAGGGCATCGATGTCTTCTATTTCTCCGGCGTGACCCCCGCCGTCTCCGATGAGATGGCCGCCGCCTGCAAGGAGGCGCTCGCCGTCTGCCGCGCCAAGGGCATAACCACCGTGTGCGACGTGAACTATCGCGGCAAGATGTGGTCGCCCGAGAAGTCGCAGGCCACCATGAAGGAGCTTCTGCCGCTCGTCGACATCTGCATCGCCAACGACGAGGATGCGCCTGCCGGCCTCGGCATGACCTGCGTCTCTGGTTCCCTTGCCCACGGCATCGAGGAGCGCGACACCTATGTCGAGATGGCCCGTCAGATCTGCGCCGAGTACGGCTGCAAAAAGGTCGCCTCGGTCGTTCGCAACATCTCCTGCGTCGAACGCTCCATCTGGATGGGCATGCTCTTTGACGCCGAGAGCGGCGAGCACTGGTTCTCCCCCGCTCACGATGTGCACGTGCTCGAGGGCGTTGCTGCCGGTGATGCTTTCAACGCAGGACTCGTCCATGCCCTCATCAACGACTTTGACCCGCAGGCTGCCGTCAACTACGCCATTGCGGCCTCGATCCTCAAGCTCACCATCAAGGGCGATTCCAACCTGGTGACTGCTGACGAGATTGCCGCCGTGGCAAACGCCGCCGACGGTGGCACCCGCGTCGCCCGTTAATTCGCTCCCCATTCCGCGAGCTGCAGTTTCCCATACCAATACCCCTGCAGCTCGCTCCCCGCTTTCCCCGGCCAGGCAGAACCACTTAGTCCCATTCCGGTTTTGTCTGGCATTCCTTCACGACTGGCCTCGTAGCCGGTTCCGAAATTGCTTGTGACCCAAGCAGTGCCTCCGATAACCAATCCGGAACCGGCTCATGGCCAATCTTCTTTGGCAATTACGCGCACCCGCGCGCCTCACATCGAAAGGAACATCATGTTCGATCAGTTCTACACCACGCTTGAGTCCCTGGGCATCGTGCCGGTCGTCGTGCTCGATGAGGTCGAGGACGCCGCACCGCTCGCCCACGCCCTTATGGCAGCCGGCATGAAGTCCGCCGAGGTCACCTTCCGCACCGCCTGCGCCGCCGAGTGCATCGCCGCCATGGCCGAGGCCGAGCCCGAGATGTGCGTTGGCGCCGGCACTGTCCTGACCGTCGAGCAGGTTGAGCAGGCCCGCGCCGCCGGTGCCAAGTTCATCGTCTCCCCGGGTTACAACGAGAACGTCGTGAAGCACTGCATCGACATCGACCTGCCCGTCCTTCCCGGCACCGTGACTCCCTCCGAGGTCACCGCAGCCGAGAACCTGGGCCTCAAGGTCACCAAGTTCTTCCCCGCGTCCCAGTATGGCGGCCTAAACACCATCAAGGCCCTCGCCGCTCCGTTTGTTGGTCACCGCTTTATGCCCACCGGCGGCGTGAGCACCGCCAACGTCGAGGAGTACCTGAGCTCCTCTGCCATCATCGCCTGCGGTGGCACCTGGATGGTCAAGCCGGCCCTGTTTGCCGACGGCGACTTCTCCAAGGTCGAGCAGATTGCCCGCGAGGCCATGGACGTCGTCAAGAAGGTCCGCGGCTAGGTTTAGCTCTCTATCGTGAAAGGGGGCGTGCCCTAGACCTCGCCCCCTTTCTTTTAAAGCGGCTCGGAAGCGCGCCGTTTCCGTCACGAACAAGAACCGAAACCGTCTTGTATGCTGATAGAACGTGACGGAAGCGACACGCCCCGAACCGCTTTTCCTGCTCGGTTGGCGACCACGCCCAGCAGAGCCACTTCGACAAAAGCCAAGCCACCAAAACAGCTACGGCGCCGTCTGGAGGAATGGACCCTTGCTTCCGGTCTTTTCCCCCAAGCGACGCCGCAGCCTTTTCGTGCCCCAATAGCGCCTCGCACTTGCGGTGAAATAGGGACTATTTACGCCATCAGGGCCGCAAAACAATCCCCATTTCACCGCAACTAATGTAGAGGGCGAGTTAGATTGCCGAGTCTTTGGACAGCTCAAAGTAGTCGGGATGCAAGGCAATAACCGGACCCTGCTCCTCGGGTATTAGATGCAAATGCGTCTCTGCCAGATAGCTCGCCGTGTCGGTATCGCCCTTCTTAATGGCCTCGAGAATCCGGCGATGCTGCCCACGGATCGGCTCCCAGTCCAGATCCTGCGACACCATACGCAACCAGTTGTATCGCTCAAAATGCGTATTGACGCTCTTCATCCAATCCCACAACATGTGGCGGCCGGCAATCTCAAAACATGTCTCATGGAACAGGTTGTCCAGATCGAAAAAGCGACGCGTTTCGCGATGATCGAGCGACTCGGACTCGGCAAGAATCTGCTCGAGCCGATGTTTTTGCTCGGGCGTGGCGGCCGAGCAACATTTAATGAGCACGCTTCTCTCGAGTTTCTCGCGCAAAAAGCAAGCGTTCTCGGCATGCTCCATGCTGATTTTTGAGACGTAGGTGCCGCTTTTGGGACGCGTTTCCACCAGCTCCTGCTCACGCAGGCGCACAAAGGACTCGCGAATGGGCGTGCGCCCGATTCCCGTCTCCTTTTCCAGACCAATCGCCGAAAGGCGCGTGCCGGGCTTGAGCTCGGCATAGATGATCTTGGAGCGCAATGCGTTGTATGCCTGGTCTTGCAGGCTCTGATAATGCTGGTGCTGTTCCATAAAGCCCCTCGGATGAAGCCCACGGTTTGTCGAATCTCATCACGTAATACTATCGCATCCCCCATCCCCTCAGTTGCGGTGAAATAAGGGCCGCTGGCACCCATGCACAACTTAGGTGGCTTTGACGTGACCAGACGTGACCACCGCTATCTCGGCGCTGATCTTAGGCAACGTCGCCGGCATCGCCAGCAAGTTGTTCACCCGGCACTTTGTGCGCGCCGCATTTGAAAAGTAGCACTACACGCGGGGCCAACGGGCAGCCCATGCCCACTTGTCTTTCGGGCTTGCCCTCCTCGATCAGGACAATCGAGCCGCCCGCGCAGCAGGGCGAGTTCACCGTTTACCTTTTAAAAGTGAACGTTCACCTATTTTTCGGAGAATAGGAGGGTTTATTACGCTATTTCACATATACTGACCTTGCACGAAAAGCAAGACTTATATAGATGAACGTTTCTTTTGGAAGGATTGCTATGTCTGATCTTATGGACAGCTTCCGCCTGGACGGTAAGGTCGCGCTCGTGACCGGCGCCACCTATGGCATCGGCATGGCCATTGCCGAGGCACTCGGCGAAGCCGGGGCCAAAATTGCCTTTAACGCCCGTCACGCCGACAAGGTTGCCGAGGCCGAGAAGCACTACCGTGAGCTGGGCTTTGATGCTCACGGCTATGTTGCCGACGTCACCGACGAGGCCGTCGTCGCCGAGCTCATCGCCAAGATCGAGGCCGATTTTGGCACCACGCCCGACATCCTGGTCAACAACGCCGGCGTCATCCAGCGCACGCCGATGCTCGACATGAGTGCCGAGGACTTCCGCCGTGTCGTCGATATCGACCTCAACGCACCGTTTATCGTGTCCAAGGCCTGCCTGCCCGGTATGATCGCCAAGGGCCACGGCAAGATCATCAACATCTGCTCGATGATGAGCGAGCTCGGCCGCGAGACCATCGCTGGCTATGCCGCCGCCAAGGGCGGACTCAAGATGCTCACCAAGAACATCTGCTCCGAGTTTGGCGAGGCCAATATCCAGTGCAACGGCATTGGGCCCGGCTACATCGCCACCCCGCAAACCGCGCCGCTGCGCGAGACGCAGCCCGATGGCAGTCGCCACCCGTTTGACCAGTTCATCATCGCCAAGACGCCGGCAGCCCGTTGGGGCACGCCCGAGGACCTGAAGGGCCCCGCCGTGTTCCTGGCTTCCGACGCATCGAACTTCGTCAACGGGCACATTCTGTACGTGGACGGCGGCATACTCGCCTACATCGGCAAGCAACCCCAGTAAGACGTTCGGGCGAGGCGGTCGGCAGTTAAGTCTGCTGCTCGGACAGTCCTGCGCAAGACGGAAAGCACATTAAGTGCTTTCCTTTGCGTGCGGAACTCGCGACAGACTTAACTGCCGACCGCCCGCACAACTCATTACGGGTCGGAGTAGCCGCCGCCCGCATACAGAAACAAAAGGAAACACTTGGTAGAAAGGTTATTCAGGATGAAGATCGCACTTATCAATGAGAACTCTCAGAACTCTAAGAACCCCATGATCGAGGCTGCCCTTAAGAAGGTTGTCGAGCCCATGGGCCACACCGTCTTTAACTATGGTATGTATGCCGACGCCGATTCCAAGCCCCTTACCTACGTGCAGAACGGCATCCTTGCCGCCGTGCTGCTCAACTCCGGTGCCGCCGACTACGTCGTGACCGGCTGCGGTACCGGCGAGGGCGCTATGCTCGCCTGCAACTCCTTCCCCGGCGTGCTGTGCGGCCACGTTGCCGACCCGCTGGATGCCTACACCTTTGCCCAGGTCAACGATGGCAACGCCGTCGCCATGCCCTTCGCGCTCAAGAACGGCTGGGGCCAGGAGCTCAACCTCGAGTACACCTTCGAGAAGCTCTTTGGCTTTGGTTCGGGCAACGGCTACCCCGCCGAGCGCGTTGAGCCCGAGCAGCGCAACAAGAAGATCCTCGATGGCGTGCGCGCTGTGACCATGCGTCCGCTCGTCGACGTCCTGGGCGAGATCGATCAGGACCTGGTGAAGGGCGCACTTGCCGGCGAGCACTTCCAAGAGTACTTCTTTGCCAACGCCACCGACGAGGCCATCATCGCCAAGGTCAAGGAGATCTTGGGCCTGTAATAAGGCCCACGGGACGCACCGACCCCCAACAAACCGCCAAGCAAAAGGCGCCGCGACAATCCATGTGTCGCGGCGCTTTTTTGATTGGCTATCGCTTGAGCCACTGCAAGGCGGCCGCTCCCCTATTTGCCAAGAGCCTACAGCTCGCAGGCGACCTTGTAGCCGTCGCCGATGGCATCGCGGATGTTACCGCACTTCTGGGCATCGCCCAGCACGTGAGCGGTAACACCGGCAGCGGCAAGGTCATCGGCCAGCTTGGTATTGGGGCGGTAGCCCATGGCAAGCACCAGCGTATCGGCATCGGCGATGGTGTGGACCTCGCCGTCCTTCTCGTAGCTGATGGTGTCCTCGGTAATCTCGGTCACCTTGGCCTCGGTCAGCACGTGAACGCCCTTGGAGAGCATGCGCGTGATGAGCACCGCGCGGCCGGCACCGCCCTCGTTGGCGGCAAGCGTCTTGGTCATCTCGATAACGGTGACATCGCGATTGGCCGGCGACAGGTCGTTGACCAACGGGGCCAGGTAATCGGCCGTCTCGCAGCCGACGGTGCCGCCACCCACGATGACGATCTTCTTGCCCGGGAAAGCCTTGCCGCCCAGCAGGTCATCGGCCGTCATAACTTGCTTAAAGCCCTGCATAAAGGCTGGAGCAATGGGCTCGGCGCCATAAGCCAGGACAACCTCGTAACCCGCGTAGTCGCGCTGAATGTCCTCGGCAGTAAGCTCGGTGCCAAAGACGCACTTCACGCCCGCCTCGGCCAGGCGACGGTACTGATACTTGATCACGCGGGTGAGTTCCTGCTTTGCCGGCGGAACGGCTGCGATGCGCATCTCGCCGCCCGGCTCGTCCTGCTTGTCCACAAGCACCACGTTATGACCGCGCTTGGCGGCAATGTAGGCCGCCTCCATACCCGCGGGGCCGGCGCCCACGACGAGCACGTTCTTTGCCTCGGCGGCAGGCTCGTAGCCGGCCTCGTCGCGCTCCACGTCCGGATTGACGGTGCAGGAGATGCGCTTGCCGAACATAATGCCATTCAGGCAGCGCAGGCAACCGATGCAGGGGCGAATCTCGTCGGCGTTGCCGGCAGCGGCCTTGTTGCAGAACTCGGCATCGCACAGATTGGCGCGGCCCATCATGCAGATGTCGGCGGCGCCGTCCTCGATCAGCTCCTCAGCGATCCAGGCCTCGTTAATGCGGCCGACGGTGGCGACGGGAATGTTGACGTGCTTTTTGATCTCGCGCGAGCAGGCGGCGTGCGAGGCCTGCTGCGTGCCGGCGGCGGGAATGGCAGAGCCGCGCTTGATGGTAGTGCCGCCCGACACGTGGATCATGTCGACGCCGGCCTTCTCCAAGCGACGCGAGACATAGATCATGTCGTTGAGGGTCAGGCCGCCATCGGTGTACTCGTCGCCCGAGATACGGACGTCGATGATAAAGTCCTTGCCGCAGCGCTCGCGAATCTCGGCGATGACCTCGAGCAGGAAGCGCATGCGGGCGTCGAGCGAGCCACCGTACTCGTCGGTGCGCTTGTTATAGAGCGGGGTCAAAAACCGCCGAGCATGCCGTGGGCGTGTGCCGCATGGACCTCGACGCCGTCGACACCGGCCTTCTGCATGCGCACAGCAGCGTCACCAAACTGATGCGTGAGCTCGTGGATCTCATCGACCGTGATGGGGCGCGGCGCCTCGCGGGCATAGGACGGGCCCACAAAGGACGGAGCGATCAGGCGCGGCGTGCCCGGAATGTTAAAGGCCATGTAGGCGGGGTGGAAGAGCTGCGGCATGATCTTGCAGCCATACTCGTGGACGGCCGCGGCGAGCTTTTCCCAGCCAGGGATAAACGTGTCGTCGTAGCAGCACATGTCACCCGGTAGATAGGTATAGGTGGGCTCGACCGTCACGACCTCGGTGATGATGAGGCCCACGCCGCCCTTGGCACGGGCACGGTAATGATCGACCAAGTCGTCGGTCACATAGCCATGATCGGCCAGGTTCGTGGACACCGGCGGCATAAAGACGCGGTTCTTGACCTCGGTCGTACCGACCTTGATCGGGCTAAAGAGCATCGGGTAGGCGGAAGACTCCATACAGGGTTCCTTTCGTTTGAGCCGCTCGGCGGCAGTTGCTAACGTACTTATCGTATCAGCAACTGCGCTGTACCCGACCGTACACGCTCCCCCGGCTTTTACTCAGCCCACAAAAAGTTGCGGTGGAATACGGAGTAGATAAGGCCTTTGACAGCCAAAACAGTCCGTATTCCACCGCAACTGATGGGCGGGGTGGGTTAGAGGCCCAGATAGCTGGTCATGCCTTCGACGGCGAGCTTGGCGCCGGCTACGGCATGGACCACGGTGAGCGGGCCGTTGACCACGTCGCCGGCGGCAAAGACGCCAGGCACGGTGGTCATGCCGCACTCATCGACCGAAAGAAGACCGCGATGGTCGGTCTCCAGACCGCCCGTCGTAAGCACCAGTTTGTCCTTGGGCACCTGCGAGGCCGCAATCACAACCGTGTCGGCGGGCACATGGTCAAGTTCTTCCTCGTAGCCCACCACGTTGTCGTCCTCGTCAAAGATAGCCGTCTCGAAAACCGGACCGTTATCGTCGATGGCGCAGATCGCCTTGCCGCGCACGATCTCGGCACCGTCAAGCTCGGTCAGCTCCACCTCGTCATCGATGGCCGAGATATGGCGCGATCGGGCATACACGGTAACCTTGCGAGCGCCCGAGCGCAGAGCCGTGCGGGCAACATCCATGGCCACGTTGCCGGCGCCGATAACCGCCACGTTCTGACCGATCGCCACGCTCGTGGGATCGACCAGGTAATCGATACCAAACAGTACGTTACCACGCGACTCGCCGGGAATACCCAGCTTGCGGGCGCGCCAGGTACCGGTACCGACAAAGACCGCATCGTAGCCGTCGCGCAACAGGTCGTCGATATGCAGCGCGCCGCCAATGGTGGTCGAGGGACGGACGCGTACGCCAAGCGAGCACATCACGTGACGGTACTTTTGCACGAGAGCACGGGGCAGGCGAAACTCGGGGATGCCGTACTCCAGCACGCCGCCGATCTCGGGGCGTTGCTCAAACACCGTGACGGCACAGCCCAGCTGGGCCATCTTAATGGCCACGGTAATGCCGGCAGGACCGGAACCGACCACGGCAACCTGCTTGCCGCACGACGGCGCGGGCTTCCACTCCTTACGGTCCAAATATGCCGTCGAGATATAGTTCTCGATACTCGAAAAATGCACCGGTCGCGCCCTTGCGGCCCTGAATGCACGCGCCCTCGCACTGGCCCGAATGGTTGCAGATCATGGAGCAGACCGCGCTCATCGGGGTTGTTCTGGAACAGCAGCTCACCTGCCTCTTCCAGACGACGCTGCTTGAACAAGTCAATGACCTGCGGAATAGGCGTCTGCACCGGGCAGCCTTTAAGCTGGCAGAACGCCTTCTTGCACCCAAGGCAACGGTTCGCTTCCTCAACAATATGAATAGCCATCGGTTCCTCTCCTGGACCTCTACGACAATCTCTTTCGCCAACCTGCTTCGTTACAGAATCACGTGCTCGCACATCACGCTGCGGCCCATGCGCAGCAACTCGTCGCGCGAACGCTCGACCGTGGACGGTGTGCTGTTCTCGATAACGGTCATAATGCCCGGTCGCGCGGCGGCTGCCCAGGCGGCAATGGCCTCAAAATCAAAGTTTCCGCACGTGCAGGCGCCGTGGCATACCAAACGAGAGCCCGAGCCATCGCACCAGCCATCCTGGTCCTCGTTGTCTACGATCTCGTAGTCCTTGGCATGCAGCACGCGAATCTTGCTGCCGCACAGGTGCAACATGCGCGACACCTGCTCGGAAGCCTCACCGACGATCGCGGGGTGCAGCAGCGACACCGGATCGTAGATCACGCCGAGTGCGGTGCTTGAAACGCGCTCCAGAACCTCGCGGCAGCGCTCGGGCGTATTGACGATCTCGTTCCAACCGGGCTCGATCAGAAGCTCGCCGCCCTCCTTTTCGGCCATCGAGCACACGCGTGCGAGTCCTTTGCAAAACGTATCGAGCGCAGCGGCCGAAAAACGGTCATCGGCCATCTTGTTCCGCGCGTTGGGGCGCCCCGTCTCGGTCCCCACCGGACAGCCCCCAAGCCAGCGCGCGAACCTCAGGCACGCCTCGTACTCGGCATAGGTATCCACCAGTTGATTCTGATCGGGCGTTGCCAGGTTTTTATAGCAGCCGAGCACCGCCACCTGCACGCCGTTGGTGTCGAGCACCTCGCGCAGATGGTCGGCGAGTTCGTGCGTAAGGCCGGAACGGTTAATGCCAAAGGACTTGTAGAGTACTTTGCTCGGCAGCTGAACGCACGAGAAACCCAGTTTGCCTGCCATGCGAATGCGCTCCTCGACCGTACCCTCGGGCAGGTCGTGCAGGCGCACACCGACGCTCAGCGCGCCTTTCGACTGCGCCATGCCTAGACCTCCTTGCACGCATTGATGCCCGGCGTGTAGCCGCCAAACGGGTCATCGATGGAGCACACGCCCGAAGGGGCGAGCGGATCGCGCTTACCGGCCAACTTGTCATGATGCATAGTCTCGATATAGGCGAGCACCAGCGGCGCCACGCCCTTCGCGTCGTTTTTGACGACGGGCTCGCTCATGTAGTAGCCAAACGTGCCCTCGCGGTGCGCGGTGTTGCCAAGACCCGCCACCAGGCAGATGTTGTCGAGCGCCAGCTGTCCGTCGCGCTCGGACAGGCACGTGTCGCAGATGCCGTCAAACGCACGGCGGCCGTACTGGTAGTAGCGCTCGCCCAGCACGCCCAGGCGCACGCCCTTCATGATGGCGTTGGCAAAGATGGCGCTGCCCGACTCCTCCAGATAGTTGGGGGCGATATTGGGCAGGTTGATGACCTGGTGCCACATACCGGTCTTCTCGTCCTGATACGGCAGCATGGCGTCGATCAGGTCGTGGAACATCTTGCGGATCTCGTCCTTCTCGGCCGACATCGAGGGCGGCATGAGCTCCCAGGTATCGATGAGCGCCATGGCGAACCAGCCCTCGGCGCGCAGCCAGAAGTTGGCCGAAAGGCCGGTGACGGGATCGCACCAGAACTGCTTGCGGCTCGCGTCGTAGGCGTGATAGTACAGGCCGTTGACGGGGGGTTGCGCATCAGGTCGTGCACCACCTGGAACATATGGAAGCTATCCGAGCAGGCACGGCGGTTGTGGAAGCTCAGCTCGTACTGCATGTAGAACGGCTGCGCCATGTACATGCCGTCGAGCCAGATCTGGTTCGGGGTAGACGGCTTTGTGCCAAAACACACCCTCTTTGGTACGCGGCTGGGTCTCGAGCTGACGGTAGATGGTATCCATGGCGGCACGGTACTTGGGCTTGCCCACCAGGTCATAGAGTTTGTAGAGGGTTTTGCCCGCGTTGACGTTGTCGAGGTTGTACTCCTGGGGATCGTAATGCTTGATGGTGCCGTCATCCTGGACAAAGAAGTCGATATAGTCGTCGGCGAAGGTCAGGTAACGCTGCTCGCCGGTGATCTCGTACAGCTCGATGAGCGCCTTGATCATGCAGCCGTCAATGTAATTCCAGGTGTTCTCCTTGCCGGCGCGAAGCTTTTCGATATTCCAGGCCGGCGCCTGAGGCGTAGAGGTCTCGATCAACTGCTCGATATAACGGTCCAGAATCTGATTGCAACCCATTGCTGTCCCCTCTGACGTTATTGATGGGTGAACGTTTCCCCTAGTGTAACGCGAACGGGGATTATAGGGTGAACGTTAACCCTATAATCCCCGTGAACGGCAAACTTTTAACGGCAAACGGCGGTGAGGCCCGCAGCGATGCGATGCGCCAGGCGCTCATAGCCGGCAGGGCTGTAATGCAGACCGTCCGGCATGTAGAGCTCGCGGTGCTCCGGCAAAAACGGGCTGATGCCGCTTTGCGCATACAGGTCGATCACCGGCACCGAGTAGCGATCGCAGACCTCCAGCATCGCGCGCACATAGGCGTCTTGCGTCAGGCCCAGATGGTTGGCCTCGTTGCTTGCCGGAATATCCTTCTCGTGTTTGCCGCTCGTCTTGCACGGCGTCATAAACATCAGCTTTGCCTGAGGCGAGCGCGCCGTGATGGTGCGGATCAGGTAGTCGAGCGCACCGTAGAACTCGTGCACGTCCGTGCTGCCCAGCTCTCCCAGCGGCACGTTACGGCTAAAGTCGTTAACGCCGCCAAAGACGATGCAGATATCTGCCGTGTGATCGATGCCGTCCAAGCGCTCAACAAACGAATCGCTACGGTCGGCCTTGACGGCAATACGCGAACCCTTAATACCAAAGTTCTCGATCGTAGCGCCGCCCAGCAGCGCACCCAGGTGCGAGGTCCAAGAGATGTCGTTGCCTCCCCCGCCGCATCCGTTATCGCCCCAGGTGGTCGAATCGCCAAAGCAGCAGACGGTCGATTCGCTCAAGTTTTTCGTTTCCATATTCTTCTCCTCACCCGCACACCGGCGGTCATACAGGTACATACCGTTCATTCACAACATACCGAGGGACTATGCGTGGGCGTATTCCGCAACTTGCGAATCGAGCCATTCGATATCCTCGGCAAGATGCGCCACGCCCAGGTGGTGTCCACCCGGGCAGACCTCGTGCAGAAGGTTTTCGTCCTTGCCCAGCAGCGCGTAGGCGTCGCGAACGATATCGAGCTGCTCGCCTACGTTCGCAAGCCCGCGGGCGCCGTTGAGATGGTCTTTCTCGCAGCTCTGAACCAAGAGCGGCCGTGGCGCGATAAGCGAGGCGATGTCACCCATATCGAGCAGACGCCAGAGTCCAGGGGTGTAATTGCAACTGCAGTTGCCGTTGAGATGCAGCAGCGAGTCATCGACACCGTACAGATAGCCCGAGACAAACGCCTTGCGCACGCGCGGGTCGAGCGCGGCCAGGTACAACGTCATGTAGCCGCCGCCCGAGAAGCCAAAGCAGCCCAGGTCGTCCATGGCAATGTCACCGCGTGTCTCCAAGTAATCAATCAAGCGCATGTTGTCCCAGGCGTTGAGGCCCGCGACCGTAAGACCCAGCGGCTCGGCCATGCGCGCCTGGTTAAGGCAGGTGCCGCGCAGATAGCTCGTCACATCGTCGCCCTGGCCCTTCCAATCGCGGCGATGCCCCCAACCGCGGGCATCGGGGCAGACGGTCACGTAACCCATGCGCGCCAAACGCAGACCGTAGTCGTAATTGAACTTACGCACGGCATCGTCGACCGCCGGCACGCCCGCAACGCCGGCTATGCTTGCAGCACCCGCCCCCTGGTGACCATGCGGGCAGATATAGCAGCGCTTGAGTCCCCGCTCGTCAAGCTTGGGACGGGACGGCTCCAACAGGTAAAAACGGCATCCACACATCGTGCTCAACCTGCAACACCGCATGAGTACGCACGATGCCGCCGGCAACCCGCACGCGATTGAGCTCACGAATCTCAATCGGGGCGCGGTCCATAAGCGAAAGACCCAAAATATCGTACAGACGAGTCCTGGTCGCAGCCTTCCATGCCTCAAAGTCTGTGGGAGTCTTGCCCGCAAATGCGGCCGAGCGCCCTTCGCGCTTCAGTCGGGCGCGCAGCGCAGGTTCGTCCTCGTAGTACGTCTCGATGTGCACGGTGCGGCCATTGACAGATAGCCCGGCCGTCTCTACCGCATCACCGTCGCCGCCCTCGGGATCCCAACCATCCGTGCCGGCAAGCACTCGGTCACGCGCATAGCGTTCGGAATCCTGACCGGTCAGGCAATGCGCCCACGGCACCCAAGCGGCAGTATCACCCGCCGGGCCAAACAGGGCACCGCCGGCATACAGGGTGCCGTCATGTGCCGCTGGCTTATTCCAATCCCACCAACCCTCGAGTGAAATATGGGGGCCCAGCCAGCATTCGAGCAAAACGGTCTGGGCCCACTCGCGCCATGGACGACCCAGATAGACCGATCCGGGGGCAATGCCCTCATCGGCTGTAAACGAACAGCCATGAAACACAAATCCGTACGGCTCGCCCTGAGGCGTGGAGGCTGCCGTTACATACCCGTTGACATCCATATCGCGGTTGAGCGAGCGAATCTCACACCCCTCAAAGTAGGCACGCGCGCCGCCAAAGATAAAGTCGACATCGCCCTCGATCCGGCAACGTCGAAAATACTGCCGCCCCACGCGGCGCGGGGCGAACTGCTTGGGGCCTATAAAGCCGCCCGGCTTGGCCTCGCGCGGCGGCAGCGGCCCCAAAAAGAGCGTGTCCTGGTGTCCCTTAATGCAGCAGGCATCGACAACCAGGCGGTCACCATCGGCATACAGGGCAATCGCCTGGCCGACCTCGCGCCCATCACCGGCGTTGTTTTCGATTGTTAGGCCCGCAAGCGTCACGTCGTCGGCATCGACCAGCAGCGTGTACGTACGGAAGGTGCCGAGTCTTCCATCCTGGCCGCTACCATCTTCCGAAGGCATCTTGGCACCCAGGCCGCCCACGATACGTACGCTGTCGGCCGTCTCGCCCTCGAGCGTCACATGCGGACGACGAATTTCGACCTGCTCGCGGTACTCGCCCGGCGCCACCAGCACGCGCACCGGCACGGTCGTATCGGGCACACACCGCTCCGCCGCCTCGAGCGCCGCCGAAATGCTGCGATACGCGCCCTCACGTTCGAGCGATACCTCAAAGAGCTGTTCTTTACCACTCATCTGTCATTACGCTTTCTGTCACAGAACACCCACCATGCAATACCGGCACCTATAGATTGCGTGCGACAGCCGGGCAGACCCGACCGTCGCACGCCTCAACATGCCGTATTCACTTGTGCAGGAGCACTACCCTACGCGCGGATAACCTTGTCGACGTTTTGCAGCTGCAGCTCGTCGCCATCCTGACCCTCGATGCGCACGTTCTGCAGGTCGAGGACTTTCACGTTCTGCGCGATGATGCCCTGGCGCACCATGGGCTCCACGCCGCAGGCCATGGCCGGCACAAAGGGCTCGGCATCGGCGGCAAAGGTCACATGGACATCCTGGAACGTCAGGCGCGTCACCTTGCTCTCGGGAAGGCCCGTGATATAGGCCGCGGCCGCATGGCAGTTGGTGGCCTCGATATCGCAAAACGTCGTGGCGCCAAAGCCGGGCGTACGGTCGTCGACGGGCAGCGCCTCGCGAGACTGCACGTAGTCGGTCTTGCCGTCCTTGTCGCAGAAGTAGAACGAGTTGACCACGAAGGGCGTGAGCACCTTATCCATGCGAATGTGCTCGAAGGTGATGCCCTCGTTGACGGCGTCCTTGCCGCGTCCACGGCGTGTCTTGACGCGCAGGCCGCGGTCGGTGCGCTCAAAGAGGCACTTGCTCACGGTGAGGTCCTTGATGCCGCCGGCGGCCTCGGATCCCAGCACCACGGCGCCGTGGCCGTCGTGCATGTAGCAGTGCGAGATCAGCACGTCGTGCGTGGCGGGACGGAGCTCGGGTTCAATGCCCAGTTTGCCGCTCTTGATGGCGATGCAGTCGTCCCCCACCGAGAACTGACAGCCAAGGATGCGGACAAAACTGCAGCTCTCGGGATCGAAACCGTCGGTGTTGTGGGAGTTCTTGGGACCCTCGATGGACAGGCACAGGGCATCGACGTGCTCGCACAGAATGGGATGGATATTCCACGCCGGGCTGTTGCGCACGGTAAAGCCGGCAAGACTCACGTTTTCGCACTCGGACAGGAAGATCATGCGCGGGCGGGCGATCTCGCGGCCCTCCTCGGGACGGAAGATGTTCTTAAAGTCCTTATTCCACCAGTTGTCCTCGGCAAAATCGGTCTGGCCGTCGATGGCGCCGCGGCCATAGATGCACACGTCGTGCACGCTCAGGCCCGTAAAGGTCGAACAGTAGGTCGAGAAGCTCTCGCCCTCCCAGCGGCCCAGGGGCAGCATGCCGGTGCCGGCATACCCGGCGCCCTCGTCGCCCGCGACCGTACCCGGAATGTAGGCAAGCGCGGCGCGGTCGTGGCGGGCCAGCAGCACCGCGCCCTCGGCAAGCTCGATGTTGATATTGCTCTTAAGGAAGAGGGACTTGATGCGGTAGTTGCCGGCGGGGATCAGCACGCGCCCGCCCTTGGGGCAGGCCATGATGGCAGCCTGAACGTTGGTGGTGTCATCGTGCTCGGCATCGCCCTTGGCTCCGCAGTCGCGAACGTTGATGGTAAAGGGCTCCGCCGGCGTGGTGACGCCTACGCTCAACTCGCGCTCGCCGCAGACAAAGCGGATCAGGTTGCGCTTGCCGGGGGTCAGGCCATCGACATAGGTCTCGACCGTATTCGTGGTACCGGCGGGCTCATCGTTGACAAAGATCTCCCACGTATCGCCACAGGTAAAGTAGCCGCCATCGTCGAGCTCGATAACGGCCGCGCGGGCATTGCGCCAGATAACGTTCGTCTCCATGGGTCTCTCCCTCAAATGTAATCAGAAGTTCATACTACTCGTTTTTAAAAAACGGGCCGTACCCGCCGGTTGATCTCCGGTGGCACGGCCCTGTGGTTTGGACGATGCGCCTGCCCTACTCGGCGGGAATTACGCTGCCGTCCTGGAAGCCAACATTGTTGTGGGCGAAGCAGTCCTCGTACTTAAAGCCGGAGAGCTCCTCGCAAAGCGCCTTGACCTCGGGCTTGACGTCGGCCATCTTGCCACCCTCCTTGACACGGTGGATCTCGTCGCAAAGGATGTCGCATTGCTCCTTGTCAATCTTGATGCCGCGGGCAAGGACGGCCGCGAGCAGGAAGAAGCCGGCGCAGCCGATGAGCATGTAGCCGCAGATGTACAGAGGCACGGTGGCGGGCTGGGTCACGGCGTCGCTGTTGCCGGCGGTCTGAATGAAGCCGGAGGCAGCAAGGACGATAGCCCATACGTTGACGGCAACAGCCTGGGCGATCTGCTGGCAGAGCTGCTGTGCGGAGCTGTAGATGCCCTCGCGACGACGCAGGGTGATGAGCTCATCGACATCGGGGATGTAGTTGAGCAGGACATCGGGCAGGTACTGGAAGCCAACGTAGAAGAACTTCCAGATGGCGAAGATGATGGGGTAGGCGATCATGGCGATGGCGACCGTGGAGGTGCCGTTGATCTGACCAAAGGCGAAGTAGTTATAGGCGACGATGCACGCAGCACAGCCGACGTTGGCCAGGTACCAAGACTTGTGGAAGCCCTTCTTGGCCATGAGGGCGACCCAGATGGCGGTGCAGACGATAGCGACGACCTTGCCGGGCATCTCCATCACGGACTCGTAGGACTTAGGAATCTGCAGGCAGTAGACGATGAAGAAGGACAGGCAGGCAGACCAGCAGGCAGCAGCGAGCTTCGTGGAGACCTGTGCATACAGGACCTTGCGGAAGGACTTGTTGCGGAAGGTAGAGATAACGTCGATGAAGAACTTCTTGATACCCTCGCCGACGCTCTCGATCTTCTCCTGAGCGACCTCCTCGGGGGTGTGCTCCCACGTAGACAGGTACACGCACAGCAGCGAGATTGCCATGACCGAAGCGTTGATCGTAGCGATGATGAAGTAGCTGAACGGGTTGGTCTCGCCGAAGGTGCCAAAGCCAAAGCCGACGAGTGCTGCCATCAGGAAGCCGGCGGCGTTACCAAAGAGGTGCTTGTAGCCGGTGAGGTACGTACGCTCCTTGAAGTCGTCGGTCATCTCGATGGTCAGCGGCGACAGGTTGGCGGTGCAGAACGTGTACGCGACGTTGTAGATCAGGTACAGCGCAAAGTAGTACGGGAAACCGAACGGCGTGGCGACGAAGATGAGCGGCTCGGCGACCATCATCGGGATAGCCAGCAAAATCCAGAAACGGCGACGACCAAAGATGCGGCCAATCTTGGTGGCATAGAAGTTATCGGCCACAAAACCCATCAGCGGGCAAAGAATGGCGTTGAGATAGATGGCGAACGAGCTGATGAGCGCGGCCTCGCCTGCGGACAGGCCGCACTCCGTTGACAGGAACAGCACCATATAGCTGTGCGTAAAGCTCAGGGCGCCGGAGTTGAGCATACCGCCCATGCCAAAGCCCAAGCGCGTCCAGAATGTGATCTTGCGCTTTTTACCGATCTTGTTAGTCATCGAGCTCCCTCTCTTTTCTCGATTGTCTTGTAACAAGACATTGGAGTCCATACCGATGTCTGTCTGCATGTCGTCCGCTCGTAGGGTGAACGTTTAGCTAGATTATGCGCGATTGCTTATGATAGGTGAACGTTCACTTGTATATTATCCTTGAACGGTCGTTTTTTGCCGTTAAACGGACATCTGACTTGAAAAAAATCACGATTACATGGGTATTGAGTGGGTTGAATTTGAGGTCGATTAGGTGAACGTTTATTGTTTTGCGGCTTCCGTGCCCCCCAGGATGACACGCTTGAACAGACGAAACAAACATGGCCCCGCCGGGAACACTCCCGACGGGGCCATGGTCAACAGTGGCCTATGCGAATCCATTTGCCGCTACAGGCAGACGCCGTCCTTCCAAATGCTGATCTCGTGGCAGCCGCGACGCTCGGCACTCGTAAGCTTGCCGCTCGCCGTCTCTAGCACCAGCTGGTACAGGTCGTGGGCAGCCTCGTCGAGCGTACGCTCGCCCGTGGCGACCACGCCGGCGTTAAAGTCCATCCAGTTGGCCTTGTGGTCGCACAGACGCTGGTTGGTGAACACCTTGAGCGTGGGCGCCGGCGCGCCAAACGGCGTGCCGCGGCCGGTCGAGAACAGGATCACGTGGCAGCCGGCAGCCGTCAGGGCCGTGGTGGATACCATGTCGTTACCCGGGCCACACAGCATGTTCAGGCCATGCTTGGTAGCCTGGCCGGCATACGGCAGCACGTCGACGATGGGGGCAGATCCGCCCTTTTGCACGCAGCCGCAGCTCTTGTCCTCGAGCGTGGTAATACCGCCGTCCTTGTTGCCGGGACTCGGGTTCTCGTAGACCACCTCACCATGGCTGATAAAGTAGTCCTTAAAGCCGTTGAGCATGTCAGAGGCAGCGTTGAAGACCCGCTCGTCCTCGCAGCGATCGAGCAGAATGCTCTCCGCGCCAAACATCTCGGGAACTTCGGTAAGCACCGACGTGCCGCCGCGGGCGACGACCATATCGCTCACGCGACCGATCGTGGGGTTGGCGGTAATGCCCGAAAGACCGTCAGAGCCGCCGCACTTAAGGCCAATGACCAGCTCGGAGGCAGGAATGGGCTCACGCTTGGCCTGCTTGGCCATGTCGGCAAGCTCGGACAGGATCTTGTGACCCTCGACCTGCTCGTCGGCTACATCCTGGCAGGCGAGGAATCGAACGCGCTCGCGATCGAAGTCACCGAGCTCGTCGAGTACCTGCTGGTGCGTGCAGTTCTCGCAACCGAGGGACAGGAACAGCACACCCGCAGCGTTTGCGTGACGCGAGAGCGCCACCAGCAGACGGCGTGTCTGGGCGTGGTCGGCGCCGGTCTGGGAGCAGCCAAAGGGATGCGGGAAGTAGTAAACGCCCTCCAACGAGCCCTCGACCAGGTCCTGAGCCTGCTCGCACATGGCACGAGCGACTTCGTTGACGCAACCGACGGTGGGAATGATCCAAAGCTCATTGCGTGTGGCGGCACGACCGTCGGCACGGCGGAAGCCCATAAATGTCTCGGCCTCGATCGGCTCAACGACCGGATGTGTCGGATTGTAGGCGTACTCGATCTCACCCGAGAGGTTGGTCTTCACGTTGTGCGTGTGCAGCCACTGGCCGGGCTGAATGTCCTTCGTCACGTGGCCGATGGGAAGACCGTACTTGATGACATCCTCACCGGCTGCAATGGCGCGCACGGCCATCTTGTGACCCTGCGGGATATCCTCCGCGGCAACGACCTCGCCCACGCCGGGAACCTCGACGGCAGCACCCTTGGCGAGCGGCGACAGCGCAACGATGACGTTGTCGGCCGGATTGATCTGGATAGTGTTCATTACAAAGAGTCCTAACACTACAGGTTGAGCAGAAGTCGAGTGACGCCCGCCAGTTACCCGGCGGCGTACAGAAGGATTTAGGCCTGAGCGTTCGCGAACGCCTGCTTGACGCCCTCGGAGCGCACGACGGCGAGAGCGTTGACGACAAACTCCTCCAGGCCGGCGATCTGCGTAAGATCCTCGCCCCACATTTGCTCGTTGGAGAGCACATCGTGCACCAGCTCGGCGTCGTCGGCGCCGGCGTGGGCAGCGTAGAAGTCGAGCACAAAGGCGTCGTCCTGAGCGGTGTACTCGGTGCCGTCGGAGCGACGCAGGTGCAGGCCGTCGCCCTCGCGGGACACGAGCTCCTGCGTGTAGAAGGAGATGAGCGTGGCCAGGCTCGTCGCCAGGCACTTGGGCAGGTTGCCGGTCTCGGCAGCGTAGTCCTTGAGCGTAGGCAGGTCGCGGGCACGCCACTTAGCCGTGGAGTTGAGGCAGATGGAGAGCAGCGCGTGGTCGATAAACGGGTTGTCGAAGCGGTTCTCGACGGCGGCAGCAAAGGCCTTGCAATCCTCGACGTCCAGGTCGGCGGCAAGCGTCGGGATGACCTCGTCGTAGAGCATGGTGTTCATGAAGCCGCGGACGGTCTCGTCGTGCATGCAATCGCGCACGATGTCAAAGCCGGCAACCCAGGAGCCCGGGACGAAGGCGGTGTGGGCGCCATTGAGGATGCGAACCTTGCGC
>ENA-OQMY01000086-OQMY01000086.1-human-gut-metagenome-genome-assembly--contig:-NODE-86-length-32229-cov-5.802909_pt1 | contig 32229 bp, 32 predicted proteins | sample MGYA00242623_ERZ504868 | MGnify/ENA primary metagenome ERZ504868 (study PRJEB26092, sample SAMD00036386) | human gut metagenome | host: Homo sapiens | study: EMG produced TPA metagenomics assembly of...
ACATTTTATATATTCTATTTACACATTAATATAAGGAAGGATTACACACATCATGCAAAAACAACAGATTCCATTAAAAAATTCCCTGCTCCTGCTTCTCGCAGCGATCATCTGGGGTATCGCTTTTGTAGCTCAAAGCGTAGGGATGAAATACGTAGGAGGCTTTACTTTTAATGCCGTCCGTTCCCTTATCGGAGCAGTCGTTCTGATTCCACTGATTTTTATTCTGAAAAGGAGAAACTCCCCTTCAGATTCTGCTTCCAAAGCATCTGGCAGATCTGACACCTCAAGTAATACTGTATCCAATATGCAGGAGAAAAAAACTCTGATTATCGGCGGTATCGCCTGCGGTATCTGCCTCTGTCTGGCAAGCAATTTCCAACAGTTCGGCATCAAGTATACAACCGTCGGAAAAGCCGGCTTTATCACTGCCTGTTATATTGTGATCGTCCCTGTCATCGGACTATTCCTTGGCAAAAAATGCACGAAATTTATCTGGGCTGCCGTTGCAATGGCTCTGATCGGACTTTATCTCCTGTGCATCACAGATGGATTTTCTATCGGAAAAGGAGATCTGCTCGTACTGGTATGCGCATTTCTATTTTCACTGCACATACTGGTCATCGACTACTTTTCTCCAAAAGTAGACGGAGTAAAGCTCTCCTGCATTCAGTTCCTGACATGTGGTATCCTTTCCGGCATTCCCGCTCTGTTCCTTGAGCATCCGGAGCTCTCATCCATCCTGGCAGCATGGCAGCCAATCCTCTACGCAGGTGTCATGTCATGCGGAGTAGCTTACACCTTGCAGATTATCGGTCAGAAAAACATGAACCAACTGTAGCATCCCTGATACTCAGCCTGGAATCCTGCATCTCTGTCCTAGCCGGATGGATCATCCTCAGACAGCAACTAAGTACTAAGAAATCCTTGGATGTGTCATCATGTTTGCTGCTATCATCCTTGCACAGCTTCCACAGAAGCAGACAGAATAATATGCAGAGTAGGTCAGAGGGTCTATTCCCTCTTTCCTCTCATCAAACTGCATGTAAGTTTCTCCTTCATACGACTATACGGCTTTCCAGCATTCTTCTTTCTACAGCATTGTACCACACCACCATTCGTTGTAAGCCTTTTTCGTAATCCTTATTCTGCTCCATGGATATTTCAAACAGAAGATGGAAAAGAAAAAGTTATTGCTATAGACGGGCATGGAAGCTATGTAACAGAAATAGTCTCTGACTAACTTAAAAAATAAACTCCCCACTTCGTCAGAAATTCATCCGACGGGGGAGTTTATTTTATCCGCTATTCAACTTCCCCAACCACCTTGTGGAAGTGCTCCTTTATCCTAGTAAAACTCTCATCGCTCAGGTCATGCTCTAACTTACACGCATCTTCTTTTGCAACTTCTGGGCTTACGCCGAGACGTTCCAACATCTTACTCAACACTGTATGGCGTTCATAAATATGCGTTGCAATCTGAGCCCCTTTATCCAGAAGCGTCACCGTACCATAACGATCCATCGCGATATAGCCATCCTCACGTAACAGCTTCATCGCATGACTCACACTCGGTTTCGATACCCCAAGCATCGTCGCAATATCAATAGAACGAACACCGCCCCCTGTTTAGACAACACCAAAATTGCCTCCAAATAATCCTCCGCCGATTTTCTAATTTGCATTCAAAATACCTCCCATATTGTTTTGATATTAACACAATATGAGAAATTTTTCAATCGCTCTTCTTGAGAACAGTCGTCATTAACTGTTACTGCTCACTCCGTTCTCAGTAACGTAGCTAAAATTTCATTCATTCCATATAAAAAACCAGCGTCGAAAAATATTTCATTTCATGTGCATTTGCAGGATACTTAGATATTCTTAGCCGCCAAAAATCTGCGTTATGAGCCATCAAGGACACTGTCTGAGCGAAGCGAGTTTGTCCTTGATGGCTCATGCTTTTAGCAGATTTTGACGGCTTAGAATATCTTAGTGTCCGAAACCGCACATGAAATGAAATATTTTTTGACGCGTCCCTACTGAATTTAAAAAAAGCCCTCTGACCAGCATTACCCACATACCAGCCAAAGAACCTTTTTATACCAGGATTATCTTTTAAATTCCTAAAGCAATCTCCATCATCCTGTTAAACGAAGTCTGTCTGGCCTCCGCAGAAATTGCCTCATCCCTGAAAACATGATCCGAAATCGTAAGAATCCCCAGTGCCTCCTTACCGGCTCTCGCAGCATTCATAAACAGCGCCGCGCACTCCATCTCCACACAGAGAACCCCCATCTTTCTCCATGCCTTCGAACTCTCCGGATTATCTCCATAGAACGCATCCGAAGATACAACAGAACCCACGCGAACCGGTGTACCCTGCTCCTTCGCAACCTCTACAGCCCTTGCAACCAGTTCATAACTTGCTGTAGGAGCAAAAGTCCCCGGCAGCTGATACTGGCTTGCATAATTTGAATCCGTACATGCACTCATGGCGATCACAACATCCATTACGCTTACATCATCCTGCAGCGCACCTGCAGAACCAATACGAATGATCTTCTCTACATCATAAAAATTATAAAGCTCATAACTGTAAATACCCATAGATGGCATCCCCATACCGCTGCCCATGACAGATATCTGCTCACCCTTATAAGTTCCGGTATAACCAAACATATTTCTCACTGTGTTAAAACATACCGGATTCTCCAGATATGTCTCCGCAATATACTTCGCACGCAGCGGATCTCCCGGCATCAGAACCTTCTTTGCAATATCACCTTTCTTTGCACTGTTGTGTGGTGTTGGAATACTCATAATCACCCTCTCCTTTCCCGTAATGCTACATCACTGCATTATTTATCATCACCTGTAAGCCGCAACACATCCCTGATCTCTTCTTCATCCATATCAAGAATGATCGCCAGCTCCTCTACACTGAACTTTGAACTTTCATCCTCTTCATCCTCTGTAAGTTCCCGGACTGCCGCTTCCAGCTTCTCCACCTTTGCTACCAGATAGTCATCCTCAAATTTCCTCTGTGTCTGCTCCTCGATAGCATGGCGGATCCCACACCGGATACGTCCAAGCAGCCATTTCTCATCTTTCTCTTCCGGTTCTTCCTCTCCCAGAGCCATTAGAAGGCTTATATTTGCCTCCTGAATCAGATCAGCGATAAAAATCTCCTCACAGTTCATTTCAACCGCCATTTCGGCTGCTGCATGCAGATACTTCTGTGACAGCTCTGCCTGTGCCAGAGCATCTCCCTTTGAAAGCAGTTCAAAAAGTTCTTCCGCACTTCTCTCTCCCTGCTCCTGTTCTTCAAGACCTTCCAGATATTCTTTCAGATATGCCTCTTCCTCCGCTGTCAGAGGAACTTTTTCTTCTTTTTCTTCGGATACTTCTTCCGGTCCGGCCTGAGATGTTGCTGAAATCTCCTCCGCACCTTCAATGGAAATACCTTTTAATTTTAAATACTGTAATATCTTGATCAGCTGTGACTTATCCAGGTCAAGTTCGCCAAAGCATTCCTTTATCTGTTCCGGTTTCAATACTTTGCCATTCTTCTCTCCAAGTTCACATACTTCTGTAAGTTTCTGCTGAAATTTCTGTATATCCATAGTCAAAATCTCCCTGTCCTGTTTATAACTTAACTATACAACAAAAAACCATGTCTGTAAAACAAAAAGCACCGTTTTAACCGGTACTTTTTCTGAATGCGGATAACAGGACTTGAACCTGCACGGGAAGCCCACTGGTACCTAAAACCAGCGCGTCTGCCAATTCCGCCATATCCGCATTTTCTCATATTCTCAGAGTGTATCCGAAAAATCATTCTCGCACTCTGCAAAAGCAATAAAATAGCGGAAACCTCACAAAAGATTTCCGCTATTAATGAAGCATCGGGGATTCGAACCCCGGACAACTTGATTAAAAGTCAAGTGCTCTACCGACTGAGCTAATGCTCCATATTAAGACTGGGCTAGCTGGATTCGAACCAGCGAATGCAGCAGTCAAAGTGCTGTGCCTTACCGCTTGGCGATAGCCCAAAGGCGAAGGGTGGATACAGGGATTCGAACCCTGGGCCTCCAGAGCCACAATCTGGCGCGCTAACCAACTGCGCTATACCCACCACAACGTGCCTGAAGGGATTCGAACCCCCGACCCACGGCTTAGAAGGCCGTTGCTCTATCCAGCTGAGCTACAGACACATGCTCTCTTCTCAGAGAAGCGGGTGATGGGAATCGAACCCACGTATCCAGCTTGGAAGGCTGGTGTTCTACCATTGAACTACACCCGCATGCTTGCGGTAATAAGTTTACAGCAGTCGGGGTGACAGGATTCGAACCTGCGGCCTCCTGGTCCCAAACCAGGCGCTCTAGCCAAGCTGAGCCACACCCCGATGTACCATTTACTTATGGTTTTTATTAAGTTGTTGTCGTCTTCGTTTGTGTTTCGTTTTCGTTTCCTGCCTGACGACAAGTGATATTATATTATAGCAATCTACAAATGTCAACACCTTTTTTGAAGTTTTTTTAAAAAAACTTTTTTTCACGTTTTTTCCGCCTATTTAAAGGTTTTCTTGTCATTTGCGACTGGCTTATGGTATCATGAAACCATAATTAAAGTCAAGAAAAAAAGCAAATAATAAGGAGATGTTTTTACATGGATATAAAATTATTTCAGCAGAAGCTTAATGACATCTGTGCCATCGCTGAGGAAAACAATAAGCAGCTCTCCCAGCAGCAGATCCGTGACCATTTCGATGAATCGGATCTGAGCACTTCACAGCTTGTAAAGATCCTGCAGTATCTCAAATTAAAGGGGATCACCATCGAAGGCGCCGATGAAGGCACCGGTGCTGCCAGAGCAGATGCTGTTTCATCCGAATCCGGCGACAAGGAAGAGCTTCCGGGTACCCGTGCTGCTCTTACTGCCGAGGAACAGGCTTATCTCAGTGACTATATGGAAAGTTTTTCCCCGGAGGGACTTGATCCGGATGATCTTGCGTCCCTCTTTCAGGCCTTTGCAAAGGGAGACACTGCTGCCGAAGGTGCACTGACACAGTTCTACATGGCTCAGGCAGCCCAGATGGCCGCTGAACTGAACTGTGAGGAAATCCACCTGGCTGATCTCATTCAGGAGGCAAATCTGGCCCTTCTGGCGTCTCTCAAAGAGACAGACCCACAGGAGAAAAACGATGCCTGGATGCGTGGTCGTATCCGCAGTGGGATCCTTCATGCCATTGAGGAACAGACACAACAGAAATTCCGTGACGACTATCTGGTATCCAAGGTAGAAAACCTGGAGGCTGCGGTTAAAGAACTCACAGACGATGATGACGCCACCAAATTCACCATTGATGAGCTTGCCGTGATCCTGGATATGAATGTGGATGAGATCCGGGATGTACTTCGCCTTACCGGAGATGATAAATAAAGCTTTCTTCATATTCTTCACAAAAACGGGTCTGACATAGCTTGTCAGACCCGTAATCTTAATATTCTTTATGCTTTTTCTTCCCGTTTCAGCTCCGCCGGTTCTGCCAGATGGATCTTTCCTTCCCGAAATATGTGGATAAATACCTCCGCCATATCCGGATCGAACTGTTTTCCTTCCTCTTCTCTTATGATCCGAAGAGCTTTTTCCACTGGCATCAGTTCTTTATAACAACGTTTGGATGTCATGGCATCAAAGGAATCTGCGATGCAGAGGATCCTTGCAGATGCCGGGATATCTTCTCCCGCGATCCTCCTTGGATAGCCGTTTCCGTCATAACGTTCGTGATGACCAATAACCGCAGGGATAACATAATCCAGCGACGGAAGGTGACGGATGATCCCGATGGACGCTTCCACATGACCTTTCATGATCTCATACTCTTCATCCGTAAGCTTGCCTTCTTTATTCAGGATATGCTCCGGGATCCCGATCTTTCCAACATCATGAAGAAGCGCCGCCTGACGGATGATCTCCACCATTTCCGTTGTATAGTTCAGCGCCTTTGCAAGACTTGTTGCGTAATAAGCCACATTGTTGGAATGTCCGAAGGTATAATGATCTTTGGTATCAATGGCTGCAGTCAGCGCATAGATCGTGGATTCATAGGACTGATAAATATGTTCATGATCGGATTTCTTACCCGCATTTTCTTCATCCAGGCTTTCCTTCAGCATGGTGTCAAAAATCTCGATGCCATTTTTACCGCTGCGCTTTACATGATATACTGCCAGGTCCGCATTATCCAGGAGCTCCTTTGCTGAGCGTGCCGCATAAGGCGCCGCACTGATCCCCACGCTTACCGTAAGGATCTTCAGCTTGTAGTCTGCAGAATCGTTGCGCATATGCAGGATCTGCTTCTGTATGGATTCTGCCAGATTTCTGGCGGAAAAAATATCGTAATTTGGCATCAGGACCGCAAATTCCTTGGCACTGTGACGTGCCACATATCCCTGTTCTCCCACACTTGCCTGGATGATATCTGCCACCTTTCGAAGTGCAACATCTCCCTGCTGATTTCCGTACAGCTGATTGTACAGCTTGAAATCATCAATATTGAACAGGATCAGTGCAAGCGAACCCTCTTTAGTTTTTTTCGTATTCCTCATCCAGGATCTCATAAAAATATTTCCGGTTCAGAAGGCCCGTCAGTTCATCGGTCCTTGCCTCAGTCCATGCCGCCTCATAAAGTCTGGCATTTTTGATGGCAATGGAAGCTACTGAGCTGACCGAAGACAACATGGCAAGGTCATTATGGTTCAGATTCCTGTGTCCGTCACCGGAAATCGCAATGATCCCGGCCAGATCATCATTTTGTCGAAGACCTGCACAATATTCGATACCCAGCTCTGAAAACATATGTTTCTCCGACTCCCACATGGATTTGTAGGCTGTGGAAGAACGAAAATCACGGATCACCACACAGTCCTCATTTCTGGTAAGCCAGGTGACCACCGGATTATCCGCTTTCAGCGAAAAGGTCAGATCGTTCAACGGACGGTTACTGTAAACAGCCTGATATTCCCCTGATTTTTTGTCTCTCAGACAAATATAGATCCGTCCTGCATTGGTAGTTTCCTTCAGCACATTTACCGTATTGCGCAGGATCTCTCCTACCCGGAGTGTCCTGGATACTGACTGGCTGAAATCTTTCAGCTCCTGAGACTGCTGGATCTCTTTTTTGATAAAAACATTGTTCATCAGACATTTCCACAGCACTGTGACCAGCCATGCAGATATAAGAAAAACGAAAGAAAAGATCAGCACATGATACTCACTGGCTGCAGGGAGCAGCATTCGGATATAACTCATCAGGTACGGTGAAAGATTGATAAACAGTACTACCGTCAGGACCACGCCCACACCAAAACAAACCCCATCTGACGCAAGACGGCGCATCTGGAACAGCCGTCTTCTGGTCAGTGCATAAAGCATCAGGACAGCATTGATCAGACCGCTGACAATATCGATGGGGAATCCGGAAAATACCGGCACTGCCAGCGCAAGGTTTCCCACAAAAATGATCAGTATCCCCACAAGGATCGGTTCGATCTGTTTGCGGTATCCGGGATGTCTCCGGCATCCGCGGTACATGGTAATAAAAATCTGGATAATGGTGATCCCTGCTACCACAAAGAACAAAAGGAACCAGGGTGTGATCTTATAAACAAAATGCGCACCACCGTTTTTACGGATCAGATCTGGCCAGCGCAGGAGGATCCCGCCCGGAATGTTGATCACAAAAAGCAGCAGCATCAAAAACAATGGGATCTTGCTTTTTCTGCCCATACGCACTCCCATGAATTCGCTGATGAACACATAGTAAAAATATGGCAGAAACAGGATTCCGGCCAGAGACACATAATACCACAGGATGTAAGAGGGTCCTGCCTCCATACGCATCAGAAAAGAGCCCAGCGTCCAGCAGAGCATTCCTCCCAGCACACACATGAAACTGTTGATGATCCGGCTGCGCTTACCAGCCAGAAGAGTCAGTATCATAAATGTATAGAAAAAAACTGAAATGATTGAAAATGATATATAGCTTTCCATAGTTACTTCCTCATATTCCCTAATCCGATCTCATCCTGCAGTCTCAAAAGTTCCGCCACCTCATAATAAGGAGTGCTCATATGCCGTGGTTTCCGTCCTTTTCTGGACTCATACAGATGAAAGGTACCACAGCGCAGGATGGTCACCACAAGGGGATCCATTCCCAGGATTTTCTTCAGATCCCGGTAATCCTGATCGATATATTTGAAATATGTGGTCAGAAGTTCTTTCAGAATATCCGTGCTCATAGCCTGATACATCAGCGCTTCTTTTTTTAACTTCTATATAAAGATGCAGATATGGGCGTTTTTTCTCATTATATTCTTTCACTGCGATCCAATCCGTAACCGGCTGCCCGGACAGCTGGATCACACTTTTGATACCATTTTCCGAAATCCTGGTAAAGCCTGCGATATCAATGATCCACGGAACACGGTCTATATACTCAAATCTTGGGATCTGTGTCCGATCCTCCTGGTTGGTAAGACCCACGCATCGATACATATCTCCCACACGGTACCTGGCAAAGGCTCCGCCCTTCAGCACAGTGATCACAAGCTCATATTTCTCCCCGGGAACAACCTCATCCATAAGATAGGTCGGAGGAGTGAACGTGGGATCCTCATAATTATGGAGCATATCCTTTTCGGTGATAAATTCATAAAAGCAGGTATCCGGGAAAAAGTACATTCCGTTCCTGGTCCAGGTCTCGGTTCCTATAATGGAAGGTTCCGTTCCTGCAAAAAGCGCCATGGGCCGAACTCCCCACATTTCCTCCAGATCATCCTTATAGCACTGGTTGTCGGTTCCTGCCACCATAAATCCCTTCAGGTGAAAAAGGTCTTTCGGAAGAAGCTCCCGTTTCTCCTTCTTACAGATCTTTTTGGCATTCAGGATCCTTTTCAGCATCTTTGGTTTATACTGCAGAAGTTCCGAAAAGGAGGTTTTGCTTTTTCCTGATGATACGCTTCCGGTGAGGCTCTGGCTTACTGCATAGGCCACACTTCCAAGTCCGAAGAAAAATTCCACGTCCTGTTTCATGGCCATCTTGAAGCCCTCTTTGTTCCGCTCACCAAAGCTCATATTTACCGCATCTTCCACTTCCGGAAGAAAACGGATGTCGATATCTTCTTTTAGCGCCAGTGGAAAAAGGCCGGTAGCAAAAGGCAGCGGTGCCAGTCCGTAAAGGATCTTGTCCGTTTCCTCCACATCAAATTTGCCCTTTTCACGGCTTGTAGCCAATATGAGGCAGGCAACTACATTGTTCCTGTAGGTATCCAGCATACTTCTTGTGTATGGTGCTACCTTTATCGGATGGCGTCCGCCTTCCCAGGTCGTCTGTATCCAGATGATCGGATTCCCCGGAAGAGTTTCACTTCTCTTCTGGAGGAGCATATCCGCATAATCCTCATAAGTGGTAAGAGGTACCAGCCGACGGAACTCATCGATCCCGGATGGTCTCCTGCCCTTCAGAATGCTTTTGCCCAGTTCACAGTCTGACCAGAGCTGGATCTGCTCTTCCATCAGGCGATTCTGGATCTTCATGTAATCCTGCATTGTCAGATCAAGAAATCCGCAATATTCTTTCCAGATAGCATCATACTGCTGTTTTCGAAGCTTTTCGCCAAGACTCACCGCCTTTTCCCCCCTTTTCGCCATGTTTTTATGCAGGCAGCTGTACTGTTTCGGTCTGGGATCAGAAAGGGAGTTGTCTGCTGATACGCTCCGTAATTACTGAATGTTTCCGGAAACACGATCCTGTCCTGGTAAAAAATGTACAATATGTTCCACACGATAAGGACCACAAAAGCCCCCAGCGCCTTCCCGGATCCCAGAAATCCGGCCAGGCAAAAATAAAATCCGGCGAACCACAGAACGCCAGGATGTCGGCAGAGTGCATAAACACCCTCTGTATAAGCCAGCCTTTCATGATTTTCTTTGACATATGTCTCATCAAAGGGCAGCGCAAAAAACAATGTATAGATCAACAGTCCCAGAAACAGGAGCGCTGCTGCCAGAAAAACAGCAGAAATAAAAAAAGGAACTTCCCGCCGCGGCCAGCAGTTCCGGATCACCAGACCTGTTGACACTGCGATCAGGAAACATCCTATGCTAAAAAACGGGTGGAGAAAGCTTTTTTTCAGTCGGATACTGTTATGATCATACAGGAAGCAGCATAAAAAGCCGATACTTCCTATAATAACCGCAGTCATGCGTATTTTCCCCCTTCATTTATGTAAAGCGGACCTTCTCATTCCGCTCTGCTGCATTCTCAGGAACGAGACCCATTCATGGTCAGTACCCTAAAGAATGCTCTATATTACTAGAAAACAGCTACTTGTTCATTATATAGCACATAGCTGACTTTCGCAATCGTTTTTGACTAATATATGCTGAATATTGGCACAAATTTTATCAATTATGACAGTTTATTGTTTTTCTGCCGGAATCAGAGGTAACGGATCTCTACGTGCATTTCGCCCTTTCCATCTGTCTCCATTACTGCATAGCTTGGACGGCGTCCCCGTTGTCTGGGATAAGCCAGACTTCCGGGATTTACTAGAAGCACACCTGCTTCCTTTTCAACAACCGGTACGTGGATATGTCCGAAAAAAGCCGCATTGCATCCCCTTGAGCGGGCAGCTTCTGCCAGCTGATCAAAGGCCATGGATACACCGTAGTAATGACCGTGAGTTACCAGGATCTTATTTCCCTCGACCTCGATCACATCTTCTCTCGGAAGATCCGAGAAAAAATCATTATTTCCGGACACAATACTGCAGGGACATTCTGCAAGGGCTTCGATATAAAATTCTCTGCCTTCCACATCTCCACAATGTACCAGCATGTCAAAAGGAGCCTCCCGATTTATCGCGATCTCCAGGTTTTCATCTCTTCCGTGAGTATCGCTTACGATCAGCACCTTCATACAAGCTCTTCCTTTATAAGGCAAAGAGCTTTTCCACGATGGCTGATCCTGTTCTTTTCTTCCATGGAAAGCTCTGCGGAAGTACAGCCATATTCCGGAAGATAAAAGATCGGGTCATAGCCAAAGCCATTCTCCCCTTTTTCCTCGTAGCCGATGCGGCCTTCCATGGCAGCACGGACTGTCTTTCTTCTGCCATCCGGGAAAACTGCCGCAATAGCACATACAAAACGTGCAGTACGTTTCTCATCAGGTACACCTTCCAGACGCTGGATCAGGTTTGCGTTTTTAATATGATAAGAAGTATCCTCACCCATATAGCGTGCGGAATAGATTCCCGGCTCTTTGTTCAGATAGTCGATCTCCAGACCGGAATCATCTGCCAGAACGATCTCGCCAGTCATTTTACTGATTGCTTCTGCCTTGATCATGGCATTTTCTTCAAAGCTTTTTCCATTTTCATCAATATCCGCATGGATCCCGGCATCCTTCAGGGAAAGGATCTCCAGAGAAGGATCCGCAAGTATCCTTCGGATCTCCTTCATTTTATCCTCATTTCCGGTAGCAAAAATGATCTTTTTCATTCTTTAATACTTCCTTTCTTCGGCGGACGTGGTCCAAGAAACTGGTAATAGTAGGTTTTCATCATTCCGTTATAGATCTTACGGTTTTTATCTGCCTTACGGCCGATGTCATTCTCTGCCTTGTCATAGGCAGTGATCAGATACATGGACCATCGATCCAGCCCCTTATAGCTTTCACCGATCTCACGGTACAGTGCAGGGAGATTGGATTTTTCTTCGATCCGCTCACCATATGGCGGATTTGTCACGATAAAACCAAAGGGTTTGGAATGGCGGAGTTCACTGACCGGGCGCTGCTGGAAATGGATCAGTCTGTCCACTCCTGCCATTTTTGCGTTGGCGCGTGCTGCCTTGATGGCAGCTGCATCGATATCAAAGCCCTGGATATCGGTTTCAATATCAAGATTTACACGTTCTCTGGCTTCTTCTCTTGCATCCTCCCAGCATTCCTTCGGGATCAGATGCTCCCAGCTCTCGGCCAGAAAATGACGGTTCAGTCCCGGCGCCATATCCGCTGCCATCATTGCCGCCTCAATAGGAAAGGTGCCGCTTCCGCAGAACGGATCGACAAGAATACGGTCCTTTTTCCAGGGGGTGAGCATCAAAAGAGCGCTGGCAAGCGTCTCGGTGATAGGTGCCTTGACAGTCATCTGGCGATACCCTCTCTTATGGAGGGATACTCCTGAAGTGTCGATTCCGATCAGAGCTACGTCTTTCATAAAGGCCACACGGATAGGAAATTCCGGACCATCTTCCGGAAACCAGGAAATCCCGTAAATGCCTTTGAGACGCTCTACAATGGCTTTTTTCATAATGGACTGGATATCAGATGGACTAAAAAGCTTACTTTTGATGGAGTTTGCCTTGGCTACCCAGAATTTACCGTTTTTCGGTATGTAATTCTCCCATGGGAGAGCCTTGGTCTTTTCAAAAAGCTCATCAAAAGTCTCAGCCTTTACTTCGCCTATTTTCAGAAGCACACGTTCTGTGGTACGAAGGAACAGATTGGCGTCTGCCACACCCTGGGCATCAGCCTCAAAGGTTACTCTTCCGTCTTCCACCCTGGTCACTTCATAGCCAAGATCCAGTATTTCACGCTTCAGCACCGCCTCTGTTCCAAAATGACAGGGCGCCGTTAATTCCCACAGATTCATAAAGTGATCTCCCGTACTGTATTTCCTTCAAAATCTTTAATGGTAAAAATTCCGTTCTCAAGGATTGCATAGGTCGGCGGGTTACCTTCCTTTGGAATGGATACGGAACCTGGGTTCAGAAGGATATAATTCCCCATATTTTCTGCCTTCAGCACATGTGTATGGCCGTGGATCAGAATGTCTCCGTCCATCATCGGCGGAAGATTATCCTTATTATAGATATGACCGTGTGTGGCGTACATCGTTTTTCCTTCGATGGCAAGGATACAGTAATCTGCCATAACCGGGAAGTCCAGGACCATCTGATCCACCTCTGCCTCACAGTTTCCGCGTACTGCATAGATCTGGGTTTTTTCTCTCATTTTAAAAGGCGGATGACTTCCTTTGGTGCGTATTCCTTCGGAAGGTCATTTCTTGGTCCGTGATAAAGCAGATCTCCCAGAAGCACCAGTCTCTCCGCCTTCTCCTTGTCATATGCTTCCAGCATTTTCCGGCAGTAATATGCCGAACCATGTACATCGGACGCAAACATATATTTCATAATCTTTTCTCCTTGTAATTTGTGTTGGTTTTTATCTCTGTTCTTTACATTATCATGATTTCCTTTAAAATACAAGATTTGTTACAGATATGCATTCGCAATCTGATTTGATATTGTCCGCTTTTTTTATCCGCGCACAAGATTTCTCCCTCTGTAGGCTGCAAATCCACCAATCACGGACCTGGTACGACAGCCCTGTCTTGCCAGGCTCCGGGCAGCCTGCATGCTGGCGCCGCCGCGGTCGCAGTAAAATATCAGCAGCTTATCTTTGGGAAAACGATATTTCTGATCCTGTTTTTTCTCAAGATATTCCTCCAGCTCTCTGTATGGAATATTTACCGCGTTCCGGACATGTCCCCTTCTGTAGGCGGCAGAATCCCGGAGATCTATGATAACAGCGTCGCTGCGCTCCACATAATAATCCAGCATTTTTGCAGAGATAGTTTCGATCTGAAACATGGAAAAAATCTCCTCTTTTTGGTATATTATATGGAAGCTTCCGGGTGAATGTTCCCTTATATGTATTTAAGCGGGAAAAGCCATCTCTGACTTTTCCCGCTTTTCTTATCCTTTAATATCTGTCAGAGCCTCTGTCCTTCTCAGAATCATATTCATCGGAAATTTTGTTTCCGTAGCTGCTTTTGGAACTGTTTCTGGAAGAATTTCCCGAACTGTTCTTAGAGCTGTTTTTTCCGCAGTTTCTGGAAGCACTTTCCCCGTGATTTTTTCCTGCATAATTAGACTCATTTCTGTCTGTTTCGTAATTTTTCGCCATTTGAATTACCTCCTGATGAAGTTGATTTTACGGCTTTCCGAAGCTTTCTGCCGCTTTTTATTACAGGAAATAGTATCCCAAAAAGTTTGGAGATTATTCGCCAAAATCATATTGCTTTTTTTTCCAGTTTATATTATAATCATTCTTGTAAAAAGAATTTACCCTTCAAAAATTTTTTTACATAACCCCTTATTTAATTATTTATACTCCCCTCGAAACACCCGGTAGCTCCCCTACCGGGTGTTTCTCTATACAAAAACAAGCCGCCGGATGACGATCACAGTCGCTCCGGCAGCTTGTTTTTTATCCGTTGATCGGATTTACATGCACCATACAGTGCTTTACATCTTTGAATTTATTCTCGATCGTATGATGTACATTTTCCGCAATATCATGTGCATCAAAAAGGGAAATACTTCCATCTGCTGCGATCTCGATATCCACATACATCTTGGATCCGAAAAGACGGGTTTTTAAGAAGGTCTACTCTTCTGACGCCCGGTACCTTGAGGATCTCTCTCTTCATGGATTCCTCAGTTTTTGCATCACAGGAATGATCTACCATCTTGTCAATGGCATCCCTGAAAATGTCGATCGATGCCTTGGCGATCATAACGCAGATCACGATACTGGCGATCGGATCCAGGATCGGGTATCCCAGTCTTGCTCCTAAAATACCGACAAAAGCTCCGATAGAGGAAAGTGCATCTGAACGATGGTGCCATGCATCTGCCATCAGGGCTCCTGAATTGATCTTCTTTGCAGCACCTCTTGTATACCAGAACATCCACTCTTTTACCACAATGGATACCACTGCTGCAATCAGTGCAAGTGTTCCCGGAATGGCAATGGTTCCGCCGGATGTGCTTTTTACGATATCACGGGCACCGGTAATTCCGATCCCGAGACCAGTGACAAGCAGCATTCCTGCAAGGACAATGGAAGAAACACACTCCATTCTTTCATGTCCGTACTGGTGCTCTTTGTCTGATTTCTTTGTAGAAAGACGGACACCGATGATTACGATGAAGGTGCTTCCCACATCTGATGCAGAATGAATGGCATCCGAGATCATTGCTCCTGAATGTGCCACAATACCTGCGATCAGTTTAAATACAGATAATAAAAGGTTTACCAGAATACTGATCCCGGATACCTTCATTGCTGTCTGCTGTTCCCATGAAGCTGTTTTTTCTGTATCATGTATAATTGTTTTGTTTTCTGTGTGTTCCATAAACAGAATCTCCTTTTAAATATATGATCAGGTTCTTCTTATGGCACAACATTTTCCGTGAAAAAACCGGCAGTTCCTTCACTACTCGCTGCAGTGCGATTTTCCGCCGGTGTTCTTTCTTTTCTGTATAGGGATATCCCAGCTTCTACCTTCTGTTCCATCCATATTTTGCAGTAAAAAAGACATACCTGCGAAACATACACTGTCCCGCAGATATGTCTGAAAGCAAAGTCACATTCTGCTTCACCTCATATTCCGTGAATGCAGGTTCTTTGCAATTACGTTTAAATCCATATCCGCTGCCGCTTCCTGCGGCCCGGCCCCATGCCTTCGATAAATATTTTCGATTCCGAAAAGCATCGCCTGCTCAGTTTGTACTGTTGATCTCGCATCCTGTTCGAATGTAATGCAGTGCAAAGAGAATTTTTGCAGTCTTACGGGTCTCCCGCTTAACTTCTCAGAAAGGATACACCATGAACCTTATGTTAGTCAAGCCAAAGTTTTTTATTTTACAGGTAGATATCTTCAACTTTCTGTTTATTCCATGTCTGGAAGCATGCTTCGCACTGCACAGTTCTATATCAAATAATAAATCCTCAGTTGTTTGTCAAAAAACCGGGAGCGGATAAATCCGCTCCCGGTTAAGTCTACGATCTGTATTCAGTTGGAATGACTGATTATGCCTGCGGGCCGGCTGCAACGAGTGCTTTACCAGCTGCATTTCCTTCATATTTAGCAAAGTTCTTAACGAATCTTGCAGCAAGATCTTTAGCCTTTGTCTCCCACTCTGCAGCATCTGCATATGTGTCACGTGGGTCAAGGATTGCAGGATCTACGCCCGGAAGCTCTGTCGGAACCTCGAAGTTGAAGAATGGAATCTTCTTTGTCGGAGCTTTAAGGATAGATCCGTCAAGGATAGCATCGATGATACCACGAGTATCTTTGATGGAGATACGTTTTCCAGTTCCATTCCATCCTGTGTTAACGAGGTATGCTTTCGCACCGCTCTTCTCCATTCTCTTAACGAGCTCCTCAGCATATTTTGTCGGATGAAGCTCAAGGAATGCCTGTCCGAAGCATGCGGAGAATGTAGGAGTAGGCTCTGTGATTCCACGCTCTGTACCAGCAAGTTTAGCTGTGAATCCGGAAAGGAAGTAGTACTGTGTCTGCTCCGGTGTCAGGATAGATACTGGAGGAAGTACGCCGAATGCATCTGCGGACAGGAAGATAACCTCTTTCGCTGCCGGTGCAGAAGATACAGGGCGAACAATGTTCTCGATGTGGTTGATCGGGTAAGAAACACGTGTGTTCTCTGTTACGCTCTTGTCAGCGAAGTCGATCTTGCCCTCAGCATCAAGTGTTACGTTCTCAAGAAGAGCGTTTCTCTTGATCGCATTGTAGATGTCCGGCTCAGACTCTTTGTCAAGGTTGATAACCTTAGCGTAGCATCCACCCTCGAAGTTGAATACTCCGTTGTCATCCCAGCCATGCTCGTCATCACCGATCAGAAGACGCTTAGGATCTGTGGAAAGTGTTGTCTTACCTGTTCCGGAAAGACCGAAGAAGATTGCTGTGTTCTCTCCGTTAAGGTCTGTGTTTGCAGAGCAGTGCATGGAAGCGATGCCCTTCAGCGGCAGATAGTAGTTCATCATGGAGAACATACCTTTCTTCATCTCTCCGCCGTACCATGTATTAACGATAACCTGCTCACGGCTTGTAATGTTGAACATTACAGCTGTCTCAGAGTTAAGTCCTAATTCTTTGTAGTTCTCAACTTTAGCCTTGGATGCGTTGTAAACAACGAAATCCGGTTCAAAGTTCTCAAGCTCCTCAGCTGTCGGCTGAATGAACATGTTTGTTACGAAGTGTGCCTGCCATGCAACCTCAACGATGAAGCGGATAGCCATACGTGTGTCTTTGTTAGCTCCGCAGAATGCATCTACTACGAAAAGTTTCTTGTTGGAAAGCTCCTTCTTGGCAAGATCTTTAACTGCATTCCATGCTTCCTGAGTTGCCGGATGGTTATCGTTCTTGTACTCATCGGATGTCCACCAAACTGTGTCCTTGGAGTTCTCATCCATAACGATATATTTGTCTTTAGGGGAACGTCCTGTGTAGATACCTGTCATTACATTGACAGCACCAAGCTCACTGACCTGACCCTTCTCAAATCCTTCAAGCTCCGGTTTGGTCTCTTCCTCAAATAATGTCTCGTAGGAAGGATTGTACACGATCTCAGTTGTTCCGGTAATACCATACTTTGTTAAATCGATTTTTGCCATCTTAACATTTACCTCTCTTCTTTAATAGTAATTATGATAGCCACCTACTGCTGCAGGTTTTTGTCATCCTGCCATAGGAATTGGTCATTCCAACATCCCTATCCACAATTATACATAAATTGTACGTAAAAGCAACCAAAAAAAATTCATTTTCCGCAAAAAAATGATAAATCTTTAACAGTGACGTTTTGGTACTGTCAGATTTTACTCCATCTATACTTGACTTTTTCAGAATAATGGCTACAATATATCTGATTATAGTTATTATATATATTTATAATAGTAACTATATGATTTTAATATATAGAAAGAAGTGATTTCTGTGTCAGATATTCCGGTTAAACGTAATCATATGAAAATCCCCTGGCACAACTACGTAAGCGCCAGGAACAGCCAGCCCATTACCGAAGCTTCTCTTTCCGAAAAAGCTTCCCTGATCGGCCGTACAGGCATGATGCTTCTCTCCTGCGGGACCGGTGCCTGGCGGGTACGGAGTTCCATGAATACCTTGTCAGAAGCACTTGGTATCACCTGCTCCGCAGATATCGGACTGATGTCCATAAGCTACACCTGCTTTGACGGTGAGAGCAGTTTTTCCCATGCACTTAGTCTGACTACCACCGGCGTAAATACTTCCAGGCTGAACAGGCTGGAACATTTTGTCAGTGATTTTCCTGCGGAGGGTATCCATATGAGCGGTGAAGCACTGCACAGTCAGTTAGATGAGATCGAGCGGATCCACGGGCTTTATTCCCCTGCCGCCCTGGGACTGGCTTCTGCACTGGCCTGTGGTGCATTTACTTTTCTTCTGGGCGGTGGCCCGCTGGAAATGATCCTGGCTTTTGCAGGCGCAGGCATCGGAAACGCCATCCGCTGCAAGCTTGGCAAGCATCATTTTACTCTGTTTATGTGCATTGCAGTTTCTGTTTCCTCCGCCTGTCTTGTATATGCAGGCTTCCTGAAGCTGGCAGAGCTTCTGTTCCACATTTCCGTCCAGCATGAGGCCGGGTACATCTGTTCCATGCTGTTTATCATTCCGGGCTTTCCGTTTATCACAAGCGGGATCGACCTTGCCAAGCTGGATATGCGTTCCGGTCTGGAACGACTGGCCTACGCCATTATTGTTGTAATGGTGGCTGCTGTCTCTGCCTGGCTGATGGCACTGCTTCTTCATCTGAAGCCTGTGGATTTCCTGCCTCTGGAGCTTTCGGCAGCTCAGAGGATCCTGTTCCGGCTTCTGGCAAGCTTCTGCGGGGTATTCGGCTTTTCGGTCATGTTCAACAGCCCTGTCCGTCTAGCCGCAGCTGCCGCATTCATCGGCGCACTGTCCAACACTTTACGTCTGGAGCTTGTTGATCTTGCCGGTTTCCCACCTGCTGCCGCGGCTTTTTTCGGAGCACTGACAGCCGGACTTCTGGCCTCCCTCATCAAAACCAAAGTGGGATATCCCAGGATTTCCATTACCGTACCATCCATTGTGATCATGGTTCCCGGACTTTATCTCTACCGGGCGATCTACAATCTGGGGATCATGTCCCTGAATGTTTCCGCCTCCTGGTTTGCAGCTGCGATCCTGATCATCGTTGCTCTTCCTCTGGGCCTTATTTTCGCCAGGATCCTTACGGACAAAATGTTCCGCTACTGCACCTGACGGGCATACAAAAAGGACTGCTTTCTGTAGCTTCCGGTCATCAGCTATCCTTCTGATAACCGGAGCAATACAAAAGCAGTCCTTTTTTGTACATTCTATTTCATTACGATCTCATCAGCGATCCCGATCATTTTTTCCAGGCGGTCCGCAAATTTATGGATGGGGAGAAAAACGCCCAGTCCGTCATAACGTTTTCCACCATCCTCCACAGAATCCTGCCCATAATACACAAAAGCTCTTGGAAGCTTCTTCTGAATTGCCATCATGATATCCCATACAGCCGCATAGGCCTGTGCCTCCGTTTCCTTTTCCCTTACGCTGTCCGGAAGCTCATACACCAGCAACACACCGATATGTTCGCCCATTTTGTACTCTTCTACTTCCATGGTAGCTTCATCATAGGCATGTCGCTTCCGGTAGCCATACGCCAAATACATCTTTACACCCTGCTTCTCCCTGTATATCCTGCGGAACCGGTCGTAATCCCTGTCACTTACATGAATTCCCTTTTCCCGCAGAAAATTTCCTTTTTCATCTGTGAGAAACACCGGATTCTCCTGTCCATCTGCATTGAACCTGAACGGTGCCAGAAAAGAATTTCGCAGAAGATCAAACATACTGTTCTGGCAGATTGCCATAAGGAGAGCTGTCAGATCACGGTTTTTATATGCGTCCAGCAATGCATAGGCGAATTTTTCCGGAGGAAGATATCCGCATTCTATGTCTGTATCCGCATCCATGGATTCATAGAAGGTCTCCGTCAGCCGTCTGCACGCCTCCGGATCCTTCAGGATCTTTTCAAATAAAAGCTCCGCCTTTTCCTCTCTTGGGAATAATGTGCTGTTTTCCACAATTCCTCACCCTTTCTAATCTCTATGTTTACTGGAAAACATCAGAATAAAGCTGATCAGAAGCAAAACATCCGATACCCAGATTGCCGGGATCCCCAGCCTCATGGACAGATTTCCTCCGCCGCCGGCTCCAATGGCAAAAAAGAAAATTATCCCGAAATAATAAAGAGCCTGCTTCAGCTGTTCCGGACGTTTTTCACGACAATACACGGACAACGCCGCCGTGCCGCTTCGTAAATTTCCGATGCACATGGTGCTTGCATAGGAATAACCGCCCACCTTCCGGAAGGTCTGTACCTGCATGGCGCAGGAAAAGGATACCAGTACGGTTGCCAGCATATCCAATTCTCCCGGCATAAATCCCACCGCAAAAAGGATCAGGATCTCGATCAGCAGGATCATCTGCCTCCAGTGAAGTTTTTTTTGCATATTTAAAGGTACTCTGGATCCGCTCCGCCGCTACAACACCAATGGCAAAGGCTAAAATAGGAAACAGATACCTTAAACCGTCTCCCCACTGTCCTGTCATAAAATTTTGGCTCATCAGAACCACGTTGCCTGTCTGGGCGTTGGAAAACACCTCATCTCTTGTAAAGTATGTGTAGGCATCCTGAAATCCGCCGGACATTGCCAGAAATACACTTGTGATAAAAGCTTCTGACATCTGCCGGTCTGCGCTCTGCAGCTTTCTGCCTCCTGAAACCACTCTAAATCACTCCTGTCATTGATTTTTTTCCTCGGGTGTATTATAGTTTGCTCAGAAGCAAATGTAAAAAGTATTATTAATATCGTAAACATATTAAAATCATATCACAGGATGGAGACAATATATGATCACTTACGACTACTACCGGATCTTTTATTATGTAGCCCAGTATAAGAGCTTTACCAAGGCGGCAAGAGCTCTTCACAACAACCAGCCAAATATCACCCGCTGTATGAACAACCTGGAGCAGGAGCTGAAATGTACGCTCTTTCTCCGCTCCAACAAAGGAATCGCACTTACACCGGAAGGCCGCCAGCTTTATGAACACGTTGCCCTGGCTTTTGAGCAGCTGTCCATCGGCGAGGAGGAAATCCGCCAGAACGGAGAGCTGGAGCATGGTCTGGTTTCCATCGGCGCCAGCGAAAATGCCCTGCGTCTGATCCTTCTGGAAAAGCTGGAGCTGTTCCGCGAGCAATATCCCCATGTTCGCCTGCGCCTCTTTAACCATTCTACTCCTCAGGCAGTACAGGCACTGAAAAATTATGCGGTGGATTTCGCTATTGTCACCACTCCGATCTCCATCCGCAAACCTTTACAGAAAAAAAGTCTCCTGCGTTACCGGGAGATCCTTGTATGCGGAAGCAAATATAAGGATCTGACCACTGCCCCTATCAGCATCCATGAGCTTCAGGATCTGCCCTTTGTAGGTCTTGCGGAAGGGACCAGCACCAGAGAAATGTATATGAATTACTTTATGGAAAACCGTGTTTCTTTTCATCCTGACATCGAGGCAGCAACTACAGACCAGGTCCTTCCCATGATCGTCCACAATCTGGGAATCGGCTTTTACCCCGAGCCCCTTGCACGGGAAGTGATCAATGACGGGAAGATTTTTGCCCTTCAGCTTAAGGAGCCGCTCCCTCAGAGAGAGGTCTGCTTAGTCACAAACAGCAGTACTGCCATGAGTACTGCTGTCAAAAAAGCTATTGAATTTATTGTGTAAATCCCTGAGGCGGATCAGCCATTTATATTTATTGCTCCACTGTCCGCTCAATATGCATGGCAAGATAACCGATCTCGATAGGGTCCAGCTTTTTCCCAAGGCTTTTGCCCAGACTCTCGCAGACATCCTCTGCGATTCTGTAGGATTCCGGATATTTTTCTTCTATATATTCATTCATATCCAGCTTCAGTGTCTCCCCTGTGGAGACACGGGCTACCATATATTTGATATGGTTCATCATACGGTTGTAGGACAGGGAGATCACATCGATCTTTCTTCCTGTGGCCATCTCGATCATGGCGATGCATTCCCGTACCGTTCTTGCTGTCTGCATGGCAACAGACACCTTTTCATCTCCAAGTGCTGAGTGAATATGAAGTGCCACATATCCCACCTCATGCTCGTCGATCTCAATATCCATCCGCTCCTTCAGGATCTTCTTCAATCTCTCCGCCACCTTGAATTCGCTGTAAAAAAGCACCTTGATATCATCCGTCAGAGGATTGCTGATCTGCTCATGATTCCGGATACGTCCCACTGCAAAGGAAATATGATCAGCAAGGGGAAACAGGATCCTTCTGTCTATGGTATCCCCAAAGGTCTTCTCAGCTTCTCTCAATATCTCATCTGCGATCTCCAGAAATTCCGGTGCTACGCTCTTTGCCAGTTCTTTTGCTGAGCCACGTTCTGTCTCCTGAGCCAGCCTGTAAATAGTACAGTCTGCCGGAGCCTCAAAACGCTGGCTGACCTTCTTTCCAAATCCCACACCTTTTCCCAGAAGTACATATTCCTGGTTTTCTTCCATATTTATGGCAATGATGCCATTATTGTTCAATACCTTGCTCACTCTGTACATCTTTTTCCCCACCATTTTTATATATCCTGCTGCTTTTCCACATTCCACCACCGTCTGCCCCGGATTTTCAGTCGACATTTTTGTCTGCAGCTGTTGATTTTCTTTATCGTAACAGAATCTTTCTTTTGTGTAAAGCCCTTCTGACAGACAGTTATTTTCTTTGCCACAGGAAAAGCGCGCCCGGGCATTAGGCGCGCTTTTCACAAAACCAATCTTCTATATTATTGCTGAAAAATTTCCTATTCTTCCACAGTCTCTACTGCGAACAGAGGCTCTCCTGCCTTAATCTCTCCATTGGCAAGAAGGCGTACTCTCTGATTATCCTCGATCTCTGTGCAAAGGATCGGAGAACATAAGGACGGAGCGTTTTCTGTAAGATACGGGATGTCAATCTTCATCAACGGCTCGCCTTTTTTTACATGCTGTCCCTGCTCTACCAGGATCTCAAAGCCTTTTCCTTCCAGCTTTACCGTGTCAATGCCGATATGGAGGAGCATAGGAAGATCTGTATCTGTCTGGAATCCGATGGCATGCTTTGTGTCAAAAATAAACTCTACCTCGCCGTCTTCCGGAGCACAGATCACCGGGTCCTTCGGTGTGACTACAGCACCCTCTCCCATCATTCCTTCCGCAAAGCCTTCATCCGGCGCTGTGGAAAGGTCTGCAGCGATACCGGTTACCGGGCTGTAGACAATCACTGTTCTGAGAACCTTTTTCTCCGGCTGCGTGATGGCTTCGGATGTCGGAGCTGTGTTCTGAGCAGCCTCACCTGTACTTTCTGCTGTACGCTCTGTATCAGACTGAGCCTGATTTTCCGCATTGTCTGTTTCTTTCTCATTTGCACCTTCAAAATATTCATTCGGCGCTGTCTCCAGATAATCCTCCAGCTTGGATTTGATCACAGTTACCTGCGGACCGTAGATGATCTGCACGCCCTGGCCTTTTTTCACGATTCCTCTGGAGCCTGTTGTTTTCAGAATGTCGTCGTTAACTCTTGCTGCATCATGGACGGTGATACGGAGTCTTGTTGCACAGCAGTCCACATCACTGATGTTTTTCTTTCCGCCAAGACCGGCTGTGATGGCTTCACTTACCGGATCTGCGGATGTGCTTCCTGCTGCTTCACCGGCTTTTCCGGCTTCTTTTCTTGCGTTTACATCTGCTTTTGTATAAAGCTTTGTTTCTGTGTCGTCATCCTCACGTCCCGGAGTCTTGAAGTTGAACTTTTTGATCAGGAAGGTGAAGATCACATAATAGAGAATAAAGTAAATGATACCTACCGGGATAATCCTGAGCCAGCTTGTCTTTGCATTTCCCTGAAGGATCCCGAACAGGAACAGATCAAGGAAACCGCCGGAAAAGGTAAGTCCTACTGCAATGTTCAGCATATGTGCGATCATATAAGCCGCGCCTGCAAGAACAACCTGTACCGCAAACAATGCAGGAGCTACAAACAGGAAAGAGAACTCCAGTGGCTCTGTGATTCCTGTAAGCATACATGCAAGGGCTGCGGAAAGAAGAAGTCCGCCTGCTGCTTTTTTCTTCTCAGGCTTTGCACAGCGGTACATGGCAAGAGCTGCTCCCGGAAGACCGAAGATCATGAAAATGAACTCTCCGGAAAAATATCTTGTTGCATCTGCGCTGAAATGCGCTACATTTGCGGAATCTGCAAGCTGGGCGAAAAAGATATTCTGTCCGCCCTGTACCATCTGGCCTGCAACCTCCATAGTCCCGCCAACGGCTGTCTGCCAGAATGGCATATAAAATACGTGATGAAGTCCGAAGGGGATCAGCGCACGTTTGATAATACCGAAGATCAGAGTTCCGATATAGCCGCTGCCTGTTACAAGCCCCCCCAGAGCATAAATACCGTTCTGGACTGCCGGCCATACGAAATACATCAGGATTCCCACAAACATATATACAATGGTGGAAATGATGGGCACAAATCTGGAACCGCCGAAGAAGGAAAGTGCGTTTGGAAGCACGATCTTATGAAAACGGTTATGCAAAGCCGCAACACCAAGGCCGACGATGATACCGCCAAACACACCCATCTGTAAGGACTGAATGCCGCAGACAGAGGTTACAGTACCTTCCAGAACGCTTTTTGCGATCTGTCCGTCTGCTGTGATCTTACCATTTACTACCAGCATACCATTGATGGCTACATTCATAACGAAGTAAGCGATCAGTGCAGAAAGAGCTGCTACCTCTTTCTCTTTTTTTGCCATACCGATGGCCACACCTACTGCAAAGATCAGCGGTAGGTTATCAAATACCGCGCTTCCGACTTTGTTCATAATGATCAGGAGTGCATGTAAAATTGTTCCGTCTCCCAGAATCTTCTGAAGTCCGTAGGTTGCAATGGTTGTTTCATTTGTGAAGGAACTGCCGAATCCAAGAAGCAGGCCTGCCACAGGAAGGATTGCTATGGGAAGCATAAAGGAACGTCCCACTCGCTGCAAAACTCCGAAAATCTTGTCTTTCATGTTTTCTCTCCTTTTCTTTCGACGTTTTGGAGCGGGAGTCTTTTAAGTGGGCAACAAAAAAAGACACCAACCCCCATAAACGTCAAATAATAACATTTATGACTGGTTAATGCCTGCTTATCAGTTACACACCAAATCTGAAATACACTATACGGGTTTTGTTCTTCTGTGTCAAGGAGTAATTTGATTTTTTCCCAAAAAGATATCTCCTCATATCACTATCCGCTCCGTTGCCAGCAATCCCTCGCGGAATATTACCTGTGAACAGCAGCCATATAGCTTCTATTCTCAGAAAGTATGCAGAAACGAAACAGACCGGAAATTCACTTATCTTGACTTTATTCTTACTTATGATAAGATGAACATAGAATGTCCGGCAGCAATGTTTTTTGCCCAGACCACACTATACATTTCATAAAAACGGAGGTACTTTTCCGATGAATACCATCAAGAAATTCATCCACTACTACGGCCCGTACAAAGCGGTCTTTTTTATTGACCTGATCTGTGCAGCCGTTATCAGTCTGGTAGATCTTGCTTATCCCCAGATTCTTCGTACTATGACAAAAACTCTCTTTACACAGGATAAGGATATGATTCTTCATGTCCTCCCTGTGATTGCAGCTTCTCTTTTTGTTATGTACATTTGTGCAGAGTCTCTGCAAATATTATGTAACCTATCAGGGTACATATGATGGGTGCAAAGATGGAACGTGATATGTCGCCGGGAGCTTTTTGACCATTACCAGGAGCTGTCTTTTTCCTATTACAGCAGGAATAATTCCGGTCAGATGATGAGCAAGCTGGTCAGTGACCTTTTTGACATTTCCGAGTTTGCACATCATGGTCCTGAGAATCTTTTTATCTCTCTGGTAAAGATCGTCGGTGCTTTTATCTTCCTGTTCTTTATCAACAAAAAACTTGCACTGCCGCTGATCCTCCTGGTGATCGTGATGTTTGTGTTTTCCTTCCGCCAGAATGCAAAAATGCAGGAAACCTTCATGGAAAACCGGCGTAAGATCGGAGATGTAAATGCCAGTCTTCAGGATACGCTTTCCGGAATCCGCGTGGTGCAATCCTTCGCAAACGAGGACATCGAACGTGCCAAATTTAAGAAAAGCAATGAAGCGTTCCTTGTTTCCAAAAGAGATAATTATCACTGTATGGGAAGCTTCATGAGTTCCAATCTTTTCTTCCAGGGCATGATGTACCTGGTAACTCTTGTTTACGGCGGCTATCTGATCGCTCAGGGTGAAATGCAGACTGCAGATCTTGCCATGTATGCCCTGTATATCGGAATCTTTATCAGCCCCATCCAGATCCTGGTGGAACTTGTGGAAATGATGCAGAAGGGTCTTTCCGGTTTCCGCCGTTTCCTGGATGTGATGGAAACAGAATCCGAGATCAGGGATGCAGACAACGCTGCGGAGCTTACGGACGTGAAAGGACATGTGCGTTACGACCATGTTTCTTTTCATTACAACGATGATGAAACTCCTGTGCTTTCCGATATCTCTATTGATATCCCGGCAGGAAAATCCATTGCCCTGGTGGGACCTTCCGGAAGCGGAAAAACCACGATCTGCTCTCTCCTGCCCAGATTTTATGATGTGACCGGCGGTTCCATTACTGTAGACGGAAAGGATATCCGCGGGCTGACTCTTAAGAGCCTTCGAAGCCAGATCGGTATGGTACAGCAGGATGTCTATCTTTTTGATGGAACCATCAAGGATAATATTGCCTACGGAAAGCCCGGAGCTTCCGATGAAGAGATCATCAAAGCCGCCAAATGTGCGAGTATCCATGACTTTATCATGGAGCTTCCGGATAAATACGACACTTATGTCGGAGAACGTGGCACACGCCTTTCCGGCGGACAGAAGCAGCGGATTTCCATTGCACGTGTATTCCTTAAGAATCCTCCGATCCTGATCCTGGATGAGGCCACCAGCGCTCTGGATAACGAAAGCGAACGTTGGATCCAGAAGAGTCTGGAGGAGCTTTCAAAAAATCGTACTACCATTACGATCGCGCACCGGCTTTCTACGATCCGTGATGCGGATGAGATCATTGTGATCACGGAGGAGGGTATCGCCGAAAGAGGCACTCATGCTGAACTGCTTGAGAAGAATGGATTGTATGCTGCATATTACAATATGTAGAAAGATACGAGGGAGGCGCTTCGCTGTCCCACTGAGATTTTTATAGGGCAAAATAAAAGGCTGCTGTATACCTTATCAATAGTGATATAGATATATAGCAGTCTTTTTATTTGTCAATTACTATCTTTTCAAAAAATTCAATCAAAGATTACAGCAGATAAACCGGAAGCTCGTCTTTAATTCCTACTGGCTGGTTGTTGTCCGGCTCATCTTTCTTTGGGGTGAGGAATTTGGCCTGGAGTTCGTCGGCGTTTCCTCCGCTGATCACGTTCTGGGCTACAGTTCCTGTTGTTTCTGCTGCAGCTGTTTTCTTTGCTGCGGTTTTACGTGCTGTTGTTTTTCTGGTAGTGGTTTTCTTTGCTGTTGTTTTTGTTGCGGCTGCTTTCTTTGCTGTGGTCTTCTTTGCAGGAGCTTTGGCTGCTGTTTTCTTTGCTGTAGTTTTTTCTGCCGCTTTTTCAGCTGTTTCAGCTTTTACCTCTGACGGCTTCTCTGCTGCTTTAACCTCAGCCTCTTTTACCTCTGTTTTTGTTTCTGTTTTGGATGCTTTTTCTGCATTTACTGCTCTTGCGATGCTTGCTTTACCTACTGACACGATTCATTACCTCCTCTGCCAATGCTATGTACTCTTTTGCGCTGCGGCTGCTTTTTTTGAACTCCACAACTGGTTCACTGCTGTCCTGGGACCATTCGATGGAGCTGTCTACACGGATAAAAGATTCGAAAAGATAGATTCCTTCCATTTCTTTCAGTGTTTCCATAGTCTGTTTGAAATAATTCTTTCTGGCATCTGCCTTGGTTACTACGATTCCCAAAACCTTTAAATCCGGAGCGATCTCCCTGACTTCATTGAGGAAATCAAACATATTTGCAAGACCAAACATACCCCACGGACTTGCCTCTACCGGAACAAGAACATAATCGGATGCACATAAAATATTCATCACCCAGCCGCCAAGAGTAGGCGGTGCATCAATGAGAATGTAATCGTACACTCCGGAATCTTTAACCTTCTGCAGACATTTCCGCAGGATAAACTCTCTCTGCCATTTTGTAAAAAGCTCATATTCCACGGAGCTCATCAGCGTAGACGACGGAACCAGATCCAGATTCTCATACTTCGTATGCACGATAAAATCGCTGAGATCCGACTGATGACCGATAGCATAGTAGAGATTCTTTTCCCCTGCTGCCATCTCAAGCACTTCTTCCTCCGAAAAAAAACGAAAGGGAAAGATTCAGCTGCATATCACCGTCTACCATCAGTACCTTCTTACCCATGCCGGCCAGTGCCGCTCCCACATTGGAACAGCTGGTGGACTTTCCGCTGCCGCCCTTATTATTTGCAAAACAGATCGTTACTGTATTTCCCATTACAGCCTCCCGACAACATAATTTCGTATTTTCTGTCACTTGCCCTTATTATAATATAACGTTCTCCTAAAAACAAGCACATCCCCCATAAAACCACGAAAACCGACAAAATAACCTCACATAAAACAACAGTATATACACCCAAAAACAGCAGGTTCCGGATCACTCCGAAAACCTGCTGTCCTGATTCGCTGACTATTATTATTTTACGATAAAAGATTTTCTCTTGCTGACAACATCGAAGATAACCGCTGCCAGAAGAACCATACCTTTAACAACCTTCTGGATATTCTGGTCAATACCCATGATACTCATGCCAAGATTCAGAACACCCATCAGAAGTGCACCAATGATAACACCAGGAACTGTACCGGTACCACCATAAGCAGAAGCACCACCAATAAGTCAATCACAGTCCTTCTCCTGTATGTTTTTCCTTACTGCTCGAATCTGCCCTTCATCTTCACTTCCTGCTCCCACACAGCGACCTTGCCGCGGGCAAACAGGCTGTTGATGTTGAGATTCTCATCCAGTACCAGAAGGTCTGCGTCTGCGCCTTCCGCTACACAGCCCTTGATTCCTTCTTTGCCAAGGAGTACGGCCGGAGTGCTGGTCAGAAGCTGTAAGGCATCCTCCAGCGGCATGCCCTCTCTTACCAGGATCTGGATGGTACGGTGCAGATACTTCGGGGACGCGTAGGTCAGGCCAATGCACTCGCCCTCTTCGTTGAAGCGCGGCTGGCTTCCGAACGCGTCACTGGACATGGTTACATGATCCAGGCTCACATCTTCGCGGTGCAACAGCTCATAGAGCTTCAGAGCATCGGATTCGACCTCCACATCATCGGCGCCGGCGGTGCAGTCAATGTAGCCGCCACGGCGCACCAGATCCGCGCCGGCATCAATCAGTCCAGGATTGCGTAAGATGTGGGTCGGCAGCAGGTTCTTGGCTGGAACGTCGGAATGATCCAGCACATAGAAAATCGGATCCAGTCTTCCCTCTCCGTCACCCATGTGCATGGTTACCAGGCCAGGGGTATTGCTGAGTAAGCCGGCTCTGCGCGCTGCAGTAGCCAGCGCGATCAGCTCTTCTCCGCCTGGGTTGGAGCTTCTGTGGTCCGATACCGCTACCTTCACACCGATCATCGGTGGAACCAGGATGATATCGCGCTCTACACTTCCGGTCAGGGTGGTCGGCGGGTAACCATAGGAACTGGTCAGAGTGTACACGGTCATGCCCTCTTCGGTCAGGGCGCGAGCTTTTGCGACCAGATTTTCCACACTGCGGGTTACGCCATCGGTTCCCAGAAGTCCGACTACCGTGGTAATACCATTTTTGAAGAATTCACTGAGCTGGGATTCCGGTACACGGGATGCCGGCCCCTGCTCTCCGCCGCCGCCTGTGATATGCACGTGCATGTCAATGTAAGCCGGAACAACGGTCTTTCCCTCCAGATCATAGGTTTCCACTCCCGGAAGTCCCTCATATCCCTCAATAGTATCCTGCATCAGAAGGATTTTTTCCCCCTCAATAAGGATATCTTTCTTTCCCAGTTTCTCCGGTGCGTACACATTCGCGTTTTTCAGTAACTTGATCATAATGTCAATTCTCCTGTCTCTTTCTTTTCCGCTTTTCTATTTCAAAGCTTCTGTCAGTCTGTCTCAAAGGTGCCTTTTACCAGTGCTTTTCCATACTCCACCATTTTCTGTCCACGGACAAATACCGTATCTACCAGAAATTCCTCATCCAGGATCACAAGATCCGCGTCGCTGCCCGGACGGATGCAGCCCTTTTTCGGGAATAATCCGTTGGCTCTGGCCGGGTTCTCCCCGCAGATGCGGATGGCTTTTTCCACCGGAACCCCTGCCTTTACAGCATCACGCACTTCCTCATGCAGGGAAGAAAGCCGTGTAACCAGAAGCTTTGCGCCGCCCCCGCCAATCACATGAACATGCTGGTCCACATAACCAGGAATTACCATTTTTCCATCTGCAGAAACAACTTCCACCGGAGCAGAAAGTTCCGGTGGATCGATGTGTTCTGCCACAGAAAATACTTTTTCATCTACGATCAGGATATCACGGATTCCTTTTGGATCCGGATCATACAGATTCGCGTTTTTAATCAAAAGCACTCTGGACATCGTATTTAGTTCTCCTTTTTCTTCTCATCATCGAGCTTGGCAATACCAAATCCGGTAAAGCCCCAGATGATTGCAAAAATCCAGCCGGTGTAGCACAGGATTGCCCATGGAAGGTAATCCAAAGTCTCTACGCCAAGGGTGGAAGCCATGTAAGCACCTGCTGCGGACCACGGGATCAGCGGTACAACTACGGTACCGGCATCCTCAAGGGTTCTGGACAGGTTCTTTGCCGCAAGCCCGCGCTCTTTGTAAGCGTCACGGAACATCTCGCCCGGAATCAGAATGGCAAGGTAAGAGTTACCGGTGGTCAGTGCCATGGTAATGCAGGCTGCAACGGTTGCGGTGATCAGCGCACCGGTACTCTTTGCCACGCTTAAGATCTTCTGGAGTACCACATCCAGACAGCCAGCCCGGCTCATGATACCTGCGAAGCAGAATGCGCAGAATACCAGAAGTGTGGTGCTCATAATGCCGTTCATACCGCCGCGGTTTAACAGCTTGGTTACGGCCTCGGAACAGGTCTCGGTGTCAAATCCTGCACGGTGGATCATGGATACATCAAAACCGTTTACGGTTGCCTTTAACACATCTCCTAACGCTACGTGCTGAATGAAGACACTCTCCAAGCCTGCTACAAAAGTAGAAAGAAGCATAACCGGAATGGTTGGCTTCTGAAGCAGGGAGCCGCCCAGCACGATCACTACCGGAATGATGATCAGCAGGTTCCAGCTGTACATGGAAGAAAGCTGGCTTAATAAAGTAGTAACGGTGTCAGAAGTAATATCTGCGCTTACATCTGCGTTCATACCAACAATGGCATATACCACCAGGGAAACGATGGTTGCTGGGACAGTGGTGTAGAACATATGTCCGATATGCTCATACAGTGTGCTGCCTGCCGCGATCGGAGCCAGGTTTGTGGTATCGGACAGCGGAGACATCTTGTCACCAAAGTAGGAACCTGCGATGCAGGCGCCTGCAGTAGCCGGAAGGGATACGCCAAGGGCGCTTGCGATTCCCATCAGGGCAACACCCATGGTTGCAACGGAACCCCAGGAGGTACCGGTAACAACCGAAACCACTGCCTCGATCAGGAACGCGGTAACCAGCATGAATTTCGGGTTTACGATCTGGACGCCGTAATAAATCATCATCGGAATGGTACCGGATGCCATCCAGGTACCAACCATAGCGCCAACACATACAAGAATCAGGATGGCAGGCATGCCCTTTGCGATCTTGGTGCAGATCTCATCCATCATCTCATCCCAGGTAATGCCTACACGGAACGCGATAAATGCTGCGATTGCAGCTACCATGATCAGAAGCGGCTCTGTGCTGTAGCCGAATACGCCTTTTCCGATGGTAAGGATCAGGAGCATTGCGACGATCGGTGTGATCGATTCCGCAAAAGTGGGCAGACGTTTGGCCCGTTCTTTC
>ENA-OQMY01000088-OQMY01000088.1-human-gut-metagenome-genome-assembly--contig:-NODE-88-length-32002-cov-2.892361_pt1 | contig 32002 bp, 26 predicted proteins | sample MGYA00242623_ERZ504868 | MGnify/ENA primary metagenome ERZ504868 (study PRJEB26092, sample SAMD00036386) | human gut metagenome | host: Homo sapiens | study: EMG produced TPA metagenomics assembly of...
CCTTTCCGGCGGATGTGTTGTACGACTGTTTCTGGAAATAGCGCTGCGATACTTCAATTTCAGACAGATCGTCTCTGCGGCGGACTTCGTAAGAAGCCGCGCGGCGGTAGCTGAGAAACTGCAGAACCGAGAGCACAAGCAGCAGAAGAATGATAGCCGGATGGACGGTTCCGATCAGTCCTGCGTAGAGAATCAGCCCAAGAAACGAAGAATAAATTGTGACATCGTATCGGAACATGCCTTCCACGCCGACCCAGTTGCTGCAGATGGCTCCGACGGCTTTTTCGGCGAGCTGCAGCGTTTTTGGTTCTGTCAGAACCGCATAATCTATCTGCATGAAATGACAGAGAAGGCGGCGCGTAAAAAAGCCGGTCCGGAATTCGGTATACTGCCAGGCGTTCCGCGATTGCAGAAAGGTGTGGCTGACAAAAACAACGGCATAGCAAAGAAAGAGAACGAGCGTTCCAAGTGCAAATCCGGAAAAGCCGCTGCTCTGTTCCAGAAACAGGAGAATCCCGGCAGGAAGCAGAATCCCGAAAAAGCCGGTGAGCACCTGTGAGACGATTTCGAGTGCCTGAAAGAGAAACGGCTTTTTGCTGTAATGCCACAGCTCCCGATGAATATAAATGTAGTTAGACCATAATGAATACATAAAGACCTCCTCTGTCACATGTCTTCGTGAACTGTAGTTATCCTACCATATTCATGCAAAACACGGGGAAAAGTACGTAAATGGAACAAAAAAGAACGCGAACAGCTAAAAAAAGTGTTCACGTTCTGCAAAATTTTTCTGTAGAATCATCGGACAAAATCAAAAAATTCTGGAAAGAGCTTTTTACAGCGGCAGCATAATCTCCGTCACGAAAACGCCGGGCTCGTTCTGCCGGTTGATATATCCTTCGTACTTTTCCACAACAAGATTGATCCGTTTCAGCCCATGCCCGTGATTTCCGCGCTTCGTGGTGATATACTCGCTGTCCAGCTTCCGCACAGTATCCTTTGTTGCATTCGTAACGGAAATATACAGCTGGTTTTTCAGCACACCAATATAAAGCCGGATATAGGGATCCGCAAGGCCCTCGCATGCTTCCACCGCATTGTCAATCAGATTTCCGATCAGCGCGCAGAGATCAATATCACTCACCGTAAGATTGGCCGGGCAGGCTGCCTTGTAATCCACGCGGATGCCGTTCTTTTCGGCGAGTGAAATTTTGGAATTTAAAATCGCATCGAGATTCACATTCCCCGAGTCGCAGAGCTGGTTGACCTGATCGAGATCATTTTCGAGCAGCCCGAGATATTCCTGCAGCTTATCATACTGTCCCATCTCAACATATGCCTTCATTGACTGCAGATGATTGTGGTAATCATGGCGCCAGCCGCGCATTGTCAGATAGATATTCTGCACTTCCTCGACCTGGCGGGCGAGAAGCTGGTTCTGGTATTCGATATTTTTGCGTTCCAGATAATGGGATAAAAATGGAATGTGCGCCATGAAACATCACCTCGGTTCGTTCGGAATTGGAAATTAAAAAATGCAAAACCTTTAAAACGCATTCGGCCGGTAAAACTGCAGGAACGCATGGTTGAGTGATGCATAGCATCCGCGGCTGACCGGAATTTTTGTTCCGTCCGACAAGAGACATTCCGTCCGCGTGATCCGCTCCACATGAGCGAGATTCACAAGATAACTCCGGTGTGCGGCCGCAAAACATTCCCCCGTCTCACCAGAAGCCTGCCATGCGGCAGAAAGTTCTTCGCGGAACTCCGACAGATTTTTCTTAAAAGTTTCCATTCCGGCGGCTGTATGCAGCGTCAGATAATGATTATCGGATTCCACAAAAAGCAGGTCGGAGAGAAACAGCTTCTGCGTCTCCCCGCCAAGTGAAAGCAGCAGATGCGGCTTTTCCTGTCCGCGCATCGCCTGCAGCTCCTCGAGCAGCGGAAACAGTGTATCCTCTGTCACCGGCTTTAAGAGATACCGGAACGCCTGCACCTCATATCCTTCGAAAACATATTCTTTATGATTCGTCAGAAAGAGAATCGGCACCTCACTGTCCGTTTCACGGATTTTCCGCGCCAGCGCCATGCCGTCCATTCCGCCGAGATCAATATCGAGAAAGATGAGATCAAACGGATACGAGCCGGGATACTGGAACAGAAAAGCGGCGGAGTCTGAAAAGGCTTCCACGGTCAGAGGAAGCCTTTTTCGCTCCGCAAAGGTGCGGAGCAGCAGTTCCATCCGGGAACGCTGCGCCGGTTCATCTTCGCAGTAAGCAATTCTCATGTTATTCACCCAAACATTTTTTTGAAGAAGTTATCGTAAACGGTAATCATTTCCTCGGTCCAGAATGCGGCACCGCCGTGGTCTGCGCCGCGAAGAAGATACAGCTGTACATCTTTTCCGGCATCCTTTAATGCGTGGTAGAGATCGACACTCTGCTGGCAGAACACCATCGTGTCCTTGGTGCCGTGTGCGATCAGCATCGGCGGGAAATCCTCGTTCACGTATGTTTTGGAGCAGGCTGCCTTAGCCTCCTCAAGATGCTCGGTAATGTCATAGCCCATCAGCATGCCCTCCGGGCTGTCTGGTTTCTGATGGTTCAGCGTTATCGGATAGCCGTACGGCAGTGTCACATCAACAGCTCCGTACAGATCGATAATACCGCATACCTCGCAGCTTTCCTCATTGATCGGCTCGTCAAGTTTTCCGCTCTTTGCGGTCATGCCGGCAACGGAAGAAACCTGTCCGCCGGAAGAATCTCCCATCAGGAACATCTGCGATGGATTCAGCTTGTATTCCTCCGCATGCGCACGCAGAAAACGTACCGCATTTTTTGCGTCGATGATCTGCGCTGGGAAATGTGCGATTCCGCTGTGACGGTATTCGACGATTGCAACAACGTAGCCGCGCTGCGCCAGACGGGCGATCATGCCGACCTTCTGGTAGACATACTGTTTCATCCAGGCGGATCCCTGAATAAATGTGATGCACGGCCAAGTGCGCTCCGGGTGCGCCATCTGGAATGGTGTGAAAATTTCCAGATGAAGATTGTGCGCCTCGTCGTAGACAACTTCATGCGCATAGCGGATCTCAATTTCCTCTCCGGTCACCGGAATTTCCACGGCGCCGTCTACCGCGTCTGTGTAGTCCGGCATTGTCTCATACGTGTAGTTTGATGGTTCAATGATCATGTGTAAAAACCTCCTTTTTCAAAAACCCATTTTTCGGTCCGAAACAGCAATCCACAGGATTTACGATTTCTTCGACTCCTCATATGATTTTAACTCGGAAAGCGCCTCACCTGCAAGTGGATACAGTGCAATAATGTTGAAAATTGTCATCAGCCCGATGCCGACATCACCAAGATCCCACACAAAAGTGTATGCGGCAATACCGCCGATAAACAGCATTACAAGTGCAAGAACCTTGTAAGCGGTCTGGAAACACCACTTGTCACCGAACAGGTAGGCAACGTTGCTTCTGGCATAGAACAAAATGCCGAGGAACGTGGAAAAGCTGAACAAAAACAGCGTAAGTGCAATGAAAATCACACCGAATTTTCCCAGATGATACTGCATGGCGGTCTGCAAGAGATCCATGCCGGAAAGGCCATTAATCAGATCCTTTGGTGCAAGCAGCATAATCATTGCGGTGCAGCTGCAGATGACGATTGTGTCAACAAAAACGCCGAGCGCCTGTACAAGGCCTGCTTTGGCCGGGCGGTCACATTCTGCGGCGGCAGCGGCGCATGGAGCGGAGCCGGAACCGGCTTCATTCGAAACAGACCACGCTTTACACCGTTCATCAGAACAGCACCAAAACCGCCGGCTGCCATCTGACGAAGTCCGAAGGCTTCCTCAAAAATGCGTGCAAACACAGAAGGAATCTGACGGAGGTTGACTGCGATGATAAACAGTGTGATAAAGAAATAGCAGACTGCCATGACAGGAACTATAAAATCCAGCACCTTTACGGTTGCATTTTTCCGCAGTACGATGATTGCAGAAAGAATCACCAGCATGATACTGGTGTAAAGCGGCGGAATGGAAAATGCATTTTTAAAAGAAGAAGCCACGGAGTTGCTGATTACCTGACTGATACCGCACCAGCAGATCAGACCGGCAATGGCAAACAGAACAGCCGGCAGAACGTATCGTTTTTTCTTCTTGAGGTGGTCTTCAACCAGATCGTGAATGTAGTAGGCAGGACCGCCGCGGTAGCCGCCGTACAGAGGATCTTCTTCTTTGTGAAGCTGTGCGAGCGTAGCTTCGATAAACGCGGTAGACGAGCCGATGATAGCCGTCACCCACATCCAGAACACAGCACCTGCGCCTCCGGCGGAGACTGCAGCGACAACGCCGACCAGATTTCCCATACCGACACGCGTTGCGGTGGAAACGATCAGTGTCTGAAAAGAAGAAAGGCTGCTTTTTTCATTTTTCTTTTCCGACAGGGCACGGATCATGTCCGGGAACAGACGGATAGGAAGAAAACGTGTCCGGATCGTAAAATAGATGCCGGTTGGGATCAGCAGAAGAATCAGAAGGGAGATTCCGAGACTGCCGCCGCCCGGGAGCGGAATCGTAAAAAGATCGCCCCAGAGAAAGTTGTAGACTGTGGTGATGAGATTGACAATCATGTTTTCAAAAACCCTCATTTCAAAATATTTGCGGCACTGTGAAACGTCAAAGCATAAAAGCACCGTTACCTGCTATTATATCGGTTTCTGTTTGGAATGTAAAGAAGGGAAGAGAAAAGATAAGAGGCAAATATCAGCTTTTTCCGAAACCAGAAAAAGTTGATATCTGCCTCTTAAAAATTTTTCAGTCGTATCAAAAGATCAGCCTGCGAGATGCAGCATCTCGATCAGGAACAGCCAGCTCAGGCCATAGAATGTAACGACAGCGACAAGGTCGTTGACCGTCGTGATGAGCGGACCGGAAGCAACCGCCGGATCGATGTGGATCTTTTTGAAGAACAGCGGAATGCAGGTGCCGACGGCACTGGAAATCAGCATTGCCAGCAGCAGTGCGATGCCGATGCAGGCGGAAACGGAAAATGCGAACATCATGGTCTTTCCCTTGAATAAGAAGATGAAAAGTCCGATGACAGCAAAGGACAGAACACCAAGCAGAAGACCATTGCAGAAACCGATGCGCATTTCCTTGAAAACAAGCTGTAATTTCTGTTTTCCGGTCAGGGACTCATCCATCAGGACACGGATGGTAACAGCCAGGGACTGGGTACCAACGTTTCCGGCCATGTCAAGGATCAGGGACTGGAAGGTCATGATGATCGGAAGGGTTGTGACAACCTGTTCGAAAATACCGACTACAGAAGAAACCAGCATGCCAAGACCGAGCAGGATGATCAGCCATGGAAGACGTTTTTTACATACTGTCTTTTAACGGCTCTTTTAAATCCTCCTCTGCGGTCAGACCTGCGAACATCGCGTAGTCCTCACCCATCTCATCATCAACCAGGTCGATGATGTTTGATGATGTGATGACACCGAGTAGGCGGTTGTCATTGTCGAGGACCGGAATAGAATCCTCGGAATAATCCTTCAGTTCTTCGATACACTCGTTGATCGGCTCCTCTGCATATACGTACGGGTAAGAAGTTACGGTCAGATCCTCGAGCGTCTCGTCGCGTCTTGCGATGATCAGGTTTTTCAGATCGATCGCTCCGTAAAATTTCTGCTGCGCATTGACAACAAAGATGGTAGAGATGTTGTCGTTCTTTGCGGCCTGATCGATCAGGCTGCTCATCGCCTGTTTGACATTCAGATCCTCGCGGATGATGATGCAGTTTGTCGTCATGCGGCTACCGATTTCATCTTCATCGAAGGAGGCGATCATCTCAATATCGTGGCGTACTTCCGGATCGAGCAGTTCGATCAGAAGTTTTTTCTTTGCTTTGTCGAGTTTCTGCAGAACCTCGGCCAGTGCATCGGTCTCCATTTTGGAGAGGATGGAAGCGGCTTTTTTGACATCCATCTCTTCGAGGTACTCGGCTACGTTGTCGGATTCAGCATACTCAAAAATATCGGACAGCATGTCCGTGTCCAGAATGCGGTACAGTTTGCATCGCTCCGGAACCGTTAAAAGCGGCAGAACATCTGCCAGGTCATTTTCGTGGTAATCTTCCAGGCGGCTGCCCATGACAGCCGGAGAAGAGTTACTGCGGATTGTATCCAGGATCTCCTGGGTATAATCCTGTACTCGTTTTTCCATTTTTTCGTTATCCTCCATTCTTTTTTTTGACAGCAGAAAAAAACCATGCGTGCTGTCGGTGCGAAAAAGCATGTTGGAACCCTCACAGGGCAGTAAAAGCACACGAAAAAAGAACCAGAGAATTACGTTTCAAAACTGGTTTGGATCATGTGTCTTACTTCGGGTTTTCATAGGATAAGAAGGGAAAATATTTAAGATTAAAGCAGGACAGAAGGATGGCCGTCATCCTGCATATTTTCCGGTTCCCGTCCTATGCTGGTACTTCGCCCATGAGAATCACAACTATCCATTCTGTTCACCTGCCTTTTTTTAGAAATTTTTTGATCAAACAGCCGTTTTTGCCGGTCTGTTTCGCTTGAAATACGGGATTCAAAAATCATCCCTCAAGTATTCTAACTGCTTTCCAGTAAAAAAATCAATTCCTATTTTGGTAAAATTTTCGCAACATTCTTATCTCGTTTCTGTTTCTCCTCGTAAAGCATTGCATCCGCATGCGCGAGCATCTCCGGAAGTGTGGAATCCATGTCTTTCGGAAGCAGATAAAAGCCGGTGGAAACGGTAATATTATATGCTTTTTCGTTCGTTCTATTAAAAATGTCGAATGCGGAGTGCAGCGTCCGGTACAGATCCCTGGACATTGTTTCGTCGGAACACGGAACAAGATATGCGAATTCATCGCCGCCGATGCGTCCGCAGACACCGCGTTTGCCGATGGAATCCTGCAGAAACTGTCCGACAAGGCGGATGGAGAAGTCCCTTTCTTCATGCCAGTATCGGTCGTTGATGATCTTTAAATTATTGAGATCCGCATAGACGGCAAGCAGGATGTGCTAAGAAAATAATTGCAATTGTCTAAAAAAATGTTTGAGCTCTGAATTCACAGACAAAACTTTATAGAAACTTAAGATTTTCCTTTGCGGACCTAAAGATTCCTTTGGTACAGTAAGGATGAAAACAAAAGACATCTGGCAACTTGAGGGAATTTGCGGTACAATCATCTTTGAATCATGTGGGAGGTCCGGCGCGGAAAAAAACGTGCCGGAAAAGAAAAAACTGAAAGGTGGAGAAAGAAGAAATGTACAACATTTTAGTATGTGATGATGATAGAGAGATTGTAGACGCCATTGAGATTTATCTGACCCAGGAGGGCTATCATGTGCTGAAAGCATATGACGGCATGCAGGCCATCCAGATGCTCGAGAGGGAGGAGATTCAGCTGCTGATTATCGACGTCATGATGCCGAAACTGGACGGCATCCGTGCGACGCTGAAAATCAGGGAAAAGAGCAGTATTCCGATCATTATTCTGTCCGCAAAATCAGAGGATGTGGACAAAATTCTGGGACTGAACATCGGCGCGGATGATTACGTGACGAAGCCGTTCAATCCGCTCGAGCTGGTGGCGAGGGTGAAATCTCAGCTGCGGCGCTACACGAAACTTGGAAATCTTCCGGCGGACGACGGAGAAAATGTGTATCAGGTCGGGGGTCTTCTCGTCAACGACGATTTAAAAGAAGTCAGCGTCGAGGGCGAACCAGTCAAACTGACCCCGATCGAATACAACATTCTCCTGCTGCTGGTAAAAAATCCAGGCAAGGTATTTTCGATTGAACAGATCTACGAGAGCATCTGGAACGAGGAGGCGATCGGTGCGGACAACACCGTTGCGGTCCACATCCGTCACATCCGTGAGAAAATCGAAATCAACCCGAAGGAGCCGCGCTATCTGAAAGTTGTATGGGGAATTGGGTATAAGATTGAGAAACAATAATAAGGAGTGAATAATTGTGAAAGAACGAAAACTCTACAGCCTGACGGGGAAGCTGATCGTTTTTCTTCTGCTGATCGTTTTTGCCGCCAGTGCGCTGTTCGGGGGCATTCAGACACTGATGCTTTCCAGCGTCGGCCTGACGCCGAATGCGGCAGCAAAAAAGTATGCGTTTGAAGAAACCACCGCATGCGGCACACTGGTGCAGCGGCAGCTTCATAACGTCATGAGCTACTATAATGATATGAGTAAATTCGGCACAAACGGTCGATACGACGGAACAAAAGAGATTGATTACCGTGCCTTTGCAACCGATGGAGAGGGAAGCGGCGGGATAAGTACAACGTACACCATTGACCAGCTTGTCAAGATGTACGATGACGGCAGCAGCGCAGACCTCAATGAGGTGGCAGCGTATACTGCGGACAATTATGCGACGAACGATGCCGGAATTGACAAAGAAGCCTATCTTGCATACGAAGATGGAACTGACGTGAGCCAGGAAACAGAAGAGACGGATGTAGCCGCACGCACCGAAGAAGTGAGCGCGGCAGATGCAGAGACGTTTGACAGCTTTTCCCCGGACGGCGAGGTCTACTTTCCTTCCGATAATGCAGTGAAAAGCCTGAAAGAGAAAAAAATTGATCCTGCTGATGTTTCCTCCCAGTTTTTGTATCTATACGATCAGGGAATGAGCCTGGAAACGCAGAAAACGAAAGCGGGAACGTACCTCTATGAGTACGCGGCGGCAAATCTGAAAAAGGTATCCATCCGCGATCTGTATATGACACTTTCCGGGGTCACGGAAGAAGTTGCTGCTTTTAAAAACCAGGAGAGCGGCATCAGCGTCGATGCGGACGATGCCAATCTCTGGTACTGTCTGGAGGATAAAGAAGGAAATATCTATACGAATGTGGATTCCTGGAAAAATGGTTACACAACAGCCATTGCGCAGAAATCGCCCTATCCGTTCGCCTTTGCTGTTGACCGGACCGGCGGTGCCGACAAAGTCCGTTCTTATGCAACAAGAAAAAACAGCCCGGCCGTGGAAGCAGCGAGAAGCTATCTGCTGAACAATCAGATTGCAGATAATTATCAGAAGATCTTTGTTGCACTGGATCCGGATCTGGCAGCAAGCGACTATTTCTCCCAGTACAGTGAGATCTACAGCCAGTGGCTTCCGAAAATGCAGCTCCTTCTTCTGATGATTGCAGTTGGCGGAATCGGAACGCTGGTCTGCCTGGTCCTGTTCACACTGCAGGCAGGAAGAAATGGAAAAAACAAAGAAATCCGCCTTTACTTTTTCGATCAGTGGTACACGGAAATCGCAGCTGCAGCCGCCATCCTGATTGTGATGGGAGCAGTTGGAATCGTTGCTGTCTGCATCGAACTTTCCTACGGCGGCGTTCATTATATCCAGAATTTTGACGGAAACTACATCTACAGCGGATCCTATGGAAATGAAGCAGATACATGGCGAAGCCTGGTGGCCGCATCGGGCATCCTCGCCGGATTTCTGATCACACTGATTCCGTACTGCTCACTGGTGCGCCGGATCAAAGCACGCAACGTCTGGAAACAGTCGTTTTTGTACTGCGTCGGCCACCGGATCGTGTCTGCCGGAAGAACCTTCTATGAAGGCAGACAGGAGTCGGAGCGAACGATCCTTATGTTCTGCGTTTTCTGCGGCGTGCAGATCATTCTCTGCTGCGGCTTCGGAATGTTCGGCGTATTCCTTACCCTGGTGATGGATGCCGCAGTGCTGCTTCTTCTGCTGCGCGAGGCATCCGGAAGAAAACAGATTGAACATGGCTTAAAAGAGATTGCTGCGGGCGATCTGGATTACAAGATTGACCTGACGGAGCTGCCGGGGGAAGACAACCTTCAGCTTGCCGGAATTGTCAATTCGCTCGGAGAGGGAATGAAAGCGGCAGTGCAGGAGCAGATGAAGAGCGAGCGCTTAAAAGCGGATCTGATCACCAACGTATCCCACGATATCAAGACACCGCTTACTTCTATTATTAATTATGTCGATCTGCTGAAACGGGAAAATATTGAAAACGAGAAAGCGAAAGATTATATCCGCGTACTCGACGAAAAATCACAGCGCCTGAAACAGCTGGCGGAGGACCTTGTCGAGGCATCGAAGATCAGCTCCGGAAATATTAAACTGGAATTCATGAACCTGAACCTGAATGAACTGGTACAGCAGGTGAACGGAGAATTTGCAGAGCGGTTCGAAGGCCGCAATCTCGACCTGATCTGTATTCTCCAGCCGGAACCGCTTCTGATCCGTGCGGACAGCCGCCGCATCTGGCGCGTGCTTGAGAACCTGTACGTAAATGTCTGCAAATATGCCATGCCGGGAACACGGGTTTATGTGGATGCCATCAAAAAAGACGGAAAGATTCAGTTCTCGATTAAGAACATTTCCGAGAACCCGCTGAACTTCCAGGCAGATGAACTGACGGAGCGTTTTATCCGCGGCGATGTCAGCCGGAGCACCGAGGGCAGCGGCCTGGGTCTTTCAATCGCAAAGAACCTGACGGTATTGCAGCATGGAAGCTTCAACATTTATCTGGACGGCGACCTGTTCAAGGTTACGATTACGTTTGATGAAGCTGTAAAGGAGAAAAAACCGATGCCTCCGATGATCGTACCGGAAGCGGTACAGGAGGAAGCACAGCAGGATGCCTGAGAAGTGTTGAAAAATAAAAGAGAATAGAAAACGACAACTCCCCGCCGGGAAACACGCAGCAGATGCGGTTCCCGGCGGGGAGTTGTTTATGAAATGCAGTTTATTTATTCGTTTGTTTCGTCTGTTTCTGTCTGTTCAGCCGGGCTTGCAGATTCCTCTTCCGAAGCAGTTTCTGCAGCATCGGTAGTTTCAGCCGGAGCAGCGTCATCGGAACGTTCAGTCAGCGGGCTTGGTCTGTCCATTGCTTCCAGTGCCCGCAAGGATTCTTCTTCCGGTGTCAGAACCTCGTTTTCTTCCTCAGGCATATAGAATGGGAAGATTTTGTTTACAAAGAACCAGGAGCATCCAAGCGCTACCGTGGAAAAGCCCAGAAGGAACATCAGAAGAATCAGATAGCTGACAATCTTTGTCGTGGAGAATACATAGATCAGCAGCGGACAGAGATTGACGAGCAGGATCATGATGGTCCACGGCAGGTGGCGGATTGCCATCAGGATGGAGTTCTTGATCGTGTTTTTTACAGTATTGTCAAAGCGGCTCAGTACCGGAAATACATAGGAAAGTACCATGGCCTCGAAAAAGATCAGTACCAGGAAAACAAAACGCAGGTAGGTGATGGTACCCGGCATTCTCATGACCAGCAGAAGATCAAGAATCAGAACAATCAGAACCGCCAGCAGGATGAGCCAGATGGCAGTTGCCTGCTTGAAGTTTTCGCGGAAGGATTTCCAGTAGGTACGGAAGATATACGTCTCCTCATTTTTGATCATCTTCAGCGTGACGTAGTACATTGCTGTGAAATTGGCGCCGATTGTCACAATCGGGATACACATAATAAGGAAAATAATGTTCAGCATCATCAGGTCGAAGACACGGCCCATAATCTGCGAGAACTTACTGTCCAGGCTGAAAAAACTCATAATTTGTTCCTCTTTTCTGTTGAATTAAGTGTGCCGCCGATTAACGTTCCGGCTGGCAGACATCATAGAAAAGTATAGCGAATTTTTCAGAAAAATGCAATGAAGAGAATATAAACTTTTCGTTTCGTCATTTTGTATAAGAGTGAACATTTTGTTTGTGCAAAGTGGACAGAAGAGAACGGTTCGAGAAAATCCGAAAGCAGAATTGCCAATCTGCCGGAGGAAAGTTTGTGTAATTGTGGCATGGTCGAATGCGGGTAGAAAAGGTATACTAGTCCCATAAGCAAGAGAGATGCAAATGCAAAACTCATAATAAAACGCATGATGTTCATTTAGGGAGGATTCAAAAATGGCAAGTTTATCTTTACAGCACATTACAAAAAGATATCCGAACGGTTTTGAAGCAGTAAAAGACTTCAACCTGGAAATCGCTGACAAAGAGTTTATCATCTTCGTAGGACCATCCGGATGTGGTAAATCTACAACACTTCGTATGATCGCAGGTCTTGAGGAGATCTCCGATGGTACTCTGAAAATTGACGATAAAGTAGTAAACGATGTAGAGCCGAAAGACCGTGATATCGCAATGGTATTCCAGAACTACGCTCTGTATCCGCACATGACCGTATATGATAACATGGCATTCGGCCTGAAACTGAGAAAAGTTCCGAAAGATCAGATCGACAAACAGGTTAAAGAAGCAGCTAAAATCCTTGACCTGGAGAAACTGCTTGACCGTAAACCGAAAGCTCTTTCCGGTGGTCAGAGACAGCGTGTTGCTATGGGACGTGCAATCGTACGTGATCCTAAAGTATTCCTTATGGACGAGCCTCTGTCAAACCTGGATGCAAAACTTCGTGTACAGATGCGTACCGAGATTTCCAAACTGCATGAGAGACTGGGCGCTACCATCATCTACGTAACACATGACCAGACCGAGGCTATGACACTTGGTACCAGAATCGTTGTTATGAAAGACGGAGTTGTTCAGCAGGTAGATACCCCGCAGAACCTGTACAACGCACCGGGCAACCTGTTCGTTGCAGGATTCATCGGATCTCCGCAGATGAACTTCCTGGATGCAAAAGTAAAAGTTAACGGAAACGACGTTACTCTTACTGTTGGTAAATACAACATGAAACTGCCGGCTTCCAAAGCAAAAGCTGTTATCGACGGCGGATATGACGGAAAGACCGTTGTTATGGGTATCCGTCCTGAGAACGTACATGATTCTCAGATGTTCATCGAAACTTCCAAAGACAGCGTAGTTGAGTGCAAGATCAATGTATACGAGCTGTTAGGTGCAGAAGTTTACCTGTACTTCGATTGCGAAGGCTTCCCAATGACAGCCCGCGTAGATCCTCGTACAACTGCAAGAAGCGGTGATACCGTTAAATTTGCTCTGGATATGGAGAAAGTTCATCTGTTCGACAAAGAGACAGAGATCACCATTACCAACTAATCCATATGAACATCAGCGCGTATGCGCAAACATAGAGAAAAGGATCGGCATCCGTTCGGATGCCGGTCCTTTTTGCATATGCACCGCCCTCCTTTTGCGAAAGCAAAAAATAGTTGCCAATGAGAAAAAAATAAGCTATAGTTATAGATAAGACGCACCCTGGAGTAAAATACGCCAGGAGAAAGGAAGTGGCAGATTTGGTATCAAGTCAGGTATTACAGAAAACCCTTGATGAATTAAGAAATATTACAAGAATTGATTTATGTGTGACGAATACCGGATGGTGTTCTGCTGGTGACCACATTCCCGGAAACCGCGATTGATGCAGAAAGCATCCGTTCTTTTGTATTATCCGCTGCGGACAGCCAGATTGTACAGGAATATCATTATTTTAAAGTATATGACAACCAGAATGTGGAGTATATTCTGATTTCTAAAGGAAGCAGCGACGATGCATATATGATCGGAAAGGTTGCCGTATGTGAGATTCAGAATCTTATCATTGCATACAAAGAGCGTCTGGACAAAAACAACTTTATCCAGAACCTTCTTCTCGACAATCTTCTTCTGGTGGATGTCTACAACCGCGCGAAAAAGCTTCGCATCGACACAGATGTGCGCCGCGTTGTTTACATGGTAGAGACGAAGCTGGAAAAAGACATCAGCGCACAGGAGACAGTAAAGAGCCTCTTTGCTTCAAGACCGAGAGATTTCATCACCGCAGTCGATGAGAAGAGCATTATCATTGTAAAAGAACTGAAGGATACCGACACCTTCGAGGATATGAACCAGACCGCAAGAATGCTGGTTGATATGCTGAATGCAGAGGCAATGTCCCAGGTACGTGTTTCTTACGGAAATCCGGTCAGCGAGATTAAGAGTGTTTCGCGTTCCTACAAAGAAGCGAAGATGGCGCTTGAGGTAGGAAAAATTTTCTACGCAGACAAAAACGTGGTACCATACAACAACCTCGGCATCGGCCGTCTGATCTATCAGCTCCCGATTCCGCTGTGCGAAATGTTTATGACCGAAGTCTTCGGCGAAAATCTGCCGGATACGTTCGATGAGGAAACACTGACCACAATCAATAAATTTTTTGAAAATAACCTGAATGTGTCCGAGACATCCCGTCAGCTCTATGTACACAGAAATACTCTGGTGTACCGTCTGGAGAAGCTCGAGAAGAGCACAGGACTCGACATTCGTAAATTTGACGATGCGCTGACCTTTAAAATTGCCATGATGGTCGTAAGCTACATGACGTATATGAACAACAGCGAAAATCTGTAAAACCGTTCAGAGCCGTACAGGATTGCGGGAGTGCAAAGCACGGAGCAATCCGGGTATCGAAGGGGTCAAAAGACTTTTTGACCCTGACATTTTATCAACAACAAGAGGAGAGGAACGACATGATTGAATTACTGAACACAGGTGCATACCTTGTCAACGGAATCGACATCATCCCGGATACAGAAGAAGGCCGCGCGGAACTCAAAGCGCGTACCGGCGCTGTGCCGTGTCCGGCGGATGCTGCAAAAGAAACCATTGCCTATGGAATCTTAAAAGACCACAATGTTTCCGGCAACATGGAAAATCTGCAGATCAAATTTGACAAACTTACATCGCATGACATTACTTTTGTTGGAATCATTCAGACCGCGCGCGCGTCAGGACTGGAAAAATTCCCGGTACCGTACGTGCTGACCAACTGCCACAACTCCCTTTGCGCAGTCGGCGGAACCATCAACGAAGATGACCACATGTTTGGTCTTACCTGCGCGAAAAAGTACGGCGGCGTCTATGTACCGCCTCATCAGGCAGTAATTCATCAGTTTGCCCGCGAGATGCTTGCCGGCGGCGGAAAAATGATCCTCGGATCCGATTCCCACACCCGTTACGGTGCACTCGGAACCATGGCCATGGGCGAGGGCGGACCGGAGCTGGTAAAACAGCTTCTCTCCAAAACATATGATATCGCTATGCCGGGAGTGATCGCAATTTACATGACAGGCGCACCGCAGGCGGGCGTAGGACCGCAGGATATTGCACTTGCCATCATCGGTGCAGTCTTTGCAAATGGTTACGTAAAGAACAAAGTTATGGAGTTCGTAGGACCTGGCGTATCTTCCTTAAGCGCAGATTACCGGATCGGTGTGGACGTTATGACAACCGAGACAACGTGTCTGTCCTCCATCTGGAGAACCGATGAGAAGATCAGCGAGTTCTATCAGATCCACGGCAGAAGCGCAGATTACAAAGAGCTGAATCCTGGCGCGGTTGCTTACTATGACGGCGTTGTAAAAGTAGAACTCGACAAGATCAAACCGATGATCGCGATGCCGTTCCATCCGAGCAATGTTTATACCATTGAAGAGCTGAAAGCAAACCTCGATGACATCCTGAACGATGTAGAGAAGAAAGCAGCCATCAGCCTCGACGGAAAAGTTCCGTTCACTCTGAAAAATAAAGTACACGACGGAAAACTCCTGGTAGACCAGGGAATCATCGCAGGATGCGCCGGCGGCGGATTTGAGAACATCTGCGACGCAGCCGATATCCTGAAAGGCCACAGCATTGGCGACGATGCGTTCACCTTAAGTGTTTACCCGGCAAGTACTCCGATTTATATGGAGCTGGCAAGAAACGGAAAACTGGCAGACCTGCTGGAGACCGGTGCGATCGTCAAGACTGCATTCTGCGGACCGTGCTTCGGCGCAGGCGATACCCCGGCAAACAATGCATTCTCAATCCGTCACTCCACCAGAAACTTCCCGAACCGCGAGGGATCCAAAATCCAGAACGGACAGATTTCTTCCGTTGCCCTGATGGATGCACGTTCCATCGCCGCAACCGCAGCAAACAAGGGATTTCTGACTGCAGCAGATGAGTTTACCGGAACGTATACCAAACCGGCATACCACTTCGACAAGAAGATTTACGAGAACCGTGTCTTCGACAGCAAGGGCGTGGCAGATCCATCTGTTGAAATTCAGTTCGGACCAAACATCAAAGACTGGCCGGCAATGCCGCAGCTTGCTGAGAACCTGATTCTGAAGGTTGTCTCTGAGATCCATGATCCGGTTACGACCACCGACGAGCTGATTCCATCCGGCGAGACTTCGTCCTTCCGTTCCAACCCGCTTGGACTGGCAGAGTTTACCCTGTCCAGAAAAGATCCGGCTTATGTGGGACGTGCAAAAGAAGTACAGGTTGCAGAGAAAGCCATCCAGGAAGGCAACTGCCCGGCAGAGGCACTTCCGGAACTGAAACCGGTCTTTGCAGCAATTCACACCCAGTACCCGGATATCGACAAGACAAACGTCGGTGTCGGATCCACCATCTTCGCTGTAAAACCGGGCGACGGCTCTGCGCGTGAGCAGGCAGCTTCCTGCCAGAAGGTATTAGGCGGCTGGGCAAACATCGCCAACGAGTATGCAACGAAGCGCTACCGCTCCAACCTGATTAACTGGGGCATGCTTCCATTCCTGATCCCGGCAGGAGATCTGCCGTTTGCAAACGGAGATTACCTTTTTGTACCGGAGATCCGCAAGGCAGTAGAAGAGAAAGCTGATGTGATCAAAGCGTACGTTGTAAAAGACGGAGCACTTGTTCCGTTCGAGATGACGTTAGGCGCGCTGACCGATGATGAGAGAGAAATCATCCGCAAGGGATGCCTGATCAACTATTATAGAGGATAAGTATTTGAGAAAGAGCTGTGTGGCAGGAGAAAAGTCTGTTTCATAGCTCTTTTTCTGCGCACTTATTTGAAATAAAATATCAGAAAACAATATAAAATTCAGAAAATAAACACAATAATTAAGAAAAGGAAAAGTGATATAAAAAAACCAGTAAAAATATTTTAAAAAACGTGTTGACAAATACTGGCGGATCTGTTATATTAAAATCACAAAGAAACAAGAAAACAAAAACCTAACCAAGAGGTACAAAGAGAAAGACTTGGGACCCCCTTTTCAAGAGAACAAACCATTTTCATAGAAAGAGACGAGAAATCTTCTATAGAAGAATGGAAAAAAAACGGGAAAAGGAAGATGTTCTTAAGATGAGAGACTTCCGAAAGGAAACGAAAACCTGAGATAAAGATCCATACAAAAGAAGTTCGAAAGAAAACCTTTTGATAAACATGAGATCAGAGCAGATCTTAGGAAATCCTAAGGAAAAGATTTTCGGAGTGGAAATCTTAACCGCAAAGGAAAAGCCTCTGAAAAAGAACATCTTCCCGAAAAAAAGAAAATCTACAACAGGGAAATGGAAGAGAAACGATCTTTGAAATATCAAACGAAAGCGAAAACAAAGATCACAGATCGGTAAAGAAAGAAAACCAGTGAAAATCCTTGAAAGTAGAGAAAAAACTGAATATGGAAAATAAAGAAAAAGCGGTCGCTGTATCAGAAAAAAATGATTGGTATGGCGATCGCTTTCTGTGTTGTGTAATTCGTCCGCCGGGCATGTTTTTCTTGACAGATGCGGCGGAAATGGTGCATACTTCTTAAAGCATAACAGCGGAGAAATCCGTGTATCGAAAATAAGAAGTCAGAACAGGAGAAGAAAGTGGCTGGATTTTGCAGAGAAGATATTTTAATGGAAGATAACGATATTTCTTGTTGTTCACAAGCACGCGGGTATGGCAGTGCAGAATGCGCGGATGGGACAGATGGATCTGGAGCATGCGCTGCTGAATTATTTGGCGAAGCAGACAAGGGCGGAAACACCGGGACAGGCGCGGACTCAGATTCCATATCTGGCGGTCGTTCACCGGCTCGATCAGCCGGTTGAGGGCGTGCTGGTGTTTGCGAAAAACAAAGACGCTGCAGGAAAACTGGGACGGCAGGTGAAGGACGGGACAATGAAGAAAGAGTATCTCGCCGTCTGTGAGGGAAAAATCGAAAAACAGGGCGTGCAGAAGTTTGAGGATTTCCTTGTAAAAGACGGACGGAGCAACACATCCCGCGTCGTACAGCCAGGCACCGCCGGAGCGAAAAAAGCGGTGCTGGAATATGAAGTGATAAGGACACAGGAGAACCGAACCCTGGTGCAGATCCACCTCGGAACGGGCCGCCACCACCAGATCCGCGTCCAGTTTTCCCATGCGGGATATCCGCTGGCGGGGGATGCAAAATATGGGGCGAAAGAGAAAGGATCTCTGGCGCTGTGCGCGCATCATCTCGAGCTGAAGCATCCGCGGACAGGCAAACGGCTTTCGTTTACCGTAAAACCAGAAGGTGAAATCTTCCACAGCTTTGTGTAACTATTCAGAGCTATGTGAAATTGCAAAAAAGTTCAGAAAATCATAAGAAAACAGGACTGGACTATTTTTACGGTTTGTGTATAATAGAGAAAGGTTATGTAACAAAACTGTAAAAAATAATGGAAAATGATTCATCAGGCAAAGCAGAAAGGGAGAATTATGAAACGCAGAATGATTGCAGTACTGCTTTCCGGAATCCTGCTGTGCTCGGCAGCTGGATGCGGAAAAGAAGCAGTGACAGACAAGAGCACCGCAGCATCGTCGTCTCAGGAAGTGACAGAAACTCCGGCGGCAGAAGAAAGCCCGGAGGCCTCATCGTCCAGCGCAGATTCTACAGCAGAGTCAGCCAGTGCATCCACATCTTCTGAAAGCTCTGGAGATGAAGGAAAAGAAGCAGACAAAAACGATAGAAATCACCGTTCCGCACAAGGACGGCATGGAAGCATTGTATGACACCGTGGATGGACTTACCGTTGAAAAAGGCTCTTACATCGCCGTGGTTGCAAAAGACTTAAGTGCCGGTTTCTGGAAAGCCGTAAAAGCCGGTGCACAGCAGGCACTTGACGATCTGAACGCCTCGCTTGGCTACAACGGAAACGACAAAGTTTATATGACATTTGAAGGCCCGGAAAATGAAAGTGACACCAACTCTCAGATCAATATCATCGACTCTGTCATTTCGGAAAATCCGGACGCGCTGATCCTTGGCATCATTGACCAGCAGTCGGGACAGGCACAGATGGAAGAGGCTTCCGACAGCCAGATTCCAGTCGTCATCGCGGATTCCGGTATCGAGAGTGATCTGATCACCTCGACATGTGCGACTGATCACGCAGCGGCAGCAAAGCTTGCGGCAGATCATCTCTGCGAGGCCATCGGCAACAGCGGAGAGGTTGCGATTGTTGCACATCAGTACAACACCGAGAGCAGCGTAGAGCGCGTGGAAGCATTTAAAAAAGAGATCGAAGAAAAATATACCGACGTGAAAGTGGTTCAGGTGAATTACGGAGATGGAGAAGAATCCATCGCGGACATGCTGAAAAATACACTTGAAACCTACCCGGCTCTGAAGGGCATCTTCTGTACGAACGAAGACATGGCAGACCAGACGCTGGATGCGCTGGCGGATATGGAAAATACTGAGCAGATTCAGATTGCGGTTTTGATTCCGGTGAAAAACAGCAGAAAGCGATCCAGGAGGGACGCGAGTACGGTACCGTAACGCAGAATCCGTACGGTCTTGGCTATGCGGCAATCGTGGCGGCCGTCCGCGCGATTCAGGGACTTCCGGTAGATCAGAAGATCGATACGGGATATCAGTGGATCGACAAAGACACGATCGATCTGGAGACAAATCAGAAGTATCTTTATAACTGAAAATCAGGATAAAAAATGAACCCGGCAGACAAGGGAATGTTCCTTTGCCTGCCGGGTTTTCTGCGCTGCAGTGCGGATTACGAGTTCTGATCGTCTTCGTAAATTCTCTGTACCTCTTCGGAAATCTGCTGCCGGATCGCGGAGAGATCGACATCCGGGATGCCGTCCTCGGTGATCTGCGGTTTGGAAGGAGAGGTATACGGCTTCGTGTCGCCCATGGAAGCTTTTGGGGATGTTTCTTCTTCGTCAAACTCCTCCGGAGCGGCCGGTTTTGCGGATGGCCGGCGGCGGATGATTTTCGGAAGATCTTTCTCATCGTCGTCATCGTCAGGTTCTTCCGGAACAAAACGGAAATCGTACATGGTGTTCTGCGAAACACGGGTACGGTTCGACGGTTTCTGATAGCTGCGGTACGGATCTCTTGCGTTGCCGGAAGAAGAGGAAGAGGAGCCGCGGCGTTTCTTTTTCTTCTTTCTGGATGGAAGAGGATCGAAACCGGATCTGCGCTTCCGTCTGGCGCGCGCTTTTGCACGGTGTTCGCGTTCTTCTTCGTCGTCATCCTCCCAGTAGTCCGCCTCTTTCCACGGTTTTAAACTGGAAGAGCATGCCTGCTGCGGCGAGAATGGCAGAGACAATCCAGAACATCATGTTCAGATCGAGGTCCTTGAAGAAATATGCCATGCGGATCGTCGTGAGGGCGCCGCAGATGGAGGTGACCAGGATTACGGAAACTGCGTTTCGAACGGAACGCAGATCAGGCTGATCACGAAAGCGACGAGGGCGACGAGTCCATAACCTGTGATATCGTTTAGGATTAACGAGATGCCAGAGGCAAAACGCCGACGAGCCCGCAGATCAGAAGAAAAACGTCCGATCCGGTAGAGGACGAAGGCAATGATTGCGGTCAGAAGACCGGTGCCGACGGCAAGCGCCAGGGTGATCGTCGTGGTCTGATTCGTGTAGGTACCCGCTGCATAACCAGCGGCCGCGCCGAGAAAAAACTCCGGGAATGACGCTCCAGAGTTTGCGGAGCGCATAGCCGAAGAAACAGTTCAGCAGGGCAAAAACAATCACAATCAGAAGAAGCTGCTGCTGGTAAACACCCATGACGTCCCGGACTTTATCGAGACCGCCAAGCAGCGTGTTGATGTTAAAAGCTTGCATATTCAGATTCATGATATTCACTCCTATATGATGTATCGGAAAAATAGATACAGGTTGTATTTTAGTACGGAACGGCGGTTTTGGCAAGTGAAATTGTGTTTGAGATCTGGAAAACGGCAGAATGGCGGCGGTGTGCATATGGTATAAGGAAGAGCAAAAAGGAAATAAAACAGGCATGAATCAGGATAGAGTGTATGAAAATAGAAGAAATTCCTATCAGGGAAATCCGATGGAGCGGCCGGAGCCGTTTTTTGCGGCACAGCCCTTATGGGGAAGAAGTATGGAGGAGCAGCAGGAAGCGCGGGAACGGCAGCGGATGCAGTCGTATTATTCCCGGACGGCATCTGATCTGCAGAGGCTGGTGGAGGCAGAGTGTGACCGCATGGATTTACCGCGGCAGCATGATGTACGACGAATTCCCGGACCGGCTCATGATGGAGCACACCTGCCGGAATATCGCACGTCAGTACAGCAGGGAAAACGGCGGGAAGGATGAGAAAACGGCAGAAGAGGAACTGCTCGATTTAATCGGCGTTCTTTTTTATAATGAAATGTTCCGGAGGCGGAGCAGGAGGAAACATTATTACAATCTGTGGCTTTAAACCGCGCCATAAAGTAATAAGAGGGTAACACATTTTTAATAATTTTTTTGTTGTGGTTTTGCGGAAAACAGATTACAATATTAGCGGGGTTGTAAGGGGCTTTATTACACATGTTTACAAACGATTCAGGAAGTTTGGAGAGTATAAATGGAATTACAGAAATTATTACAGGATGAAATCCGGGAAGGGCTGTACCGTATCACGATCAGCGGTCCAAGAGGGGACAGTGAAGTGTCCAAAGTGAGAATACGCCCGGTTGAAATAAAGGAAAACTGCTCTTTCAGTGCCAGGAGACCGTCGGCACGAAGGAGTTTCATAAAAATATGACAAAAGACGATGTGATCACCCGGATCAGCGACTGGATGAACGGAACCTTCAAGCAGATGCAGCTCGAATCCGACACCTGCACAGCATCCGTTCTGGTCAGCAAAAAGGGAACGATGACGATCAAAAAGAAACCGCATATGAAAGGAACCGGCAAACCCGTCAATCTGGCGCACAACCGGAAGAAACGGTATATTCTGGAAGAAGGAATCCCGGTTCCTTTTTACAGGATCTTGGTGTTATGACAAAAGAAGGCAAAATCGTGCGGACCCGCTACGACAAGTTCCGCCAGATCAACCGCTTTCTGGAGTTCATCGAAGATATCCTGCCGCAGCTCCCATCGGACCGCGAGATCACGATTCTCGATTTCGGCTGCGGAAAATCGTATCTGACGTTTGCGATGTATTATTACTTCCGCGAACTGAAAAAACTGGATGTCAATATCATCGGACTTGACTTGAAAGAGGATGTCATCGCAATCTGCAACGGACTGGCGGAGAAATACGGCTATGAAAAGCTGCATTTCTATCAGGGTGACATCGCTTCTTATACCGGCCGCGACGAGGTCGATATGGTGGTGACGCTGCACGCGTGCGACACGGCGACTGACTATGCGCTGGAAAAGGCCGTCAAATGGAATGCAAAAGTTATTCTTTCCGTTCCGTGCTGCCAGCATGAGCTGAACCGCCAGATTGCAAACAAAGAACTGTATCCGATCATGGATTACGGCATCTTAAAAGAGCGCATGGCGGCGCTTCTGACCGACGGAATCCGGGCAAAGCTTCTGGAGAATGCAGGCTATGAGACACAGATTCTCGAATTCATCGACATGGAGCACACGCCGAAGAACCTTCTGATCCGCGCGGTAAAACGCCAGGAAGGCTCGAAAAAACTGCCGGAAGAACTGAAAGTGTGCATGGAAGCGTACCATGTGAAGCCGACACTGGCAGACCTCCTCACAGAAAAGGAGGAGCCGTGATGAATAAAAGAGCAGCAAGGATTCTGATCCTTTTTCTTGTTTTTGCCGCATCAGTCGGTGTGTTCACACACCTGATGAGCCACGAGACGACGGAGAATGCGACCGATCTGGACGCAGCGAGTCTTCCGGTGCTGTACATGAAGACCGCGGACACGACAGTGAACCGCATGTACGGATACCGCCAGGAGATGAACGGCGTAACGACAAGAGAAAACCTGACACCGCTGCCGATGGACCGTTCGCTTACGCTTGAAATTGATGCGAAGGGACAGAAAATTATAAACGTGACCTATACGGTGGAAAGCACAGACGGCGGAGCGCTGATTGAAAACTCGGTGCTGAAATCGTTTGACGAGGACGGAAGCTATCTGAAAGCAGACTTCCAGTTAGAGACCGCGATTCTGATGAATCAGGAATATACGCTGAAGCTCGAGGTTGCCTACGGAAACGGCCAGTCTGCCTGGTATTACACCCGCATTGTACAGCGCAACGGCGTGGAGGTCGGCGATTATCTGGCCTACACGCAGATGTTTGCGCAGACATGCCTGGATAAAACGCAGGCGGAAGCGCTCGTTCCGCAGCTTGAGCCGGATGAGACGGGGGATAATTCTTCGTTCCTCAATGTCAACATTCATTCCAGCCTCGACCAGATTTCCTGGGGAAGCCTCGCACCGACGATCGTACAGCAGCCGGTGCAGCAGATCAAAGAAGCGAATGAGACGACGACCAGCATCAAACAGGAGTACATGATCAGTGCGCAGGATGAGAACGGACAGACGGAGTATTATACCGTAAGCGAGTTCTACCGGATGCGAGAGTCCGACGGAGAGATTATTCTGCTGGACTTCGAGCGGAGCGCACAGCAGATCTTTGATCCGGAGCTTGGTGTTCTGACGAAATCCGGCATTAACCTCGGTGTGACCGGCGAGGATACCAAGTATGTGACGAATACGGCAGGTGATATTGTCGCATTTGTAGTAAACGGTGATCTCTGGTGCTACAACCGCAGCGCCAACAAGACGATCCGCGTTTTCAGCTTCCGTGAGAACGGCAGCATGGATGACCGGGAACAGCACGGAGAGCATGATGTCAACATTGTACGTGTGGATGATGCGGGCGATGTGACGTTTGTTGTTTATGGCTATATGAACCGCGGAAACCACGAGGGTGAAGTGGGAGCAGCCGTTTACTATTATCGCGCCGAGCGGAATGTGGCAACCGAGGAGATTTTCGTTCCGGCGGATATTTCCTACGAGATGCTGAAAAAACAGCTCGACCGCCTCTCCTACGTCAACAAGCAGAGAGAGATGTATCTCTATCTGAATGAGAACCTGTGTAAGGTAGATATTGAAACCGGCACGACGACGGTGGTCCGGGAAAGTATCCCGGAGGACTGCTTTGTAGTATCGGAAAGCCAGGAGAGCATCGCGTGGATGGATGCGGACAATGCAAGCAGTGCGATGAACATCACCGTGATGAATCTGGAGAGCGGGGAAACGCAGCGCTTTGCGGCGGATGACGGACAGAAGATCCGGGCACTTGGCTTTATCAATGAAGACTTTGTCTATGGTATGGCAAACGACAGCGATATTTTAAAAGATATTTCCGGCAATGAAGTTTTCGCTATGCATACGGTGCGGATTGTCAGCATCGACGGAAACGTGAAAAAAGAGTATCACCAGGACGGCTATTATGTGACAGGTGTGTCGATTTCGGACGGCCTTCTGGAGCTGGACCGCGTGGTACGCCAGGAAAACGGCTATGCGGATGCGCCGGAGGATCACATCATGAACGGCGAGCAGCAGAGCCAGGAACTGGTGACGGGCCGCCTGGCAACGGTGGACGACAGAAGAGAGCAGCAGTTCCTTCTGGAATTCTCGACGAGCGGCAAAACACAGTCGCTTCTGACACTGACACCGAAATATATCTATTCAACCTTACGGACCGATCTTACGATGTCGTACGACACGGGCAGCGCAGATCTTTACTATGTATATGGAAAAGGAAACTGATCGCCATTTTAAGCTCCCGGCCGAGGCCGTACAGCTTGCCGATGAGAATGTCGGCGTTGTGCTGAACAGCAGCCAGTCCTATGTGTGGGAGCGCGGAAACCGCCAGCAGGGCATGCGCCTCGACGAGACAACGATGCCGTCGGGATTCCAGAGTGCATCTCTGGACGAAAACGTGCTGAATGAGTCACTCGGTGATGATTACGAACTGCTGAACCTGACGGGCTGCACAAGAGAAGAAATTCTCTACATGATCAGCAGCGGCTACGGCGTTGTTGTAAAGACCGGCGCGAACGAGAGTCTGCTTCTGACCGGATACGATATTTTTGGAAATTCCTGGCTGTATAACCCGGCAACGGGCGAGACAACTGCACTTTCTGACGATGACAGCGATGCATTGTTCGCACAGAACGGCAATGTCTTCATCAGTTATATTAAAAAACGTAAAGATCGAGTGATTTGCGGGGTTTTCTAATGACGCAAAAAGTGCTAGAATAAAGAAAGCACTATGAATATTTAGGGAGAAAAAAGACAATGAAACTTACAACCATCCGAGAGATTTATAAAACCCGGGAAGTATACCTGGACAAAGAAGTAACCGTAGGCGGCTGGGTGCGCAGCGTACGTGATTCCAAAACCTTTGGTTTCATCGTTCTGCATGACGGAAGCTATTTCGAAACCCTGCAGATCGTATACCACGATGAGATGGAAAACTTCGCTGAGATTTCCAAAATGAACGTCGGCGCAGCCATCATCGTAAAAGGTACCCTCGTTGCTACCCCGCAGGCAAAACAGCCGTTTGAGATTCAGGCGGCAGAAATTACCGTAGAGGGCGTTTCCGCACCGGATTACCCGCTGCAGAAAAAACGCCACTCCATGGAATACCTTCGTACCATTTCCCATCTGCGTCCGAGAACCAACACCTTCCAGGCAGTATTCCGTGTTCGTTCCCTCTGCGCCTATGCGATCCATCAGTTCTTCCAGGAGAGAGACTTCGTTTATGTCAACACCCCGCTGATCACCGGCAGCGACTGCGAGGGAGCCGGCGAGATGTTCCAGGTAACCACCATGGATCTTGACAATATTCCGAAAACCGAGGACGGCGCTGTTGATTTCACACAGGACTTCTTCGGAAAGAAGACAAGCCTTACCGTAAGCGGACAGTTAAACGGCGAGACCTTTGCACAGGCATTCCGCAATATCTACACCTTCGGACCGACTTTCCGTGCAGAAAATTCCAACACCACCCGCCATGCAGCAGAGTTCTGGATGATCGAGCCGGAAATCGCTTTCGCTGATCTGGAGGACGATATGGAGCTTGCTGAGGCAATGCTGAAATATGTCATCCGCTACGTTATGGAGCATGCACCGGAAGAAATGCAGTTCTTCAACAGTTTCGTGGACAAGGGACTGATCGAGCGTCTGAACCATGTCGTAAATTCTGAGTTCGGCCGTGTAACCTACACCGAGGCTATCGAGCTTCTGGAGAAAAACAACGACAAATTCGATTACAAAGTATACTGGGGATGCGATCTGCAGACCGAGCATGAGCGTTATCTGACCGAGCAGATCTTCAAGAGACCGGTTTTCGTTACCGATTATCCGAAGGAGATCAAAGCGTTCTACATGAAGCTGAACGATGACAACAAGACCGTTGCCGCTATGGACTGTCTGGTTCCTGGCATCGGAGAGATCATCGGCGGAAGCCAGCGTGAGGACGACTACGAGAAACTGCTTGGCCGTATGAAAGAGCTGGGACTTGCTGAGGAAGATTACGGATTCTATCTGGACCTCAGAAAATATGGTTCTACCCACCATGCAGGATTCGGACTGGGATTTGAAAGATGCGTCATGTATCTGACCGGAATGGGCAATATCCGCGACGTCATCCCGTTCCCGAGAACAGTAAACAACTGCGAGCTGTAATTACGAAAAGTGATATAGAAACTTAAAAAATACGGATGCCGGGTGCAGTGGAATCCAATGTGGATTTGGTGCACCTGACGTCCGTATTGTAGTAATAGAGAAAATGAATCCAGAAAGGGGTATGCGCCTATGCGGTTTATTCATATTGCGGATGTGCATCTCGGCATGCAGCCGGATGCGGGATTTCCCTGGAGCGAGGAGCGAGGGGAGGCCATCTGGGAGAGCTTCCGGCGGATCATCCGCCTGGCCGGTCGGGAAAAGACGGACTTTCTGCTGATTGCGGGAGATCTGTTTCAGTGCCAGCCGCTTCTGCGGGAACTGAAAGAGGTTAATGATCTCTTTGCTTCCATCCCGGAGACGATCGTCGTGCTGATTGCCGGAAACCACGATTATGTGAAGCGGGAGAGCTTTTACCGCGGTTTCGACTGGGCAGACAACGTGGTAATGCTCCTGTCGCCGGAGCCGGAGTGTGTTGAAGTCCCGGAGAAGAAGACGGCGGTGTACGGATGCAGTTACGACAAAAAAGAGATTCTGGAAAACCGGCTGGACGGCGTGCGGCCGGAGGGAAAAATGAAATATCATCTGCTGCTCGCGCACGGCGGCGATGCCCGCCACATGCCGTGGAATCCGGGCCGCATGGCGCAGGCTGGGTTTGATTATATTGCGTGCGGGCACATTCATAAGCCGGGGATTCTTATTCCCGACAAAATGGCATACGCAGGCGCACTCGAACCGACGGATGAGACGCAGTTGGGGCCGCACGGCTACATCCGCGGAACGGTGGACGAGCACGGCACGCGGATTCAGTTTGTGCCGTTTGCCAGATATGAGTACGAAGATCTGGTGTTGAACGTGACGGAGGATCTGACACAGTATGCGCTGGAGACGAAGCTGAAACAGGAGCTGGCGCTGCGGGAGGATGGGAAGATCCGAAAAATCATCCGCCTGAAACTTGTGGGACACCGTGCCGCCGAGCTGGAATTTTCTCCGAAACGGCTGCTGGACTGCGGCAGAGTCATCTCCGTGGAGGATGAAACACGTCCGGCGTACGATCTGGAACAGCTGAAGAAAACGTATGGCGCTAGTCTGATCAGCGCCTATATTGAAGCGTTTGAAACAAAGACGGATGCGCAGTCACAGAAGGCGCTCGACTATGGTCTCGAGGCGCTGCTGGCGGCACGCAGGAACGGCTGAAAAAAAGATTGCGGGAGGTATAGAAGATGAAAATAGAAAAACTGGAAATCCGCAATTTTGGAAAAATGCAGAACCGCACACTGGAATTTTCCGATGGGATTCAGCTCATCAGCGGGGAAAATGAGAGCGGAAAATCGACCGTCCATACTTTCATCCGCAGCATGCTGTTCGGCATGACACGCGGCCGGGGGCGGGCGGCAAAAAATAATGTCTACAGTCGTTATGAGCCATGGGAAAATCCGGCATACTATGCGGGAGAGATGGTGCTTGAAAGCGGCGGCAAACGGTTCCGCCTGACCCGGAATTTCGGGCGGCAGAACGCCAATGCAAAGCTGGTGTGCCTGACGGACGGCGAGGTGCTCTCCGTGGAGGACGGCGATCTTTCCATGCTGCTCGGCGGTGTCAGTGAGATTGTGTATGATAATACGGCTTCGATCGGGCAGTTAAAAGGCAGAACCGAGGAAGGGCTTGCGGATGAGCTGCGGAACTATATGGCAAATTACCAGGGGAGCAGCGATGGAGAGCTCGATGTGGCGGCGGCGCTGGATCTGCTGAAGCAGAAGAGAAAGCGCCTGGAGCAGGAACAGAAAAAGACGCTGGCGGGACTGGAAAAACGGAAGGAAGAACTTGAGACGAAAATTTCCGTTTTTACGGAGGAGTGCCGTCAGAGCGAGGAGAATCTGCAGCAGGCGAAAGAGCAGATGAAGCGGGATATTTATCAGAAGGATGTGCCGATCGAACGGGTGCGGAAGATGAAAAAAGAATCTCGGAAGAGCCGCAAATGGGGTGCCGCGTGCGTGGCGCTGGCTGGATTTCTCTTGTTCTTATGCATTCTGCAGTTCTTCCATATTGATTCGCTGCTGACGAGAACGGGACTCGGGCTTGCGATTGCGGCGCTCTTGTATCTGGCGTACAGTCTGTTCCGTCACCGGAAAACGGAGGTCGAGCAGGTCGTGACGGAGCCGGAGGAGCAGGCGATCCGCCGCCAGCAGTGGAATGTGGACCGCCTGAAGCAGGAGCTGGGGCAGAAACAGACGGTGCTGTCGAACTTGCAGAGTGAATACGAAGAGCTCTGCATTTCCATGACGGAAAAAGATCATCTGCAGGAAGAACTCGATGCGCTTTCCCTAGCGGGGGAGGCGATCCAGAGTCTCTCCGTACAGATGCAGAGTCGGATCGGCGACCGCTTAAAACAGCAGATGTCAAAAACGCTGTCATCGCTGACGAATGGCCGCTATCTGCAGGTGAATATGGATGAGAATCTGCGGATCGGCCTTCACACCGCAGACGAACTATGTGCCGCTTGAACAGGTCAGCCGCGGCACGATCGAGCAGGCGTACTTTGCGCTCCGCATGGCGGCGATGGATGTGCTCTGCGGCGAGGAGGAGCTGCCGGTGATTCTCGATGAATCGTTTGCGTTTTACGATGAAAACCGGCTGAAAGAAACTTTGAAATGGCTGGCGGAAAACCGGACGCAGGTGCTGCTCTTTACGTGTCAGAAGCGGGAGGAGGAAGCACTCTCGGAGATGGGAATTCCGTACCGGAAAATTGTGCTTTAAGTAATGCGGCTCGCAGAGAATCGGTGAGTTGTGGTTTGGAAATAAAGGAGAATAAAAGTTATGCTGACAATAGGATGTCATTTATCATCGTCCAAAGGATATCTTGCCATGGGAAAAGAGGCGGTGTCCATCGGGGCGAATACCTTTCAGTTTTTACAAGAAACCCGAGAGGAAGCAAGGCGAAAGCCATCGACGAGGCGGATGTCGCAGCGTTTCTTTCTTACAGTAAGGAGCATGGAATCGAGCGCATTTTGGCACATGCGCCGTACACGCTGAATCCGTGCTCGAAGGATGCGCACACGAGAGAGTTTGCATGGATGACGATGGCGGATGATCTGAAACGGATGGAGTATACGCCGGGAAACTGCTACAATTTCCACCCGGGCAGCCATACCGGACAGGGGGCGGAAGAGGGAATCCGTCTGATTTCGGAGATGCTGAATGAAATTTTAAAACCGGAGCAGACGACCACGGTGCTGCTCGAGACGATGGCAGGAAAAGGAACCGAAGTCGGCCGCTCGTTTGAGGAGCTGGCGGCGATTCTGGAGCGCGTGGAATTAAAAGACCACATGGGTGTCTGCCTGGATACGTGCCATGTGTACGATGCGGGATACGATATTGTGGATCACCTCGATGATGTGCTTGAGGGGTTCGACCGCGTGGTAGGACTTTCGAAGCTGAAAGCGGTTCATCTGAACGACAGCAAGAATCCGTTTGAGAGCCATAAGGACCGCCATGAGAAGATCGGCGAGGGATCGCTGGGGCTTGCGGCATTTGAGCGGATTGTGACACATCCGGCGCTGGCGGGACTGCCGTTCTATCTGGAAACACCGAATGAGCTGGACGGATATGCAAAAGAGATCGCGCTGCTGCGCGGGTTTGCGAAATAGAGGAAGAAGGTAAGAGAAAGTGGAAAACACGAGAGAGAAGAATAAAAGAGCTGACGGAAGAAAAAGACGTATTTCGACAGGGAAAATAAAAGGAAAGCTGTTCGTATCGAGAAAACAAAGAGCGTGGCACCGGAAAAAGGAAAGCAGAAAAAGAGTTCATCATCGTCGAAATGTCCTTATCAGAAAAAATGCGGCGGATGCACATATCTGAACCTCTCCTACGAAGAGCAGCTCGCGAAAAAAGAGCAGTTCCTGAAGAAAACTCTGAAGGGCATCGTCCCGGTCAAAGGCATAGTTGGCATGGAAAATCCTTATCATTACCGGAATAAAGTCAATTCCGCCTTTGCACGCAAAAAAGACGGAACGATCATATCCGGCATTTATGAAAAGGGCACACACAAAGTGGTCCCGGTCGATGAGTGCCTGCTCGAGGATCAGCGTGCCGATGCCATCATCCGCGATATCCGCAGTCTGCTGAAGAGCTTCAAAATCATGATCTACAACGAGGACAGCGGCTACGGCCTCCTGCGCCACGTCATGGTGCGCACCGGCTTTACTTCCGGCGAGATCATGGTCGTCCTCGTCTGCGTATCACCAGTCTTCCCGTCAAAAAACAACTTCGTAAAGGCCCTGCGCAAACTCCACCCGGAGATCACCACGATCGTACTGAACGTCAACGACCGCACCGACAGCATGGTACTCGGAAAACGCGACATTGTCCTCTTCGGACGCGGTTACATCGAGGATGAACTCTGCGGTTGCACCTTCCGCATCTCCCCGCAGTCCTTCTACCAGGTCAACCCGGTTCAGACGAAAAACCTGTACGAAAAAGCCATCTCCCTGGCCGGCCTCACCGGAAACGAACGCGTCATGGACGCCTACTGCGGAATCGGAACCATCGGCCTCATCGCATCCCGCGATGCCAGAGAAGTCATCAGCGTCGAACTGAACCCGGACGCCGTCCGCGATGCCGTAACAAACGCCAAACGAAACCAAATCAAAAACGTCTCCTTCTACCAGAACGACGCCGGCGCCTTCATGGTCTCCATGGCCGAAAAAGGCGAAAAAGCCGACGTCGTCTTCATGGACCCGCCAAGAGCCGGCAGTGATGAAGCCTTTCTGTCCTCTGTCGTAACCCTTTCACCGAAAAAAGTGGTCTACGTCTCCTGCAATCCGGAGACATTGGCGAGAGACCTGCGGTATCTGACGAAACATGGATATAAGGCAGAAGAGGCATGGGGGTATGATATGTTCGCGTGGTCGGAGCATGTGGAAAGTATCGTGTTGCTTTCCAAACTTAAATCAAATAAGTTGAAGCATATCAATGTGGAATTAGAGATGGATGAGCTTGATTTGATGGCGGCGGAGAGTAAAGCGATCTATGCGGAAGTCAAGGATTATGTTTCTGAAGCAAAGCGGTATTGAAAGTTAGCAACTTGTATATCGCACAGGTGAAGCAGAAATGCGGCATTATTGAGAGGGCAAAGTTATAACCTGTCAAAATTGGAAAACTCTAGACTAGCCGAAGTGTCCGCAGGGTAAAGAAGCGGCTATAAGGGAGGCACTGGAACATTTTCGGATGATATGACGATATCGTAGAAATAGAAGAATCCTTTTTACTTG
>ENA-OQMY01000089-OQMY01000089.1-human-gut-metagenome-genome-assembly--contig:-NODE-89-length-31974-cov-13.366157_pt1 | contig 31974 bp, 19 predicted proteins | sample MGYA00242623_ERZ504868 | MGnify/ENA primary metagenome ERZ504868 (study PRJEB26092, sample SAMD00036386) | human gut metagenome | host: Homo sapiens | study: EMG produced TPA metagenomics assembly of...
AATTTCAGTTACGATTGCTCCCAACTTTTTGAATAATTTTCGAGCCGAGCCGACATAACCGGTGTAGCCTTCACGCAACGAAGCTGTTGGAATAAATGCGACTTTCTTATTTTCAATTTCTTCTTTTATCAGACTTCCTACACTTGAAAAGTGCGAACATAAAAATAGTTTCATCAATATTCTCCTTTATAAATACCGATTTGCTGTCTTAATTAAAATGCATTATACCATATTTTTGTGATTTTTTCAACTTGCCCACTTCGACTACACTCTCGACTTAATAACTTCTTGATCACTTGCCGAAAAAGAAAAACTGCCATCACTCGACAGCAGTTCTTCTTCGGTTGGTACTCCATCAGGAATACACAATATCATTCAGTACAATCTCATCTGCACAAGCTCGAATATTATTCATAAGTCCGACCCATCTCATCATATCCACAGCCTTTAATTGCTCGGTAACTCCTTGCTTTCTTGCCATTTCCTTTATAAGATATTCAGCCATATCACAAGCCGAAGTGTCAATCTCGGCAAGGTGTTCATATAACTTTCCACTTGTCAGCAGAGTGTAATATAAAACTCGCTTGTGTTCTTTCAAATATCGCTCTCGCATTCTTCCGTACTTTGAAAGCAAAGGCTTTTCTTCTGCGGTTAAGCAGGGGTAGTAATAGTCCCCGATAAGCTCATATCGGATACCCGTTCTTTCGTCTGTGATAAATCTTTGCATTGCGACTTCTCCTTTTCTCTTTTATGGTGGTAAAACTCCAAGGTCTTCTTATTGTGATTTACCCTTTGACATTCTTCGGAGCAGAATTTCTGTTGGCTGTGTGTAGGCCAATAGGAATTTCCACACACAGCACATTCACGCTGTCGGTAATAGTGATTTCCCCGTTCTGCTTCTCGGTCGGCTTTCTTTTTGTCTTGCCTTGCTTGATAGCAACACTCTTTTGAACAGAACACCTGTCGATTGCTTGTTGGGATAAACTCTTTATTACAATGAGGACAAACCTTTGTCTTGACGACCTCGCCACCGTTTTCAGCGATTTTCTTCGCTTTTCGTTTCTCTCGGTAGGCTTTTTCACGATGACGCTGTTTTTCCAATCGTTTCTTTTCCTCTTGTTCTTCCTGCTCTTTTATCTCGGCAAGTTCTTCTTCGGTGTAGGCAATATCCACTTGACCGACATAGTTAAAATAAATATCGACCTTTTGTGTTCGTGCTTTTCCCACACCCTCTGCTTCATAAACCACTATCTTATCAACAAGTTCATTAAACATTGTATCGGAGATTTCCGTAGGATTTTTACACTTGCGTATCAGCGAAATGAAATGCTTAATATCAACGGAATTTACTTTTTCTTCGGCAAGTTCTGTTTTCATCGTTTCCATTTTCGTTTCCAGCTCTGCCTGCTCGTCATCATATTGTTTCATAAGTTGCTTATACTGTCTTTCGGGAAGTAAACCCGATATGAGATTTTCATACAAGCCACGAACAAGTGCGGAAAGTTCGTCATAGCGTTTCTGACAGCGTTGCAGTTCCGATTGATTGTGTTTCGGCTTTTCCTCTTGCTTGTCTTTCCAAAGGGATTGCAGTTCCAAAGCAAAGGCTTGTTCATCATTAAGAACAAACCTTGAAAAGCGTTTGACAGATGATAATATCAAGGCTTCAACATTGTCAGCACTAATCGAATGAGCAGTACAACCGTTCACTCTGCTTGCATACCCACCGCAACGGTAAGAATACTGCACAGAACCGTCTTTTTTACTGTAATGTGTCTGCAAAGTCATTCTTCTTCCGCAATCGGCACAGTACAAATATCCGCTCAAACGGTTGCTGTGCGTTCCCCAAGCCGAAGCACGATTTACTCTGCTTCTGCGTTTCTGAACGCTGTCCCAAAGTTCCTGCGATATGATAGGTTCGTGTGTATTCGGAAATACATACTGTTCTTCTTCGTCTGTGCTTTTTCTCTTGTGAAGTTTGAAATTTGTGCTTACAGACTTACGCAAAACGGTGTGTCCGAGATATTCCTGCCTGCTTAAAATCGTTCTAATGGCAGATATGCCCCAAATATAAGGGTCTGCAAACTTAATCCCGTTGTACTGTTCGGGGTGATATTCCTTTGCATATGCGGCAGGAATTAAAACCTTTTCTTCGGTCAGTATTTCCGCTATGGCTCGTGGGCTTTTGCCCTCATTTGCAAGCAGAAAGATACGCTTTACCACCTCAGAAGCCACAGGGTCAACAATAAGCGTTTGTTTATCGTTCGGCAGTCGGTTATACCCATAAGGGATAGAACCGCTGCAACGCTTTCCGTCTTTCATTCGTGCGTCAAATACAGCCTTGATTTTATTGCTCGTGTCTTTGGCATAAAATTCATTCATAATATTCAAAAACGGAGCAAAGTCATTATCCGAAGCATTGTTGCTGTCAATGCTGTTATTGATTGCAAGAAAACGGACATCTTTCTGTGGAAACAGAATTTCCGTATAAAAGCCGACTTGCAGATAGTTTCGCCCTAATCGGCTCATATCCTTTACAATCAAGGTTTCTACATTTCCTGCTTCAACTTCTTTTATCAGAGATTGAAAGCCGGGGCGATTGAAATTTACACCCGAAAATCCGTCATCGGTAAAATGACGAATGTTTTCAAAACCATTCCTACGGGCATAATCTTCCAAGTATTGCTTTTGATTGGTTATGGAATTTGACTCGCCAGTAAGGTCATCATCTCTTGATAAACGCTCATAAAGTGCTGTAATCTTAGAAGTCCTTGACATTCTTCTCTCCTCCTTTCCTTATGTAATTTGTTTTGCGATTAAAGGTATTACCCCCCTCACTAATAGGAGAAAATAGGGTAGTAAAGCGGAACTGTTTTTCAAAAATCCCAAAGATTTTTCCACTTTTTTGACAGCCTTTTTGCAATTTAAAAGGACGATTTTATCGTCCTATAAAAGTATAGCCCTCTGGTGCAAGCTCAATGCTCGTGACTACCTCGCCAAAGGTGGAGGCCCAGGAATCAAACAGTCCAAGTCCCATATTTTGTAATTTGCTGTTCTGCAGATACCTCTGCATAACATATAATTCCGTCATGCTGTTGCTAATCGGTGTGCCCGTAGCAAAGGTAATGCCTTTTCCTCCGGTAATCTCATCCAGATACTGACATTTATTAAACATATCCGCCGACTTCTGTGCTTCATTCTGTGCAATCCCGGCTACATTTCTCATTTTTGTATAAAGAAATGCGTTTTTATAACTGTGTGCTTCATCTACATATAAATGATCCACTCCCAGTTCTTCAAACGTAACTACCTGATCTTTTTTCTCTTTCTGATTCAGTTTCTCCAGCCTTGTCTGCAATGTTTTTCTTGTCTTTTCAATCTGTTTGACGGTATAACGTCCACCATCCTGTTCATACCTTGCACTCTGGATTGCCATTTCCAGATCATCAATCTGCCTCTGAAGCATGGCTTCCTGTTTCTCATCAGAGATTGGAATACGCTCAAACTGGGAATGACCAATAATAACAGCATCGTAATTTCCCATAGCGATTCTGGCACAGAACTTCTTTCGATTTGCCGGTTCAAAATCCTTTTTCGTTGCTACCAGAATGTTCGCCCCTGGATATAACTGCAGGAATTCTGCTCCCCACTGCTCCGTCAAATGGTTTGGAACTACAAAGAGGTTTTTCTGAGATAATCCCAGACGTTTGCTCTCCATTGCCGCCGCTACCATTTCGTAAGTCTTCCCAGCTCCTACTACATGTGCCAGAAGCACATTATCACCGTATAGCTGATGTGCGACTGCATTTTTCTGATGCGATCGAAGTTCTATTTCCGGATTCATTCCTGGGAAAGTCAGATGACTTCCATCGTATTCACGGGGACGGATACTATTAAAACGTTCATTGTACACGCTTACCAGTCTTTCTCTCCTCTGCTGATCCTTAAAAATCCAATCTTGGAATGCAGCCTTCAAAGCATCCTGCTTTTGTGATGCCAACATAGTTTCTTTTTTATTCAAAACTCGCACTTCATCCCCATTGTCATTTACGACTTTATCATAGATTCTAACATCTTTTAGATTCAAGGTATCTTCCAGAATCCGGTAGGCATTTGCTCTCTCCGTTCCATACGTTGCATAGGCAAACGCATTTCTTGGACTGTCGGCGTTCTTTCCTGTAATCCTCCACTCACCATTTATCTCAGAGAATTTTACCTGTATTTCCTTCTGCGCAAGATACCTCGGCGTATGAAGCAGTTCCACCATAAACTCCTGATAATCCGAAGGTTCAATCCAGGTGGCTCCAATACGCACTTCAATCTCCGATGCTTCCAGATCTCTCGGCTGAACTGCCTCCAATGCACGGACATTCGGTGTAAATTCTGGATGATTCTCTGCAAAAGTTCTCGCTGTATTTAATTTATCCCTAACATTTCCGGACAGATATTCATCTCCACTTTCCCACTGGTCTGTCAGTGGATTTTTGAAGATAACTCCAACCAGCTCTTCTGTGATTTTCTCTTCGGTCTTTCCGGTCAACTGTGCCATATATGGGAGATCTACTTTAGCCTTTTCATTTAGGGACAGAGCAAGTGCTTCTGTGGCTGTCTCCACACTTGTCACAGCGACCGCCTTTTTAATGGTTCGTTTGGTAAACATGTCCGCTTTCCGCTTCAATGTTCCATCTTCATTCAAGTCTTCCAGGGAACACAGCAGACAATAAGAAGAGTCATCAGAAAATGCACGTTTGTTAGCATTACTTCCAATAACTCCATACTTTGCTGTGTAGGTATCATACACCTGATTCAGTTTTTTCTGCTGTTTCTGGATTTCTTCGTCTGTGACAAATTCTTCCATCTGCATGGCGATCAGTTCACGAACGGTATCACGGATTGCAACCATGCCTTTTACACGTTCTGCAGTGGCTGCAGGCATTTTCACCTGATTCATCAAAGAATTGACACGGTAATATACCTGATCATCTACCACCGTATAGCTGTAATTTCGAACATTCGGATCTGCCGGAATACTCTCTGGCATCTCATCCAGTTCTGCCTCTATATCTACTGCCGCTACCATGCTTCCCTTGATGTGTTTTACAGCTTCTTGTAACTGTAATTCCAGATCAGCTCCTTCCATTGGAGCACAGGTTGTTTCCATACCATACGGACCGGACACTTCTTTCATCTCACCAAGAATCAATCCCGGATGCTGAACAAAATACTTGTTAATGGTAATCCCATTTGCATCACTCTCCAAATTCACCCAGTCTGGCATCTCTTTTGTGAAACTCTCACGCTTCTGGAAAAACAAAATATCAGCACTGACTTCTGTTCCTGCATTTGCCTTAAAAGCTGTGTTCGGCAGTCGGATTGCACCCAACAAGTCTGCACGCTCTGCCAAATATTTCCGGACTTCCGGTGATGCCTTGTCCATAGTTCCCTTTGTTGTGATCAACGCAGCTACACCACCTGGACGTAACTGATCTATAGTCTTGGCAAGAAAGTAATCATGAATCATAAAATTGTAGCGGTCATACTGACGGTCATTGACCTTATATGCACCGAATGGCACATTTCCGATTGCCACGTCAAAGAAATCATTGGGATAATCCGTCTTCTCAAAGCCTTTGATCTGGATATTGGCATCTGGATAGAGAAGTTTAGCAATTCTGCCACTGATGCTGTCCAGTTCCACTCCATAGAGTTTGGACTGGTTTAGATTCTCTGGAAGCTTTCCAAAGAAGTTCCCGACTCCCATAGATGGCTCCAGGATATTTCCCTTTGTAAATCCCAGATTCTCCAACACCTGATACATACTTTCAATCACAATCGGCTGTGTATAATGAGCATTTAATGTGGAAGCTCTGGCTGCAGCATATTCTTCCGGTGTAAGGACGGTCTTTAATTCCAGATATTCTGTCTCCCATGCAGATTTTGTTTCATCAAATGCATCTGCAAGACCTCCCCAGCCAACGTACCTGGATAAGATTTCCTGTTCTTCCGGTGTTGCATTGCGATTCTCATCCTCACATTTCTTTAACAACTGGATAGCCATGATATTGGCACGGAACTTTTCTTTTGCTGTACCCTGTCCAAGCTCATCATCTGTGATGCGGAAGTTCGTTGCTGGAATCGTTTCTGATATTCCGTTAATCTCTTCCAAAGATTCTTTTTCTTCCGATACCTCAACTTCTCCAGATAATTCTTTTTCTTTTTTATCATAATCTGTCCACACACGTTGAGAAATAGCAGTAAAATACAAGGACTCTTCCTCCATAATTTCTTCCCTGATTTCCCGTAATTCATCTAAAGTATCCGCATTTACAGTTTTGTTGTGATAATGATAATAAAGTACTTCTTGTCCGAGTTTTACATCCAGACGTTCCAATTCTTGTGTTGACATTCGATTCCAAATATCATCTTTTTCCGTATGAATCGTGAAACCTTCTCCATCATCATGATATTCTAATGTGTATTGAAGTCGATTCGCTTCTCCCTTAACTTTGCAATCAAAATCGTGGATTTTTGTTCTGGTACCAGACATATATTCTGAATCAACTAATCGCAAATCAGTTATATCTTCCGCTGTCAAAGTATCCTGCTCCAGCTGTTCTCCTAACATCTGCTGTGCTTCTTCCAAATCTGCCAGTCTTTGTGCTTCCTGTCGTTCTTCGTACTTTTCCATTTCTTCCGGTGACAAATAATCATCTGTGCGGATTAACTGGCGAACACGTTCTGCAACCTTGTTCCACTTTAATAAAACTTCTACCTCTGGACTGCCAATTTTCCCTTTTGCAAGTTTTAATCCTTTTGCATCATGGGATGCGTCGGAAGCATCTGCTCCTGGTATTCCGGGTGAGGAACCACCTGTTCCATACTCATTTTTCAGGAACTCAGCTGCATCTTTCATATCATGATGTTCCATGAAATACTCATAGATTCGGTTACGTCCTCCTGCAGTAATGCCGCCTCTTCTTAACACTGCGTCAATTTCATCCTGTGTGATAAAGGATAGTGCCGGACGTTCGACCGTAAATTTCTGGTCTACCCAGGAACGCTCCCTCTGAAGATCCTGAAAGCGTTGGAAATATTCCGGATTATGCTGAATCTCCCAGCGGTGATAATCTCCCGGATTCTCATCCATATATTTCTGCAGCCATTCAAAACGATAGACAATCGCATCTGCTTCCTCTTGATCTGTCCATGCTCCACTCACTACATCCTGCCAGTCTGAATATGATTGTTTCTTTTCCCAGTTTCTGCAAGTATCCCGAAAATGAAGTGCAAGAAGATTGGTCATTTCTTCCTGCTCCTGTTCAATGGCATTATTGGAAATCAAATTATCCACGTAATTTCCATCCTCATACATATCCCGAATTCTGTTCGCTGCTTCTTCCCACGTAACCATGCGGTCAAAGTTTCTTCTGGCAGAGTCCCCTCGCCGGATACGGATACCATCATTGTCATACCAGATACTGATTTTCTGACCATCTATGGTAAATCCTTTGCCACCAGTTCCATATTCATCTTTCAGAAAACTCCGCATTTCTTCATTATCCAGACCTTCAATCAGTCTTGCTGTAATATGAAACAGTGTATTTTTCTGTCCGCTTCCCGTGCGGAGAATATCATTTACCACTTCATCGGAAATAAGAAAAGCGGCTGGCTGTTCCAATGCAGCTGCCGCTTTCCTTATTTCTCCTAACTGTTCCTCTTCTGTTGGGAACAGACTTAACTGTAAATAATCTCCTGAATCACCAGCTCCTCTGCCTGTGCCTTGATCTGGTTCATGTGTCTGGTCCATGCCATCCCGTCTGCCATTTTGTCCGGTGCCGGATCTTTCTCCAGAAGTTCGTTCATCAGGTCGTCTACTCTCTGTCTTGCCTGGCTGTCGATCTCCATCAGATGACTGTCCAGACGGTTCTGCAGTGTCAGAATGTTGAACCTGGCTACCTTGTGATTTCTCAGATACTCTTTCCGCATCATTCCGTACTTGCCGATGGTTCCTCTCGTCTCTTCCAGGCTGATATCTGGAATCTGATACTCTCCGTTCTGGCTGTAACTGATCTCTCTCATAGTCTGTTTCCTCCTTTTTTTCTTCTCTATCTTCTGTGTTATCTGTATTACTTTCACGAATTAACGTGTTAAATTCATTATAAGCTACTTCTTTTTCTTTTGCAACCGTTTTCAGGTCATTTTCCAGATCATTCAGAACATATCGTCCAATCTGCATCAGAACTGGTCTGCTGATCTCGTTGACTGCACTTCCCAGATGTCCTAATACTTTCAGCTGATTGAAGTCCGTAATATGCCGAAAATCCTCTGCATCCAGATATTCCTGTACATCCAGTCCACACCTGTTTAGTAATACATACCAGACACTATTGGTCATCAGTTCCCGGAATTCTACTTCCTGATTCTGTTCGTCCAGTTCTTCCAAAAATGTCCCTGTCACATCCAGTCTCAGTTCTTCCAATGCATCTGGAAGCCATTCCTGCATACTCTCCTTCGCTGCCTGATGCAGACTTTCAGCAAGCCCTCCTTCTGTATCTTCCAGTGTTAACTGCTCCTGCAGATAATCTGCAACCAGTTGTTCACCTTCCACCGGAAGATTCCATAACTGTGGATCTTTTCCCAGATTCCGCACTTTATAAGTGTCCTGCACATCAAATACATACCGAAGTTTTGTTTTTGGTCCGGAAGTATTGTCAATCAAGGCAATCCCCTTGGATCCCTTTTTGATCCAGCGGTACATCTTCTGATTCCAGATTTCCATGGATGCTACGGCAGTTGCTTCCGGTCGCTGTGCATAAATTAAAAGCTGTTCTGGAAAAGTGTATTTGTACAGTCTGGATGAAGTGTTTAGGAACCGCATCCATTCCTGCGGACTGGCAGCTACATCTTTTGCCACCTCTTCCGTCAGCTGTTCCATTGCATATAATTTATTTGCCATGTGCTACTCCTTTTCATAAAATCAGGGACTGCTTAGTACAGTCCCCTTAAAATCATCGTTGTTTCTCTTTATAATGCTGCGGCAAGATCTTTTGACTTATTCTTTGGCACTTTGTCTGCCTCTTTTGCCTTGATCTCTGCCTTGGCTTTTTCCAGTCTTCCATGGATTCCACCTTTTACTTCCACTTTTTCGGCTGCTTTTTCTTTCTCCAAACGAGCTTCCCTACGCTCAGCATTTTCCATTACTGCGGTCTTTTTATCACAGAACTGAACCTTATCCGAAAGCTGTTCCTGTCTTTCCACCTGTGTCTCATTGACTTCCTGTACCATCGCATTTAATTCCGGAACCTGAAAAATGCCGTTATCAGGAAGAATCAGCTCTTCATGAATGGAAGATGGGATGACAAAGTAATCACTTCCCAGGCATTCCCCAATCTGTTTACGAATATCTTCCTGCAGTAACAGGGAAGCTCCATTCATCTTAGCTTTGTTTGTCAGACAGAACATTGGGTTTTCCATGGCTTCCATATCCATTTTTTCATTCAGCAGGTTTTCTGGTTCTTCACCAAAAATCATAGATTTGATAATCTCATTCATATCCATAAGTGTGACACCACGTTTTCGGTCTGCCACCATCGCATTCGCTTGAATCTGTTCGGCAGATACTCCCCACTCGTTCATCAGAGAAACAGTTACCGGAATACTGCTGATCCCTTCTCCATTTTCCTCCAGATTTACTGCATAATAAGCTGCAAAATCTCCGTGTTCTGTGACTACTTTATCTGCAAGAAGATCGGTATTCCATTCCTTATCACAAATTCTCATCTGTAATTTGTCCTTCATCTTTTCATAATCCAGAATATCTGGAACTCCCATATCAAAAAATTCTGCTTTTCCCTGTGCCTCAATACGCATATCAGCCACATCGCCAACACAAGAGTCTACATCTTTTCCATGGATATATTCCTGGTAGAGGGAATCCAGATAGACTGTCGGTACGATTCTCTGATCTCCATTCGGAATCGTAATACCTGTCAGCTTCAAACCATTGTTTTTTTCTACTTCCTGAAGTTTAATTTCTGCGTCCTTATAAGACTCTGGCAGATACTCCTTTACATTGTTTTTGACATATTCATAAAATTCTTTTCTGTTCATCATACGCTTTTACCCCTTTCTGATCATGTGATGGTTCATTCTTTTTCTGCTGACCATCTGCTCGGCTTTCTTCTGATAAGCCATCATTCTCTTTACTGTTTTCTCCTGGTTTTTTCGTGCTTCCTGTCTTTTTTCCATTGTTTTCATCATAGTTTTCTGTTCCTCTCTGTGTTTTTTTGTATGAAAAAGGGAGCCTCACATAGAAGCTCCCAATCATAACCGTTGGTTTTAGTTTCCTTATTTGCTTTTCCTTTTCCTGCTGATATAAAGTCCTGCCATACCTCCTGTGGAGATTACCAGAAGCAGGATCGGCAGCCATATATTCGTGCTGTCACCTGTTTTCGGTGCATTTGATACCTTTGTCTCTTCATGGGACTGTGGTGTATCCGGTGTTTTCGGTGTTTCTGGAACTTCCGGTTTCTCATTTGTCAGATTAAAGGTAACTTCTACAACCGGTGTACTGTCATCTGCATAAGCAAATGTCACTTCATGCTTGGTCTGATCCAGTGTGTATCCGTCCAGTGTCTTTGTTTCCACCAGATAATACTTGATGGCGGTATCATATTTGCCATTCTTAAATAAGGCAATCTCATACAGCTTACTTTCTGCATGACCGGCAGCATCTGTCTTTAAGGTTTCCAGAACCTTTCCTTTGCTGTCACGGAGTTCAAATTCTACCCCTTTCAGCGGTTCTCCTGACGATTTATCTGCCTTATTGAGAATCACTTTTCCCTTGGCAGTATCATCTTTCATAGCTACTTTCTGAATTTCTCCGGTATCCTTCACCTCAAATGTCACATCAGATGTCAGAAGATATCCTTTCGGTGCCTGCTCTTCACGTAAGGTATATTTACCGATTGGAAGTTTTTCGATATAGTGTGCTTCCTCTGTGGAAGTCCAGCTCTCTACTACCTGATCGTCTTTGTCAAGAACCGTCAGTTTTGCACCTGGAATCTCCGTTTCTCCTGTGATATCCGTCTTACTGATCTGCACTTTTGTAACATCATCTTTCATCTCATGCTTCTGAACCTCTGCTGTATTCTCTACTGTGAAAGTAATACTTTCTGCAGTAACATATCCATCTGCCGGTTTTGTCTCTGTCATGGTGTATTCCTTACCAACAACCAGTTCTTTGATCACATGGGATTCTTCCGTAGAAGTCCATTCATCTACTGTATTGCCATCTGAATCCGTTACTTTCAGGTGTGCACCTGGAAGTTCTTTACCTGTTGTCAGGTCTGTTTTGGTCAGCTTCACTGTGGTTGGCTGATTCTCAAAAGTAAAGTCGTAGCTTACTTCTGCCTGGTCTTCTCCGGCATATTCAAAGGTAAATTCCTGTACTTCTTCTGTTGTAACAAATCCGTCCGGCGCAAAGATTTCTTTCACATAGTATTTTCCGTCTACCGGAAGATCTGCCGTAAAAATAATCTGTCCTTTTTCATCCGTTACCCGCTGCTCGATCAGACTGTCTTTCTCAAGAAGTACCTCGCCCTTTGCATTTTTGATATCTTCACTGGTATAAAGACCGAAGACACCACCTGCAAGAACACGGTCTGTATCTTTTTCTTTCTTCAGAACCGTAACCTTTACTTTCTGACGAGCATTCTGCCATTTCTCATCATAAGTGATGACTGGTGTGTCCTGATCACGGTAGGAAAGGTCAACATATCTCGGCTCTTTGTCCAGCACATAACCATGGGCTGTTTTTACTTCCTTCACATAGTATTTTCCAGCCGGGAGATCTCCCATCTGTGCAATACCATTGGAATCTGTGGTAATGGTTCCCACTTTTTCATCTGCTTTGAAATAATCTTTACTGACACCATCTGCTGCTTTGATATCTTCCGCAGCAAATACGTCGAACGTCACATCTGTAAGGCTTCCGGTTACATACTCAAAAAGATGCTCCACGGTACCTTTTACATGATCCAGAAGTGTTACCTTATCCAGAAACTCTCCATTTTTGTTGATGATCAGAAGTCCTGTCGGAACTTCATCTTTTATCTCTACTTTCTGAATCTCAGCAGTATCTTCCAGCGTGAACTTCACATCCGTTGCTTTCAGATATCCATAAGGTGCCATTTCCTCTCGAAGGGTATATTCTTCACCCACAGTCAGTCGTTTGATCACATGTGGCTGATCTTTTACAGAAGTCCACTGATCCACGAAATTTCCTTCTTTATCAAGAACGGTGAGTTTTGCTCCATCCAGTTCCACACCTGTGGTTACATCAGATTTTGTGATTTCTACTGTTGTCGGCTGGTTCTTTTTCACTGTTTTCAGTTTTACTGTCTTCACATCCTGTCCCTGGTAAGAAGCATCCAGATTCAGAACTTCATCAGAGGATACAAATCCCGCCGGTGCTTTTAACTCTTTCACATAATACTGTCCAAGCGGCAGATCCAGCGTACATGCTGCAAGACCATCGTTATCAGAAGTCATTTCCTGTAAGAGTGTGTCTGCTTTCACGATTACTTTTCCATCTGCCTTAATATCCGCTTTGTTATAGATACCAAAGACAGCTCCTGCTACGGTTGCACCATTTTCTGCATCCTGTTTTTCTACCTGGATTGCAACTTTCTGGCGGTCATCGCCAACCGTCACTTCCTGTTCGATCACAGGTGTATCCTGATCCGCATAGACAAATGAGACATCCGATCTGTCATGGTTCAGGACAAATCCTTCCGGTGCAGTCTTTTCTACCACATAGTAAGAACCAAGCGGCAGGTTATCAGCAACTGCTTTTCCGTCTTCCCCGGTCGTTATCGTTGTTACCAGTGCATCTTTTGCATAGATCAGCTGTCTGTTTCCGTTTTCATCTTTCTGATAATCCGGTGTATAGATATTTTCAGCTGCATAGACATGAAAGGATGCACCCTTCAGGTATCTTTCTTCATAAACAAAATCCTTTTTAAATCCGGTCAGCATCTCACCTTTTTTATAGATCGTCAGCTTTCCTTTTACCGGATGGTTCTCGTAGTCTACCGTAATAATGGCATCTCCGCTCTCAGAATCCATCTGGTATGCTGTATTTGCATCCACCGCAATCTCTACATAATTCTTATTGATTGTGTACCCTTCCGGTGCGTTGACTTCCTCAATCCGGTAATGTCCGATCTTCAGATTCTTCGGCATGATCAGATATCCCTGGCTGTCCGTAAAATAGGACTTGTGAGTAGTTGTCACTGGGTAAGTTGTTACCTGCTCCACATACTTCTTGTTGTCCAGGTCATATACCTTAAATTCTGTTCCGGCAATCAATACAGATTTCTTTGTTTCATCGTCTTTTTTCACGATTTTCAGTTTTGCCTTAAACTCTTCATCCAGAAGCACTCGCCAGATCTGTGGCTCGTTTGGATGATGTTCTGTGATATTCACTTCAAAATCATCGACTGGCTTGTAATTGTGCGGTGTTGTAGTTTCACGCACGATATAGCTTCCAAATGGTAATGGAATACTGCAGGCATACCCTTTTTTATCTGTGAAAATCTCAGTTGCTCCATTTTCTCCACTCACTACTGGTTTGGCAGAATCAAAATCATAGCTTCCATCTGCTTTCTTTGTAAGGGAAGATTTCAGATAAACTGTAAATCCGGCTCCGGATAACAGATCTGCATCGGTCTTTCCATTATTGGCTGCTTTGATGATCTGGAATGGCTGCTTGATGACCTGCTCACTGGAAGTGCACTCTCTTTTTACTTCTGCTGTCATATCTCCTTCATAACTGCACACAAGATCATGCTCTTCTGTATCTGCCAGGTATCCGGTCGGCGGTGTGATCTCTTTGACATAATATTTGCCAAGATATAAACCTTTTACAGAAGCCTGTCCTTTGTCATCTGTTGTAAGAGATGCTACCTGTTCTCCTGCTTTATAAATAGTTCCGGTTGCTCCGTCCGGATGCACGATATCTTCACGGGCATACAGACCATAAACTGCACCTTTCAGTGTGGCATCTCCCTGTGGTACTGCTTTTCCTGTTTCTTTATCAACTTTGAATAAATTGATTTTTGCTGTCACACGGTCATTGCTGAAGGTATGGGCAAATAATACGGTTGCTTCTTTATCATTGGTGTAAGAAAACTTGAACGTATACACATTTTCTGTATTTCTTACATAGCCTTCCGGCGCCTGATCTTCTTTTACAGAATAGGAATATCCAATCGGAAGATCTGCTGTGAATTTTGCAGTTCCATCTGCTCCAGTAGTTGCTTTCTCAATCAGTGTTCCTTTTTTCACAACAACGGTTCCGTCTGCATTTCTAATATCATCGGATGCATACAGAGCAAAAATACCGCCATTCAGTGGTTTCTTTGTATCTTTATCCTGTTTTACTACGGAAACATCTGCTTTCTGTCTTTCGTTGTTAAAAGTCACATCTGCAAATACAACTTCTTTATTCTGTCCGGCATAAGTCAGAGTCACTGGCTTTTCTTCGCTACCGTTATAGAAATTGTCCGGTGCTTTTGCTTCTTTCACCACATAGCTTCCAAGATGCAGGTTCTTCAGAGTAACAGAACCATTCTCTCCCGTAGTCAGATTATCTTTTACCAGGTCACCTTTACTGTACACTTTTGTGCCATAAGCAGTTACGATATCTGCCCCGGCATACACGTTATACACTGCATTTTTCTGTCTGCGGTTTTCATACTGGAATACCGTTCCATTTTCACTGACATCTGCTCCGGTAAGAACCTGTCCTTCTTTGTAAATAGTAAGCTCTGCCAGCTGTTCCTTATTTTCCACAGTTACCGATGAGGTTTTACTTGCTACCAGTTTTACATTTGTTGCCGTTGCATTTACTACATATCCCTGTGGTGCTGTGATCTCTTTCAGATAAACAGTATCCTGTGTCTTGATGATCGTAACAGAAGATTTTCCATTCTTATCTGTTGCCGGCATCTGAGTGATCAGCTTTGTACAAGCCTCATCGCTGTATACACCGAATACTGCACCTGCAAGATTAACATCCGCTGTATCGTCTTTCTTTACGATTTCGATCGTAGCCTGTTCAATCCAGGACACCTTTAAGCTTACATATTTTTCATCAGCGACACCTTCTCCAAATACAAATGCCAGATCCTGAACACTTGCATTCGTAGTCAATTTATATGCTGAATAATCTTTTGTAATACTTCCCTTCATTTTTGCAGAAAAAGTAGCACTTACATCTTTTGTCTGTGTCAGAGGTGCTGAAAGATAAAACGTGGTTCCTCCTCCGATTGTTACGCTTGCACCTGCCGCACTTACAGTTCCCGTAGATACATTATGGAGCTTCACTCCCTTTGGTAAGTCCATTGTAATTTTCTGCTGGGAAGATGCGTTGAACTTAATATTTTCTGTTCTCTGGATATTTCCATCTACATAAGCTTTTACATTCGGTTTGGAAAATGACATCGCTACATCTGGTATTTCCGGCTTATTTACACAATAATTATAGAGTTCTTTTGCCAAAGCCTCACCTGTAGCATTTGTTCCATAGAATGCATCACTGCTTCCATTGGCATATGATGCAGCCATGTGAATAATGATGAATCTTTTTCCTTCTGAAAAATCCGTGTGTTTATTCGCAAAAAAGCTTTCGCTCCCTGCGGCATCTGTACCGTAATAACACACTTTTGCTAACGCCTGATTGTCCCCAATCTTTGTGATTGTATAATTTCCAGATCCAGGTCCTGGCTTTGCCGGCTGTACACAATACGCAGTTGCTCTGACGCTTCCGTAGCTGATATAGTACGGCTCTGTCAGATAGGTTCCAAGATTATAATCTGCATATCTATACAGAGGTCCTTTTTCAATCGTTACCTGCTGTGTACTTCTTGCTGAATAAGCCGAAACTGCTTCAAATGTTGCAATCTCTCCCTCTTCCATAGAATCAAGATCCACACCTTCGTCTCCTGCCTGTTCCAAAACATCGTGAAGCTCTAACCCTGATTCTTCATCATAGGTATCCTGATTCTGTGCCTGCTCTACTAAATCATCAAATTCATCAGCATCAATATCGGTAATTTCCGAGTCTGCTTCTGAATCCTCCGCTTCTTCTGTCTGCTGTTCACTGCCAGCTGTTTCGGATTCAGTCACTGCTTCACTCCCTGCAGTTTCTGTCTGCGTTTCTGTTTCTTTCTCACGCACAATCAGCTTTCGGCTGATCTGATACTTCGGATGCTCCTGATTTACCGGTTCCACATAATAGACCGCTTTGTAAGTGTCCGCATGATCTGTCGTAAAATCCTCATCCTTGTCGTTCTTTGCTTCCTCAAATGTGACTTTGACCTTGTTATCATCCTTGATTTCCAGTCCTGTGTAATCTGATTTCACATCAAATACACTGCCTGTTTCAATTTCATAATCTTTGGCAGTCACCACTTCATCTTCATCCAGAAAATCTTTCACATCCTCATAAAGTGGAGGTTTTTTCTCTGGCCGAATCTCCGTTGCATATGCAATCATCGGAGATAACACTGTACTAAGCATTGTCATGCCTGCCAGCAATCCAGATACTACTTTCCTAAAATTACCTTTTTTCTTCATGCTAAGGTCCTCTCTTTCATAATATTTGTATGAAAACAGACAGTCCTTAGACTGCCTGCAATACACTACTTATCGTTGTGGGAAAATCAGATTGAACTGCACATTCCCCTCGCCGGGATCAACCATTTCCACAGTTGCTTCATACTGTCGCCCTGTTTTTCTGGATACCAGATCCTTATAATGGATTTTTCCTTTAGCCAGGAACTTCTTTGCTGCCGCCTTATCCATCTTTTTCCCCTGGCTTGCAAGGAATTTATCATTCTTCCACAAGGTAAAAGCACAGTTCCGGTCAGAACAGTAAAAGTTTACTTTTCCTTCCCTGACATCTGCTCCACAGCGGGGACATTTGCCAATGACTTCTCCTTTTGCTTTTCCCTGAAACTGCCCTTTCTTTTCTTCTGAAATACCCTGATATCTGGCAACCAGTTCCTGCATCAGCTCTGTAATCCCATTTAGAAATTCATCTGCGGTCTCTGTATTCTGGGCAATGTGATTCAATGCCATTTCCCACTCTGCTGTCATCTTCGGAGATTTAATCTCATCCGGCAGAACCGTAATCAGTACATTGCCATCATCTGTCGGCACCAGATTTTTCTTTTCCCTTTTCACAAAGCCAGACTGAATCAGTTTTTCAATGATTGCTGCCCTTGTTGCCGGTGTGCCAAGTCCTTTCTTTTCTGTATCTTCGGTCAGTTCTTCATTCCCTGCACGTTCCATCGCAGAAAGCAGGGTATCTTCTGTGTACTGTTTCGGTGGCTGTGTAAAATGCTCCGATACAAAAGAATCACAAGGACCGTAATGCTTGCCATCCCAGATATCCAGCTCCGGTTCTTCTTTCTCACTCTTTACTCCAAAGAACTGTTTCAATTTATTTTCGATTGCCTTGAATCCTTCCTGCTTTGTTTTCTTTGCTGTGAGATAAAACGTATGATAATTACAGGTAATCTGGCATTTATGGCTTTCATAAATATAAGGATCTGCAGTTGCTGTCAGCACCCTGGCACTGATCAGATACAAAATCTTGCGGCTTCGTTCTTTCAGTTCACCAATATCTGCTTTGGCTACTTCCATGGTTGGGATAATCGCATGGTGATCGGATACTTTCTTTGAATTTAATACCTTACTCACGTCCGGTTGATATTCCAGACCTTCAGCATAAGGCATTTTCCCAAATAACATCTGAATCAGAGTTTCTGTGCTTTCTCCCATCTCATCTGTCAGATACTGGCTGTCTGTTCTCGGATAAGTGACCAGCTTCTGCTCATACATCTCCTGCACGGCATCCAATGTCTGCTGTGCGGTATAACCAAACATTCTGTTTGCTTCCCTCTGCAGAGTGGTCAGATCATAAAGCTTCGGAGGGCGGACTGTTTTCTCTTTCACATCATCCTTCTCCACTTCGCACATACGCTCCATACAGTCCGCAGCCACTCTATCTGCATCTTCTTTTTTCTGAAAATGCTCTGTGACCGCATCCATATCGTCAAACTTGATATGAGCCATATAATATTTTTCTTTGGTAAATTCCTTGATCTTCTGATTTCGATCCACGATCATGGCAAGTGTTGGTGTCTGTACTCTTCCAACTTTCACATTCTGGTTATACAGAACGGAAAAAAGACGGCTCGCATTGATTCCCACCAGCCAGTCTGCCTTTGCCCTGCAAAGTGCTGACTGATAGAGACTGTCATAACACGAACTGTCTTTTAATGACGAAAATCCATCTTTAATTGCCTGTTCTTCCATAGAAGAGACCCAGAGCCGCTTCATCGGCTTTCTGCAACCTGCCTGCTCATACACCAAACGAAAGATTAACTCTCCTTCACGTCCTGCATCAGTAGCACAGATTACTTCATTCACTTCAGAATCTCTCATCAGTTTCTTTAAGATTCCGAACTGCTTCTTTGTTCCCTCCAAAATCTTGTGTTTCCAACATTCCGGCACAATCGGCAGATCTTCATATCTCCATTTTTTATATTTTTCATCGTATTCCGATGCATCACATAACCCAACCAGATGTCCTACACACCAGGAAACGATATAACCGTTCCCCTCCACGTAGCCATCTTTTCTTGTTCTGGCTCCAAGCACGGAAGCCAGTGCCATCGCAACCGATGGCTTTTCTGCAATCACTAATTTCATTTACTCCTGCTCCTCTTCTTCATCTTCCAGCACATTATCGTCAAAATCTTCATCTCTCAGAATTTCCGGTTCTGTACTTTCTTCCTGCTCATCTGCATCGTCTACTTCCCGTTTTTCAGACTCTGAATCTTCGGATTCATCTTCATCCTCTTCCATCTCATCCTCGTCATCATATTCATGCTTTGGTTTATAGACTTTGAAGTAATATCCTCCTGCCGCAGCTCCGACTGCAACCAGTGCAATCAAAAGATACGTTCCAAATGGACTTTTATCTTCAGGCATCTGAATATCATCCTCTACCTTATCTTTCTCGGCTGACTCTGTCGTTTCCGGTTTTTCTTCCTCTGCTTTTTTCTCTGGTTCTGCATAAACCGTATCCACTTCCGGAAGTGTCACCGAATCAGAAAGTGTGAAGTTCATCAGATCTTTTTCACTGACTTCTGTAAGGAAATACACATTATCCTGAGATTTTGAATTGTCAATAATCAGATAGAAAATCTTACCACTCTTAGTTGAAATGGTATAAAACTCTTTTGTGCCTTCCGTAGCTGTTTTCGTAACAGAATCTGCTGTCTCGCCTTCTTTATTAAGCTGTTCCTCAATACCTGTCACTGTCCGATCATCCACGGTTCCTTTTGCATCTGTCGGCTCAGAAGCCTGTGCATCCTGCGGAAGCGGTGAAGTCGTTGTTTTCTCAGTCCCAGTTGCATCTGCACTGGTCGTGGTTACCATTGCACCATTACTGTCACTGGAAGTTTTCTGTTTCTCTGCCTGCTTCTTTGCCCATTCATAATAAGGATTCTGTAACACATACTTTTCAGACGTATTTCCGGCACCGTCTGTTACCGTAATCTCAATCTGTTTTGTAGTAAAATCTTTCTGTGTCAATTGCACTCTCAGCATTCCATCCTTCAAGTCTGTATAAGTGGTGCCATTGACTGTTACTGCAGTAATCCCTGATACTGTATCATTACCCTGAATCGTCAGCACACCATCTGTCAGGGAAGCAGAGAGTGTAGGCTTTTCCGTGTCATAACACTTAATAGAGCGATTCTGCTCATAGACCTTCCCCTCACCATCTGTCACACGCACATACACTGTCTGATTTCCAGTGATCGTGATACTTCCACTTCCGGTTACATCCTGCCAACTTCCATCTTTTCCTGCTTTTGCTTCAATCTTTGCTATTGAGAAACCTTCCGGCATATGACTGGCATCTACCGTAACAGCAATGGTTGTTTCTCCCTGTTTCCAGCCATCCGGTTTCTCAATCGTGATTGCAGGCGTGGTATTCTCAGCTGCATAAGCAGTCGGTGTCTGGAGCAAAGGTGTTGTCAGGCAAAGAAATGTCGTTGCTGCAAGCAAGCTCTTTTTTACCCTGCTTTTAGTAATTGTTCTCTTCTTCTGTTTCATTTTTTCCAGATTCATCATCAGCTTTTGTTTCCTCCTTCTGTATTTCTACCCTGCCGGGCAGTTCATTTTTCATTCTCTTTTTGAAAGCTTCCAATTCCGGAATACTCATATCCATTGCACGGATAATTCTTACAATTTCCAGATTTTCCGCTTCTGTTTTTGCAATCTCCGCAGCCTTGAACCGCTTTAAATCTGCTTCATATCTGGCTTTGGATGCCTCCATTTTTTCCTTGGCTTTCTCATAATCCGCCGTTGCTTTTTCAAGACTTTTCATCTCTTCTCCTTTCCGGACGGCTGATGTAGCCGCCCTTTTTTCTTACCATCGTCCAAATCCATAGAAATGGCTCTGCCAGTATGGGGAATTGATGGACGTATACTGCACCGGATGTCCACAATGGATCATCTGACCATTGCCTACATAGATTCCGATATGCGTTACCGGCTCCCCTGCGTCGTAAGTTCCAGTAAAGAAAATCAAATCTCCCGGCTGTGCCTCCGACTGGGATACTGGTGTACAAATGTTGTACAGTCCCTGTGCTGTTAGTCTTCCTGTATTCCTTACACCAGAGTTTGTCAGACAGTAACTTACAAATCCGGAACAATCGAATCCACTTGGGGAATATCCACCCCACACATACGGTGTTCCGAGATATTTTGCCGCTTCTTCTAGTAATCGCTGTGCCGCTTCACTGGTGTATTCATTGCCACCAAAACTGGAACCTTCTCCTGTTTCCAGATAAAAGATCGGGTTCAACCGTTCTCCATTTTTTAACAGTTCAATATGAAGATGGCTTCCTGTTGAATTTCCAGTATTTCCTACAAGCCCTATCTCATCACCTTTCGTGACGGATGCTCCTGCAGATACACTCCGGCTGCTTAAATGTGCATACCGCAGTTCATAGCCTTTACTGTCCTTGATCACAACATAATTGCCATAGCTGTCGTTATAAGCAGAAGTTGTAACCGTTCCGGTCAGCCCTGCCATTACTTTTGTCCCCTCCGGTGCTCCGATATCCATACCATTATGAAGCTGATTTGCTCCTGATATTGGATGAATCCTGTATCCATAATAGCTGGTCACACTGGAATACCAGTTAAAATCAACCGGTGTCGCAAACATCTGTAATTACCTTTCGTATCGTTATAGGCACTGAACAGTTCTTTCTGGTAAAAATCCCAGCCTTTCCTGACAGATTGACATCAGATTTCCACTGTTTAAGGTGACATTCAGCACATCTACATCTCTTGTCCTGGTCACTTCCACTTCCTGGCTTCCATTATCATCTGCCAGATAACATTCCCAGGTCTTATGACCATGTGCGGATGCTGCCGCATGACTGTCATAATAGACATCAAACTGTACACCATATCTTGCGAAAGCTCCGGTATCTTCTACAGTATATTCGACACCATTCATAACTACCTTTGTGCCCATTGGTACAAACGGATTGGAAGCATCTACCGCTAAGGTATGATTGGCAGTTGGATATGCTCCACTGGCAGTCGGTCCTCCGCTCCAAATACCACAACAAATTGGGCAGTTACAATACCCACTGGTCACAACCTGTCCCAAAGATTCTCCCACTCTTACAGTTGCTGTCTCTGTCACAGTCTCATTGACTGCTTCTGTTTCTAACCGATACTGCAATGCAAAAAGAGCATCCAGTTCTGGCTTTACCTGTTCAAAGGTAAATTCTTCATACTTTGCTGACAGATAACTGATCAGGATAAACGGATCATGCTCAATAGGTCCGATGTTATATCGGTATTCCTCATGTCCCGGTTCTTCAGATTCCATGTTGTTGATCCGCTCCTGCAGATTAGCTTCCAGCTGTGTGTAATACAGTTCCGCTTCCCGGATTGCCTGATCCGATGACAGATAACTGGTTCCGGTATAAGTGATCACATTTTGTAAAAACACTGCAGAGCATGACGTGACATTCGTTATGATCAGAAACATCAATCCGATCAGAACTGCTACACTGATATACACCTTCCGGTTTTCTTTAAAGAAGTTGGTGACCTTACCGCCAATCTTCTTAATATAATCAATCGTACCTTTTGTAGCTGTTCCTACTGTCTGTTCACTTCGCTTCGCTTTGGCATAATCCCGTTTGATCTGTTGCTTCTGAATCTGTTTTTTCAGCTTCTTCTGCTCCTGATGGGATGCAGCCTGTGCCTGTTTCTCTTCCTGTCTTTCAAGTCTGCTTCTTTTTCTGGATGCCCACTGTTTCCTGCGTCTGGCACTTCTCTGTTCCAGCCGGTAAACACCTTCGACGCTTTCTTCTAACTTATGGGCACCTTCTACCGCCGCATTATCGTCTTCATTTTTGCTGATCTCACGGTGCAATGCTACGAAAGTTGCACTTCCTGCTTTCTTGACAACAGAAGTTTTTTCTGTTTTCACAGATTCCCCTTCACCAAACTTCAAACGGGATTTTTTCTTTCCAGGAGTTTCTCCTTCATTTGCCTGATAGACCTGTGCTTTCTTGGAATGCTGCTTTGCTTCCTTTTTCTTTCTTGCTTCTTCATAAGAAAACTTTTTGGCTTTTTCTTTCTGTTTCTGATGGCGGAAATTGACTCCATCCGTATCCATCTGGTTCAATTTCTCCATATCTTTGTCATTTTTCACAGAAGCACCAGTTTCCTCATAAGCAAACTTCAAACGTTGTTTTTGTTTTGGCTTTTTGCTGCCACCTGTCTGATTTCTCCGGCTGTCTCCTCTGTTTTCTGATAGATCAGCACGTTTTTCTTTCAGTCTCCCTGACTGTCCGGCTTCGGATTTTTCTGCAAGTCTGGATTCTTTTCCGACTTCAGCACGGATTCTTTTCCGATTTTGCTGTTTACTACTCTGTCCCAAATCCTCACTTTGCTTCTCTGTCCGTATCAGTTCCGGTGCATCTCTGGATTTTTGCACAGAGGGTCGAATATTTTTCCCACTCCGTTCAGACTGGCGGGGAGACTTATCCACAAGGTTTTCTTCTTTTTCCCTCTGTTTTCTTCCCATCTGCACATCACCGACACGGTTACTGACACGAACAGAAGATTTATCTGTCAGGTTTTCTTCCACCAGCCCATCCTTGGTCATCTTCTGGACTTTCTTGTCCCTGACTTTCATTCTCTGTTCTGCCACTACTTACTCCTCCTTCTTCGGATACCCTTTCCCTGCCTGTAATAAGCAGAGAAAAGCGATGCCGAAAACAGCACCGCCACTAAAAGTTAATACATATGAAATTGCTCGTAACATTGTTTTCTCCTTTGATTTAACCTGCTTCGGAAGTCTCCTCTAAGCGGGTTGTCATGATTTTATAGAGGGAATTCTTCGGGAATCTGTCTACAAATGGGATAATGACATTTCCATAGAACAAAAGTCCTTCCCCCTCATTACTGTTGGTTACATAGGACAGCTGGGTTGGTGAGATATTCAGCTGTTTTGCCAGAATCTGCCTGTCTCCGGAAGCCTGATTGAGCATATAAATGAAGTCTGAGTTTTCAAAAATGTTCTCAATTTCCCTGGAAGACAGCAAATCCTTAATATTCTGGGTGATGCCAGTTGGAATACCACCCCATTTACGGAATCTCTTCCATATCTCCACACTATAAGCTGCGGTCTGCTCTTCCTTCAAAAGAAGGTGGAACTCATCCACATAATATCTGGTGGACTTATGGGCAGAACGGTTCATCGTTACCCTGTTCCAGACCTGATCCTGGATTACAAGCATCCCGATTTTTTTCAGCTGCTTACCAAGTTCCTTGATGTCAAAGCATACAATGCGGTTATTGATATCCACGTTTGTCTGATGATTAAACACATTCAAAGAACCTGTAACATAAATCTCCAATGATGTGGCCAGTCGCTGTGCTTCCGGTTCTTCCTGTTTTCTCAGAAGATTATATAAATCCTCTAGGATTGGCATCTTCTCAGGTACTGGATCGGCAAGGTATTCCTGATATACTAACCGCACACAACGGTCAATAATGGTCTTTTCTACCGGCTCCAATCCATTCTTTCCTCCAACAATCAGTTCACACAAAGACAGAATAAAATCTGCTTTCAGTGACAGTGGATTGTCTTCCTCGGAATAATTCAGATTCAGATCCATTGGATTGATATACTGGTCAGATACCGGCGAAACTCTTACCACCTGCCCATGCAGCGCCTGCACAAGTGCCGAATATTCGGCTTCTGGATCACAGACAATGATATCGTCCTCCGTAATCAAAAAGCAGTTTGTAATTTCCCTCTTTGCTGAGAAGGACTTACCGGAACCTGGTGTACCAAGAATCAGTCCATTCGGGTTCTTCAGACGTTTCCGATCAACCATGATCATGTTGTTGGATAATGCATTCAATCCATAATAAAGAGCTTCCCCTTCCTGAAACAGTTCCTGTGTCGTAAATGGCACGAAGATCGCCGTTGAAGATGTGGTAAGCCCTCTCTGAATTTCAATTCGATTGACTCCAAGCGGAATACAGGACATGAGTGCTGCTTCCTGCTGATAATCCAGCTGTTTTAAGGAACAGTTATATTTCTGTGCGATCCCCTGCACCTGGAAAATATTATTATCCAGCTTTTGACGCTTCTTTGCGGTATTCATTACCAGAACTGTCACAAGGAACATTCTCTCATTTCTGGACTGCAGATCTTCCAGCAGATTCTTTGCCTCTTCGCCATAAGTCACAAGGTCCGATGGAAGCACGTCCATATCATAACCGGAACGTACCGCACGCTTCTGCTCTTCGATCTTCATCTTATCAAGATCAGAAATCTTACTCTTGATCATCTTGATTGCTGAACTCTGATCAATGGACTGGATATGAATGTTGACATTGATGCTGTCATCCACATCCAGAAAATCTGCAAGCATCCGGTCTGTCAGCTCCGGTGCAAGAATCTGAAGGTAACTCACACTTCCCATCGTTCTTCCCATCAAAAATGTCTGATTCTTGGAAAAGTTAAAGGAAGTCGGTGCAATAAAATCTTTGGTCTTTAATCCGGTTTCCGGAAGCATCTTGTACTGGAACTTAAATGGTTCGATCCGATCCTGGTTGAACACATGATACAGAATCTCCAGCCTTTCCAGTCCATTCAAAGAATGTGCCTGTGCTCCCAGAATCTTAAAGTTATTTAAGATATCCGTTTCGATTCTTTCAAGCCTTGGTCTTGCCACCTTCAGGCTTTCTGCTTCGATTCCAAAAGTGATATACTTTGTCTTCACCAGACCATTATTTCCTTTGGAAAGCTGATTTTTCAGCATAGTACGGTACTCTTCACGAATGGCATTGAAGTCATCGTTCTGATCCGGAATATCAATGCTTTTTTCAAATTCTGCCACATCCACCTGCTGATTGATGAAGGACAGCTGCACACTGATGGAAGAATCAAAGTAATTTAAGAAATCACAGTAATTCTCAAATATCGTGGTCTTATCCTCGTTTAAAGCAAGCTGATAATTGATGTCGTAAAACTGAATCGTCTTGGAGAAAAAGGTCTTTGTCACCTGGCAGATACCATCCTGCAACATCCGAATATACGGAATACTCTGCTGTGCAGTTGTAGGAATGCTTTTCTGTTTCCTGCGGTCCCGTTCCTGTTTCTTCTTACGCTTTTCCTGTTCTCTTTCTTTTCTGCTTTTTTTGTTTCTTCTTTCCTGACGGTTTCTTTTTTCCGCCAGGGACAGACGCTCCTGCTGAGTCTCCTGCTTTGTCTTTTTTGCCATCCGGCACACCCTCCTTTTTTACAAGGGTGGAAATCTCCTGATAAAAATTTTCTGTCTTATATGGTCTTACTGCCGGACAGATAAACTTCTGTCGAATGATATTTGCCACCACTTTTTCAAAGGGAAGTCCGTCTTTTTCATACATTGCCATGAAGAAAAACGGAAGCATGATCGTTACCATCAAAATGGCAGCAATACTGGAACCGATTGGTTTTCTCATGAACAGATAAAACGGAATTCCCACAACTGCGGCAAGTGAAAAGAAAATCAGCTGCCGCTTTGTCAGATTTAATGCTACTTTTGTTTTGACCTTGGTAAGGTCTTTTGGTACTGGTACATACGCCATGGTATGCGCTCCTTTCCTGCCCGCTAGTGGGCATTGAATATAGATTTGCTAAGGCTTCCGGTCTTGAATAATGAAAATGCAAGAATCACGGTATAAGCCGCTACTGAAAACATAGCTGCATGAAGATCACTGGATATGGTCATTGCATTTACTAAAACTGCATAAATTCCCACACAGACCATCATGAAGAATCCCTGAAATGCCAGTGCGAACAAGCCTTTTAAATAGTTGTTTCCGATATTGCCCCATTCCTTATTGGTCATGGTGGCAAACGGAATTGGTGCTATGGAAGTATAAAGGTAAATTTCTATCATTCTTCCGAACAAGATTACCGTAATGATAATTGACAGAATGTGCATGGTAACACTGATCAACATCGTTTCCATGGATAGCAGGAACAAATCCCCTAACTCCATATCCTCCAGGGCATCCACAATCCGTGAAATTGCTTCTGTTGCATCCACCGCAGTGTTTCCTGATATCACCCCGGCGGCATTGTTGACCACATGCTGGCCAACATCAAAGACCGCCATCGTGATATTGAACGTATTTGTCACCAGATAAATGGCTACATACGCTTTGAAGATCCAGAGGAAAATGTTATAAGTCTCAAATTCATGGAAATTGTTTTTTTGTGTTACCATCGTGATCAATTCATAGCACAGGACAAAGGTGATGATCAGTCCCGCAATGGGGACAATCACCGTTTGGGATATATTCTGAATCAGATTAAAAATCCCTGCATTCCATCCCTGCGGTGTCTGTCCCACCTGCCCGGCTATGGTTCCCACCTGCTCATTGACAGACGTGAACATGTTATCCAAACATGACTTGATAAGTCCAATCAGGATATCCTTTATCGCTTCCGTAATTCTCTCAATGATGGTGTTCATCTACCACTCCTCTTAAGAGAACAATGTTGCCAGCTGTGGAATCAGGGTAGTTCCCAGCAGCATGATTCCGGCACCAGCCATCAGCTGTTTGATGCCCTGGCTCTTAGCGCCGGGATTGTCATTTCCATATCCTTCCAGAAGGTTTACGACACCCCACACACCAAGACCTGCGCCGATTGCGACTACAAGAGTTTTTAAAGTTGTAATTGCACTGCTAAAAAATGCCATATATTCATAAACCAAAACTGACTTCTTTCAGGTGTTTACGGGAATGAAAAAACACCGACTAAAAAGCCGGCGCACCTAATGTCAGTTATTCCTTTCCTCATTATTTTTCGTTCATTCCAAAGGTTACTCCGACAGTTCTACATGAATCACTTCCACCTCTTCTTCGGGTTTCGGTGTGTACTGCGGATTTAACTCTTTCTCTACTTTGTACCGGTTCTTCTCGTTTTCATCTGCAAGAAGCCGATAGTTTTTGTGTTTCGTGATATCATATTTATCCGAGAAAAATGGTCTGGCACCACGGATCTGCAGGATACATTTTCCTCCATCCATGACTGCAATCTCATCTTCCGTCATCAGCTGTTTGCCTGTTTTCTGGTAATTCAATCCAAAGGACTTCTGATTACTCCTCGTCTCCGAAGTGTTATACAGGTCAATGGTTTCCTTCCCCAGAAGCTCACTCATTTCCTTTAAGGTAGTTTTCTCTTTTCCACCAAGGAATAGTGTGGTATCACAGTTGCCCAGAATGGTATCTGCACTATCCTTATACATTGCCTTTAACTGACTCTGGGACTGCAAAATAATAGAAGCAGAGATTTCCCTGCTTCGTATGGTTGCAATCAGCTTGTCAAACTGAGGAATCTGTCCGATGTTGGCAAACTCATCAGCGATGACACGCACATGCACCGGAAGTCTTCCACCATATTCATCATCTGCCTTATCGCAAAGCAGATTGAAAAGCTGTGACTGTAACATGGCAATCACAAAGTTAAAGGTTGTATCTGTGTCGGACATAATCAAGAACAAGGCTGTTTTCCTGTCTCCGATCTTATCCAGTTCCATTTCATCGTAAGACATGATCTCACGAAGTTCTGCGATATCAAATGGGGCAAGTCTGGCTCCACAGGATATCAAAATACTTTTCGCTGTCTTTCCAGCCGCCATTTTATATTTTTTATACTGTCTGACCGCAAAGTGCTGCGGATCTCTTTCTTCCAGTTCCTGGAACATCATATCCACCGGATTCTGATAAGTTTCATCCTCTTCACGGGTTTCGCTTTCGTTCAAAAGATCCAGAAGGGTATTCAGATTCTTTTCCTCTTCATCCCCTTCATACCAGATAAAAGCAATCAGTGCGGTGTACAGCAATCTCTCTGCTTTCACCCAAAAATCTTCGGAAGCTTTTTCCCCTTCGCCTTTGGTATTAACAATGATTGTTGTAACCAGCTTCAGGATATCTTTTTCAGACCGTATATAAGCAAATGGATTGTAATGAAGGGACTTGGAAAAATTGATGGTATTCAGAACCTTAATCACATATGGCTCATGTACCACTTTTCCAGATTTATCTTTCATGATATTTCCATTCTTATCTTTCTTAGGTGGTCCCTTTGCTAACATCTTCCCGCACTCTTCAATCAAAGTACCTTTCGGATCTGTAATGACCATGGAACAGTTCATCTGCATGACCGATGGTTTTACGAAAAAACGTGTCTTACCGGAACCACTGCCGCCGATGACCACTATATTTTTATTTCTTGCATACTTCGGCTGCTTCGGTCTGCTCTCCATGGTCAGTGCTTCTGTTGCTGTCAATGGAATGTTCATCCATGGATCTTCCGACATATAAGGCTTGATATCCTCTGCGGTTCCCCATCTGGCTGAACCATACTCGATGCCTTTCCGTAATTTCTTTGCGTCTGCCTGTTTCTGCCAGACCAACACTTTCAGAACGACTGCAACAACAATACCTGCTAGCAGATCTTTCCAGTTATTGCTTAACACAAAACCAGCAAAAATCCGGTCTGCGTGTTCCATTGCATATAAAAGTTTGTTCCCCATATCTTCTCCCGGACTGTTCCGGTAAAGAAAAAATGCCCGGTCTGCATAGAAAGCAGCCAGAGTATAAGGGATATTTGTAAGAACCAGTTTCTTTTTATCCAGGGCGGACAGCTTACCCCCGATTTTATTCTTCCACTTCTGCATCAGAGTTTTGCCGCTTTTCTTTTTCATCGACTCTGCTCCTGATGCCGATTCTTTACTTTGTCCTTCGTCTTCTTTGGCATCATTGCCCGGTAAGCTGTAAGACGCTTATGAATAGAAGGCTTATTCGCTTTTTGAATCTGTTTCTGGGAAAACTCACGGAAAGCAGCATTTAGGGCATCCTGATCACGTCCCTTGAAAAATACCAGATAAACCGGAGGATCTTTGCTCTTGTCTTTTTTCAGAGCATAATTGATCCCGTATTTTCTGGCATACCGTTCAAAGGACTTGATATTTTTGTCCGTGATCTCGATATTGACCATCCCGGCATTCTGTTTTGCCAGCTCTTTTACCGTGACCTTTCCCTGTTTCGGCTGATTTTTCTGTGCTTTCTTCTCTACTGATTTCTGCTTTTGATGACGCAGATACGCAGCAAGAACCTTTTTCAACAGGTCTGCCGTAATCTTAGTAGCCCGAATACAGAACGTGACCGTTTTCTGAGTTACCTCTTCCTGCATGACTTTTCCCTCCTTTCAGCGATTCAACTGCTGTCCAGATCTGTAATCATGGCAATCACCCCCTTCAATGAAAAAGGACAGATTAACCGGTAATCAGGTGCTGCACCTGTACGAGTTTTTCTGTCCCTTCTTCTTTTCTCTTGTCTTCCCCACCACAATAGATGGGAACACACATTTCAAGTATTCTGCTGTAAATGCGCTGATGGGCAGTATCTAAATCTGCAGATTTCATTTCATTCAGTCCCAGATTCGTTGTTACGATCAGCGGAAGCATTTTACAATAACGGCTGTCTATCACATTATAGACCTGCTCCAAAGCGAACTCGGAATTTCGTTCTATGCCTAAATCATCAATAATCAGCAGCGGATAATCCACAAGATTTTGTATAATCTGGTTCTTATTTGCCTGATAGCTGGTCATTTCATTTAAGATCCTAGAAAAATTTGTCATCATGACACGTTCTCCCTGTTCCAAAAGTGCATTTGCTATACAGCCTGCAAAAAAACTCTTCCCGGTTCCAACTGGTCCCATCAGAAGCAGTCCTACATTTTTTCTCTTCATATCTGTCCAGTTTTCTACATACTGCCTGGCGATTAGTATCTTCTGGTTGCTTCCATTGTCTTTTTCAAATTTCCATTCCCAGAATCTTCTTTCCTGAAGTCCGACGGATTTTCTCTGATAAAGCTGCCGCTGTGCTTCTTCCCGCTGCATCTTCTCATCAAGTTCCTTCCTGGCTTTTACCTCGCATTCACACAAACAGGACACTACATGCTCAAATCCCATCAGACTAACTTTCATCTGTTTTCTTTTTCCACAGATACCACAATGAAGACATCCCTCTTCATCCAGATAATCTGCTGTTACTTTATTTTCCATCACAGGCTTTCTCCTTCCTGAAATTCATATTTATCCATTTCTCCCCTGCCTCCATCCCGTTCTGCCCAAAGACAGATTGTTGCAAAATGATTATGATACTCTTTTCCACTGGATTTCATATAAACAGAAAGATGATCAATCCGCTTCTGGTAATCCCATGGAAACAGCGTCATCAACTCCTGCAGTTCAGCTTCCGACAGAACAACATTTTTAAATCTCCCATACAGACTGAATTTTTCTTCCAAAGCGGGAGTATTGCTCTCACTCTTATCAGTATGATTCTTTTCAGTCTTATTTAACTTAGTATTACTTCCATCCAGATTCTTGCAGTCCGGACTTCTATTTTTTTGCGTTCCGGACTTCCAGTTTCTTGCAATCCGGATTTCCAATTCCTTGCAGTCCGGATTTCCAGTTTCTGGCGTTCCAGAAGCAAAGTATCTTACTGGCTTTCCTCTAATCCGTTTCACAAAATTTTTCACGTATATGACAGAAGGACGATTATTCCCCTGCCGATACCGTTCAATCAATCCAATCCCATGCACACTGTCAAGCTCATAAAGAAGCTTTGTCACTGTCGTATGCGACATTCGCAATAGTTCCTGCAATTCTGCGATCGTGTAAATGATATAGACATAACCATCACTATCAATCCATCCATTTTTCTTGGATAGGCTGATTCGATCAAGCAGAATTCCGTAAAGGAGCTTTGCGTCTGTGGACAGGTTTGCAAACTCTTTTTCTGTGAACAGAGCTTTTGGTATCCGAAAAAAAGAAAACTGGTCAGATTCTTCTGCTCTGAAATATTCAAAATCTGCCATAATATTTTCCTACTCTTTTACATCGAAATCACAATTTGCCGCACTGCCCGTACCATGGCACATCTCATCAAACACAAAATTGAATGACTGAATCATTTCGTCCAAATAATAATTTCTAGCCTTCTTGTTGCAAGCATACATATCACCAATAAAGCCTTCATCATTCCCCATCGCATGAACAAGGGTTTCCAGGACCTTCATAAACTTCTTTCTTGAACAGCTATCATACTGTCTGTTCACATATTTCTGGATATCTAACACACGAGTCAGGATTATTTCATTTTCCTCAAAATTCCAATGCAAGATCCATGCCAAACTCATATCCATCAGCTTGGATTTGATCAATATCCATCTCTCCAAGTTCATCCTGGTATCCTCTCTCTTCCATTGCAGTTAAGGAC
>ENA-OQMY01000090-OQMY01000090.1-human-gut-metagenome-genome-assembly--contig:-NODE-90-length-31921-cov-5.920425_pt1 | contig 31921 bp, 31 predicted proteins | sample MGYA00242623_ERZ504868 | MGnify/ENA primary metagenome ERZ504868 (study PRJEB26092, sample SAMD00036386) | human gut metagenome | host: Homo sapiens | study: EMG produced TPA metagenomics assembly of...
GAGGTTGCACATTCTTCAACGCCCAGGTCACAGTCTTTACACCACCCGCTGTTTTCACCACCGGAACAGCTTTTCCATTCAATAACTCATAATGCAAAGGTTTGTTTTCGGGTACCGATACCGAAAGCACATACTCCCTGATAGGAGATAATTCCTCTATCTGCTCGCACACATCCAGTTCGGGAAGATACCCCGGACGGGTAATAACCGAGTAATCCAGATAAATAGTAGCTCCCAGCTCCAATCCGGTATGGACTACAACCATTTCTTTCAGACCATTATATGCCGGAGCATCGGCTGCAGCAGAAGGAAGTACCTCAACAAACGCGTTTTCGGGCGTCTTAACGATATTGCCATCTTTCTGACGGGTATACGATTCGTGAATCTTCAATTCCTGAAACTCCGGATTGTAAACAATAAAACTTTCGCCATACAGACGATTCATTGCCGTATGGGTAAACAATGTCAGTTCCTTTTGTACACGCATCTCCTGGCTACCGTCAGTATGCAAGATGTACGTTTTGTGCAATTTCCCGAATTCGGCTTCGGATACCGCTTTTGCCGGAGCTACCATAAATAAGAGTACCACCAGCGTAACTATATAATAATGTATATTTTTCATTCTGCTCTACTTTTTAATCACTAAATATTCACCATACGCTTTGTGCGCATTCACAGCATTACGGAAACTATCCCAATCAGCAGCCTCATAAACACGTTTCTTCAAAGCCAGTTTGTTGTGAAGCAGCACTTTGTTTCCTTGCTGCGCCAATGAACCTTCAAAATCGGCTCCCGTACCTTGCATTGTCTCATTCTTATCGGCATTCGCCAGCTTGTATCCTGCCGGAAGTTGAATCGTTTCATCCAGTTCAACCAAACGCGAACATCCATCTTTAAAACCATACTTACGCTCTTTCAGTGAAGTATCGATACGCAAATAAGAGCGTACCTGATTATAAAGGTTATTCATCACCAACGGACGGAAGAACATCTCCTTCTCACCTTTCAATGCATAGTCCGGTATTTCATAACGGAAAGTGATTTTAATAGGTGCTGCCTGATAGTCTTTAGGATTCTTGCCGTAGTCTACGCTCAGCAATTTAGCTTTGGGAGATATGGCTAAAAGCTGGCTTTCCATTGTATTTTTCCATTCGCTCCGGAATCCGGTAGTAAAGATACGGCGGATATTACTGTCACTCTGCCCCTCGGCGGTAAGAGTGAAAGTACCGCGCAAAGTACCGTCTGCATCCAAGCGGTTATCGGCTTTGATACGCACATAATGATTTTCGGGAGCTGAAACCGGAGTGATACACAAATCAGAACCTTCGGGCACACCCGGCAGATAGTTCTGCTGCTGCTCGGCACTGCTCCACAACTCGCGGCAGAAAGGAACCCAGGTAGGATCGAGGGGCATATACGTCCCATTCGCCAGCTTCACCACTGCCACACAGTGGTTAAAGTGATCGGCAGGGATGCTTTCGATGCGGCTTCCCGCCATCGTCATGGCCGGATAGGCCTCAAATCCCGCCATGCGCAGGAAAGAGATCAGTGTGCCGGCAATGTCCTTGCATACTCCGCAGCGGTCGGTGTAGTTCATCTTCGTATTATGGAGCGTAAAGCCCTCGCCTTCGCCCATGGTGATGCCCGCATAACGGATATTATCGGCTACCCAATGGGTCAATACGGCGATTCTCTCCATTTCGGTCTTTTTTCCCTTTATCAGTTCGTCCACTTTCTTCTGAGCCTCGGGCAGTGCGGCAAAACTGCCGTATGCCTCGTTCAAGTCGTGAAACCAGAGCGACTTATCCTCCCATTTCGGGGTAGACGACATCATCAGCTTCGGGGCTTCGTCAAAAACGCATATATGCGTGAAGCATCAGATCCTCACGGATACCCCGTTTTCAGCTTCTCGTCATCGTTTTTCAAAAAGAGCAGCCTCGATCCCGCACATGGAAGCAGTAGTTCCGCAGAAGCGGGCATCCTGAGTTACCGGGTCATCATTATAGAGCTCTCCGCGGCTGTCGCTTCCCGGATGCTTTCCTGTAAAGAAATCATTCAGGTAACGCTTATGGGATGGCTCATCCATGCCCCATTCCTTCAGGGTGGCGAAATCGAGTCCCCAGCCGATATCGTCATGGCAGCGGAGATAATTCAGGAAAGTGTACTGCTTCGGAAGGCTGTTTACAACGTCCATCTGTTTTTTCAGAAGACGGATATCGCGGGTGGCAATGCTGTTCCAGGTTGTAGCCATGGTTGTTACATTATAAAGCATATGGCATTCCGGTTTCTCTACGGTTCCGAAATAGGGAACAACCTTCTCCGGCTCCATAACGACCTCACCCAGAAGTACGACACTTGGGCAGACGATCTCGGCGATCATACGCATCATACGAACGATCGTATGCACCTGCTTCAGGTTACGGCAAGGAGTTCCCAGTTCCTTCCAGATATACGGAACCGCATCGATACGGATCACGTCCATTCCCTGGTTTGCAAGGAAGAGGAAGTTGTACATCATCTCATTGAAAACACGGGGATTGCCGTAGTTCAGATCCCACTGGTACGGATAAAAGGTAGTCATGACATAGTGACCGATATCCGGAAGCCAGGTAAAGTTCCCCGGAGCAGTGGTCGGGAATACCTGAGGTACGGTCTTTTCGTACTCGTCCGGGATCTCACGGTTGTTGTAGAAGAAGTAACGGCTCATATATTCGCCGTCACCCTGGCGTGCTTTTTTTGCCCACTCATGATCCTCGGAAGTGTGGTTCATAACAAAATCCATACACAGGTTCATTCCGTTTTTGTGGCATTTATCTGCAAGGGCAGCCAGGTCCTTCATGGAACCAAGGTCCGGGCGGACTTTGCGGAAGTCGGCTACTGCGTAACCACCGTCGGAACGGCCCTTCGGAGTGTCCAGAAACGGCATCAGATGCAGGCAGTTCACGTTGCATTCCTTAAGATATGGAAGCTTGGCAGAAACTCCCTTGATGTTGCCGGCAAAATTGTCAATATAGAGCATCATGCCAAGCATATCCTTCTGGCGGAACCAGTCCGGATTTTTTTCTCTTTCCAGGTCACGGTTTTTGAGCGCGCGGCGGCGTGCTGTAAAATACTGGTACATCTGGTCGCAGAGCTCTGCAAACATATCGTCATTGTGATAAAGCTCTGTGTACAGCCAGCGAAGCTCGTCGTGATGATGGTTTAAACGTTCCTGAAAAATTTCCTGATCTTTTTTCATGATTTCCTCCCTGAATAGATATTTATAGATGTCGGGAAACCTGTCAAATATTTCCCGGCGGTAATGGTTATCTGACATTTTTCCACAGAATTATAGCATGAAGTTTCCGGTACATGAATATACGGGTTGTTATGGAATATGGAAAAATGTTGTAAGTATTTTCAGTCTCCGGTTGTCTGTCGTCGTATCAGAACCGGAGTGATCTTTTTGTGGATCGGTTTTTGAAGCGGTGCCGGTTTTCTTTTCTTCATTTCGTTCATCTGTTCCACAAGCAGTTCCATGGTAGTCTGTGCGATCACATTAATCTGCTGTCCAATAGTAGTGATCGGAATGATGGACTCCGCAGCAATGGGTGAATTATCGAATCCGATGATCTGATATTCATCCGGCAGACAGTTGTATTTCTGGAAGATCAGATTGAGAAATATATTTGCGTAAGTATCATTGGATAAAAATATGCCTTTTTTCTGACCGGAATATTTACTGTCAATATCCTGAAAGATCACACGCATCTGTTCAAAAAGCTCCTGATAGGAATCACCGGAAACATTAAGGTTCAGTTCATAAGGAACATGATATTCCCGGCATGTTTCCTCAAAGGCACGGATACGGTCGTAAGCCGGAATATTCTCAGGTACATGGACATTGATGTGGATCAGTACATCACACTGATTACGTATCAGCAGAGAAGTAGCCTGCATGCTGCCCATGTAATTGTCTGTTGTAACGCTGCATATATGTTCTGCTTCACGTTCAATGGCGATCACAGGAATATTATAGGAAGCCAGTTTTTCAGAGGAAAGAGTATGGCTGAGAACAATAAGTCCTTCAATCTTATAAGCCATCAGCTCGTCCAGATACTGCATTTCTTTCTCCGGGCCGCCATCACTGACAAAAACCAGAAATTTGTAATGATAATCGGAGTAACTTCGAAGAAGCTGTGTCAGCATTTCGGAATAATAATGAAGATAAAGGTTTGGGACAATGATCCCTACAAATTCGCTTTTTCCATTGGCAAGAACCCTGGCAAGCTTGTTTTTTCTGTAGCCGAGCTCATCAAGGGCTTTTGCGATCTTTTCCTGATTTTCCAGGGTCAGAGAATCCGGATGATTGAAATATCTGGAGATCGTAGTCTTGGAAAAACCAGTGTATTCTGCAATATCGGCAAATGTTACCTGTTTTTTAGCCATAAAAAAACTAGTCTCCTTTTAACAGCAGAAAGTTATGATACGGAATGCAGATGTGATCATATAAGAGAAATCTGCAGACCGTACAGGATAATTGGATTGATGTAATTAAGTATAACAATACAGACGTTAAATAGCAATAAAAAAACTAACCAGTTAAGTTACCGGTAACTTTTCTTGAATAAATTAACAAAAAAGGTTGACAGAAGCTATGTCATATAGTAGTATCAAATTATAAAGTAACCGGTTACTTTACCGGTTACTAAACAAGAACGAAAGAACAAAACGGGAGGAAAAGAGAATGAAAAAAGGTTCTGCGAAAGCTGTTCCGGCAGGAAAAAGAACTGCTGCAGAAAAGCTTCAGTATGTGAAAAAGAACTGGCAGCTGTATGTGTTTTTTCTGCTGCCTGCACTTCTTCTGACGATCATCTTCAAATACGTGCCCATGGGTGGCGTACTGATCGCTTTTGAGGACTACAATGTCATTGATGGTATATTTGGAAGCAAATGGGTAGGACTGGAATACTTCCGGAGATTTCTGGCATCACCGGATTTTTATGAATTATCTTGTGAACACTCTGAAACTGAGTATTTACGGACTACTGTGGGGATTTCCGATTCCGATCATCCTGGCACTTCTTCTGAATCAGATCCGGAGAGCCGGGATCAGGTAAAAAAAATTCAGCTTCTGATCTATGCGCCGAATTTTATTTCCGTTATCGTACTCTGCGGTATGGTTCGTATGTTTCTTTCACCTGTAGGTCCGCTGAATAAACTGATCGGTTCCGATGCCAACTGGATGACTATGCCGGCAGCATTTCGTACCATTTACATAGCCAGCGGAATCTGGCAGACAGCCGGATGGGCATCCATTATGTATACTGCAGCACTTGCCAATGCAAGTAAGGATCTGGAAGAGGCAGCAGTGGTGGATGGAGCAAATATCCTGCAGCAGATCTGGTATGTACAGCTTCCGGCTATTAAAAACATCATTGTGATCCAGTTTATCCTTCAGGCCGGAAATATTATGAGCATTGGTTTTGAAAAAGCATATGCACTGCAGACAGATATGAACCTTCCTGCATCTGAGATTCTTTCTACTTATGTATACAGAATCGGTCTTCTGAATGGAGACTATGGATATTCTACAGCAGTGGGGCTGTTTAATTCAGTGATCAATGTAATTCTTTTGATCTTTGTAAACTGGGTAGTCAAGAAACTGAATGACGGAGAGGGATTATAGGAGGTGCTGTTATGGCAAAAGCAAAGAAAAAGAAATATTCGGCATCTGACAAAGCCATTTTAGGAATCGGATACGTACTTCTGGGTGCATTTGTACTTTCCATTCTGGTTCCGCTTTTATATGTTGTGATCGCATCCTTTATGGATCCGAATGTGCTGAACAGCCAGGGGATCAGCTTTGATGTGCGGAAGTGGACGATCGATGCGTACCGCAGAGTTCTTGAAAATAATATGATCTGGAGAGGCTTTGCAAACTCATTTTTTTATTCCCTGGTGTTTACCATTATTTCAGTTTTGGTAACTCTGCTGGCAGCATATCCAATGTCCAAGAAAGAATTTGTGGGAAGAAATTTCTTCAATGTTATTTTTCTCATTACCATGTTTTTCGGTGGAGGAATGATCCCGACTTTTATCCTGATCAATCAGCTGCATCTGGTAAATACAATCTGGGCAATCTTGCTTCCGGGTGCGTTTAATGTCTGGAACATGATCCTTGCCAGAACCTATTATCAGTCTATCCCCAAGGAACTCAGAGAGGCATCTGCCATTGACGGTGCCACGGAAATCGAGCATTTTTTCAAGATTATGATGCCGGTATGCAAACCGATCATTGCAGTGCTTGCACTGTGGTCCTTTGTAGGAATGTGGAACAGTTATTTTGACGCTATGATTTATTTGAATGATGCGAAACTGCAGCCATTGCAGCTGGTACTTCGTTCCATCCTTGTACAGAATACACCGCAGCCCGGAATGATCGCAGATATCCAGAGTACTGCACAGATGGCAAAGGTAGCGGAACTTCTGAAATATGCTACGATCATTGTATCAAGTTTACCGCTTCTGATCATGTATCCATTCTTCCAGAAATATTTTGACCAGGGCATTATGGTTGGTTCTGTAAAAGGCTGATGACAGGAGGTTGATAATGATGAAAAAAACGAATGAAGGCATTATTGGCAATCGGGCTTTCTGCAATTATAATGGTATGCAGTGCCGGATGTGGAAACGGAAAAGAACACATGAAAGCAGAAACAGATCCGGATATCCCGGTGGAAGATGTGTCCTTTCCTCTGAAAGAAAAAGCAGAGCTGTCTTTTATTACCAGTGCACCTGCAACATCTACACAGGAACCTAATGAAAGAACGATTTTTAAAAGACTGGAAAAGCAGACCAATGTCCACATTGACTGGACCTGTTTTGTATCGGATCAGTTTGATGACAAAAAAAATCTGGCGCTGGCACAGTTCGGAAATCTTCCGGATGGACTTTTTAACGCAGGGATGAGTGATTATGATCTTCTTCGTTATGCCAAACAGGGAATCATTATTCCGGTAGAAAATCTCATTGATAAATACATGCCGAATCTTAAGGCTGTATTTGAAAAATACCCGGAATACAGAACAATGTGTACAGCACCGGACGGACATATTTATTCTTTCCCATGGATCGAGCAGCTTGGTGCGGGGAAAGAAGCCATTCAGGCAATTGGAGATATTCCCTACATTAATAAAAAATGGCTGGATTATCTGAAGCTGGACGTTCCGACTACAACTGAGGAACTGGAACAGGTTCTGGTCGCTTTCCGCGACAATGCAGATAAACTGGAAAAGAAATTCAACATTGAGGGTGGTGTGATCCCGATGTCCTTTATCATCAATAATGGTGATCAGGATCCTGCAATTCTCATCAACGGATTCGGAGAAGGATATGGTGACACCGGTGATCATTTTGCAGTGAAAGATGATGGAACCGTTATTTATACAACTGTACAGGAAGGCTATAAAGAAGGTATTCAGTGGCTCCATCAGTTGGTAGAAGAAAAGCTGGTGGATCCGGAGGCTTTTACCCAGGAATGGTCAACTTATGTTGCAAAAGGTAAGAACCACAGATATGGTCTGTGTTTCACCTGGGATATTGCAAATATTGATAACAATGAAGATTATGTAATGCTCCCGGCGCTGGCCGGTCCGGATGGTCTTGTAAATATCACAAGACAGAATAACAGTGAAACCAGCGGCTTTGACAGAGGACGCTGCGTTCTGACTACAAGCTGTCGAAATACGGCACTGGCAGCAGCATGGATCGATCAGATGTATGCACCGATCCAGTCTCCGCAGAATAACTGGGGTACTTACGGGGAAAAAGATTCATTTAATATCTTTGAGATGTCCGAGAATGCAGAAGGTGGTCAGATGCTGAAACATATGGATCTGGGAGATGCATCTCCGGTAGAAGTTCGTGAAGCACAGTCTGTAAACGGACCGTTGGCAATACTTAACGAGTATTACGATGTATATGTAACAGAGCCGGCAGATGCAAAATGGCGTCTCGACAATATGCACGAAACATATCTTAAGGATATGAACAGTAAATATGTGTATCCGAATGTATTTATGAGTATTGATGATACCAATAAGGTATCTCAGTACGATACGGATATCAAGAAGTATGCGGAACAGAAAAAAGCAGACTGGATCCTGAATGGCGGCATCGATAAAGAATGGGATTCCTATCTGAAAAAGATGGAGCAGTATGGACTGTCTGATTATCTGGCAATCAAACAGAAATATTTTGACCAGTATCAGAAGTCTCTTAGTGAGACAGAGAAATAAAACAGAAAAAGATACCGGTCAGAAACATAAAAAGAAAGAGAGAGCAGAGTATGAGTGAAAAACTTGAAAAAGCACGTCTTTATGAAATAGAGGAAGAAAAAAATATCCCGCAGGAAGAGAAACCGGCCTTTCATGTATCTGCACCGGTTGGCTGGATCAATGATCCCAATGGATTTTCTGTTTTTAAAGGAAAGGTACATCTTTTTTACCAGTATCATCCTTACAGCCGTGACTGGGGCCCTATGCACTGGGGCCACAGTGTGACGGAGGATATGATCAGATGGGAGCAGCTTCCTGCAGCGCTTGCACCGGATCAGGAATATGATCGAGAGGGATGCTTTTCCGGAAGTGCTATTGAAGCGGATGGAAAACAGGCTTTGATCTACACAGGAGTTACAACAGAAAAGCTGCCTGATGGAAAAGAAGAAGTCCGGCAGAATCAGTGCATTGCCTGGGGTGACGGAAAAGATTATGTAAAGGCAGAGAAAAATCCGGTAGTCACCGGGGATATGCTTCCGGAGAAATGCAGCAGAGTTGATTTCCGTGATCCGAAGGTATGGGAAGATAACGGAACATACCATATGCTCGTAGGATGCCGCAGCGAAGAAATTCCTGGACAGGTAGTTCTGTTTTCCAGTAAAGATCTGAAAGAATGGAAATTTGAAACAATTCTTGCGGAGAACTCCACAGGAGAAATCGGTGTTATGTGGGAATGCCCCGATTTCTTTCCGCTCGGGGATAAACATGTGCTGATCTGTTCTCCGCAGCATATGCGGGCAAAAGGGTATGAGTTTCATAATGGACATAATTCCCTATATTTTACGGGAGATTATGACAGCGAAAAACATACATTTGAAAAAGACGCACCGGTAAGTCTGGACTACGGACTTGATTTTTATGCGCCGCAGACAACCCTTCTTCCAGATGGAAGAAGAGTGATGATCGCCTGGATGAAATCCTGGGATAGCTGTGTGATCAAGGAAAAGCAGAGATGGCAGGGAATGATGACTCTTCCGAGAGAGCTGGAATATCGTGACGGAAAAATCTGGCAGAAGCCGGTCCGAGAAATTGAGAATTATCGGAAAAACCGTTGCTGTTATGAGAATGTAAAAGTGGGTGAGAGCTTAAGCCTTGAAGGCGTCCGTGGCCGAATGATCGATCTGACTGTGGAACTGCAGAACGCAGATGGCATCATGGATGGAAGCAGGAACTCCGGAAATCCAAATCAGGAAGCATTGGATGTGTACAATGAGTTCCGGATCGAGCTTGCACGCAATGAAGAATATACAACGGTCTTTACCTATGATCGAAAAAGACAGATACTGGAAATCGACAGAACCTGGAGCGGGGTGCAGCGTGATGTTGTATGTACAAGAAAGCTCCAGATCACAGATGACAGACAAAATCTGAAGCTGCGTTTTATCCTGGATCGAAGCTCCATAGAGCTTTTTATCAATGATGGAAGCAAAACTGCGACTACCGTGATCCCAACACCAGTGGAAGCAGATGAGATCCTGTTTCACAGTGACGGAAATGCTGTGATCCAGGTTGAGAAATATGATATTGTGTTGTAGAAGCCTCTCAAATATTGACAATTTCTCTATTTTTGTATAACATAGGGGAAGTTGCTTACGCCGGATCAGGAGTTATTCGTATCTCCTGATCCGGCATATATTTACAGGAGAGGAACACAGGAATGTTTTATCAGTTAAAAATCACAAGAAAAGGAACGAAACCGCCGGTATGGAGACGTTGTACTGTTGCGGCTGACGTTACATTTGCAAATATGGCAGCCATGCTTGAAAAACTGGTTCAGTATCCGGCAGGCAGCCTATATGAGATTGAATTTTTTCAGAAAAAAGTACAGATCCGTGAGAACGGTGACGGAGAAGCGAAGAATAATTTCACATTATTAAATGCAGGCGAGACAGAGACTGCAGAGCTTATGGATTCCGAGAAATGGTTTACCTTCCGTCAGTATGGTGCGGATAAGGAAGCTCCGGAATACAGAGTTGATATTGAGAAGAAAGACGAGGGAACAGCAGAAGCTCCTTCTATTATAAAAGAAGTAAAGGGTGAGGATGATCCGTACTGGACAGAGGCACCAGAGCTGGGATGCACTGCAGCAGTTGAAACTGAGGCGGAAACAGCCAAAGCATCGGAAGACATTGCTGCAACAGTAGCGGCAGTAGAGGCAGCAGCCAGAGCTGCAAAAGCAGATGAGGCAGCCACAGGCAGCAGAAGAAATCCTACAGTAAAAGATTTCCTCATGTCCTATCGTAAAGAAGACCTTCTCAGCATTGCAGGTGAGCTTGGACTTCACTGCAAGGGAATGGATCAGGAAGAGATCGCCGCAAAGGTTGCCGCAGAGGTTCTTAAACCGGAGGTTATGAAAGCAAGCTTCCTCGTAGCAGACGATCAGGAGGTACTGGCTTTTGAGGCGGCTATTCAGAGAAAATGCTTCCATGTTGCAGAGGATGAGTGGAATACATTAGAATGGCTGAACGATATGGGCTACCTTGTTTCCTACAGTGATGATTACGCAGAAGTTCCGGCAGAGGTTGTAGCTGTTTACGATCAGATCAATACACCGGAGTTCCAGACACTTCGCAGCCAGGTAAACTGGTTGAAGGATTGCCTTATTATGGTAAGCTATCTGTATGTATCTGCACCGGCAAAGACCGTATATGAGATGTTTAAGCAGAGAAAAGGCTTTGACATCGGATATGACAGATTCATCGAGCTGTATCATACCATTCCGGAGAAGGCCTGTATCTGTGAGCTTGCGGAGGATCAGCTGATCCTGAAATCCGCACTGGTCAATAACATTTACAAGGATATCGAGAGACGTCAGGGTGGACGGAAATTCTATATTCCGTCTGTAGATGAGATCCTGGATTATTCCGAAAACGGGTATCCAACAAAATCTGCTTCTTACCAGAGACTGGGCAGATTCCTGCTGGATGAGATAAAGGTTTCCGATGCAGTGAAGGATCAGGTACTGTTCTTTATTTACAAAGAATGCTCCATGGATGGCAGAATGTCAGCGATCATGGAAAACCTGAACCAGAAGGGGATCCAGTTTAACGATGAGCAGCTTGAGAAATTTACAAAGCTGATCATGGAGGCAAACAATAACACAAGAATGCTGGAATTCCGCGGTTACACACCGAATGAGATCTCAGGAGCAGTATGGCCGTTTGCCACAGGCAAGCCGCACACTGCAATGCCGAACAGCTTTGTGCCGACAGCAATGCCGATGCAGCCGGCATCTGCAAGAAAAATCTATCCCAACGATCCGTGTCCGTGCGGAAGCGGTAAGAAATATAAGAAGTGCTGCGGAAGAAGATAGTTCCGCAGGAAATTCACAGAGGTTCCGGAGCTGATACAGCTGAGCTTTTGAGATAGTATCGCCGGGATATCATACAAATTAAATATAAGACAGTTCGTTTGTACCATCCTGTCTATAAATAAAACCAGGGCTGAAGAAGATGTGAGAATCAGGGCAGACTCGTGGCGGGTCTGCCTTTTTTTATTTATGGAATATCGGGGTGGTGTGACAGATTCAGAAGGAGGAAGAAATTATGTATCAGTTAAAAACAGAAGCAGATTTTGATTCTGCACATTTTCTGTCCGGTTACACCGGCAAATGTTCCAATATCCATGGCCATCGCTGGCATGTGGAGATTGAGATCGAAAGCCGAAAGCTGGAGAAAAACGGCCAGAAGCGAGGGATGCTGGTAGACTTTGGAGATCTGAAAAAGGATCTTCGGGAGCTGGCAGATTCCATGGATCACACACTGATCTATGAAGAAAATACATTACGTCCGAAAACTCTGGAAGCACTGGATGAAGAAGGATTCCATCTGGTGAAGGTTCCCTTTCGCCCTACAGCAGAGAATTTTTCAGAGTATTTTTTCAGAAAAATGAAAGAAAAAGGATATCCTGTAAAAAGAGCTGTTGTTTACGAAACTCCTAATAACTGTGCAGCTTACCGGGAAACGGAAGAAGAAACGGAGGCGGCATGGCTATGAGTACATATCAGGTTGTAGAGAAATTTGTCAGCATCAACGGAGAGGGCAGACGGGCAGGAGAGCTTGCCGCTTTTATCCGGTTTAAGGGCTGCAATCTTCAGTGCAGTTATTGTGATACCAGCTGGGCAAATGAGCCGGGGGGTGAGAGTGAAAGGCTGACAAAAGAAGAGATTCTTTCCTGGATCCGTGAAACAGGCGTAAAAAATGTGACACTTACAGGCGGGGAACCACTTTTGCGGGAAGGGATGGAGGAGCTGATCGAGGCAATCCTGGAGGATCCATCCCAGCGGGTAGAGATTGAGACCAATGGAAGTGTGGATCTGAAGCCTTATCATATATTAAAAAACCGTCCGTCCTTTACCATGGATTATAAAACACCGGACAGCGGTATGGAAAAAGAGATGCTTCTTTCCAATCTGGAGCTTCTGGACAGTGAGGATACGCTGAAATTCGTGGTCAGCAGCCGCAGAGATATGGAAAAAGCCCTGAAAATCCTGGAAAAGTACAGGCTGATCGGAAAAACAGCAGTTTATTTCAGCCCTGTTTTCGGCAGGATCCAGCCGGTGGAGATCGTGGATTTCCTTATGGAAAAAAAGCTCAACGATGTAAAGCTTCAGATCCAGCTTCATAAGGTGATCTGGGACCCGCAGAAACGGGGAGTATGACAGAAAAAAATATTACAATATAAACAGAAATACCGCAGAAAAGGAGAACGACATGAAAGCACTTGTACTTGCAAGCGGCGGTGTGGATTCCACCACCTGCCTGGGGCTTGCCGTGAACAAATATGGAAAAGAGAATGTAATTGCATTAACAGTAGCTTACGGACAGAAGCACACAAAAGAAATCGAGGCTGCCAGAAAAACAGCAGAATATTATGAAGTGGAACATCTTTATCTGGATCTGGAGCCGATCTTCCGGTACAGTGACTGCTCACTGCTGAAGCATTCAGACAGAGAAATCCCTCACGAAAGCTATGCAGAGCAGCTGAAGGAAACCGATGGATCACCAGTGTCAACCTATGTGCCGTTTCGGAACGGATTATTTCTTTCCTCAGCAGCAAGCATTGCGCTGTCAAAAAACTGCAGTGTGATCTATTACGGAGCGCATGCGGATGATGCTGCCGGAAATGCGTATCCGGACTGTAGCAGTGCATTTCACAATGCGATCAATGAGGCAATTTATCAGGGAAGCGGCGGTCAGCTGAAGGTTGAGGCACCTTTTGTCAGCTGCACAAAGTCAGAGGTCGTAAAAACCGGACTGGAGCTGAATGTTCCTTATGAACTGACCTGGAGCTGTTACGAAGGCGGCGAAAAGCCCTGCGGTGTGTGCGGAACCTGTATTGACAGAGCAGAGGCATTCCGACTCAATGGAGTGAAGGACCCGGCACTTGACAGATAGATCGGTCATGAGTAAGTAACGAAGCGGATCGCAAATATCCGCCTGACCATAGAAAGGAAAAAAATATGAGCAGAGAAAAGCTGGAAAAAGAAGGAATCACCCTTCTCGGAAATCAGAAGGTAAAATATCCGGACAATTATGCTCCGGAGGTACTGGAAACATTTTTGAACAAGCACCCAGACAACGATTACTTTGTAAAATTTAACTGCCCGGAATTTACAAGCCTTTGTCCCATTACCGGACAGCCGGATTTTGCAACGATCACGATATCCTACGTACCCGGTGAAAAAACTGGTGGAGAGCAAATCGCTGAAGCTGTACCTTTTCAGCTTCCGCAATCACGGAGATTTTCATGAGGATTGCGTGAACATCATTATGAAGGATCTGATCCGTCTTATGGATCCGAAATACATTGAGGTCTGGGGGAAATTTACGCCGAGAGGTGGCATTTCCATTGATCCCTACTGCAATTATGGAAAAGCCGGAACCAGATGGGAGGAGATTGCCTGGAAACGCCTGACAGAGCATGACATGTACCCGGAAAAGATCGATAACCGGTAGAAAACAAAAAGTCCCTGTTTTCACTGCGAAAAGCAATGAAAGCAGGGGCTTTTTGTTTAGTGTGCCTGACAGCGTAGGTTTATCTTTATGACAGCCGGATGCACTCCGATTCTGTGCCAAACAGATCAGCGATCACATCGTGCACGGTTTCGATCTTATCTGCCATATAGGCCTTTGCTCCGCAGAACAGCAGGCCGTTTTCCACGTCGCCCTTTACGGCGGCGATCAGCTTGTCTGTAATGCAGTAAGGGATCTCGCCGGGGGAACATTTGGCAAGGCAGCGGTGGCAGGGGCTGTGTGGGATTTTTTCACCGGCCATGACGTGCTGCATGAAGGGATTCATAATGGCACGTCCCGGCATACCTACCGGGCTTTTTACAATGGCAATGTCGTCCTTTGCGGCGTGGATCAGGGATTCTTTTAGCCGGATGTCTGCGTCACATTCTTCCGTTGGGATAAAACGGGTGGCGACCTGAACGCCGTCTACACCAAGATCAAGGACATGCTTTACATCCTCGTGCGTGGCGATGCCGCCGGCAGCTACTACAGGGATTTCCGTGCCGAATTTTGCGGCATAGCTTTTTACAGTCTGGACGATCTTTCGGATCTCATTGTCGTAGGCTTCCGGTGTATAGGAATCCAGCTCTTCCTTGTGGAAGCCCAGATGACCGCCTGCCTGGGGACCTTCGATCACCACAAGATCTGCAGTGCGCTTGTACTTTCTTTCCCAGTATTTCAGGATAACCTTTGCAGATTTGTCCGTTGAGACAATGGGGGCGATCTTTGTTTTGCTTCCGCTGACAAGAGCAGGGAGCTCTGTAGGAAGTCCTGCACCGGAGATGATCAGGTCAGCACCGGCCTGGACAGCTGCCTTTACATGAGATGCATACTCCTTCAGTGCAACCATGATGTTGTAGCCAATGATACCGTCAGGAGAAATCCTGCGTGCTTTTTTCATCTCGGACAGGATAGCCCGCTGGTTGGCTTCTTCGGTATTCCGGTCGAAATCCTTTTCGCGGTAGCCGATCTGAGCGGTGGAAATGATTCCGATTCCGCCTTCTTTTGCAACGGTGCCTGCCAGCCGGCCAAGGCTGATGCCGACACCCATTCCACCCTGGATCAGGGGAAATCTCGTAAGTTTATCACCGATTTTAAAATTCTTCATAATGATCAGATCCTCACATTCATTTGCGTTCTTTAAATGATTTTAATATAAAATAGTTTTATCATCAAAGTATATCATAACAGGGAAATTTGTCAATGTATATGTAGGAAGGTTGGCTCAGGGAGATGTGGTGATTTGTCGGTATAGCTTTTCGGAATAAGAAAAGGGTGAGCTGACAGCATTACGCTGTGTAGTCTCACCCTTTTTATGTGTGATGAAATCTAAAACTGTAAAGCAGTAGACTGTAGCTGAACTCCGTCTGGCAAAATCAGAATTTAAACAGATTCAGACCGATCTCTTCGCTGAACTCACGACCGATTTCTCCGTCGATCACCTGGATCTGGATCTCGGCGGTAGCACTGATGATGGCACGGTTCAGATGGCCGCCGTGTACAAGGCCTTCTTCGTCACCGGCTGCGATATGGAGATGAAGATAAACGTCACCGTCCTTGCGGGTAACGGTACCAGTAAGAGAAACAATCTCATAAGCTCCCTGAAATTGGATAGAGTGGTATTCCTTTGTTACGGTGTTGTATACACCTGCGGTGAAATCATTGATGGCACCAAGGCCTGTGACCTGTGCAAGGCGGATGTTCTCTTTCTCTGCAACCTTGCCGATCTCCTCCAGGATCTCTTCCTTCGGATCAAGTCGAAGATAGATCGTGTTTCCAAAACGTCTGTATTCCATGATAAAAAACCCTCCCTGTAAATTCTTTGATTTTCCCATTGTCTGAGTATGATTTCAGTATAATACATTCCTGTTTTTATTCAATAGTTACATTAATCAGATTACAGCACTTCCGGAGATTGTTGCATCATGCTCTGTTCAACTTCTTTTTAATGTATTAATTTCTGGAATTGCTATAGGTGTATTTTTTACATGTTCAGATTTTTTACATGAAAAAAAGGACTAAACCGATGAAAATATTGAATTTATATTTTTACCGGCTTTTTTTATAATGATTTTCATAAAGAACGGAATGTAAGAACTGTAAACTGGAAGCAGCAGGGAAAGGGTGAAAGTATGAAAAAAAGATTTGGTCAGATGATCAAGGTAAAACCGGAAAAGCTTGCCGAATATAAAAAATGGCATGCAAATCCAATGCCGGGCGTAAATGAAATGATCAAAGAATGCGGCCTGAAAAATTATTCTATCTACAGCAGAGGAGAATATCTTTTTACATATTTTGAGTACGAAGGCGAAGATTTTGATGCAGATATGGCAAAGATGGCAGCAGATCCGGCAACACAAAGATGGTGGGATGTTGTAAAACCGCTGATGTCACCCCTTCCTGACAGAGCAGAGGGCGAATTCTGGTCAGATATGGAAGAAATTTATCACCTTAACTAATAAGCAAAAGCAATAGATATGGAGGAAAAGAAACATGAACAGTAGAGAAAGATTTATCGCAACTGTAGAAAGAAAACCGGTAGACAGACCGGCCTGCTGGCTTGGTGATCCGACACCGGAGGCAGTTCCTGCACTTTGCGATTACTACCATGTAGACAATATCAAAGAACTGAAAAAAGTATGCGGAGATGATTTCTACGCAGTAGAGATCCCGTACAAATCCCCGACATGCTCCGCAATTTTCGCGGCATTTGACTGGTATATGAACGGAAGCAACGTAGATACAGAGCACAGAACACTGACAGCAGACGGATGCTTTGCACAGTGTGAGGATCTTGAAGATGTGGAGGCAGTGAATTTCCCATGGCCGGATCCGGAGCTTTATATCGATCCGGAAGAGTGCCGCCGTCTTGTTGATGAGGCACCGGATGATAAAGTAGTTATGGGTATGCTCTGGGCCTGCCACTTCCAGGATACCTGTGCTGCATTCGGAATGCAGACATGCCTTATGAACATGGTTGCAGAGCCTGAGATGGTACATTATGTAGATGATCATATTGTAGATTTTTATCTGAAAGCCCTTAAGATTTTCCTTGAGGCAACAAAAGGTAAAGTACAGGCAATCCTCATCGGTGATGATGTAGGAAGTCAGAGAGGCCTGATGATCAGCCCGGCTCTTATCAGCGAGTTCGTTATTCCCGGAGCAAAGAAACTTATCGATCTGGCACACAGCTATGGCGTAAAGGTTGTATATCATTCCTGCGGATCTATTGTTGAAGCTATCCCGCTTCTCATTGAGGCTGGCGTTGATGTTATCCATCCGATCCAGGCACTTGCAGCAGGTATGGATCCTGCAAACCTGAAAGATAAATTCGACGGAAAGATTTCTTTCTGCGGCGGTGTTGATACACAGGATCTTCTTCCGAACGGAACACCGGAGCAGGTAGCTGCAAAGGTTAAAGAGCTTCGTACCTACTTCCCGACAGGCCTTATCGTATCACCAAGCCATGAGGGATTACAGCCGGATGTTCCGCCAAGCAATATCAAGGCGCTGTTTGACGAAGCAACCAAGATCTACGAATAGGGAGGAAGAAAAATATGATTATTATTGGAGAAAAAATCAACGGTTCCATTCCTTCTGTTGCAGAGGCTATTGCAAAAAGAGATGCGGAGTTTATCAAAGACCGTGCAAGAAAACAGGCAGAAGCCGGAGCAACATTTATCGATTGCTGTGCATCTGTTCCGGAGGAAGAGGAAGTTGAAACACTGAAATGGATGATCGACTGTATTCAGGAAGTAACAGACCTTCCGATTTCTGTGGACAGTCCAAGTGCTGATGTACTGATCCAGGCTTATAAATTCTGTAAACGTCCGGGACTTTTCAATTCTGTATCCGGCGAGGGCGACAAGATCGACAAGATTTTCCCTGTTATGGCACAGGAAGAAAATAAAGGCTGGGAAGTTATCGCTCTTCTCAGTGATGATACCGGAATCCCGAAAAATGCAGCAGACAGACTTCGCGTATTTGATAAGATCATGGCAAAAGCCAAAGAATACGGAATCGCTCCATCAAGGCTCCACATTGATCCGCTGGTAGAGATGCTTTGTACATCTGAGAACGGAATTGAGACAAATATCGAGGTTATCACTTCTGTTCGTGAGCAGTATCCGTCCATTCACATTACAGCAGCGATCAGCAATATTTCTTTCAACCTGCCGGTTCGTAAGCTGATCAACCTTGGATTTATGGTACTGGCTATGAATGCCGGACTGGACAGTGGAATCCTTGATCCGACAAACAGAGACATGCTTGGCCTTATTTATGCAACAGAAGCTCTTCTTGGAGAAGATGACTACTGTATGGAGTACATCGGAGCATACAGAGAGGGTCTTATTGGACCTGTAAAAAAACTAATCAGGATCCCTTCAGGTTTGCAGAGCCTGCGGAGGACTCTGCAAACGAATCCCATAAAAAATACGATAAAAGCTGAGATGAGTGCGAAAAATTATCAGCCTGTCCGTAGCAAATAATGAATATACATAATATTTGGAGGTAGAACAATGTCAAAAATCGAAGAAGTTGCAAAATTAGTAGAAATCGGTAAAGCGAAACTGGTAGGAAAAGCAGTGCAGGAAGCTCTTGATGAAGGCTGCGATCCACAGGAGATCTTAAATAAAGGTATGATCGATGCCATGGCTGTTGTAGGTGAGAAGTTCAAAAATAATGAGATCTTTGTACCTGAGATGCTGGTAGCAGCAAGAGCCATGAAAAAACGGTGTTGAGGTTCTGAAACCGCATCTTGCATCCGGAGCTACAGGCGTAAAGGGTAAACCTTATCATTGCAACAGTAGCAGGAGACCTTCATGATATCGGTAAAAACCCTTGTTGCCATGATGATCGAGAGTGCAGGCTTCGAGGTTATCGACCTTGGTGTTGACGTTTCCAATGACAAGATCATCGAGTGCTACAGAGAGAACCCGGATACAAAGATCATCGCTCTTTCCGCTCTTCTTACAACAACAATGCCTGCACTTCGTGATGCTGTAGATGCACTGAACAAATCTGATTTCAGAAGCAATATCAAGGTTATGGTCGGCGGAGCACCGATCACTCAGGAATTCGCAGACGAGATCGGCGCAGACGGATATTCCGAGGATGCTGCAAGTGCTGCAACACTGGCAAATCAGCTGATCGGAGCATAACTGAATAATCCAACCGCTTATGATAAACCTATGCCATCAGGGATACCGTATGGAACAGAATTCAGAGATTCTGTTCATGCGGCATCCCTTTTGGGGTTTTAGAAACATATTGTCTGTACTTTATCTTCTGGCATCCTCAACAGCTTTATACATAGCCATGATATTCTGAGGAGGAACATCACCGAGGATGTTGTGCTCCTGGTTGAATACGAATCCGCCATCCTGGAAGAAGATATCGATCATGCGTCTGCAGTAGTCGTAAACCTCTTTTTCAGTTCCCATGTTCAGAATTTTTCTGGTGTTGCATCCGCCGCCCCAGAAGGTGATATCTTTGCCGTATTCCTGTTTCAGTCTGGCAGGATCCATATTGGCTGCTGATGTCTGAACCGGATTAAGGATATCGAAGCCTGCTTCTGCCAGATCTCCGATGACCGGGAAGATGGAACCGCAGGAGTGGAGGAATGTCTTCATGCTGCTGTGTTTATGTACATACTCATTAATCTTTGTATGATACGGTTTGAATAAGGTACGGTATTTTTCCAGGGACATGAACATGTTGTTGTTCATTCCGAGGTCATCACCGAAACGGACGATATCTACGATTCCGTTAAGGTACTTACATGTGTTTTCCAGGTTTTTCAGGTGGCGTTCCAGAAGCTGGTCATTAAGTGCAAGAACCTGCTCCGGTTCCTCATAAATATCCATGAGATAATTTTCCATTCTGCGAAGGAAAGTTCCCCATTCGAAGAAGTTGCATCCGCAGGTGATCATCAGGGCACGGTCTGTGCTGTTCTTCAGTACAAGACATCTCTCACGAAGTGTTTCCCAGAAATATTTTTCGTTGGAATGATCCCATGGACTGTGAACCATAGCACTCCAGATAACCTTTCCCATCTCTTTATCCAGATCATTGTAGTTTTTCGGGTAATCTTCTTTATATGGGAAGTACTGCTGGTCAAAACACATTCCGCCGTTTGGCATCTTGGCAATGAGTGTGCCCTCGCAGTCAAAATATTCATAAGAGCCATCTTTGTTATGTCTCGGCCTGAACCAGCCCGGCCACTGTGCGGCAACGCCGTTTGATAAGGTTACATCGTACCAGTTGGAGTCTTCTGTGTTAAATACACGGCCAACGTCAAGGACGTCAGCTCCGATGATATCAAGAACCTGGATCTCAGGCTGAGCTACCTGCTGTACCACATCGTAAATACGGTTGTGGCCTGTTGTGATTCCAAGATATTCTTTTAATTTTCCGTAAGCCATACCACTGATTCCGGCACTTACGTTGCTTCCCAGATCCATTGGAAGGGAATCAGGATTCTGATGATTGACAGACGCCATTACACGTTCTCTGGGTGTCATTTTCATATATATTTACCTCCTGTAGTTTTTCATTTGCTTCAACTTATAACTACATTATGTGAAAAAAAAGTGTGTGTTTCAATACGATTGCCGGAATAAAAATCTAAACGTTTTACTACGAATTTTACTATGTTGAATGAAGCGGATCTCATAGGACATATAATGAAAAACAGATAAAAACAGAGAGAAAAACGACGAAACAGAAGCATTTGAAGGGACATAAAAATGATAACATTAAAAGACGTTGCAAGGGAAGCAGGTGTATCCATAGCAACCGTTTCCTGCGCACTGAGCGGAAAGAAAGCAGTCCGTCCGGAAACCTATACAAAGATAATGGACGCTGTGGAGAAGCTGAAATATATTCCGAATTATTCTGCCAGAAATCTGAAAAAAAAAGCCAGTAATATGGTAAGCGTGCTGCTTCCGGGAATGAGGAGCCAGTTTTACTCAGGGCTCTTTGACGGAATATCTTCTTATCTTCAGTCCCATGGATATTCCATTAATATTGCGTTTTCCAATGATTCCGCAGATGTTGAATGTACGAAGATCGACGAATTTATTACCCAGAATTCAGCAGGGCTTATTATCGTGACGACACAGCCCGGTAATACAGCTTTTTTTCAGAACCACATTATGGATTATCAGATTCCGGCGGTTTTTGTTGAACGTGAGCCGGATTCGGTGTTCTGTAATTATGTAGGATTTCGTCATTACGATACCTTTTACAGCATAACAAAACAGGTTCTGGAACAGGGATACCGGGATATCAGTATTGTCTGTGGTCCTCTTGAGTTTTCTTCTGAGCGGAATTATGTCCGGGCATGCAGAGATGCCATGGAAACACTGGGAGAAGATTTGGCACCGGAGAAGATATGTGCGACGAATTTTACCAGAGAAGATGCATTCAGCAGTTTTATGAAAATTTTTTCCAGGAAGCCGCCGGAGGTTTTGCTGTCAACAAGTCGTGAGATCACATATGGAATTCAGACTGCCATGGAATACTGCGGATTGCGAACCCCGGAGGATATTGTTCTGATCAGCTGTTCCGAGGAATCCTGGATCAACATCAATCAGAATGATGGTGTGATCAAAATCTCCAGAAACAGTACTGTTCTGGGGGAGCAGGCAGCCAGGATACTTTTGCAGAATATCCATAACCCAAGGCTGTATGAGCAGATTATACAGGAGATTGATTTTTCGGAAAAGGATATCCGGCTTGTGAGTCTGCCGGAAAAAGAAAAGCAGCAGAAACAGAGCTTCCGGATATCCTGCAGAGAGAAAATCCGCTTTCTGTCAGTGGACAATCCGACTATCCAGGCACTGCAGCTGCTTACCGGACATTTTGAAGCGGAAACCGGGATTCAGGTAGAGTTTCATTGTGTACCTCAGAACCAGCTGCTTTCCATGATTTCAGAGTCCTGTGCTACGCTGACGCAGACCTATGACTTTTATACCTATGATGTTCCGTGGCTGGAATATATGGTTCAAAATATGTGTCTTGCAGATATTTCTTCCTTTATTGAAAGTGACAGCTTCAAAAAGGATCAGTTTTTTCAGTCAGGCTTCCGGAATTGCCAGTTGAACGGACGGTATTTCGGAATCCCGGTGAGCGGAGGAACACAGCTTCTTTTCTACAGAAAAGACCTGTTTGAAAACAGGGAGCTTCAGACTGAATACCAGAAAAGGAGTCTGATATCACTTCGGGCACCGAGAACATGGAAGGAATTTAATGATGTGGCTGCCTTTTTTACAAGGAAGGAGAATCCTGCGTCACCTACAGAATACGGAGCTTCTTTTGCGGGAGCGATCGATGAAGAACTGGCACCGGAGATCCTGATCAGGCTCTGGGCCTGCGGCGGAAAGCTGTGGGATAATTATCATAGGCCAACCTTTCATACGAAGGAGAACAGAATGGCTTTTGAGAGTATTCTCCATACGCTGGATTATATACCGGAGAAAGATATGAACAAATCTATCACTCAGACAGTAGATGATTTCTGTACAGGCAGGACAGCTATGCTGATCACATATTCAGAGTTTGCCCATGGAATAAACCAGCGGGTGAAAGAGAATGTATCCGGTCGGATCGCTTCCGGTATGGTTCCGGGAAAAGCACCTGCCAGTGTAGGATGGAATCTGGGACTGAATCCTTTTTCCTCACACAGAGAAGCTGTCTGCCGATTTTTTTCCTGGCTGTGCAACAGTGATACGAATCTGTATCTGACTATACTGAATGGTGCGTCAACAGTTGTGACACCGTACCGCAACAGTGAGCTTCTGAAGCTGTATCCCTGGCTGGTCAGCACTGAGGAGAGCCTTCAGTATGCAAAAAGACGAAACAGTCCGTATCGAAAGAATCGCCTGATTATTCCTGTAGAGCAGATTGAGAAGATCATGTGTCAGGCTCTGCGAAAAATATACCAGGGAGATATCTCTATTGAGGAGGCTCTGAAAGCAGCACAGGAAGAGGCGGATCACCTGTTCAGCATGTATGGATATCCAACGATTCACGAAATATTCAGAAGATGACGAAAAACCACGTTTAATAATTTTTGTAATATGCAATATACACAAGAATAATTGTGGGAAAAGTTGTAACTTTTGTGAAAATATAGTATAATCAACAAAAAAGTGCACGAAAAACAGACAAAAATTATATATAATCACGGGCGATGTACAGATGGGAGGGGAAGAAAATGTATACACTTCTGATTGCTGATGATGAACCTCTTATCCGCAATGGGGTGAAAAAGATCATAGACTGGGAATCTCTGGGATTTTCGGAGATTTTTCTTGCGGAGGATGGACAGGAGGCACTGGATATTATACGGAAAAATCATGTGGATCTTGTGCTGACAGATATTGTGATGCCGTTTATGGATGGTCTGGAGCTGACGGAGATCCTTTCAAGGGAATTTCCGCAGATCCATGTTGTGATCCTCACTGGACATGAGGATTTTCAGTATGCACAGAAATCTGTCGGACTTGGAGTGAAGAACTATATCCTGAAGCCTATCGGTGCCGAAAGCCTTTATAAGGAAATGAAGGAGATCTGCGAGAAGCTTCATATAGAGAACAGCCAGAGACAGTATATCCAGTCAATGAAGAATCAGCTTCGCCAGAGCCTGCCTGTACTTCAGGAACAGACACTGAACAAGATTGTCTGTTCTGCAGACCGTAATCTCAGGCTGTATCTGGAGAGGGCAAAAAGCCTTCAGCTGGATATGAGCCAGGCACCATATGAGATTGGAGTCATGGATCTTGATATGGAAAATATTTCAGGGGCAGATTATGATCTTTATCTTTTTGCATCGCGGAATATTGTGAAAGAATGTCTGGGAAAAGAACATTATGTTTTTGAAGATGGAAAAGACAGAGTGGTAATTTTGTTTCGCTGCGGTACACTTGAAGCAGAATCGCATGATCTTATTTATGATGTCCTCTGTATTATCCAGAAGTCTATCTATAACACGATCCGGCTGAAAACCACCTGTGCACTGGGGACAACGGCAGCCACCCTGGATGAACTGAACCAGGCCTACCGCAATGCAAAGAAAGCACTGGAGTGTAAATATTCACTGGGAAGCAATAATGTTTATGATATTGAAGACCTGAATTATCTGGAGCGTTCCTTCTATTATCCGCAGCAGGAACTTCACCATCTTACTAAGAGTATCATGATCGGCAATACGGAAGAAATCGAACGAGCAGTACGTTCTGTATTTCGTGACAATGGAAAGGACGGTTCCCTTTCCGGAAAAAATGTCAAGGTTATTTATATGGAGGCAATGAATGCGCTTTTGAGAGAACTTGCCGGGCTTAAGGATATCCCGGATGAAATGTGGAACAGAGGATTTGTATTATACCAGAAATTTGAAACATACAGTTCCCTAAGAGAGATGGAGGATGAGCTGATCCGTTTTGCATGCAGTATCCGTGACGAAATGAATTCTGCTCAGACAAACAGTGGAATGCAGGTTATTGACAAGGTGAAGGATTATGTAATGAGAAATTATAAAAATCCGGAGATTTCCCTTACATCAGCAGCGGAATTTGCATCTGTCAGCACAGGATATTTAAGCGGACTCTTCAAGAAAGAAGCGGGAACGAATTTTGTAAAATATCTTACAGATGTCCGTATGGAAAAATCCATGCAGCTGCTTCGATCAACAGATATGAAAACCTATGAGATTGCTTATGAAACAGGATTTTCCAATCCTCATTATTTCAGTGTTTCTTTCAAAAAATATACAGGAATGTCTCCTTCCGAGTTCAGGGCAAAGGAGTAAGCCATGAAGAAAAAACAGAAAAGCAGCCTGAAAAACCGGGCCCTGAGTCAGACAGCGGTGCTGATTATTGTTACCATGTGTATTATGGTTACTGTTTTTATATGGTCTTTCATTCAAGGGCATTTAATGAACGGGGAAAGTACGAAGAAGAAAATCTGGTAAATATGGAAGCCTATCTGAACAGCTATCTGGAGGAAGTGGATTCCATTGCAAAAAATGTAAATTATAATTATTATCTTCAGGATTATCTGGAAACTGTGATCAAAGAAGAAGATGATTATGTGGATAGCGGAATCGGAAAAAACTATGCGTTCTTATGAGATGAGCTCCCAGGCATTCAGTGACACCTTACTTTCCAGGGCAGATATTTCCTCCATTATGATTTTTGGAAAGAAAAAAATGCTCCTGAACAGATCTATGTATACCTATCAGAAGGTCGCATTGGATTATTCCAAGCTGGACTGGTATGCGAAGGCAGTGGCAAAGCCACAGGATGCAATTATCACAGGACCTAACAGACATTCATTTTTTGACACAGATGATGAGGTGATCTCACTGAGCAGGGAAGTCCAGAGCTATGAAAACGGAACCTTCCGAGGTGTGATCCTGATCAATCTGAATATGAATAAGATCACGGAGATCTGTAATTCTTTTCAGGAAAAACAGGAGAATTTTATATGTATTATAAATGATAAGGGCGAGCTGGTTTATGAGCAGCAAAATGGAAGAGAACGCTTCGCTTTTGATGAGAAGGAAAACCGTCAGGAGCTGAATACAGCACTTGGGAAAACGAAGGAGAGCTGTTTCAGGCTGAACTACAGAGGAGAGAAATATCTGGTAACCAGAACCGATATGAAAACAACAGGGTGGACTCTGGTAAGTATGGTTCCGTACAAGTCTGTGATGGCAGAAACAATGGCAATCAGTGGGGTAATGATCCTGGCTGTGGCAATTACTCTTATAGTAACCCTGCTTCTGCTTAACCGGATTCTTACAGGAGTAGTAAAGCCTCTGAAAAAACTGGAAAAATATATGGTTCAGGTTAATCCGGATAATATGGATCAGCGTATGGAAATTCTTACAGACGATGAGATCGGACATTTGTCAATGAAATTTAATCAGATGATGGACCGTATCCGGAATCTGAAAGAGCAGGTGATCGAAGAACAGGAAGATAAGCGAAAGTACGAGCTTCAGGCTCTGCAGGCACAGATCAATCCGCATTTTCTGTACAATACGCTGGATTCCATTATATGGATGGCAGAGACAAATGACTCAAATATCGTGGCAATGACAGAAGCACTGGCAAAGCTGTTCCGGATATCCCTGAACAAGGGAAATGAAGAAATCTCTCTGGAAAGGGAGCTGGAGCATGTGAAAAATTATCTGATCATTCAGAGTATGCGTTATGCAGATAAATTTACATATGAAATTTCAGCAGAGCCTGGTGTGGAACGGTGCAGGACGATAAAGCTGATCCTGCAGCCGATAGTGGAAAACTGTATTTATCATGGCATCAAAAAGAAACGAGGAACAGGAAAGATCACTATCCGGGCGTACAGGCGGGAACAGAATCTGATCATAGAAGTCAGCGATGACGGATGCGGAATGCCGGAAGAAATATGCAGGAAAATCCTTTCTGATGAGATCGAATCTGAGAATATCAGCGGTTCCGGAATCGGAGTCAAAAATGTAAATGAACGCATCCAGCTCCGTTTTGGAAAGAAATACGGTCTGAGCTATTCATCAGAAGAAGGCGTTGGAACGACAGTGACTTATGTTCTTCCATATAATGAGGGAGGCAGTATATGAATAAGAAGCATATGAAAAAAAGGCTCCTGATTTTTGCGGCGGCAATTTTGATGATAATAACGACAGTAACTGTTCATTATAAAACAGAAGTCAGATCTGAGGCAGCCGGTATAAAAACGCAGCAGGAAACAAAGAAAAAATAATCGGTGCCACCCTTGCATCCAGTCAGGCCAGTTATCAGTATGCTATTGGAAATCTTCTTGTTGCAGAAGCAGAGAAAGATCCGGATTATAAGTTGGAAATCCAGTATGCAGAATGGAATGTAAAAAACCAGGAAGAGCAGATGAGGGATTTTATCCGGAGAAAGGTTGATGCCATCATTTTTTGTCCGGTTAATGCGAAATCCTATCTGAATGTACTTCGCGAGGCAAAGAACGCCGGAATCCCTGTGATCAATCTGAATATGAAGGTGGATACTGTATCTGCGGAATATATTACAACTTATGTAGGGGCAAGTATGTCGGAAGAGGCTGATCTGGCAGGTCAGCTGGTGGTGGAATGTCTTAATGGAAAAAAAGGAAAAGTGGGAATCATAGAAGGTTCTCAGGGAACAGATCCCCAGATTTACAGAACACAGACATTTCTGGAATATCTGTCCAGTTATCCGGACGTTGAAGTTGTGGGGATTGAAGAAGCCAACTGGTCCCGGGCAAAAGCAGGTCTGGCAGCATCCAGACTTCTTTCCCAGAATCCGGATATCAATGTATTTTACTGCCATGACAGCAATATGGCACTGGGAGTTTATGATATGCTGAAGGCAAGAGGAATACAGGACAAGATCCAGGTAATAGGAATTGGAAATGAAACAGAGCATATGGAAGCGGTAAAGAGTGGAAAGCTTTATGGTATTGTAACCCAGCCGCCGGAATATGAAGCGGAATATGCATGGAGCTGTGCAAAAAGAGCTGCTTCGGGAGAAATCCTGAGACTGTGGTATAAGAACCTGGTGGTAAGCCTTACAAAAGATAATATAGACACTTATTTCAGACCGTCACTGGATTAAAAAAAGGACTGTCACTGATGTGAAAAATAAGACTAAACCGAATGAAAAAATTAGAATTTCAATTTTCATCGGTTTTTCTTATTATACTAATAAATACTTCGTAATGATCGGATTTGTTACTCAGAAAGATGAACTGACATTGGCGGAGGTGTCATTCATGGGAAAGGAGATAAATATGAGCAGTGGAGTAAACAGCACGGGACAGACATATGCTCTGGATATGCAGAAGGTTTCAAAACGTTTTCCAGGTACACTGGCTGTTGATAAGGTAGATTTCCGTGTGAAAAAAGGTGAAGTGCATGCTCTGATGGGAGAGAATGGTGCGGGAAAATCAACTCTGATGAAAATGCTGAACGGTTTGTTTAATGACTATACAGGAGATATCTACATTAACGGAGAGAAGAAACTTCTCCATTCCCCGACAATGGCCAAGGAAGCAGGAATCGGAATGGTATATCAGGAACTTTCTCTTGCAAGAAGAATTTCCATTTATGAGAATCTTCTGGTGGGAAGACTTCCGAAGAAAGGTATTTTTGTAGATAAGAAGAAAGCAATTGAGGAGTCAAAGAAACTTCTTGCAAGAGTGGGACTGGATTATATTGATCCGACTATGGATGTTTCTGAAATCAGCCAGTGCGAAGCACAGCTTGTCGAGATTGCGAAAACTCTTGGCTTTAATCCATCCATTATTGTTATGGATGAGCCCACATCCGCTCTTTCCAGCGACGAGGTTGAACGCCTTTACAAGATCATCCGTCAGCTGAAGGCAGAGGGGCTTGCAGTGGTTTATATTTCCCATCACCTGGCAGAGATCTTTGAGATCGCAGACAATGTTACAGTTATGCGAGATGGTAAGCTGGTAGGCTCCTGTGCAGTAGCTGATACGAATCCGGACAAGCTGGTTGAGATGATGGTAGGAACTCCTGTAAAGAATTTCTATGAGAACCATAAATCCATGGTACAGGATGAAGTTGTACTGAAGGTTGAAGATTATACACACTGGGGATTTTTCCATCATGTAAACTTCGAGCTTCATAAGGGTGAAGTACTTGCTATCTGCGGACTGGCCGGGGCAGGAAGAACAGAGATCGCAAGAGCACTGATCGGTGTGGATAAGGCCGATGGTGGAAAAGTCTATATACATGGAAAAGAGACGCATTTCAGGAACTTCGGAGAAGCTATCGCCGGAGGACTTGGATATCTGACAGAGGATCGAAAAGTCGTAGGTCTGGCACTGAACCAGACAGTTGGTGATAATGTGACCTCCTGTATTATTGATCGGAATTCCAACGGTATTTTCTACAATCAGAAGAAACTGAACGGACTGATTGATGAGAAGATCAATGAGATGAGCGTTTATCCGGCAGACAGAGACCGTCTGGTAAACAGCTTCTCCGGTGGAAACCAACAGAAGGTGCTGATGGCCAAATGGCTGGCAGCAGGTGTTGATATCCTGATCCTGGATGAACCTACACGAGGTGTTGATGTTAATGCCAAGCAGGTTATCCATAATGTAGTTAAGGATTATGTATCAAAAGGCAATTCCGTAATTCTTCTTTCTTCTGACCTTCCGGAAGTTGTGGGACTTGCAGACAGAGCAGTGATCTTACGTGAAGGACATACGATCGGAATGATCCGGAAAAAAGATATGACGGAAAATTCAATACTGATTGCAGCTAATGGGGAGGGAGAGTTCGTATCATGTCAGAAGTAAATAAAAATGGAAATACTGCCGCTCCAAAGGTAGATACAAGAAAAACAGAGATCAACAAAGCCAGCCTGATCTTTAATCAGCTTGGCATCTGGATCATTGTTGCAGGACTTATCATTCTGGGAATGATCATTTCGAAAGGACAGTTCTTCGGAAAAAGTAATATCCAGTCTATTCTGGAAGCAGTAGCCCTGACCGGTATGGTCTGTGCAGGACTGTTCTACGTTACATATTCAGGAAACATGACAGATATGTCTGTGCCGATCACAATGGCATTCGGCGGAGTTATGGCAGTACAGTGCATTAACTTCGGTTTTGTGGGATCTATTATTGCAGGACTTCTTGCAGGTGCCCTGATCGGTCTGATCAACGGTTTCATGATCGGTAAGATGAGAGCCAACGCCATCATCTGGACACTGGCGGTAAATCTTTTGATATCCGGTGTCATACGAGTAGTATGGCAGGGAAAAATGCTCTACGCAGAGGATATCGCGAAAGAGAGCATGCAGTCATCTGCTGAAAAGTTTTACGCGATTTCCAGAACCTATATCGGTGGAGCAATCTCCCTGATGGCAATCGTTATGCTGGTTATGTTTGTGATCTCATGGGTGATTCACACAAAAACAGCATTCGGACAGAAACTGAAGATCATCGGTACCAATTATGAAGTAGCGAAATTTTCAGGAATCAACTGTACAAAACAGATCATTATCGCATATGTGATCAATGGTCTCTGCAGCGCAACAGCTGGTATCTTTTATGCAGCTCTCAGAAAATGTGCTTCCTACGAAAACGGAACCGGTTATGATTTTGATGCTCTGACTGCGATCCTTCTGGGTGGCGTTTCCCTGAACGGTGGAAAAGGAAGTATTGTTGGAACCTTCGGTGGTGTTCTTGCTTATGGTATCCTCAACAATATTCTTTCCTGGATCGGTCTTGGGACATACACCAAGTATCTTGTCCAGGGTATCGTATTCCTGTTCATCGTATGGTTAAACACACATTCAAACAGAAAGTTGGGTAAAGCATGATGGAGAAGAAATTTAAGCTGAATGCAGCAATGATCAACAAAAACCGCGACATTTTTATTACTTGCGATCGTACTTTTACTGTGGACTGTTTGTGGACAATTTCTATACAGCCTACAATATCCGGGCAGTAACAGGTAACGGAAGTCTTGTTATCTGGCTGGGACTTGGATTTACTATCGTCCTCATTGCAGGGCATATGGATATGACAGTTATGTACATGTCAACCTTTGCAGCACTTCTTACACTTGGGCTTCACAGCAACCAGAAGCTTCCGTGGGCAATCTGCATTCTCATCGGTGCTCTGATGGGTGTTGTAAACGGCCTGATCATGGGACTGCTTGTTACAAAGCTGAAGATCCACGCATTTATCGCAAGTATCGGTATGCAGCTGGTTCTCAAGGGAATCATGTATGTGTACTGTAACGGAAGTGAGCTGAGTATCGGAAGAGATTATGATCTGAATGAGAAGCTGAATAATCAGCTGCTTCCATTTCTTCCATTCTCAACGTACTTTATTATCACAACACTTTTTGTAATCCTGGTAATTGTAATTCTTTGTTACACAAGACTTGGAAGAAATATCCATATGGTAGGTGGCAATGCAGAGACAGCATGGCTTGCAGGTATCCACAGTGACCGTGTTGTAATAGCAGCATTTATCATTTCCGGACTTGCAGCAGGACTTGGCGGAGCATTGAACGGAATCTATTCCGGCGCGGCGAATGTAACCATGGGTGAAAAAGGAATCTCACCTTTCTATATGGCATTTACAGCAACTGTTATCGGTGGAACAGATATCTACGGCGGCAAAGGAAGCGTAGGCTGGACCTACATTTCTCTTCTGATGATCGCGTTCCTGAAATCTCTCTGTAAATCCACAGAGCTTCAGGTACTGGTTATCGGTGCAGCACTTGTGCTTTGCCTGATCTATGAGACAGTTGCAAAATACAATAAAGATAAGATCCTTGGACGTCGTCCGAATCTTCATCTGGAACATCTCAAAGAGATGAAAGGTGCAAAATAAGTAATGAAAAATAATAGGGGAAATTAAAAGCGGAGGGAGCTTTTAATAAAATAAAAACTATATAAGGTATAGGAGCTTCCTGTATAATAAAAAGCGTAGACGTTGAAAATTGAAAATACCTCAGAGTACAATAAGACTACTGACTGGCAGGTTAGTAAAAATCTTATTATACAGAGAGGTATCTATAATGAAGTC
>ENA-OQMY01000093-OQMY01000093.1-human-gut-metagenome-genome-assembly--contig:-NODE-93-length-31414-cov-10.481893_pt1 | contig 31414 bp, 26 predicted proteins | sample MGYA00242623_ERZ504868 | MGnify/ENA primary metagenome ERZ504868 (study PRJEB26092, sample SAMD00036386) | human gut metagenome | host: Homo sapiens | study: EMG produced TPA metagenomics assembly of...
CACGGGCATCAACCACCGCACCGGCAAAGACGCAGATCCAAAATGGGATGTAGAACATCGTGCACCTCCATGAGCAGCTGCTCAAAAGCAAAAACAACCACAAAGGTGCACCCCCTTTGCGGTGGTTCTGGTCGTGGTTACTTGGCGCCCTGCATGACCTCGTCGAGGGTAACGTTAACGGCGTGCTGCGTGGGCACCCAGTCGACCTTCAGGAACAGCGCGGCAACCGTGATGGGGATATAGCTGAACATAAAGATCGGGAAGGTAAACAGGTTGGTCACCAGGCGCCACTTTTGAGCGCAATGAATGTGCTTGTACTCAAAGATGGTCGTGAGCAGCGCCAGGATAAAGAAGGTCTGGTACATCATCACGAACGTCATAATGAGCGAAGCGGCGCACGCCTGCATCTCGACTTCGGTTGCCAAGAAACCATGCGAAAGGCCACCCACGATCAGGAACGTCGCATTGGCGAGCATGGAAATCAGGGACAGCAGCATGCCCGGAGCGATGGTCATAAACATGTCATATGCGGCAAAGCGATGATAGCGGAACGTCGACTTGACCAGATGCTTGCCGTAGGTAAAAAGACCTGGTAGAAACCCTTGGTCCAGCGCATGCGCTGTTTCCAGGACGCCTTAAACGTCACCGGCTGCTCGTCAAAGAACTCCGCCGGCGCATAACCGATGCGGATGCCGTGAATGGCGCAGAACGTGGTGAACTGGATATCCTCGGTCAGCGTATGGAACTGCCAACCGTGCATGCCCTCGATCACGCTCGCCGAGATAAGGTAACCCGAACCCGAGACAGCGCAGGACGTCTTGCAGATATTACGCGCGTTGTTGAGGAAGCGGGCCTCGCGCAGATACCAGGTAGCATTAGCTGCCGAGATCCACGAACTACCAAAGTTCTTAGAGTTACGATAGCTCGTGACCACATGAAAGCCCTGGTCAAAGGCATCATTCATCTTGGAGACGTAATCGCGGGAGATAACATTGTCGGCATCGAAGATAAAGTAGCCCTCAAACGTGTCGGGATACTCGTTGAGAATGCGATCGAAACCAAAGTCCATGACCCAGCTCTTGCCCTTGCGGGCCAGGTCATTGCGCTCGTAAACAATGGCACCGGCCTCGCGCGCGAGCTGCGCCGTGTTGTCGGTGCAAGCATCGGCGACCACGAAGACCTCGATGAGCTCGGACGGATAATCCTGATCCTTGATAGAGCGTACGAGATTGGCGATCACGGTCTCCTCGTTATGCGCCGCAATGAAGAAGGCATAGCGGTGGAGTTTTTTGGCCTTGGGAGGCGCGACCTCGCCACGAAGAGCGCCAATGACAAAGAAGACCACCTGGTACAGAAAGCAGACCGTGAGCAGCGTAACCACAATCTGGTTGAAGATCACGATGGGTGTGTTGGTTTGTAAAAAGGCGAGCATGCAGGCTCCCGAGAACGCGTTACGTAAACAACCGTATATCTTACCGTAGGCTAACCGAGTTCAAGAAACCACCTAATACTGGTTAGGCCTCGAGCAGACCGAGCTGCGGAACGATTTCGTCGCCGGCGGCAGTGCGGCCGAGCGAGCGCGGGGCTAGGTCATCCAGAACGGCGGCGAGATCCCACGGCAGCTCATCGCGGCACTCAATGTGCTCCCCCGTCACGGGATGATCGAACGCCACACGCCAGGAATGGAGGAATTGCCTGGTCAAACCCTGGTCGGCACGCGCATCGCACTTACCGTAGAGCGGATCGCCCACGCAGGCGTGGTTGATATGGCGCATGTGCACGCGAATCTGATGCGTGCGACCCGTAAACAGGTGGCACTCGACAAGCGTATAGCCATCGTCAAAACGCGTGGAATCGAAGCGCTCGAGGACCCTAAAGGTCGTAATGGCCTGGCGCGCGAAAGGATCGTCCGAAACCGCCATCTTGACACGGTCGCGCGTAGAACGGGCAATGCCGGTGTTAATGGTGCCCTCGTCCATGGCAATGTGGCCGTGGACGAGCGTAATGTAGCGGCGGTCGAGCGTGCGCGTGCGGATGAGATTCTGGAGCGCGCGCTGGGTGTCGTCGTCTTTTGCCGCGAGCATAAGGCCCGAGGTGTCACGATCCAGGCGATGCACGATGCCGGGGCGGTCCTCGCCCTGCACGGTGCCCAGATGGTCAATGCCACAGTGATAGACCAAGGCGTTCGCAAGGGTGCCGCTCTCGTGGCCATGGGCGGGATGGCACACCAGACCGCGCTGCTTGGAGAGCACGATGAGGTAGTCGTCCTCGTAGCGGATATCGAGGGGAATGGCCTCGGGAATCACATCGGTGGGATCGTGCGGCTCGGGCAAATCGACCGAAATACGGTCGCCGGAGCGCACGGCATACTTTTTGACAGGCATGTCTCGCCGTTGACGGCAACGGCACCGCCCTCGATCAGATGCGCGCAGGCAGAGCGCGTAGGGCAGCCGTCATTAGCGCCCAGATAGGCGTCAAGACGCTGACCAGCGGCATCGTCGGCAACAAGGATATGGATGTCGGCCATTAGCGCTCGCTCCTTTCGCGAATCTTGCGGGCACGCTCCCCACGCTGCTGGGCTTTGCGCTTAGCGCGGGCCTCGTCACGGGCGTTAAGCTCGGCGGTCGCATCGACCTCACGGGCCGCGGGACTCAAGAACATGTAGCCGAAGAGGGCGAGCACGACGCCCAAGGTAATGCCGATATCGGCCACATTGAAGACGGGGAAGTCGATGAAGGTGGTTGCAATAAAATCGGTCACGAAGCCAAAGGCCAAACGATCGATAGCGTTGCCGATAGCACCGCCCGCAACCATCGCCATGCCCACAACCTCAAGATGGGCGAGCTGGGGTGCACGAACGAGGTACACGGCAATAGCGATAATGACCGCCAACGCCAGCACGGCAAACGCGATGCCATGCCCCTCGCCCATACTAAAGGCAGCACCGATATTGCGGACAAACATAAAGTCGATGACACCGGGGATGACAGTCACATGCAAAGCTTCGCCCACGGCACGAACCGCAAGCTTGGTCAGCTGGTCAACAAGCAGCACAACGAGCGCTACCCCACCAGCAACACCCAACCGCCAACGCAAAGGCGGCGTCATATCCCCAGCACGACCCAAATCAATCCCTACCCTCAAGAACATCGAATTCCGTTTAACGCAAGTAATCATCTTATAGTGACAAACGCCAAAACGCGCAGCATATTCACCAACGCTAGCGAAATAACCAGCTAAAAACGAAAGCGGCATTCCGAAAAACAGAATGCCGCTTGGACGTGACAAAAGTTGACGTTGGGGACGTTCTTGTTTGACAGTCGTTTAAGAACGTCCCCAACGGTTAGTTCAGCGCATCAGCGCAGCGCTTGCAGATGTGAGCGTGGCCGTTGTACTCGCCGACGGTGGTGCGGTAGTTCCAGCAACGGTCGCAGCACTCGCCCTCGGCAGCCTCGATGGCAACGGAAAGATCCTCGCCCTGGGTCAGCTCAACATCGGAGACGATGTAGAACTCGGCCAGGTCGACGGCCTTGTCGCCGGTCAGCAGCGCGTACATCTCGGCGGGAACGACCGCCTTGACGCGGACCTGCTGGCTCTTGGTGAAGGTGCCGGCAGAACGGGCATCCTCAAGGGCCTTGGTCACGGCGCTACGGAGCTCGAGCGAAGCCTCGAGCACGCCCTCGAACTCATTGGCCTCGTCGACCGTGATGGGCGACTTGTACCAATCGAGCAGCGCGGCGTACTTCTGGTGATCGACGCAGCCAGCGGGCGCATATGCCATGGCCTCGTCAACCGTGTAGGACAGGATCGGCTGCAGGTCGCGCATGAGCATCGAGAAGAGCTCGGCCAGCACGGTCTGGGCGCTGCGGCGCTCGAGCGAGCCGGGCTTGTCGCAGTACAGACGGTCCTTCAGGGCGTCGAGGTACACGTTGGAGAGCTCGGTAACCACGAAGTCGTAGAGCGCACGGTAGGCGCGCGGGAACTCGTAGCTGGCGTAGGCATCGTCGACCTCGGCCTGGACCTGAGTCAGGCGGGCAACCATGAGCTTGTCGAGCGGCAGCAGGTCGGCAAAGGCGACGCCGTCGGTCTCGGGCTCAAACTGACCCTCGAGCTCGGAGAGCAGGAAGCGCAGCGTGTTGCGGAAACGACGGTAGGCATCGGACGTACGAGCAAGGATCTCGTGGTCGATTGACACGTCGGAGCTGGTATCGACGGATGCAACCCACAGACGGATGATGTCGGCGCCCATCTCGTCGCAGACCTTGTTGGGGTCAATGACGTTGCCGAGCGACTTGGACATCTTGCGGCCCTGGCCGTCGAGCGTGAAGCCCTGCGAGACAACCGCCTTGTACGGAGCGTGGCCGTTGGCGCCCACCGAGGTGAGCAGCGAGCTCTGGAACCAACCGCGGTGCTGGTCGGAGCCTTCGAGGTACACATCCGCCGGATACTCCAGCTCGGGACGGTACTCGCAGACGGCCTTCCAGGAAACGCCGGAATCCCACCACACGTCGAGGATGTCCTTATCGGCCTTGAGGTGATGGCCACCGCACTTGGGGCAGACGCAGGCCTCGCCCAGGTAGCTCTCGGGAGCGTCGGTGAACCAGGCGTCAGAGCCCTTCTCGTGGAAGAGCTTGATGACAGCGTCGAGCGTGGCGTCGTTCATAACCTTCTCGCCGCAGTCGGTGCAGGTGTAGCTCGGGATAGGCACGCCCCAGTTGCGCTGACGGCTGATACACCAGTCGGGACGCTGCTCGACCATGGCACCGATGCGGTTGGCCGCGTGGGCCGGATACCACTTGACGTTCTCGCGGACCTCCTTGCCAGCCTGCTCGCGCAAACCGGTCTTGTCCATCGAGACAAACCACTGGTCGGTAGCACGGAAGAGCACCGGGTGCTTGCAGCGCCAGCAGTGCGGATAGCTGTGCGTGATCCTCTTCTCGAGGACCAGGGTGCCGCGCTCGCGCAGGAACTCGATGATGTGTGGGTTGGCCTCATCGGTGTCCATACCGCTGAAGGGGCCACCGGTGCCAAACTCCTCACCGGTGTAGAACTTGCCGTCGTCATCGACCGGCATGCAGATGTCGGTGATGCCCTCCTTGAGGCAGGCGAAGTAGTCGTCGACGCCGTGGCCGGGCGAGTTGTGGACGATACCGGTACCGTCATCGACACCGACGTAATCGGCCAGCAGCGCCACGCCCTCAACGCCGTCAAAGATCGGCTGCTTGTAGTGGATGTGGTGGAAGGTCTCGGCAGGAACCACGTAGGGCTTGCCGTCGACCATGACCGGGGTGTACTCCCAGCCAAACTCCTCGCAGCACTTGGGCGCCAGGTCTTCGAGCATGACCTCGGCACGGCCCTCGTGTTCAACGGCGACGTAGGCGGCACCGGGCTTGAGGGAAACGGCCTGGTCGGACGGGATGGTCCACGGCGTAGTCGTCCAGATGATGAAGTCGACCGAGCCGTCGAAGTTCTCGAGGCCGGCAGGCTTGGAGGTCATCTCAAAGCGCACGAAGATGGACGGGCTCGTCTCGTCGGAGTACTCGATCTCGGCCTCGGCCAGCGCAGTGTGGCAGTGCTTGCACCAGTGAACCGGCTTGTGGCCGCGATAGATCATGCCCTTATCGAACATGGCCTTAAAGACCTCGATGTCGGCGGCGTCATGCTGGTGATAGAGCGTCAGGTAGGGGTTGTCCCAGTCGCCGAGCACGCCCAAGCGACGGAAACCGGCCTTCTGAAGCTCAATGTTCTCGACAGCGAACTCGTTGCAGAGCTCACGAATCTTGGCCGTGGGGGTCTGGTTGAACTTCTCGGTGCCAAGCTTCTCCTCGACCTTGTGCTCGATCGGCTGGCCGTGGCAGTCCCAACCGGGGACGTAGGGAACCTCATAGCCCTGCATCATCCAGTAGCGGTTGATCATGTCCTTGGAGATCTTGTTCATGGCGTGGCCGATGTGGATCGGACCGTTGGCATACGGAGGGCCGTCGTGCAGCACGAACTTCTTGTGACCCTCGTTCTTCTTCAGAACTTGCTCGTAGACCTTGTTGTCCTGCCAGTCCTTGAGTCGCTTGGGCTCGGACTTGGAAAGACCGGCACGCATGGGAAAACCGGTTTTGGGCAGATTCATCGTCTGCTTGTACTCGTTTGCCACGGTACCCCTTTCATGTCGTGGGCGCGCACGCCCGTTGGGCACCAAAAAAAGCGCCCGTCCCTGCAAGCTGGGACGAAGCGCCACAAAACGGGCCGTGTGCCCGCAAAAGCTCTTCGCTTAACCACCCAGCTTAGATGCCCTCACCCGCATTACAGCGCGCTCGCATCCGTTACTCGGCTGGCCTGTATCGACGACCATCTCGGCGATGTCTACTAAGACGTGCCTGTACGGCGCGTCCGTTGGGACCGCAGCTCCGGGGTGATTTTCATCGGTCGCATGCACGGGTTCTCAGCGCTCCCCGTTCTCTGTAGCACACGGACGGCCGACTACTCGTCCCCATCAACGCTTATGCGCTGTATGGTAGCACGGTCAACGCCGGCGAAAAACCCTCAACATCGGTTTCATACTTTAGTAATTTCTCGCGGTCGCAAGCACTCACTTGGAGCAGAATACCTGAAAGCACTTTATCTAACGAAAGAAGGCTGCTATGCGCACGATTGGAATGAGCGACTACACCGTCGGCGAGGACTGCTTTGACGAGCTGCCCGGCGCGCTGGACGAGTACGGAGCGGCCAAGGTCGCGATTATCGGCGGTAAACGAGCACTGGCCGCGGCGCTTCCCAGTATCGAAGCGGCACTGGAGGGCACCGACATCGAGATTCTGGAGACACGCGTCTACGGCACCAACAGCACGCGTGCCAATATCGCCAAGCTTGTTAACTCCCCCGCCTGCCGAGAGGCCGATGTGCTCATCGCATGCGGCGGCGGCAAAGCGCTCGACACCGTGAAGACCGCAGCCATCGAGCTCAAGAAGATCGTCTTTACGGTACCGACGATCTGCTCCAACTGCTCGGCCGCGACCGCCATTGCCGTTGTCTACAACGACGACGGCTCGCTCGAGGGCTATTCGTACCCCAACCGCCCCGCGCACATCTTCATCAACCCCAAGATCATCGCCGAGGCTCCGGCGGAGTACTTCTGGGCGGGCGTGGGCGATGCCCTGTCCAAGCAGCCCGAGGTCGAGTACGCCACGAGCGCCGGCAACCTGGAGCACACCGCAGGTCTTGGCCTGGCGCTCGCACACACCTGCTCCGAGCCGCTGTTTACCTATGGCGTGCAGGGTCTTGAGGACGTTCGCCAGAACCTGTCGACCGAAGCCGTCAAGCAGATCGCGCTCGATATCGTGGTCAACACGGGCTACGTCTCCAACCTGACCAACCAAAACGATTACTACTACAACTCGAGCGTGGCGCATGCGTTCTACAACGCCACCTGCAGCATTCCGCGCGAGGGCACCTACCTGCATGGCGAGGTCGTGAGCCTGGGCGTGCTGGTGCTGTTTGCCTACACGGGCGATACCGAGAACCTTGAGCGCTACGCAGCCTTTAACAAGGAGATGGGGCTGCCCGTGACGCTTGAGCAGGTCGGGCTTTCCGAGTCCGATATCCCCGCCCTGTGCGAGTATGCGCACGCCACCAACGAGTGGAAGCAGGGAAACCCCGAGCCCTTCACCGACGAAAAGTTCGCCACCGCCATCAAGGCTGCCAACACCTACGGCCACACGCTCTAGGACTGGCCCAAAACCACCACAAAGGGGACAGGCACCTTTCTGGTGGTTTTTTATTGCTCCAGCATTCAGTTCGTACTCGAACCCGATTCTTTACGAGAAAGGGTTCGGGTACGTTTTTGTTTATCGGAAGTTCTGCGGAAGGACTACTCGGAACGGTAAACAGGAACGAACAGAGGCAGGGTATCATCGTGGTGATGGTATCCTGCCTTTTGTTTTGCGGGATCAAGGTCGCTTTATGCGAACTTGATCGCCACTTATATGGCACATTGATGGCAATTGCTTCGTACGTGCATACCGGGAGCCTGTACACCTCTGGCAAGGCGTAACACACTAGACTTTGTTCCAAAGTCCGTGTGCCAAGGGGGCAGGCCCCTTAGAATTCCTGTGGAGTGTGTACGCACGTACGCAGGAAAACGGCAAAATTTCGCTATATCAGGGCGTTCTTTCATTGGAGAGTATGGTATACACGGCTTAGTTCAACAAATTAGATTTTATATATAAAGGAGAATATTGATGAAACTGGTTTTTATGTTCGCACTTTTCAAGTGTAGGAAGTCTGATAAAGGAGAAATTGAAATAAAAAAGTCGCATTTATTCCAACAGCTTCGCTGCGTGAAGGCTACACCGGTTATGTCGGCTCGGCTCGAAAATTATTCAAAAAGTTGGGAGCAATCGTAACTGAAATTGATATTTCAACGGAGGCTTATTCAACGATACAGTCTGTTTTTGAAGATGCGGATGTGATATATTTTACCGGCGGAAATTCTTTTTTCCTTATAGACCAGCTCCGTAAAACGGGAACGGATGAGCTGTTGAAGAAAGAATTGGCAAAGGGAAAACTGATGATTGGTGAATCGGCAGGTGCGATTATATGCGCTCCAAGCATCCAATATATCGAGCAAATGGATGAAAAGCCGGAGGACTACTCACAAGAAGATGATGCAGGGCTTGATTTGATTGATTTCTATGTTCTTCCGCATTATCTTACAGCACCATTTAAGAAAGTTACCGAGAAAATAATGACTGAGTTTTCGGATTTGAATCTATGCCCAATTAACAACCGTCAGGGAATTGTAATTGATGGTGAAGGTTCAAAGGTTATTTGCAAAGACTAATTTGAAAATTCCTGTTTTTGAAACCGGAAAATCGGAAGCTGAGGGGGATAGACTATTGAGAACATATGAGAATAAAGACGAGCTTAAAAACGAGATAAATAAAAGCTTTGCAAAGTATATTTCAGAATTTAATGATATTCCTGAGCATTTAAAAGATAAGAGAGTTGATGAGATCGATCGAACTCCAGCTGAAAATCTTGCTTATCAGGTCGGCTGGACAACTCTTGTTATTAAATGGGAATCAGACGAAAGAAAGGGTATTCCTGTCAAAACTCCTTCGGATAATTTTAAGTGGAATCAGCTTGGCGAATTATATCAATGGTTCACAGATACATATGCTCAGCTGTCACTGCAAGAATTGAAAGACAGATTGAATGAGAATATCAACTCTATTTATGCAATGATTGATTCTCTGAGTGATGAAGAATTATTTAAACCACATATGAGAAAACTGGGCTGACGAAGCAACTAAAACAGCTGTCTGGGAGGTATACAAATTCATACATGTTAATACAGTTGCTCCGTTCGGAACCTTTAGAACCAAGATTAGAAAATGGAAAAACGATTGCACTATAACTTCCAGTTTGTCTAGTAACTAAAAGACAAGTGTTGAAGCGAAAAACATCGTAGAAATACGGTGTTTTTTAGTTACCCTAAAATCTACAATTTTATACATAACCACAGGTTAGTACAAACACCTTGTGTCCCTTTTTGAAAGGCTTAAAACGAGGATTTTTCCTTGATTTTCGCCCCGAAAAGCAACACAAACAAGGTTTAGGTATCAATCTGTGGTTTTTATATTTTCAGACGAAAAGGAGAACAAAGAAAAATGATTGAAAATGAAATGACTGTCAGCGTACCTCTTGAAGTTGTCAAGGCAAGTGAAATTGAACCAAAAGAAGTGAAATGGCTATGGTATCCGTATATTCCGTTTGGCAAGGTTACGCTGTTGCAGGGCGATCCCGGCGATGGAAAAAGCAAGCTAATGCTTTCCATTGCCGCCCTGCTCTCTAAGGGCGAACCTCTGCCCTTTACCGAAACGGAAGAAAACGAACCTATGACTATCATCTATCAGACAACGGAAGATGACGCAGATGATACGGTAGTACCTCGATTTAATTCTGCCGGTGGCAACGGAGAGAACCTTATCTTTATCAAGGAAGATGAAAAGTCTTTATCCTTTGGAGATAACCGCATTGCAGAAGCAATCGAAAAGTACCACGCAAGACTTTTAATTCTTGACCCGATGAGTTCCTATATCGGAGAGAATTGCTCAATGAACAATGCCAATGAAACACGAGCTGAGTTTAATCATCTGATAGCGGTTGCAAAAGATACTGGCTGTGCCATTGTGATTATCGCTCATATGAACAAGATGAGGGATACCAATCCCCTCTACCGCACCAACGGTTCGATTGACATTGCGGGTGCTGCGAGAAGTATTCTTGCAATCACACGCACACCGAACAAAGAAGCACCTGCGGAAAGATATTTGGTGCAGGTAAAATCCAACCTTGCCCCGACAGGCTCTGCCATTCTGTTTGAAGTATCTGAGAAAGGTGTGGACTTTATTTCCGAAATGGATATGACAGCAGAAGAAGCGTTCCAATCCCTCGCCCCGAAAATCGGCAGACCCAACGATAAGGAAGTCAAGGCGAAAGCATTTCTGATTGAAATGCTGAAAGACGGAGAAATGCTTTCTTCGGATTGTGAAGAAAAACTTGAAGCCGCAGGGTTCAGGAAATCGACCATTAAAAAGGCAAAGAAGAACGCAGGAGTTATCTCCCGAAAGAAAGGTTTTCTGTGGTACTGGTCTTTGCCGATGGGCGATATACCGAGAGAATAAATGCAGGCTGTCTGCTGATGGGACAGTCTGTTTTTATGATTGAGGTATCAAAGGAGGTCAAGGGGGAACACCCTTGCCCACGACATCTTTGCAGACGAAGTCTGAAAGTGTCATAGTGGGTTACACACATTCAAAGAATGTTGTGTAATGGCTTCGCCCTGCCGAGAAAGGAGAGCAAAAATGGCGAAAAACAACAAGGCGGATATAAGTTGCGCAAGGGTAAAAAAGTACACCGCTTCTGATGTGAGCAAGGCAGAAAGGCACAACGAACGCAAGAATGAAACCTATGAAAATATGAATGTGATTGAGGAACGCATACCTTATAATGTGCATTTCAAAAAGCCTTTTGCTCCGACCTATATGGAGCAATTAAAGCAGATGGAAGCTGACGGTATGGTGTCGCTTCGTGGGTTAAGAAAAGACGCAACGCTCTTTAACGAGATTGTGATTGATGTGAATACAATGTATTTTGAGCGTAACGGTGGGTATGAGTATGCAAAGCAGTTTTATGAAGAAACCTATCATTTCATCGAGGAAAAATTCGGTGCTGACAATATTATATCGGCTGTAATGCACGCTGACGAAATCAATGTGGCTGCTACTGAGGAACTCGGAAAAGAGGTTTACCATTATCATCTGCACGCTATGGTTTTGCCTGTGGTCGAAAAAGAAATCTTGTGGAGTAAGCGTTGCAAAGATGAAAAACTACGAGGAACAGTTAAGGAGGTAGTCAATCAGATAAGCCATTCAAAGAAGTGGAAATCGGATATTCCACTGACCGATGAAAAAGGTAATCCGCTATTGCGAAAGAACGGAAAACCGATGTTCCGAGCTTCATACAGTATTCTGCAAGATGAATTGTTTAACCATATGACGGAGCAAGGCTTCAAAGGCTTTCAGCGTGGCGAATACGGAAGTACAGCAGAACACCTGACTTCCCTGCAATATCAAATCAAGCAGGACAAGGAACGCTTGGAGAAGTTGCAGAAGCGTATTCAGCGTGAACAGATAAAATATGAGCCTGCCCGTAATGTTTCCAAAACCTATAACGAGATTGACCGTATGGGGCAGAAAACAATCACAGGTAAAATGGCAATCTCAAAAGAGGATTATTCCCAACTGACTGCCCTTGCCAAAGAGGGCATTACAAGTCGTGCGGAAATCAGCGAATTAGAACAGAGTGCCAACTATTACCGACAGAAATATTTTGACTGTGCAAACGCACTCGAAAGAATGAAAACTAAATACAACGAACTGAAAGAAAAGTGCAGACCTTTTCTTCAAGCGTTGGAGCATTTCCCAGAAGTTTCTAAACTTTTTACCGAAAAAGTGAAGCAACTTTTTTCTTTTAAGGAAGCACAGGAACGAGCCGAAAAAGAAGCAAGGGAAAAAGAAAGACAAGAGCGTATCAAGGCACGAAGAAATAAGCGTGATATGGAAAGATAATCACTTCGACTACACTCCCGACTTAATGACTTCTTGGACTGTTGGAAATGTATTTTCGGGCAGTAATCGGGACACTTGGCAAACGAGTGTCCCATATTTTTTGAAAGGAAAGGAAGTGAAACGATATGGAAAACAAAAATTCAAGTTATTCGGTGCAAATTGGAAAGACCACTTTTATTGTGTGCGTGAAGCAGTCGGAAACCGCTAAAAAGCCGATAGAAAAGGTATTTAAGGATATATGCAGACACGAGGTTCAAGAAGATTTCTTTTCAGCCGGTTTGTTAAGTTTAGAAAAATTAAAGAAATCATCTTGACAAATTCGTTCCCGAAGGAACAGGCTACCGTGCAAAGTCAAGATTTGCAAGATTTTATAATATTCCGGAACTGATGAATATGTTTAAGGAGATTGCAGATATCAAGACTTCCGATCAGTTAAAGCTTCCTGTGCCAGAGGCGGAATATGAAACAGTGGTGCTGAAACCAACGGAACAGCAGAAAGAAATCGTAGAAAGTCTAGGGGAACGTGCAGAAGTTGTCAGAAACGGAGGGGTAGATGCTTCGGTTGATAATATGCTGAAAATTACCAATGATGGAAGAAAATTGGCATTGGATCAGCGTTTGGTGAACGAATTATTGCCAGATAATCCAGAAAGCAAAATATCAGTCTGTGCAGAGAAAAGTTATGAGATCTGGAAAGGCACGGCAGCACAGAAATCTGCACAATTGATTTTCTGTGACTTGAGTACCCCGAAAGGCGATGGCAGCTTCAATGTTTATGATGACTTGAAGCAGAAATTGATGGAAAAAGGTGTACCGGAAAAAGAGATTGCTTTTATTCATGATGCAAATACAGAAGCAAAGAAGACGGAGCTGTTTGGAAAAGTGAAATCCGGGCAGGTTCGTTTTTTGATTGGCTCAACAGCAAAGATGGGTGCCGGGACCAATGTGCAGGATCGTCTGATTGCGTTGCATCATCTGGATATTGGTTGGAAACCATCTGACTTGGAACAGAGAGAAGGGCGTATTATCCGCCAGGGAAATCATAATAAAAAGGTTCATATCTTCCGATATGTAACAGAATCCACATTTGACAGCTACATGTGGCAGTTGATTGAGAACAAGCAGAAATTCATTTCTCAGATTATGACCAGTAAAGCACCTGTGCGAAGCTGTGAAGATGTGGACGAAGCGGCACTTTCCTATGCAGAGGTCAAAGCTCTTGCAACCGGAAATCCAGCAGTAAAAGAGAAGATGGCATTGGATGTTGATGTGGCAAAATTAAAACTTTTAAAAGCCAACCACATGAATAACCAGTATCGCCTGGAAGATGATATTGCAAGGAATTTTCCACAACAGATTGCAAAACTGACAGAAATCATTGACAGCTACAAGGCAGACATCGCTCATTATTCTGAGCATAAAAGCACAGATCCAGAGCAGTTTACTATGGAGATTGGTGGCAAAGTGTTCACAGAAAAGAAAGAGGCAGGAGCAGCACTTCTGGCGGTATGTAAAGATATTAAAACTGTAGATGTTGCGATGGATATCGGAAACTATCAGGGATTCAATATGAGGATTCAGTTTGATGGATGGAGTAAAGAATTTATATTATCTGTCAAACATGAGGCTGTCTCGAAAGTTCATCTTGGAGCAGATGCACTTGGAAATATTACCCGTATCAACAATCTGTTGGACAGTTATCCAGAGAAGCTTTCAGAAGCGCAACAAAGATTGGAAACAGTGTATGAACAGATGGCAAATGCGAAAGAAGAAGTGGGAAAGCCATTTCCAAAAGAAGAGGAGTTGAACCAGAAACTGGAGCGACTGTCAGAGCTAAATGCATTGCTCAATATGGATGAACGGGAAGATGCAGAAGCAGAGGTATCTGAATCAGATGAGAAAGAAGAAAGACCGGCACGTGGTTCTATCCATGAAAAACTGCAGATTTAGTAAAGAAAAGAGTCAGCGGGAAAGTGAAACTGGCAAGGATAACAGAAAACGCGACTTTGGTCTGGAATAAGAAAACAAGGAAGATGGCATAATCTGACAGAAGTATGTTCTGTGGGTTATGCCAAGTTTTTCAGAATACAGGAGGAACTTATATGGCAAGAAACAGGATAATAGGTAGAGAAACGCAGAAAATGCAGGAATATACGCAGGAACAGATCAATCAGGCAGAGAGTAGAGGTATAGAAATATCAACAGATGTAAAAGAACAGCTTTTTGAATATGCGAATCTGATCGGCGAGAAAGAGAAAGTTAGGGCTTTGGTAAGAAATCTGGCAGATGCAGTGAGCCAGGCAGATTCAGAAGGTGTAGAGGATTTGCTGGATGACGCAAGAATGGATATTCAGGAACTGCCAGATCCAACCATAGGTAAGCTGGAACTACGTGACTATGGATATATGGAAGAAGATATGGTGCCACTTAGAAAAGAAGCAGCTTTGGATTATCACAGAATGGGTTCTAAGATTTATCGTCTTGGCAGTGCTGGCAGTAAAGGTGAATATGCGAGTAAAGAAATGATACAGGCACATGACGGTTTGTTTGGAATGGAATCGCAGATGTGGGAACGGATAAAAGATAACAACCTAGATTATGCAGAAGAAAATTTAGGAGCATTTCAGGAGCCTATGAGTGTCATTGAGCAGGAAGAAGCACTGAAATTATACGATGCAGGAGCAGATATCTATCTGATCACTAATTTTTCATCACCTATGTATGTCACAGAACGCATGGAAATTGAACGAGGACCGGAGCATTATCAGATGTCTATGACAGAACTGGAGCGTTTCCGTAACCTGGAATGGGAAATGCAGAAATATCCACAGATTCAATCTTTGAAAGAAGCAAATCTGTTGTTAGGAACAAGAAGGACATTTGGAATTTATCAGATTCGGGATGATTTACCGGGAGAAAACTATGCATTTATGAATATGAGTTTTATTGAAAGTCATGGTATGCAGATAAAAAAACGAAGATTATAAGCTGGTCTATGTTGGTGAATTATCAGGAAATATGTCACTGGATGATATTTTTGAAAAGTTCAACATTGACAGACCGGAAGACTTCCGTGGGCATTCCCTGTCTGTCAGTGATATCATAGTTCTGAATGACGGGAAAAAGGTAACTGCTCATTTTGTAGACAGTATCAGTTTTGAACAGCTGGATTCGTTTCCTGAATCTGGAAGAACAGGTTCTTAGTGAACTGGCATATGAGGTAGGAGAACGATATTTTGCTATTCAGAGAACAGAAGAAGGATATGATTATTCCTTTTACGATGAAGATTTCCGCTTGATGGATGGTGGCATTTATGAGAATGATGAAATTTCTATTGAAGAAGCGGCGGAGGAACTTTTGGAAGACGAAGGCTGGACGGGAGAACGCATCCGTGGGGATTATGATCAGTTGATGGAAAAAGTAGAAGAAATGGATGAAGCTGTAATGGCAGAGATTCAGAAAAGCCAGGGCGAATATAAGCCATTGGCAAAGGTGGAGGAACTGGAAGAGGCCAATTATAACATGATTGATAATGTACTCAATAATATGCCGCCTAAGAAAGAAGCTTATCTGGAATATTATGCTGCAGAATGTGATGAAATTCATGATATGGGAGCTTATGAGAAAAGCACAGATGTGAAAGAAATCGCAGCAATCTATGAGAAGTACAGAGAAGATCCGGAAAACGCTTATAAAGGCAGTGGAATGGGGATTATTTATCGTGATCCGGAGGATAGCTTGTTTGATGAAACAGAACTGTTGATTGTAATGGGAACAACGATACACGGCGACTTCTTGGATAATGTGCGGTTTTTAAAAGATCAGCCGGTGGTGCGTGAAGGTTTAGAGAAGATTCATAAAGCATTGCCTGATTATAAATATATCCCGATTAAGGATGTGCGTGAGGCAATGTATCCGAAAAAAATGACAACAGAAGAACTGGCAGCAGCATTGGATGAGATTGCGGAAGACTTCGATCCGTATGACTATCGGGACCATGTAGAGCCAGGGCAGGATACCATACAGGAAGTCATGCTGGATCTGCAAAGTGGAAATGTTGGTTCTTATATTTCCTTTCTGAAGGATGTGATTGAAGAAGACTGTGAGCAGTCCGTGTGGGCAGGTGTTTTGCTGGAACGGCTGAAATCCTACGAACCAGATATATCCAAAGAAACAGAGCCAATGGTGTATGTGAATTACTGTGAAAAGCGAGAGCTGATGGAACCACGCTGTCAGAAGCTCTCAGATCTGGATTCCTGTACTGCACAGAAGGATAAGGAATGGTACGCAGACCGTAATCCGAGGACGGATGAGCCGATGGTAACAGCCCAGATGTTTTTTACTATATATTATGCGGAAAAAGGCGATAAAATGCTGCAACATTTCAAAGGGAAAATAGATATTGGAACAGGAAATGGCGGTATTTTAAGTCAGCTGAAACTCCAAAATGAACTGAAACTTACGGATGAAAGCTGGATTGGTTATCTGAAAAACAAGGGAAATGAAGAGTTTCAGAAGTGTATGGAAGATCTGACCGATATGCAGAACCATGTGCTGCCATATTTGCAGAGCTTTTGCAGTCTGGAAGAAAAAAATGTGCAGGAAAAGCAGGAACGGCAGGTTGCAGAAAAGCAGGACAGCAGAGTAGAAGCGTCAAGAGCAGCGAATGTGACAAAAGGGGATAATGACAAAGCTGTGAAAAAGGTAGTATCGAGTATGCAAACAGAAAAGAATAAAGCAACTACGAAGGCAAAGAAGCCATCTATTCATGAACGACTGGAAATCAATAAGAGAAAAATCCAAGAAAAGCAGGGAAAAGATGAGCTGGAGAGAGGAGCTGATCGGGATGTAAGAACGGTATAAATTTATAGAAAGGCACTTGGCTCCGTTTTGGACATAGCAAAAGTGCTGACAGTGACGAACGAAGATGTGCTGCCTGCTTATTTGCAGAGAGTATCTGATTTTGAAGACTGCCTACTTGCAACTTGTACGAAGGCGAATCAGTGTGATGCGATTGTGACAAGGAATAAAAAGGATTTTCTTTCCTTTTGGATTACACTGCTTTCTCCGGAAGAACTGCTGAATATTTATTCGTAAAAATATGTTTTTACAATCGGCAGCAGAAGGAAAGTTGAATGATAACTCCGATCCAGCATACTGCAAAATATAAAAATTTTATAACAAAGTGGAAAACCCTGCGTAGGATTAGAAATGTTCTCACAGGGTTTCATGTATCTAATAAAATATAGAAATTTAGCGGATTTCTGCTAGAATAAGAAAAACTGTTAAAAAAATATCGTACATAGATCAAAAAGACTATATATGGGCGACCTTTTAAAGCCGATTTATATAAAATAGAAGAAAAAAAGGTGGTCGATACCGTGGATATAAAAACAGCGGTCATATATCGTTTAAACGATCTGATTAATCAGAAAGATATCACAGTGAATGAGGCGGCGGTATGTTCTGGCGTTCCTCCTTCAACATTAAAGAATATTTTGTATGGTCAGAGTAAGAATGCTGGCGTAGTTACAATAAAAAAGATATGCGATGGATTGGATGTCACAATACAGGAATTTTTTGCTGATCCCATCTTTGCAGATTTGGAACCCGAACTATAGGAAGAGTAAATGCTCATAGGATTCAGATTCTGCAGGATGGATTTTTTATGAAAAATGGTTAGGGGAAACTAACTTAGGAGGACATAGATGTATAAAATAGCAATTTGCGATGATGATAAAAATTACAGGGAGAAAATAGAGAAGGTTATAGAAACGGAAGGGATTCTTCCTAAGAGCGAGATACGGTTTTAATGAATACGAGTCAGGAAAGGAACTACTGAAAAATGCTGATATTTTGCATGATTTGGTCTTTATGGATATGCGTATGCCCGGATTGGATGGGAATAAATCGGTACTGAAGCTGAGGGAATACAATAGGGCAGCGATATTGGTGTTCTGCTCCGGATACTTTGAACCGACTTCAGACAGCATCAATATTGGGCAGCCGTTCCGGTATATTATGAAAGACTTGCATGACAGAAGTCTAAAAAGGGAAATCCCTGCAATTTTATCAAAAGTAAAATTGCACTGTGGAGATTCTTCCGTGACGGTTACATCAGCGGGAAGAGTAATTCGTATCTATACGGAAGACATTTTATATATCTGTCTGGCGAAAAGGGGGTGCTCTATATACGTTGCTAGGCAGGGGGAGATAGATGAGATGCATTGTAAGGAATCTTTAGGCGATTTATATGAACGTCTGGCCGGAAGGGGATTTGAGTATGCACATAACAGTTATATTGTAAATCTGGCGAAAGTGGAAGGATTGGAAAAGAATGTGGCGCTGCTACAGATGGGAATCCAATTGAATGTTTCAAGGTCGAGAAAAGGTCAGTTTGCTGACGCTCTGATCATGTTTCTTGGGGAAAGGAACGGCATGGTATGATAGTAAGAGATTTTTTGATCTGCCTTCTTCAAATGTATCTGTTGGAAGATCTGGAAAAGAACATGCTTCCATACAGAAGAGAAAACTTTTGGGGAAAATTTCTCATATATTTTGTCGTAGCGCTGATAATGCTCGGAATCAACCACTTGGAATCCTCAATATTTAATATGGTAATGATTCCGGTAACGTATATGATTGTGTCAATGGTTGTGTTCCGGGGAAATATATGGAAGAAGCTGGTTATAGTATGCTGCTATTATGTGCTGGCAATTATTCCTGAATTTCTCTTTGCAACGCTTACGAATGCGTATGGCGTGACTGGTGCATCTGAGGGTTTTGGGACGGAAATAGAAAAGACATTAGCGCTACTACTGATGAGTACCATGACATTTCTGTTTATTAAATGCATTAATCAGGTAACGAGAAAAAGGGATTATCTGACGATTGAGAATAAAACTTTTACTGTGCTACTCATGCTGCCAACCGCTACGATCATTATATTAGGATGTGTGTTTTATTCAAATATTTCTTTTGAAGGAATGAACAGGGTTATGGTTCCGGTAGGAGCTTCACTGCTGCTATTGACGAATATCTTCATTTTCTCAGTGTTTGACCGGTTTGTAGAGAAATCAGAAGAAGTGAAGAAGATGGCCCGGCTTTACCAGAAAAGCAGGGCGGAGATTGCTAATTTACAGTATATGAATAAGGTCAATGAGGATAACAGGGCATTCTTACACGATATAAATAAATTTATTTGTACAGTAGCCGGTTTGATGGAAGAAGGAGAAAATCAAGAGGTCAAGGAGATTATGGAACATTTAGGTGTCCGGATTCAGAGCCTTCAAAAAGGTGTGTATTGCGAACACCCGATCTTGAACAGCATCCTGTGCGAAAGGAAATTCCTTGCGGAATCTAAGAATATTTCCTATAAGATTACCCTGGGTAATGATCTCAGGCTGGACTTTTTGGAAGAACTGGATATGATCTCAATCGTAGGTAATCTTTTGGATAACGCACTGGAAGCGGCAGAAAAGACAAAAGATGGCCGATATGTGGAATGCAGGATGTATATGGGAAATGAGGAACATTTCCTTGTTATGGAATTTTGCAACGGGTATGTTGTTCCACTGTTAAAGGACAAGGACCGGTACATAAGCACCAAAAGAGATGCAGACAGTCACGGGATCGGACTGCATACGGTTGGAAAACTGGTTAAAAAGTATGCTGGAATTATGAGAGTGGAGGTCGGAGAACAGGAGTTCTCAGTTAAGCTGATCTTTACAATAAAATAAAGATGTGCAAAAATCGCCCAAAAAGTTACCGTTTTTGCCACGGTAATTGAAAAGAGGGCGATTTTTGTGTAAACTTTCGAAAAAAAAGGGAGGCATGTAACTATGAAAAAAACAATCAGAAAAAGCTTGGGTATCAAAGTACTTGGAGTTGTAAACTGTCTTGCACTCTGCCTGACGGCATATACGGCAAATCTGGCGTGCAACTGGCTGTACTATCAGGAAGAAGAGCCGGAAGAAGTTAAGAAAATGAGGAAATTCTAGTGTGGAAAAAAACTACCGGCTGGCTTTTTGAAGTGCAAAAAAGGAACGGGATTCTTGAAGAAAAAGACCGCAGGTTGTATGAATATGCTTACGGTGTACTGCTGGGCAGGGTCGCGATATACCTTATCACTGTCATACTTGGCATCGCAACGGGGAATTGGCTGGAGATGCTAGTCTTTTTATTGCCCTTTACTGTTCTAAGGCAGTATGCCGGAGGAATTCATTTAGAAAAAGCAGGGAGCTGCATGATTGTTTCCAGTATTCTTGTCCTTCTATGCAGTCAGTATCTGGCATCTGACCTAATTGTGACGTGGCAAATGCGGATTATATGGCTTGTCGCAGTTGGATTCATATTTGCTATGGCACCGGTGGATGCCAGCAGCAAGAAACTGGATGTGAAAGAGAAGAAAGTTTATGGGATGCGCGCGAGGGTAATTTTAGTGATTGAATGTGCGATAGCAGGTGTTTTTTCTGTGACCGGATATTCCCTGATCGTAAAGGGGTTTATGGTAGCGCATATTGTTTTGGCGTCCGGTTTGATATTGGGATGGATCAAAATTTTTTTTGACAAAGAGTTAGAGGTAACTAATTACAGGTAGAAATAAGAAATGATTGAGAAAAACATATTACAAAATGATGGTAAACAGAGAGAAAAAGAACATTATGCCAGAGGAATATAAAAGTGAATATAAAAATGATAAAAAATACGGAAAACATTAGTAAAGAGAAAATAACCTTGTTTTGTCTGCCATTTGCGGGAGGCGGTGCTTCTGCTTATAACCAGTGGGCGAAAAAGATGCAGGGGAAAGTAACGGTATGTCCAGTTCAGCTTCCGGGAAGGGAAGAACAGATCATGGAGAAACCGTATATAGATATGTCGGTTATGTTAGATGACCTGGAAGAGGCTGTAAGAAAGGTTGTGTACGGACCGTATGCCTTATGGGGACACAGTATGGGTGGGAAGATCGCCTATGAGCTGGAAAAACGGTTGGAGGCAGCGGGATATACTGCAAAATGTCTGTTTATTTCCGGCAGCCGGGTTCCTAGCATTCCGGAGCCAAATCCAATCTATCATCTTCCGGATGAAGAGTTTAAGAGGGAACTGGGGAGATTTGAAGGGACGCCAAAGGAGATACTGGAGAACCAGGAATTGCTGGATTTCTTTCTGCCTATGCTGCGGGCAGATTTTACCATGGATGAAACGTATTATGACAAGGCGGGAATAGTGCTGCATACGCCTATCGCTGCATTTGGCGGAGAAAAGGACGGCGAAGCGGATGAGAGTGCGATCTTGGAATGGGGAAAGTATACGGACAATGATTTTAACTACCGGATATTTCCGGGAGGACATTTTTATCTGCGGGATTGTGAAGACGAAGTAATAAGTGAGGTCATGAGACTGCTTTAGAGAATGAAAAATGGAGATTAAACGATACGGAGAAAAGGAATTTCTGTCAGCAGACAAACTTTATATCCGTGAAAATAAGATACATATATGGTGTATCCGCTGGCCTGAAATGACAGATTTCTGGAAGAACCATGAATATATCCTGAGTGGGCAGGAATTGGAGCAAGCCGGAAGATTCCGTTTTCCTGAAGACAGGATGCGTTATATAGCCGGGAAGGTTGTCGTGCGGATCCTCTTAAAAAGATACTTAGATATGGAAACGATTGATTTTTCTGTCAATGAACTGGGTAAGCCTTATCATAAAAAGATTGCAGGAAAGCGGACAGTGGATTTTAACATTTCGCACTCGGGTGAATTCATACTGGCGGTATTCGCTGTCGGAATGGATATCGGAGTGGATGTGCAGGAGATGGCAGAGTGCCCGGACTATAGGGAGATAGCGGAAAATTTTTATACTGCAGAAGAAGCGGAAGATGTAAAAAATGAAGGACCGGATCTGTTTTTCCAGTACTGGGCGGCGAAAGAGGCATATGTAAAGGCGCTTGGGATTGGATTAGGAAGAGGAATGGATTTCTTCTCTGTCAGAAACGGAAAAATTGCAGAAAAAGATAAGAAAGATCAGGACTGGTTTCTGTATCCGGTCAGGATCAAAGGATATGCTGCGTATGTGGCGGCGCATAAGAAAGGAGACAGATAAAATGGGTTATAAGAAAGATATGAGCAAATATGAGAATCTGGAAGGCTGGGAGAGATGTGGCTTTGGAGAACAGCTTGATAGGTGGGCGGAAAAATATGGAGAAAGAACTGCGGTCACGGACAGTGAAGACGAGATCAGTTATATGGAATTAAAGCAAAAAGCAGATTGTCTTGCGGCAGCTTTTCTGCGTAAAGGGATTTTAAAGGGAGATAAAGTGCTTGTGCAGCTTCCGAACAGGATTTCTTTTGTGATTGTGTTTTTTGCGCTTTCCAAGATTGGGGCGGTGCCAATCATGATGCTGCCGGCCCACAGGGAGGCGGAACTGGAAGGAATTATTGAACTGGCAAAGCCGGCCGCTTATATTGTGGTGGAGAAATATCTGGGATTTTCATATGTGCCGATGGCAAATGCGATGAAAGAGAAATATTCATGTATCCGGCATATATTTGTAGATAGCGAATCCGGGGATATCAGTGGAATGATTGCGGAAACGTGTGGAGAAAATGGAGCATTTCCGGCTGTGGATGGGTATGAAACGGCGGTGCTTTTGCTGTCAGGCGGGACGACAGGGGTTCCGAAACTGATTCCGCGCACCCATACGGATTATATGTATAATGCCCGCATGTCCGCGAAGAGATGCCGCCTGGATAGCAGTGACGTTTATCTGGCGTCTCTTCCGGTAGCTCATAATTTCCCGTTATGCTGCCCGGGGCTTTTAGGCACGCTGGACGTGGGAGGAAAAGTTGTGCTTGCGTCTGCGACCAGCCCGGATGATATCCTTGACGCAATTACAGAGGAAGGCGTTACGATTACCGCATTGGTTCCTGCTATGGTTACTGTGTGCATGGAAATGTTGGAATGGGATGAAGATTATGACATATCCAGCCTGCGAATTTTGCAGGTGGGCGGCGCAATGCTGGAAGATTCCCTTGCAGATAAGATCATTAAAGAATGGCCTTGCAAACTGATGCAGGTATTTGGTACGGCGGAGGGGCTGCTGTCCTTTACCAGTCCGGAAGATGAAGATTCCCTGATTGCAAGATGCCAGGGAACTCCGGTGTCTCCTGCGGATGAAGTGAAGATTGTGGATGAAGAGGATAAGACCGTACCGGAAGGAGTTTTTGGGGAATTATTATCCAGAGGCCCGTATACGATTGATGGTTATTATATGGCGGAGGAAGCGAATAAAAAGAGCTTTACGCCGGACGGATTTTATCGGACGGGCGATAAGGCTATGTGGACGAAAGACGGAAGACTGCGTTTGGGTGGGAGGATCAAAGAGCAGATTAACCGCGCCGGAGAAAAGATCATGCCTTCAGAGATTGAAGCTTACCTTTGCAGGCATCTGGAGATCAAAGAGGCAGTCGTTGTCGGCGTTCCGGATGAAACCCTTGGAAATCGGATATGCGCATTCCTTGTAACCGATGATGAAGCCGGGATCGATTTACAGGAAATCCACAGGTTTCTGCGGGAAATAGGCGTTGCGGCGTATAAAATGCCAGATCAGATAGAACGGGTTGAAACATGGCCGCTGACCAGCGTAGGGAAAATAGATAAGAAAGCATTAGAACGGATGGCGCAGGAAAAGTAGAAGGAGACAGTAGCATGGAATATATAGAGATAAAGGAACAGATCAAACAAAAACTGCCGGTAGCTAGAGATTTTGGAGATTCCGAAAATCTGTTGGAGCTTGGGCTTTCATCCCTGACGATCATGCGTCTGGTAAACCAGTGGAGAAAACAGGGGGTTAAGGTTTCTTTCGGTTCATTGATGGAAAATCCCACCTTTGAAGGCTGGTGGGCGTTAATCCAGCGCAGCATGAAGAAAAAAGCGGGCAAAAAACGGGCGCAAGAATCTAAGATAACGCCGGAAAAGGATATGAAACAGCCGTTTCCTTTAACAGACGTACAGTATGCATATTGGGTTGGCAGGGATGAAGAACAGTATCTTGGAGGGATAGACTGTCACGCATATTTGGAGTTTGATGGGGAAAACATAGAACCGGAGCGTCTGGAAAAAGCATGGAATGTACTGCAGTATCATCATCCTATGCTGCGCGCCTGCTTTTTGGATGATGGAACACAGAAAATCCTGGATAAGCCGTATTGTGAAAAAATAAAGGTTCATGATTTTTCCCGGATGTCATCTGAGGAAGCAGAGGCAATGGCAGTATCTGTCAGAGAACGTTTATCCCATCGGAAGTTAAAGATTGAGGAAGGCGAAGTAGCAGGAATAGAGCTTACGCTTTTTCCTGAAAATAAGGCACGCCTTCATGTGGACATGGCGCTTCTGGTTGCTGATGTACAGAGTCTGCAGATATTATTGAGGGATTTGGCATCTGCTTACCGAGGGGAAAACCTGCCGAAAGAATCAAAAGGGTGGAATTTTGCTTCCTATCTGGAACGGCAGAAACAGGAAGAAGGGGAGGAACGGAAAAACGCAGAAAAATACTGGAAGAATCGTTTAGAGCATTTGCCAAAAGGCCCTGACCTTCCATTGGCAAAACGTCCGCAAGAAGTGGAAAAAACGGTGTTCAACCGCAGGATTGTGAGAATCGAAAAGGAAGAATGGGATCATTTGCAAATGCGGGCAAAAAAATACCAGACAACTCCGGCAATGGTTCTTCTTACTGCATATGCGGTGGTTCTAGAACGATGGAGCAGGAATCATTGTTTCCTTATTAACATTCCGTTTTTTAACCGGAAAACAGAGCAGCAGGGGTTAGAGGAAGTAATAGCAGATTTTACTACTCTGTTATTGCTGGAGATTAACTGCGAAGAAAATCCGACTTTTGCGGAATTGTTGGACAGGATTCAGAAGCAGCTTCATGAGGATATGAAGTATACGGCATATTCCGGCGTGCAAGTACAGAGAGACATTGCGCAGATGTGTGGGGACGCATCGGCAGTGGCTCCGGTTGTTTTTGCCTGCAATCTGGGAACGCCGTTGGTAAATGATACGTTCCGGAAAGAACTGGGGCAGTTTTCCTATATGATTTCCCAGACGCCGCAGGTGTGGAATGATTTTCAGAGTTATGAAGATGAAAATGGCGTACAGCTTACATGGGACAGCGTGGATGAGTTATTCCCGGAGAATATGATCCCGGATATGTTGGAGAGTTTTGAGATTCTTCTGCATGAATTGGGAAAGAAGGACTGGAATCAGAGATTTGATGTGTTTCCGGAAAAAAGAAAAAGAGAAGTTGAAGATACAGCGCATACAGGAGTGCCGGAGCGTTCGGAATGCCTGCATTGGGCTGTTATGAACCATGCGGAAGTTTGCCCGGAAGATATTGCGCTTATTGATGCGGGAAGCGGAAGGTCGGTATCCTATGGGGAATTAAAAACACGGGCAACAGCAGTGGCGGCAGGAATTTCAGAAAAGGATATTAAGGGCGTCCCGATTGCACTTACCCTGCCGCGAGGGATAGAACAGATCGAGGCGGCATTAGGAATTTTGCTTTCCGGAAATTCATACCTTCCGGTCAGCTTGAGCCAGCCTAAAGACCGGAGAGCGTTAATTCATGAGAAAACGGAAGTCCGCTATGTGGTCACGAATCGGGAATTATCCGAAAAACTGGATTGGCCGGAAGATACGGAAATCCTTGTGATGGAAGGTATGGAAGAGGGACAGGAAAATGTGAAACTGCCGGAGGTGTCGCCGAAGGACAGTGCCTATATCATCATGACGTCAGGCTCTACAGGTGTTCCAAAGGGCGTAGAGATTGCACATGAAAGCGCATGGAATACGGTTCAGGATATTAATGAAAAATACCATGTGACAAGTGCGGATCGGGCGTTGGCTGTTTCGGCTATGGATTTTGACTTGTCGGTATATGATGTTTTTGGAATTTTAGGCGCAGGAGGAACATTGGTATTGCTTCCGGAGCAGGAAAGAAGGAATGCAGATTACTGGCTGGAACAGGTGTTGAAATACCAGATTACCGTTTGGAATTCAGTGCCGGTGCTTCTGGAAATGCTTTTGATACGGGCGGAATCCATGAAACAGAAACTGCCGATTAGGGCGGTTATGCTTTCCGGAGACTGGATTGGGATGGACCTCCCGGAGAGGGTTGTGGCATGGACAGAGGATTGCCAGTTTGTCGCTATGGGAGGAGCCACCGAAGCAAGCATCTGGTCTAATTATCAGAATGTTACCCTGCCAATGCCGGAAAACTGGAAATCTATTCCTTATGGAAGGCCACTTAGGTATCAGGCATATCGTGTTGTGGATGAGTATGGAAGGGATTGCCCTTACTGGGCAGAAGGCGAACTCTGGATCGGCGGTTTTGGCGTGGCAAAAGGATATAGGGGAGATTCTGCGCTTACGGAGCAGAAATTTGTCAAAGATCAGTATGGAAGATGGTATCGGACCGGCGATCTCGGAAGAATCTGGAACGATGGGACAATTGAATTTTTGGGAAGAAAAGACCATCAGGTAAAGATTCGCGGACACAGGATTGAATTGGGAGAAATTGAACATACGATTCAGGAGTTTCCGGGTGTGGCTCATGCAGTTGTTGATACAGTCAGTGACGGTCATGACAATAAAACACTGGCTGCTTATATCGGAGCGCCGCTGCAGGAAGATTCTAAAGTTACAACATATTTGTACGGCACAGATATCTTTGGCGCAGGCTGGAAAGAACTGAAGGATGATGTCAGCAATTGGCAGATGCAGCAGGAACGGAAGACGGAATACAAAAATTTCCTTGCCTATGCAGACCAGAGATGTGTACAGCTTATGTTGGAGACACTCATAGAGTTAGGCGTTTTTGTATCAGAGAAGAAAGTTCTTTCGCAGAAGGAAATTTTTGAAAAAGGGAATATTACGGAAATACAGAAAAATACTGTGGCAAGATGGTTGGAAATTTTAAAGAAGGAAGGAATCCTGAAAGAAGAGGACGGCAGACTATCGCGTACCGGGAAGGAAGTGGCTGTACCGGAAAAAGCTGGAGATGCGGAAACGTATTTTAAGAAACTGAAGCCGTATCTGAAGCATATGGTTACCGGGAATGAAGTTCCGCTGGACGTATTCTACCAGAAAGAGCCGGATTTGGCTCCGAATATGCTGCTTCGGAGAATTCCGGGCTGCGAGGAAACAGTGGAAAGACTGGTGCAGGGATTAAGGCTTCTGGCAGAAGAACGCAGAAAAGAGCCACTCCAGATTATAGAAATTGGTACAAGGGACACTGCAATTACAAGACAGTTTTTGAATGCACTGGAAGATGTAAGCGTGGCTTATACATATGCGGATTCTTCAAAATATTTTCTGCAGGAAGCAGAGAAAGAACTTGCGGGATATGAGAGAGTCGAGTTTGAGATGCTGAATCTGGAAGAAGGCATGGATAAGCAGCAGATGTCCTTGCATAGTTATGACGTTGTGATATCGGTAAATGCTTTACATAGAAATATTGATGCTGCGGATGCGGTAAAGAAAGTAGCGGAATTACTGAAGCCAAACGGAATATTGCTAATGACTGACCTTGTGGTAAGGACATACCTTCAGGAACTTACAGCGGCTTTTTTGGAAAATGGTTTTGCGGATATTCGGGACAAGAGAAGAGAAGCAGGGCTGGTTACCCCGGATTGCCTGCTGTGGAGAGAATGTTTATCAGAGGCAGGAATGGGCGAAGACTGTGCTGTGACAGAGAGATATGGAAGATGTATATGCTGCAGCAGACAGCAGGCGTCTGTCCTGTCCTATCATAATGGAGCACTAAGGGAATACCTGTCAGAAAAACTGCCGGAGTATATGGTTCCACAGAACTATCATTTCATGGAGCAGCTCCCAACATTGTCCAATGGGAAGATTAACAGGAAGCAATTGCGGGAAGATTTTAAAGAAGAAACTGCGGTTATCCGATTTTCAAAGGCAACGACAGAAACAGAAGAAAAGCTTTTAGATATCTGGAAACAATTATTTGGATATGAAAATATCGGAATTGAAGATAATTATTTTAGCCTTGGGGGAGACTCGCTGATTGCCACAAGGTTGACCTCGGAAGTACAGAAAACCTTTGGCTGCAAAATAACGATCAGTACGATTTTTGAAAATCTGACCGTAAAATCTCTGGCAAAAGCTATTGAACAGTCCGAACAGAAAGAAGAAGATACACTGCAGATCAAACCGAATCTGGAGGAAGCATATCATCCGTTCCCATTAACCGATGTGCAGTATGCTTACTGGCTTGGCAGAAGCGGATTGTATGAATTGGGAAATGTTGCAACGCACTGTTATTTTGAACTGGATGCAGACGGCCTTGATACTGAGTGCGCAGAGACGGCATGGAATCTGTTGATACAGAGGCATGGGATGATGCGTGTTATTATCCAGCCGGATGGTATGCAGCGCATACTGGAGAATACTCCCCAGTATCATATTGACGTGACGGATATCCGACAATTGGAAGTGACAGAAAAAGAAAAGGCATTGGATGAAAAACGGGCAGAGATGTCTCATCAGGTAATTCAGACAGATGAATGGCCTCTGTTTGATGTGCGAATCACTAAAATAGAGGACCAGAAGCATAGAATCCATATCAGTTTTGACAATATTATCTTTGATGGCTGGAGTATGTTCCATCTCTTAGATGAGTGGGCAGAAGTATATCAAAATGGAAAAGCGGAAATGCCGATTACTTTGTCTTTCCGGGATTACGTGCTGGGACTGAAGCAGATAAAGTCTACCTCTGCTTATGAGAAAGATAAAAAATATTGGGAAGACCGGGTGGAGACTTTTGCGGACGCACCGGATCTGCCGCTTGCAAAGAACGAAAGCCAGATTACAGAGCAGCGTTTCTGTCGCCGGAGCGCAAAACTGTCACAGAAAGAATGGCAGTCTGTAAAAGACGCGGCGGGAAGACTGGAGGTAACGCCTTCTGTTCTTTTGATGAGCGCTTATGCTGAGACTCTCCGCCGATGGAGCAGCAATAAGGATTTTACGCTTAATCTGACGCAGTTTGACCGGAAACAATTGCATCCGGAAGTGAACGATCTGGTTGGAGACTTTACAACACTGACGCTGTTGGAGATAAAAAATACAGGAAATAGTTTTGCGGAAAGGACAAAGGCAATTCAGAAGCAGCTGACAGAAGATCTGGAGCATACAGCTTATGGCGCAGTTGAACTGGAGCGCGAATTAAAGAAAAAGACTGGAAATATGCGGGGCGCTATTATGCCGGTAGTGTTTACCAGTGGCCTTGGCGTGGAGCAGTGGAATGAAGGAAAGTGGCTTGGAAAACTGAACTATAACATTTCACAGACGCCGCAGGTGTGGCTGGATCATCAGGTGGTTGAAATGGATGGCTGTTTATGCCTGTTTTGGGATTCCGTGGACGAATTATTTTATCTGGGAATGCTGGATGAGATGTTCCGGGCATATACCGGCCTGCTTCATACGCTGGCAGTTCATCCGGAGATCATGCAGGAAAAAACGGCAAGTCTGGTAACAGCGGAAATTTCAGAAAAACGGCGTCAGGCGAATGAAACGGCGGCTGAATTTGAAGAGAAAACGTTGGATGGATTATTCTTGGAGGCGGCAGACAAATTCCCGGATAAGGAGGCGCTGGTAACGTGCAGCAGGCGGATGACATATCGGGAAATAAAAGAAGAAGCGTTTTACATTTCCGGGCAGTTACAGAGCATGGGAATAAAAAAAGAAGAAACGGTAGCTGTATTTATGGAAAAAGGTTGGGAGCAGGTAGTTGCTGTTTATGGAATCCTGTTTGCCGGAGCCGCATATCTTCCGATAGATATCCATAATCCAAAGGAACGGGTAGAAAAGATTCTCCGTGACAGCGGGACAAGAATTATACTTGTACAGAAACAGGCGGATGAGCAGGATACCGAATGGCTGCACGAGTGGGATTGTATTTCTGTGTCTGGATTAAAAACCGATTCTGAATACAAAGCACAGGAGAATAAGGCGGGAGACCTTGCGTATGTGATCTATACGTCGGGAACAACCGGGATGCCGAAAGGAGTAATGATTACCCACCATAATGCAGTTAATACGATACTGGATATCAATGTACGCTATCAGATTACAGAACAGGATACGGCGTTTGGAATCTCCAATCTTCATTTTGACCTGTCTGTTTATGATGTTTTTGGCATTTTAGGCGCAGGTGGGAAACTGGTTCTTTCGGATCCGGAATATGGAAAAGATCCGGCGCATTGGATTCAATGGTTGAATCAGGAGAATATTACCGTATGGAACAGCGTGCCAGCTTTTGTAGAAATGCTGGCAGAATATGAGGAATATCAAAGGCAGGTAACTTCACAATCGCTGCGGTTAGTAATGATGAGCGGTGACTGGGTTCCTGTTTCACTTCCGGGGAGAATCCGTAATCTGTTCCAGAATGTTGAGATTGTTGCACTTGGAGGAGCGACAGAAGGTAGTATCTGGTCAAATCATTTCGAGATTCCAGAGGTTGCGCCGGAGGATTGGAAGAGTATTCCGTATGGGAAACCGCTTGCAAACCAGAAGTATTATGTTCTGGATCAGAATATGGAAGATTGCCCTGACTGGGTACCGGGAACACTTTATATTGCCGGAGATGGCATTGCACAGGGATATTTAAACGATAAAGAAAAAACAGAGGAAAAATTTGTTGTCTTAGATAGAACTGGAGAACGGTTGTATTGTACAGGGGATATGGGAAAGTATTGGTCAGATGGAAATATAGAATTTTTAGGTAGAATGGATAATCAGGTTAAGATTGATGGATATAGGGTGGAATTAGGAGAGATAGAGGCGGCCTTGAGAAATATTCCCACAATAAGGGCAGCTGTTGTTGTGTAAAAAAAAGTTGGCAATAAGAATGTATTGGCTGCTGGTTTTTATAGCTGACAGTGACAATGTTAATGAAAATAGTGGCTATGACAATATTAAAAGCAATTTATCTAAAGTTCTACCGCAGTATATGATTCCTTCTATTTTTCAGGAAATAGAAAGATTTCCATTAGGAAGCAATGGCAAGATTGATCGAAAAAAGATTCTTATTAATTTAGCGGAGTGTGAATTAAAAAAGGAAACATCAGTTTGTCGTGCAGAAAATGAATTGCAGGAGAAGCTATTACATATTTGGACGGATATTTTAGAACAAGAAGTTAATTTAGATAGTGATTTCTTTGATATGGGAGGAAATTCTTTACAAGCTGTACGATTGACAAATCTTAT
>ENA-OQMY01000095-OQMY01000095.1-human-gut-metagenome-genome-assembly--contig:-NODE-95-length-31095-cov-5.991314_pt1 | contig 31095 bp, 32 predicted proteins | sample MGYA00242623_ERZ504868 | MGnify/ENA primary metagenome ERZ504868 (study PRJEB26092, sample SAMD00036386) | human gut metagenome | host: Homo sapiens | study: EMG produced TPA metagenomics assembly of...
ACCATTCAACCGCTATTTCAGTACCTGATACATCGAAATGCTCATAGCTGTGGCTTATTCACTGAGATATGAAAGGTTGAAAAACCTTGAATTTTCAATAAAAAACACTTGATTATATGAGGAGGAAAAAAATGTTCATCAGAAAAGCAGAAGAAAAAGATATTCCGAGGATCCTGGAATTGTTAGGACAGGTGCTGCAGATCCATGCAGATATAAGGCCTGATATTTTTATTCCGGGCACAACAAAATATACGACAGACGAATTGACAGAGCTTTTGAAAAATGAAGAAAAGCCAGTATATGTTGCAGCGGATGAGGCTGATGTTTGTGTGGGGTATGCATTTTGTCAATTAAAGGAGCAGCCTTTTTCAAACAATATGGTACCGTTTAAATCTCTTTTTATAGATGACCTGTGTGTCGATCAGGAGACACGAGGTCAGCATATTGGGGAAAGTCTGTTTGAATATGTAAAAAAACGAAGCAAAGCAGCTGGGATGCTATGAAGTGACATTGAATGTGTGGGCAGGAAATACTTCAGCAGAAAAATTTTATGAAAAAATGGGAATGCGGACAAAAGAAAGACAGATGGAATACATATTATAAGATGTTGAATTGTTCAGGAAAAAAACCAGCCGGCTAAGATACAGACTGAGATGTCTGTACCTTAGCCGGAAAATTTATCACTGTAATGAACATGCATAGCTTCCCAGTCCATAAACAATACATAAAATACTCTTCCGTATTGCTGGCTGTCCACAATCCTTCCGTGATCAAGAACAGAAAGGTAAGTGCCGTCTGCTTTTCGAAGATGAAAGTGGATATAGTCATTGTTATTGCCGGCATCGATCTGTTTCCAGATGCTTGTTTCTATCTGCTGTTGTTCATCTTCCCTGATCAGGTTGTGGAAGCTTTTCCTTGTAAGGCTGAAGAGTTCATCTATATTTTTATATCCGGTCATTTGAAGGAACTCATGGTTTGCATACAGGAGTTCATCATCATCTTTGTCCGCTCTGTATATGATAAATGCACCCGGAAGGTGTTCAGAGATATCTTTGAATGCAAATCCGAGCTGTTTGCGGACTCCTGACCGGAGCCCCTCCCTGTAAGCCATACATCCGTTTTTTACCGTGAAGCTTTATTTCATAAAGTGCTGCATCTGCACAGCGCATAAGCTGTGAACGGCTGGATGCAAAGGTTGGATATTCTGCATATCCGAGAGAAATAAAAAACGGATATTCTTTTCCCTTGCATGAAAATGTCTTTGGAAGCTTGGTAAATTGCAGCAGCAGTTCTCCCGCTTCTTTATAGGTATGATCCGGCAGAAGAATGCAGAACTCATCGCCACCGTTTCTTCCCAGTAATGTGTTTTTTGGGAAAAAAAGCCTTCATGCTATCTGTAAGACTCTTTAGTGCCCTGTCTCCATAGACATGTCCGTAAATATCATTAATAAACTTAAAGTCATCAATATCAAGGAGTGCGGCCACAAAATGCGTTTTTGGATTTTTAGTGACCATCCTTTCGGCTAATTCATCAAATCCATAGCGGTTGTAAATATCGGTGAGAGAATCTGTGTGTGCCAGTATTTGAAATTTGTTTTTATTTTCTTTCGATACTAACCATACCCGGGTAAGACCTGAGAAAAGTAAAACGACAGTAGTAAACATTCCGCCGACGATTATCAGTAATCTAAGGTCTCTCCATCCGCTTTCAGGAGCTACTTCTAATTTCCAGTTCTCTTCCCCTATCGTAAAACCATAAGAAACAGTATGAGTTAATTGGTCGTCTGACTGATAAACAACTTTATAAGTATCGCTCCAGGGAGCGTCGGTTTTTGAGAGTCTGTATTCATATCCGAAATCCGAAAGTGCACTGATCGCATCTGAAAAAAATGTCAGGAACACGCAGGATAACAATGGTAAATCCCCAGAAATATTCCTGGTTGTTTTCATCTTTCAGGTAGACTGGATTGCGGACAGCAATTCCACAGCCGCCCCGTTTTAAATCGAAAGGACCTTGTGTAATGATCACGTGATTGTCTCTTGCGTAACAGGAAATTTTGCTGCAATCTTTATCCTGAAGCAGATCGATCTTACTCGCTTCCGTTCTCTCAGAAGGATAAATATCTGTTACATTACCATCCGGAGCAAGCTGTATGCTTTCAATAACGTCAGACATAATATTTTCCGCAATTGTGTCAAACTGACTGATCTTTCCGTTTTCACTGATCAGGACCTGCTTTAGACGTATCTGTGATCGCAATTCCATTTGTAATCTCATTTTTTATACGTTCGCCGTAGGTTGTTGCATTTAATTGTGCTTTTATGTGTTGTTGTTCAGTTTCATGTGAGTCTATTTTGTATACAATTAAACCAACAAGGCATATGCCCAGTAAAAAAACGATAAGAGGTACAATTCGTTTTTTCTTCACCTGGTTCACCTCGTTTTATTAGTTTCACAATAAAATATTATATCATAGAAGTGAAAAAATAGAATGATTTTTTGCGTTAAAGTGATATTGTTTTTTTATGTACAATGGAAATATGACCAGAGGGTAAAATATAGTATACAATTGAGAATTATATTGGAAAGAATACTGAAAAAACCCTCGCGGTTTTGTAGGGTATATGATATACTATTCTTTATAAGTAAATATCTTATCGGAATTCACGGAGGATCTGACCGATGCTGAATAAAAAACGATTTTTTAAAAATATGCATCAAAATTAGCATTTCCGATCATGATCCAAAATCTGATCGGAACATTAGTAAATGTTGCGGATACTGTAATGCTGGGGTATGTAAGCCAGACTGCCATGTCAGCTTCATCTCTTGCCAACCAGTACACATTTATTCTTTTCTGTTTGTATTATGGCATGGCTACAGGTACTTCGGTTTTATGTGCCCAGTACTGGGGAAAGGGTGATAAAAGACAGTAGAAAAGATTCTCGGCCTGGCGGAGCGGATCTCACTGATCGTTTCTCTTGTATTTTTCGTTATCTCCTTTTCCATGCCGACTACGATCATGAAGATTTTTACAAACAGTCCGGATACGATTGCTGCCGGCAGCGAGTATTTGAAGGTGATCTCATTTTCCTTTATGTTTATGGGATTCTCTCAGGTTTTCATGAGTGCCCTTCGAAGTGTCGGAAAAATAATGCTGCCTTCTGTTACATACATTGTATCGCTTTGCGTCAATGTATTTTGTAATGCCACCTTTATCTTTGGCCTGTTTGGACTTCCAAAGCTTGGTGTTACCGGTGTTGCCCTTGGTACTGTTATTGCCAGGATCGCAGAGGTATTGATCTGTCTCATCTATTCATTAAACAGCTCCGATGTCAGATTCCGGATAAAATATTTCTGTGCGAAATCCGGTATTCTGTTCAGGGACTTTATGAAAATTGCTTCTCCGGCTGTGATAAATGATGTTGTCTGGAGCTTTGCCAGTTCAGCATTCGCAGCGATCCTTGGCCACATTGGCGATGATATGGTTGCTGCAAATGCAGTTGCTGTTATGGTGGTAAACATTGGTGCCATCGCCTGTCGCGGTTTTGCCAACGCTACTACCATCATTATCAGCCAGGAGCTTGGTAAAGATCACAAGGATACAGCCAGAGAATATGGGAAACGTATGCTGAGAATAACAATTATCGTAAGTCTCATCGGATGTGCCATTATTCTGGCAGTCCGCCCTATGATACTGGACTTCTACCGGGATAAACTGACAGAGACAGCCATTTATTATCTTGGTATTTTTGTAATCATGACAACCTGGCGTCTTGTAGGAGAGGGTATCAATACCTGTCTTATATGCGGATGCTTCAGAGGAGGTGGCGATTCCAGGTTCGGAATGATCGTAGATTCCATATTTATGTGGCTTGTTGCAGTTCCTCTCACCTTCCTTGCCGCATATGTGTTAAAACTGCCGCCTGTCTGGGTATATTTTATAATGACCCTGGATGAGTTCGAAAAAATGCCTGTGGTGTTCATCCACTATTTCAGAAATAAATGGCTTACGAACATTACCAGAGATTTTGACTGATCAGGGGATTAAGCAGGAGACTAAAAAAATGAAATATTTTGAAGCAAAAATGTCTTATCCTCAGTTTTTAAAATATCTGGTCCCATCGGTACTGACTATGATCTTTTTGTCATTTTATACAACGATAGATGGATTTTTTGTATCCCGGTATGCAGGCTCTGACGCGCTTGCAGGAATTAATATTGTTATTCCGATCACCTGTGTTATTTTCGGAACGTCTGTCATGCTTGCAACGGGATCAGGTGCCATCATAGGAGAGAGGATGGGACAAAAAAGAGAACAGGAAGCAAATGAGATATTTACTTTTATGACGATCGTGCTGCTCGTACTTTCGGTTGCTTTTACAGCTGTGGGAATCCTTTTCCTGAAACCGATCTGTATTTTTTTGGGAAGCAGTGAGCGCCTGATGGAGCATGTGGTGCCATACGCATTTGTCATATTTTTAGGATCGGTTCCGATGTCATTCAAGCTATTTTTCGAATATCTTGTGAGGACGGATGGGAGATCGTACATCGGAATGATCATGTCTCTGACAGGTCTGGCTTTTAATATTGTTTTCGACTATATTTTTGTGGCTGTATTCAGACTGGGAACGCTTGGAGCTGCATGGGGAACATTTCTCTCCATTACAGTAAGCATGTTGATCGGCTTTATCTATTTTCTGAAATACAGCCATATAAGGTTTTGCAGACCGAAGACCGACATGAGTGTTCTTCTGAAATCCTGCACCAATGGAAGCAGTGAAATGCTGACGGAGATGTCTACCGGGATCACTACATTTTTATTTAATCTTATTATCATGCAATATTTTGGTGAAGATGGAGTTGCGGCTGTGACGATCATTATGTATATTTACTATTTCTTTATTGCTTTTTATATGGGAATTGCCGTTGCAGCGGCTCCGATCATAAGCTATAATTATGGCGCTGAAAATCATGACAAGATCAGAGAAATAACACGATATAGTTTTATTACGATTGCCATCAGTTCAGTATTGATTCTCACGGTATCACTTGTATTTGGAAAACAGATCATCCATTTATTCGTTGGGGAGGGAAATGTATTTACATTGACATGGGATGGCCTGAAGCTGTTTAGTCCGGTTTTCCTGTTTATTGGTTTAAATGTATTTCTTTCCGGATATTTTACTGCCCTGGGAAATGGTTTTATTTCGGCATTGATCTCATCAATGCGTTCTTTGATCCTGGTGGCTGTGTTCATATTGATCCTGCCAAAGCTTATAGGGGTTGCAGGCATCTGGATGACGATGCCGCTGGCAGAAGCCGTGACTATTTTCATGGCGGTTTATCTGTATCGAACATACGGAAAAAGTTTCATGCAGGAAAATTCCAGAGCCACGTCTTAATGATATTTTGCAAAACTTTAACAAAAAAGAGGCCGTCAAGTACGACCTCTTTTTGTTATGGCTTTATCATGTCATGGGAGTATTTATAACTCCTGTGGAGATATTTCCAGGTATTCATAGGATGGCTGGAAATCATTGCTGTCACACTGACGGTAATATTGGGTAAAAATACGTTCTATGATGTCCGGGATATGCGTTTCGTCAGGCTCAAACAGTATGATGAGATACTGCAGGGAGCTGTAGCGTGTACAGATATCCACACGGCGGATATTCTGCCGGATGGCCTGTTCCATATACTCCAGAGCCTGCTCAATGGAGTCGATATCAGGAACTGTATCCACAAGTGTCTCGATGGTGATCATCGCCAGATAACATCTGCACTGGCTGCGTGTGACAAGCTGACTCATGTATTCATACTGGCGTGCGAAATCCCGGTAATTCAGATCAAGAGCACCTACATAGATGCCGCTTTTCTGAAGGGACTCTGCCACAAGCGCCAGATCCTTTCCGGAACCGGATGCCGCAAGAGTGCTGCGGTCGATCTGCTGGTAGAAAAAGAACTGGTTTTTGCCGTTTTGTTTTACGTAATACAGAGCTTTATCTGCTTTGGAATAGCAGTCCTCAAAGGAATCATCGGTGCTGCACAGACACAGGCCTGCGGACAGTGTGGCAAACCGGAGTTCCGGATCATCGGTAGTGATGGTGTGAAATTTCTGGAACAGATCGTCCATCTGCAGAGACAGGGAATCAGGATCTGTGTCCGGAAGGAACATCAGGAATTCATCTCCGCCAAGTCTGCAGGAAATTCCCTGATCTGCCCGTTTCTGGAGCAGCTTTCCAAGACATTTCAGTGCACGGTCGCCGGCTTTGTGGCCATAGATGTCGTTGATCTTTTTCAGGTTGTCCATATCAAGGAGTACCAGACATCCATCATGTGTCTGCATAAATTCCGCGGTAAGACGTTCGCCCAGGTTACGCATGGGAAGACCGGTAAGAAAATCATAGCTTTTGGCGTCTTCCTGACTTTTTATGGTGGCCATTATGTCCGAGATGAATTTGCTGACGGTAAGCTGCATATCCGGAAGGTTATAGGTGTCCGCTTCTTCCTGGGAAGGATCCCACTGAGGCAGCCGCTTTTCCTTGAGCAGTTTCAGAAAAATGTCGGTGATTTCCGGATCGAACTGTGTACCACGGTTTTTGCGGAATTCTTCGTAAACAACCTCCGGTGGAAGCGCATTACGGTAGATTCGGCGGGAGTTCATGGCATCGTAGCAGTCGGCAACAGCCACGATCCGGGCATGGATGGGGATTTCTGTTCCGGCCAGCCCGTCCGGATAGCCTTTTCCGTCATAACGTTCATGGTGACTTCTTGCGATTTCTGCCGCATGTGGGATCAAGGTTATATCCTTCAGGATCTCGGCACCGATAACGGTGTGTTTTTTTATAAGGTTGTATTCATCATCGGTCAGCTGTGCAGGTTTGTTCAGGAACGGATCCGGGATACCGATCTTACCGATGTCGTGAAGGTGAGTAGCACGTTTCAGATTCAGGATCTCCTCCGGTGTCCAGCCCAGCTCCTCTGCGATCAGGGCTGCATATTGTGCAACCCGGTAGGAATGACCGCGGGTGTACGCATCCTTTGCCTCAATGGTGGTGGAAAGGGTCTGTATCATCTGCAGAGACATTTTTTCATTCTGTTCCTGGTTTTTGCGGATTTCGCTTTGCTGGCGTTTCAGTTCTATATCCTGGACATTTTTGATGGCTCTTACAATATTGACAAAGAGCAGGATCAGCATGCCGGCGCCCACAAACAGTCCGGACATCAATGTGACAAAGTATACGGAGGTTGTTTCAACGGCAATACACAGGATCGCTGCCAGCAGACCAATGAGCAAAAGCCGGTCGGTCTTGTTTTTTTCGGTGCGTATATATTGGAAAAGGTGTACAAATATTGTGGCAACGGTGATCGCCAGGATTCCGTGACTTACAGGCATGGTTTCGATATAATCCGCGATGCCGGCAGCAGTGAGGATCGTACAGACTGCAAAGTTTATCATTGCGATGCTTCCAAGACAGACATAAAACCTGTGATGCAGCCCTTTTTGGAGACTGTCCGCAAAAAACAGGATCGGGATCGGACACAAAAGGATCATAACGAAGCATAGAGATCCGAGAGCGGAAGCGTTGGGGACCAGGATCTGCCGGAACTTGGATTCGCCCAGCATCCAGACTGCGCCCATGACCATGCACCATCCAAGATATTCCATGTCAAATCGTGTATGATAGACCAATCCCAGAGCGAAACTGAACAGGATCGTGACGATTCCGGCAAACAGGATAAAAAAAGCAATGTAGGTTTCCAGTCCGTATCTGCTGAAAATATATATCCAGATATCTGCTTTGTTTCCGCAGTAAACAGGATTGACAACTCCGGTGTAATTGGAGGTGTAGGTGGTCAGTTCAATACGGAGCTCTTTGCCGGCATCGGAAGCATAAACCGGGCAGAAAACATAACGGCTGGCGGAGTTTTTGCCCACAAGCCTTGTTTTATGCGTGGAGTAGCTGGTCCTGAGGTTGTCCCCTACATAAAAATCCACATCCTGCAAGGAAGAACGGATGGCAAAGCAGGTATCTGTAAGATCATCGGGAAGCTGGATGGTGAGGACCATCGTGTCACCGACGGGAACCTTGTAGGTGCCCGGAACGGAGATTTCCTGGGTGGTTCCATCCGGTTTCTGCCAGGTAACGGTACCGGAATAGATCACAGAGGCTGCTGAGGTGTCGGAAGAACGTTCATCCGCACCAAAGATCTGCATAAAAATGAACCAGCCAAGGATGGCGAACATCAGAATATAAAAGAAATATCTTTTTCCCTGGTTAAAGGTTTCTGTTTTTTCTTTCATGGCAATATGCCTCCTTGTAATGGGAAAGGATTGGTTTGTAAATTGAAAAACTCCTTTAGATCGATTATACCAGACCGGAGTGGAAAAATCAGTATAAACAGACTCAGATGGGTAATTTGGTAAGATTTTACCAAATTTTTTATGATTTCGGTGGTATTATATAAAGCAGATAGAAAACATATCCGATGCATCTGCGCGCAGGATATGGTACAATGGGTAAATGTGGAGTATGACATGTAAAGCATGATATATGCAGGATAAAGGATCAGAATAAAGAATGAGAGTAAAGCGACAGGAGGAAGGATCATGAGTAAGATCGTAAATATCACATCAAAAGAGGATAAAGATCAGAAGCTGCAGGACATTGCAAATTCACTGGAAGAGCTGAAGGATGTAATGGCTGAAGTGATAGAAGCCTATGAGGAAGAAAATGCGGACAGCCGGAAGATGGACACGCTGACAGAGGCACTGGATGCGCTCGAGGACGCTTATGAGGCCGTTAACGATGTGCTGCTGGAGGAAATCTGATCATGCAGTACAAGGTTCTGAAGATAGAAGAAGACATGGATTTCGGCTGTGAAGAGCGGCAGCCGGGTGAAGCACTTATGTCAGTAGTGCTGGTGGAAGATGAGAATGGAAATGAAACAAGTCTGCGACATGATGACGGTCTCCTTTATGAAAGAGATATCAATGAGGGAGATTTTGTTACCATGGACGGGCAGCATCAGCTGTGGAAATTGTAAAACAGAAAGGGACGTACATCATTGGATTTTGTCATGACTGCGTTGTTTGTGGTTATGTTCATTGATCAGTGGGAAGATGCACAAGATCATAAGCCGGCGCTGGTCGGAATTGTATGTTCTGTGATCTGCCTGGCGATCTTTGGAAGCGGGAAGTTTATCCTTCCGTCAATGGCATCGATCGTTTTATGCTTCCTGGGAATGAAGAAACATGAGGAGAAGAGAAAAAAAGAACGTATACAGAAGTCAGGAGAATATCAGGCATGACAGTTGGGATATAGCCGGACAGGAGGGATAAGGAATGACTATGACAATAACACAGCAGATCATAACGGTTGTGGCAGTGGTCCTGGGGACTATGACAACGCGATTTTTGCCGTTTATCATATTCCCGGGAGGAAAGGAACCGCCGGCTGTGATCACCTATCTGGGAAAAGTGTTGCCCTGTGCAGTGATCGGATTGCTGGTGGTATTTTGTCTGAAGGATGTGACGGAAAGTACGCATTACGGACTGCCGGAGATGATCGCAATACTGTTCATTGTGGTATTACATAAATGGAAGAAGAGTACATTGCTCAGCATAGGAGGGGGAACGGTGGTTTTATATGGTGCTGGTGCAGACCATATTTGGTTAGTCAGAAATATGCGAAAAACAGAAAATGAAAAGCTAAGGCAGGATACGATAACCGTATCCTGTTTTTTGATTGCTGCAGTAATTTATGAAAATGCTGTAGATCAGATAAGCAGGCGCAGAAGTGTGAAAGTATAATAAGCCGTGAAAAGAAGCGAGCGATCGCGAAAATGAACGCGTCCGTAAGAGACGCACAGATGTAGTTTTTTTATTCCTGGAAAATACAGAGAAAATATGCCGGGATCAGAGGAATCTGTAATTGTAACAGAACAACGATACCCCTTACTTGTCTGTGAATCCGATTGCACAGGTCTAAAAGCCTCAGCGTAGCTGGAGACAATAAATAGTGTGTGTGGAATGGTGTGTTATGAAAATAACAAAAATGAGTAACTTTTGCTCTCACAATGGAATAAAAAACGACAAGACACTATGCGGCTTTATGGCTGTAAATGCATGCGTTTCAAGAGTTTATACAGGAAACATGGAATACCATGAAATGTGAATAAATTAACACATAATTTTGAAAAATATACTCAAAATATAACCATACTATATTGACAAAATTAAAAATAAATGATAATATGTGACCATAACAAAACGAGAATGACTAAAATTTTTATGAAGTTAAGAATAAAAAGGTAAGCACGAAAGGAGTATCTTAAAATGGCTGAGATCAAAAAAATGGGTTACTGTGTAAACGGTGAGTGGAAAGAGTCAAAGGCAGAGAAATACATGGATGTTACAGATTCCAGTACAGGTGAGGTGATCGCGCAGGTTCCCTGCTGTACACCGGATGAGGTAGAAGAGGCGATCGCTTCCGCACAGGCTGCATTCCCGGAATGGTCCTCACTTTCTCTTGCAAAGAGACAGCAGTATATGTTCAGATGGAGAGATGTTCTTTATGCTCATAAGGAAGAGCTTTCCGTACTTTGTGCAAAAGAGCTCGGAAAGAACATCAAAGAGGCAAGAGGAGATGTTCAGAAAGCAATTGAGCCTACAGAAGAGGCATGTGCACTTCCGACAATGATCCAGGGTGATGCTGCAATGCAGGTAACTACAGGATATGATACAGCTACATATCGCAAACCACTTGGAGTAACTGCTGGTATTGTTCCGATGAACTTCCCGGCAATGATCCCATGGGGCTGGATGGTTCCGCTTTCCATTGCATGTGGAAATACAGTAGTACTGAAAGCAAGCTCTCAGACACCACTTACAGCTATGAGGATCATGGAGCTTTTCTACACAGAGGGCGGATTCCCGAAGGGTGTTGTAAACCTTGTGACCTGCAGCCGTGTAGAGGCTGATATCCTTCTTACAGATGAGAGAGTAAAGGCTGTTACATTCGTAGGAACAACAGGTGTTGGCAAACAGGTATATTCCAAAGCCGCAGCTCATGGCAAACGAGTTCAGGCACAGTGTGAGGCAAAGAACCATGCACTTGTACTTGAGGACTGCAACCTTGAGGCTACTGTTAATGCGATCATCAACTCCACATACGGATGCGCAGGTATGAGATGTATGGCTCTTCCGGTTGTATGCGTACAGGAGAGTATCGCAGACGAATTTGTTTCACTTCTTAAGAAAAAAGCAGAGGCTATGAAGCTTGGCTGTGCATATGATGAAGATACTGATCTCGGACCGGTTGTAAATGCAGGCCACAAGGAGAAGATCTGCAACTGGATCCAGAAGGGTATCGATGAGGGTGCAGAGCTTGTACTTGACGGACGTAATGCAGTAGTTCCGGGATATGAGAACGGATTCTTCGTAGGACCGACAATTCTTGATCATGTAACACCTGAGATGACAGTTGGAAACCGTGAGATCTTCGGACCGGTAACCTGTATCAAACGAGTAAAGGATTACGAGGAAGGCATCGCAGTCATGAATGCTAATCCATTTGCAAACGGTTCCTGTATCTTTACACAGAGCGGATATTACAGCCGTAAATTCGCTATGGAGACAGATGGCGGTATGGTAGGAATCAATGTAGGTATCCCGGTTCCGACAGCATACTTCCCATTCTCCGGAAACAAGGATTCCTTCTTTGGTGATCTGCACGTTCTCGGAAAAGACGGCTATCGTTTCTTCACAAGAGCAAAAACAGTTACAACACACTGGTTCGATGAAGCTGCCGGAAAGAGAAAGGTCGGCACATGGGAAGGAAGTACTGAGGCTTAAGCAAGCTTCATAAATAAATTTATGACACTGTAAGGCAGATCGGGTAAGATCTGCCTTTCAGATAAAATCCTCTAATGAAATGAGCATATTCAAAAACGGTGCATCTGCTGGATTTCCGGCAGATGCACCGTTTTTTAGGGCAAATATCCGATTTAATCGATCGTCATAACACGGATGCCGTGCTCCTGGCAGAAGCTGTCGTATTCTTCAGGAAGTGACTGGTCGGTTACGATGGCGTCAAGTTTTTCCATTGAAGAATAGGTCATAAGTGAGATCCGGCCGAATTTGGAATGGTCTGCAAGAAGGATCATACTGTTGGCATTCTCTGCAATGGCTTTTTTGGTGATGTATTCCTCGGCGCTGGCATTGGTAAGTCCGCTCTTCATGGTTACACCTGTGCAGGCCATAAAAGCCATGGAAATGTTATAAGTCTGCAGATAATCATTGATATCCGGTCCTGTGAAGGACAGGGTTTTGCGGTTCAGTTTTCCGGGAACGGAAATGATATCCAGGTTCGGATAGGATGCTGCCTTGTTGAAGATAAGCAGGCTGTTGGTCAGGATCGTACAGTGCTTATCTGCAATAAAATCAACCAGGTTCAGGCAGGTTGTGCCGGTATCGATATAGATGGTATCGTCTTCTGCCACAAGCTCTGCGGCACGGCGGCAGATTTCTTTCTTTTCTTCAGGAAAACGTCCGCCACGCTCTTCGTAAGACAGAAGGGGAAGAGTCTGTGGAGTTTCGAGTGCTGCGACACCGCCATATACTTTCATGATACTGCCACGTTTCAGAAGGATATCGACATCTCTTCTGATGGTGTTTTTGGATACGTTGAATTTCTCACATAATGTATCGAGAGAAGCGTTCTTATGCTCCAGCACATATTCTTCGATCATGTCCAGTCGCTGTGATTTCATAGAGATCTACCTTCTTTCTGTTGGTTAAGTCTTGGTTATATTTTATCATAAAAGAAAGTAGAGATAAAGTGCTTTTATGAGAACATACCAAAAATTATTTTCTCCCAAAAATATCTTGACGGAATTCTTATTTGAATGTAATATGAAAACGGTTTTCAAATTCAAATCTGCCATGTAAGGTGCAGTTGATAGAAGAGAGTAGGAATATAATGGAAGAAAAAATGAAATACAGTACCAGGCAGCAGAAAATAATTCTGGAATGCCTGCAGGAATATGGAGATACATTTTATACCATAGATCAATTTATGGAGCTCCTTCATGGAAAAGAGATCCAGATTGGAAGGACAACGGTATACAGAGGACTGGAACGGCTGCAGAAAGAGGGAGCAGTGCTGAAGGTTCCGTCTGTGGAGGGAGCGCCTGCCCAGTATCGTTTTATACGTGACGAGGAACGGAAGAATTACGGTAAGCTTGTGTGTCTTGAATGTGGGCATACGATTCCTCTGCAGTGTGGATGTATCGATCATTTTGTGGGACATGTGCTGGATGAACACGGATTTGAGATCGATCAGAGCCGGACGATCTTTTATGGATATTGTGACAGCTGCAGGAGGCTTAAAAAATGAATGTTAACAGAGGGAAGATGACAGCGGCAGCAGTTCTGGCGGTGACGCTTTTTATTGTGGGCGGTGTGACCAGATATGGCTTGCACAGGGCCGGAACGGTGGGACAGCCATTTATGGAAGATGGCCGACTGAAGGTGATGGCCAGCTTTTATCCCATGTATGATTTTGCCCGGAAGGTAGGGGGCGACAGGATTCAGGTAAAGGATATGGTTCCGGCGGGAACGGAGCCTCATGACTGGGAGCCGGCGGCAACGGATATCCGGAATCTTGAGGATGCAGATGTGTTTGTCTATAATGGCGCAGACCTGGAGCACTGGGCGGAGGATGTACTGGATACTCTGGAGAATCAGGACCTGGTTGTGTCTGAGGCATCGGATGGTGTGGAGCTTCTGGATGGAGGACATGACCATGCTCATGGTGATGAAGGAAAAGATCCTCATGTCTGGCTTGATCCTATGCGTGCAAAGCAGGAAATGAAAAATATCAGGGATGCTTTGGTAAAGGCTGATCCTGAGAACGGCGATTATTATGAAGCAAATTATGAGAAATATGCCGGTGAATTTGATGAACTGGATCAGGAATTCAGAGATGGTCTGAAAGGTACGAAGAGCCGGGATATCATAGTGGCTCATGAGGCTTTTGGATATCTGTGCAATGCATATGATCTTAAGCAGCTGGCTATCGAAGGGCTGACACCGGATTCAGAGCCTGATCCTGCCAAGATGCAGGAAGTGATCGAGTATGCGAAAAAATACGACATCCATACCATATTTTTTGAGGAGCTGGCAAGTCCCAAGGTTGCTAAGACAGTGGCGAAGGAAGTGGATGCGGTGACTGCTGTGCTGAATCCGATCGAGGGATTAAGTGAGGAGGATATAGAGGCCGGAGAGGATTATTTTTCTGTGATGAGGAAGAATCTGGAGGCGCTCAGGAAGGCATTGAACTGAAGGTGCAGGACAGCAGCTGTAACAAAAAAAGGAGAAATTATGGGAATTTTGATAGAGAATCTTTCGTTTCACTATACAGGGACACCTGTGCTGGATCAGGTGAACCTGGAGGTGAAAGATGGCGATTATGCCATCCTTACCGGTGAAAACGGAAGTGGAAAAAGTACATTTCTGAAGCTTCTTCTGGGCGAACTGAAGGCTCAGGAGGGAAGTATTACCGTAAATGGAAAAGATATTTCTGCCACATTCGGAAAGGGAGATCTGGGATATGTTCCACAGAACAGTATCAGCAGAAACCAGAATTTTCCGGCGACCGTGGAAGAGATCATGATGACAGGCGTGTATTCCTCTTCCTGGAAGGCACGTTTCCGGGCAAAAAAAGAGATCCCGCGTTTGAAAGCCGCACTTGCGGAGATGGAAATGGAAGAGTTCTGGAAAAGAAGGATCGGAGATCTTTCCGGCGGACAGCAGCAGAGGGTTATGCTGGCACGTGCACTGGCAGGAAAACCGAAGATCCTGATCCTGGATGAGCCTACCACAGGAATGGATATGGCTTCTGTGAAAACACTTGCAGAAGTTCTGAGGAAGCGGAATGAGGAACAGGGGCTGACGATCCTTATGGTTACTCATGGAAATTCCGGTGAGTTTAAAGGAGCAAACCGGTTTTTTAAAGCGGAAGAGGGGAGGATCGACGAAGTATGAGTATTTTACAGTATGGATTTATGCAGAGGGCTTTTCTGGTGGGAATCCTTCTGGCTGTGATCACGCCCTGCATCGGGATCACCATTGTTCTGAAACGGATGTCCATGATCGGAGATGCGCTTTCCCATTCTTCGCTGGCCGGTGTTGTACTGGGACTGATACTGGGAGTGAATCCGGTAGCCGGTGCAGTAGTGATGTGCATCGTAGCTGCTCTTGGGATTGAGGCTATCCGCAAAAAAATCCCGCGTTATTCGGAGGTGGCGATCTCCATCGTCATGTCTGCCGGGATCGGACTGGCCGGTGTGCTGTCCGGCTTTGTGGAAAACGGTGCCAGTCTGAACAGCTTTTTGTTCGGAAGTATTGTGTCCATCAGTGAAGGAGAGCTGGCGCTGGTAGTTGTGATCAGTGTGCTGGTGCTGGCAGCAGTGCTGTTTTTTTACAGGGAACTGTTTTATATCGGATTTGATGAAAATGCGGCAAGAATCTCCGGTGTTTCCGTGCGGAATATTAATTTTCTTTTTACTATTCTGACGGCTCTGACAGTTTCCATTGCGTCCCGTACAGTAGGGACCCTGATCGTTTCCTCCATGCTGGTAGTTCCGGTGGCGTGTGGGATGCAGATGGCAAAAAGCTATAAGGGTACACTGATCTGTGCCATTATCGTGGCGGTATGTACCACCATTGCCGGACTGTTTCTTTCCTATTATGCCGGACTGAAACCAGGTGGAATGATCGTTCTTCTTGAGGTTGCGTGGTTTGTAGTTGTGATGACAGTGAAAAGTTTTAACAAATAAAACACATTTTTCCCACAAAGTAAACACAATTAACCCATATACTTTGAAGCATCAAAAGGAAACAGAGAAGAATTTTTTCCCAGGGAGGATTTAACCATGAACAATAACAGAAAATTAAAAATAAAGAAAATGATGAAAAAGGGTGCAACCATCAGCCTGTGTGCAGTACTTGCCGGCGGCATTGGAGTTGGTGCATATGAAGGTATAAATTATTTCTCCGGTGCACAGTCCGTACAGGCGGCAACCGATAGCTCCGAGAATCTGACTCTTATGAAGTCTGATAAAAAATCAAATAAAGGCAGCGAAGATACAGAGGCTACAAAATCCTCCGATACAAAGGGCAGTCTGGATGTATCAGATGTTGCTGAGAAGGCAATGCCTTCTGTAGTTGCCATCACAACCAAGTCCGTTCAGGAGGTTCAGGATTATTACAGCATGTTTGGTTCCCAGTATGCGCCGAGCCAGGAGCAGGAAGTTGAAGGAAGCGGTTCCGGTATTATCATCGGAAAAACAGATTCTGAGCTGCTGATCGCCACAAACTATCATGTTGTGGATGGTGCCGATACCTTGTCAGTTGCCTTTGCAGATGGTAATGCTTATGAGGCTACGGTAAAGGGCTTTGATGAAAGCGAGGATCTTGCAGTTGTTTCTGTTGCAACGAAGGATGTTTCGGATGATACAATGGATGCAATTTCTGTTGCAAAGATCGGAAGCTCTGATGATCTGAAGATCGGTGAGCAGGTTGTTGCCATCGGTAATGCACTTGGCTATGGCCAGTCCGTTACTACTGGTATTGTCAGTGCTAAGAACCGTAAGACAGATGCATCAGGACAGATCGAGGGTGATTCTACAGATAACAGCAGCAGTATCAACAAAGGCGTGAACCTGATCCAGACAGATGCGGCTATCAATCCCGGTAACAGTGGCGGTGCGCTTCTGAATATGGATGGTGAGGTTGTTGGTATTAACTCTTCCAAGCTTGCTTCTACTGAGGTTGAAGGTATGGGGTATGCCATTGCAATTTCTGATGTTGCGGATTCTCTTGAGAACATGATGAATGCCAAGGCAAGAGATAAAGTGGATAATCATGGTATCCTTGGTATCATAGGCAGTACAGTAAGTACGGAGGCAGTACAGATTTATGGTATCCCGCAGGGTGTATTTGTTTCGAAGGTAACCGAGGGAGGCCCTGCCGATGATGCAGGTATTACCAAGAATATGGTCATTACAGAGTTTGATGGTAAAACGATCACCAGTATCGATCAGCTGGTTGAGCTGCTTCAGTATTATGAGCCGAAGGAAAAGATCGATGTGACGGTTGCAGTTCTGGATGGTAATGAATATAAGGAGAAGACACTCACTGTAAAACTTGGTAAAGATGACAGTTCCAGCAAGGATAGCAAGGACAGCTCTGAGGATAGCACGTCCCAGGATTCCCAGGATGCAGATATCCCAGATATCCAGGGAGGACAGGATGACTCCGATCAGGGGGATGCAGATGCATTTGCTGATGATGGAGAAGCTAGCCTGTTCAGAGATTTTGAGCAGAATGGCTTGTATGACTGATCAGTCCCTAAATTATAGATGGAGAGCATTTTCGAGGTGAAGAACCGCAATCAGTTCATCCCCTCCATGAATCCGCAGGAAAGAAACCAGAAATACAGCGGATGGAAAGACGCAGTAGAAAAAGTTCTCGTATAATAAAACGGGAGCTTCAGGCAGCGGCAATTGCTTGACCCCATGTGTATGTCAGATTATAATAAAATAACAGGCATTTTCGGATGCATTCCAGATGTATCGGAAATGACGGAAAGCCGGTCTTTGCCAGTATCATGTGCAGAGGCCGGCAAAAGTTATATTCAGAGATAAATAATCATCCATTTGCAGTAGCTGTGCAGTGGCATCCGGAGATGATGTATGATTCTTCGGAGCAGCTGAAGCTTCTACGGGCATTTGTGGAGGCAGCAGGGAAGGAGACGGAAGCATGAATATTTGTATCTATGGAGCGTCCAGCGCAGAGCTGAAAAAGATCTATTATGAGAAAACGGAAGAGCTGGGACAGCTGATGGGAAAGCGAGGACACGGCCTTGTTTTCGGAGGTGGAAAAGAGGGGCTGATGGGGGCGGCAGCCCGGGGTGTTGACAGAGAAAAAGGCTATATCCTGGGTATCGCACCGAGATTTTTTGACCAGCCGGGAGTGTTGTATGAGCATTGTACAGAGTTCATTTTTACTGAAAATATGCGTGAGAGGAAGCACCTGCTGGAAAGCCGCTCGGATGCGACCATCGTGGTACCTGGGGGAATTGGTACTTATGAGGAGTTTTTTGAGATTCTGACATTGAAGAGTCTGGGACGGATCGACAGGCCGATCGTTCTTTATAATATTCAGGGATATTACGACAGCATGCAGGCACTCCTGGAATACACAGCAGGGGAAAAATTTATGTCCAGAGATGTTGTGGGTATGTGCCGGTTCATGAAAGACCCGGAGGAGATCCTGGATTATATTGAGAATTACCGGAATTATGGGGGAAGGCTATAAATAAAATACAGTACGGCTGATACAACAGCCCTGTATATAAGATCGTGCGAAGGGGATTTTTACAGGAGAAGATATATTTTATGAGGAAAATAATGTTAAATGGCCAGTGGGAGCTGGCAGAAGCAGGAAATGACAGATTATGTGAGGTACAGGTTCCGGGATCTGTGCTTTCCGGGCTCTATGGTGCCGGGAAGATCGAAGATCCTTTTTACCGGACAAATGAGGATGTGACAAGGGAACTGTTCCGGAAGGATTATGAATTCAGCAGAACATTTGTGGCTGCAGAGGATATCCTAAAAGAAGAAAAAATAATTCTGGTCTGTGAGGGGCTGGATACTCTTGCAGATATTTATATCAATGGGCAAAAAGCCGGATCTGCAGATAACATGCATCGTACCTGGAAGCTGGATGTGAAAGAATTTCTTCATTCCGGGGAGAATCAGATCCGGATCGTATTCCGGTCGGTATTCAAGTATATCGAAGCTTATGAGTATGAAGATAATAAAGAGATCCACTATGTTCCCTGCGGTGGAATGAAAGGAAACCAGCTGATCCGGAAGGCTCATTGTATGTTTGGATGGGACTGGGGCCCCCAGACCATTGATGCCGGGATTTTTCGGGATATTTATCTGGAAGCATACAGTCATCCGAGAATTGAGGATGTGAAGATCACACAGGTGCATGGGGATAATGCTGTGGATGTGTGTACAACTGTGGCTGTAAGCGGAGATGCTGTGGATAAGTGTCAGGTGAGGGTGACGATCCAGGAGGATGCAGAGAGCGTCTGTGGACATAGAACAGGTGCTAACGACCGAAAAACGGAAGCCCATGTATGCAAAGTGGGGGAGACTGTATCAGCGAATAATAATCCAGCAGTGCTGACATCTTCGATCCACAACCCGAAGCTCTGGTGGCCAAACGGCTACGGCGATCAGCCGTTATATAAAGTTCAGGTGGAACTTCTGGACGAGTATGGCACAGTTCTGGAAACCATAACGAAGCGCATCGGTCTCCGTACCCTTACCATCAGCCAGGAAAAAGATCTCTGGGGAAAAGAGTTCGCGTTCTGTGTCAATGGCGTGAAAATTTTTGCCATGGGGGGAAATTATATTCCGGAGGACTGCATCTATTCCAGGATCACACCGGAGGTCCAGAAGTATCTTCTGGAATCCTGCAAACGTGCCAATTTTAACTGTGTCCGTGTGTGGGGCGGCGGTTATTATCCTTCGGATCATTTCTATGATCTTTGTGATGAGATGGGACTGATCGTATGGCAGGATCTGATGTTCGCATGTAATGTTTATGATCTTACAGAAGAATTTGAAGATAATATCACGAAGGAGATCACGGAAAATGTAAAACGTCTCCGTCATCATGCATCCCTTGGCCTGTGGTGCGGAAACAATGAGATGGAATCTGCCTGGGATCACTGGCCGGAGGTACAGAGTGAGTCGAAATATCTCCGTGCGGACTACATAAAAATGTTTGAGTATGTGATTCCGAAAGCAGTGAGGGAAGCAGACAGCGAGACCTTTTTCTGGCAGTCTTCCCCAAGCTCCGGAGGCTGCTTTGATGATCCGGACGATGAGAACAGAGGAGACTGTCACTACTGGGATGTATGGCATGGTCAGAAGCCTTTTACAGATTATCAGAAGCATTATTTTCGTTTTTGCTCGGAGTTTGGCTTCCAGTCTTTTCCGTGCTTGAAAACTGTGGAGAGCTTTACGGAAGAGAAAGACAGGAATATTTTTTCCAGGGTGATGGAGAACCACCAGAAAAATCCTGCAGCTAACGGAAAGGTCCTGTATTATCTTTCCGAGAATTTCCGTTATCCGGAGAATTTCCGCAAGCTTCTCTATGTGAGCCAGATCCTTCAGGGAATGGCCATGAAGTATGGAGTAGACCACTGGAGACGTCACAGAGGCCGCTGTATGGGTACCCTTTACTGGCAGATCAATGACAACTGGCCGGTGGCATCCTGGGCAAGTATCGACTACTTTGGCCGTTGGAAGGCACTTCATTATATGGCAAAAAAATTCTATGGGCCACAGGCGGTGAGTATGTGCATGGATGGGGATATCATGCAGGTGTATCTGGCAAATGAAAGTATGGACGCACAGTCATATCAGGTTGCCTTTTATGTGAAAAATATGGAATGCGAGATTCTTGAGAAGCTTACCGGAACGGGCACTGTGGGTGTGCAGGAGTCCGCTCCGATCCTGGCGGTGGATGTTTCCGGATGGGAAGACAAGAAGTATGAGATCTTTCTTGAGGCGGAAGTGACACTTGCTGACGGAGGTGTGCTCTGTGATGTGGAGACACTTGTTCCGTATAAATATCTGGAGCTGGATAAACCGGAGATCACTGCCGAGGTGGAGGAGCAAGGTGATGCATTTGTGATCCATTTAAAAAGCAGCTGCTTCAGCCCGTTTACAGCTATTGGATTTACTGATGCGGATGTTACTCTGGAGGATAATTTTTTCCATATGACAGATGGAGAGGAAATGTGTGTCCGGCTTGATAAGAAAGATATCCGAAATGGAGAGATTCTGGATGCAGCGGATCTGACACAGCAGATGGAGATCCTGACGCTGGCATAGAAAGTACTTTTAAAATAAAAAGACGCGGTCCTTTTATCGGAGGATTAAAAGGTTCGCGTCGTTTTTTTTATATGATATTAGGGGGATCATCATGGGTTTGCGTGTGTTTACATTTGATTACGATATTTGGGATCAGAATTCGTAATTTTTATGTCTTTTGAAGAAATCCTTAGTTTCCTTTACAACCACACCGCTCAGGGCAAGAAGAGCGATCAGGTTCGGGAATGCCATCAGGGCATTGAAGATATCTGCGATGTTCCATACAGCTGCTACAGTCATATATGGTCCGATGAATACGCAGATGATGTACAGCCAGCGGTATGTTGTAACTGCGGCTTTGTTTCTGTTGAACAGGTATTCCAGACATCTTTCACCGTAGTAATCCCATCCAAGGATTGTTGTGAATGCAAAGAATACCAGGCACAGCATCAGTGAGAAGGATGCTACAAACGGCGGGAAAGGAAGACCTTTCTGGAAAGCAGCTGTTGTGATGGCAACACCCTCAAGACCTGTGTTCCATGTCTCTGTGATGACGATGGAAAGACCTGTCATGGTACAGATAACGATAGTATCAATGAATGTACCTGTCATGGATACAAGACCCTGACGTACCGGCTCCTTTGTCTGAGCTGCAGCGGCTGCGATCGGGGCACTACCAAGACCGGACTCATTGGAGAAGATACCGCGGGCGATACCCTTCTGCATAGCTACGACCATGGTTCCCATTGCGCCACCTGCAAGTGCACTTCCTGTGAAAGCAGATTTTACGATAGTTACGATCGCTGTAGGTACTGCAGTGATGTTTGTGATCACGATGATCAGTGCCAGTGCAACATAGAGAACTGCCATAAACGGTACAACGACCTGGGATACCTTTGCGATTCTCTGGATTCCGCCGAGAACGACAAGTCCTACACATACGGTAAGTATCAGACATGCAACTACAGTTGCCCAGGAATATGTATTTCCGAAAAGTGCTACTGTGTGTGCTTTATCCGGGTCAAAGAAATTGGTAACTGCAGATGAGATACCGTTTACCTGTGTAAAGGTTCCGATACCGAAAAGTCCCACACCTGCTCCGAAAAATGCGAAGATCTTGGCAAGCCATCTCCACTGTTTTCCCATACCGTTTTCGATGTAGTAGAAAGGTCCGCCGAGAACGTGGCCTTCTTTGTCAATGGTACGGTACTTGATCGCCAGAAGTCCTTCTGCGTATTTGGTTGCCATTCCGAAGAATGCGGCTACGATCATCCAGAAAAGTGCTCCTGGTCCGCCGGCTGCGATAGCAGTTGCGACACCTACGATATTTCCGGTTCCGATGGTTGCTGAAAGTGCAGTACACAGAGCTCCGAAGCTTGTGACCTCACCATCGCCGCCTTCTTCATTTTTTACCATGAATTTCAGTGCCTTTCCGAGGTGCCTTACCTGTAAAAGACCTAACCGAGTGGTTAACAGAATTCCTGTGAACAGGATCAGAATGATCAGCGGAAGTCCCCAAACGACTCCGTCAAACCATGTGATAAAGTTGTTGATTTGTGTAAACATTACTCTTTCCTCCATCCTTTTGCCTGAGAGATTTACAGCATTTTGTGTGCTGCGTACACCTTCGGCGCTCTTCCCTTTTGATTTGAAGAGACTCTCCTGAGTTTTTTTATTTTTGAATGATGCCAGGACCTTTTGTGTGCGGTGGTGGCGGTCATTCGTTTTGTGTAGAAAAACACTGTAACACAGAGTATCACATGAATTGATGGATTTCAATGGTTTTTTAAAAAAAACTTGCATTTATTAGAAAAATTAATCGACATATAATTGGAAGTTTTAGGGATTTAACTTTTCTATCAGCGGTATGTTCTTTGTAATACATGCGGGTGAAATGCAGAAATGTCAGCATATCGCCGCTGATATATTTGCTTTTTTTCCATACCATGCCGATTTTTATGCGGACAGGTGGATTGAGCGGGATACCGGTAACATTGGAGGTGGAAAAGTTATCGGTCATGCTGGAGTAGAGAAAGCAGCCATATTTTCCGGTTTTTACAAATTGTAGGGTGGTGTAGATCTGGCTGCTCCGCATAACGATATTGGGTGTGTGGCCATCCATCTCAAAACGCATTTTCAGGATCTGATTCTGGACGGAGTCAGCATTGAAAAAGATCAGCTGCTCTTTCGCCATATCTTTTGTTGTGACTGATTTTTTTTCTGCCAGCCTGTGGTCGTTGCTCACACAGAAAACCACTTGGTCGTTGGCCAGGACGGTGTTGTGAAATTTATCTATATTATACTGTTCCATATTGACCAAAGCTACATCCAGGGTGTCATCCTGTACCAGATTGCAGGCACGGACAGATCCGTATTCTTCCAGTACTACGGCAATTTCCGGGTGCTTTTCGTGAAACGCCGTAAGCAGCTCCGGAAAAAATACGGTACTCAACATGGGAGGGATCCCGATGCGAAGAGGGGGCTTTATCCTGGACATGCTGGAGTAATCGGCCTGAAGCTCATTACAATATTGAAGGATATAGGTAGCTTTTTTGTAGAAGGACTCTCCCTCCTGGGTCAGACTCAGCTGATTTCCTTTTCTGGAAAAAACGACTGATCCCGAATTCAATCTCCAGATCGCGGATAGCCATGGAAATGGTGGGCTGGGTCACATATAATTCTTCGGCTGCCTTTGTGATGCTGTGGCAGCGGCTGGCTGTGCAGAAATAGCGTAGTTGATTCAGTGTCATGATAAACCTTCTCTCGATGTATTGTCAGATTAAATTTTTTAGTAAAGTTTTTCATTTCCGTCCGGAAAAGATGTGACAGAGTATTTGGGTGTCTACATAAAAATAGCATAGAAATATAATTTTTGCCAGATTCATTTGCTGATACGCTGATTTTATGTTAGTAATGTACAAAAATTATCATTTAAAAACTGATACTATAAATAGTTTTTTATGCGGATATATGTTTCATTAATTTGGTTTTTTTATATGTACACCGGTTATAATGGAACCATCAAAAGAAACGTGTACGGCCTATACTTTTCAGGAAAAAACCAAATGGAAGGAGAGTACAGAAATGTCTCAGACAACTATCACATTGCTGTTTCTTGTGTTCACCATTATCAGTTTCATCCTTGAAAAAATTCCTCTTGGTCTGACGGCTTCGATCTGTGCGATCGGCCTGACCCTTACAGGAGTTGTGGATGCAACAACAACATTTTCACAGTATGTAAACAGTAACGTAATCCTTTGCGTTGGCATGTTTGTAGTAGGCCAGGCATTGTTCGAAACAGGAATGGCAAATAAGATCGGAGGACTGGTCACGAAATTTGCCAGAACAGAAAAAACACTGATCATTGCGATTATGGTGATCGTAGGTGTAATGTCTGGATTCTTATCCAATACAGGTACTGCAGCAGTGCTGATTCCGGTAGTTTGTGGAATCGCCGATGAGTCCGGTTATTCCAGAAGCCGTCTTCTGATGCCGCTGGTATTTGCCGCAGCACTTGGCGGAAACCTTTCTATTATCGGTGCACCCGGAAACCTGATGGGTGTGAATGCACTTCAGGAGATGGGGCTTTCCACAAGCTTCTTTATGTATGCGCCGGTTGGAGTTCCGATGCTTCTGATTGGAATCCTTTACTTTGTCCTTATCGGATATAAATTCCTTCCGGATGGAAAGAATGCATCCGGTGCAGCTCTTGAAGATCAGCAGGATTTCAGCCATGTACCGAAGTGGAAACAGACTGTTTCCCTGGTAGTACTGATCCTTGTGATCCTTGCAATGATCTTTGAGAAAGAGATCGGCATCAGCATTGAGGTTTCCGCATGTATCGGAGCGATCCTCCTGGTTCTGACAGGAGTTATTTCCGAGAAAGACGCACTGAAGTCCATTGACCTGAAGGTTGTATTTCTTTTCGGCGGTTCTCTGACACTTGCAAAAGCATTGGATACAACCGGAGCCGGAGAACTGATCGCAGATAAGATCGTAGGACTTCTTGGAGCAGATCCGAGTCCGATCCTTCTTCTTCTGGTGATTTTTATTGTAACCTGTGTGCTGACAAATTTCATGTCAAATACAGCAACCACAGCACTGATGATTCCAATTGCGGTATCTCTTGCAAACAACCTCGGAGCAGATCCGAGAGCCGTTGTTATCGCAACTGTTATCGCAGGTTCCTGTGCATATGCAACACCGATCGGTATGCCGGCAAACACCATGGTAGTCGGTCTTGGAGGATACAAATTCAAGGACTATGTGAAATCCGGTCTGCCGCTGATCCTGGTATCCTTTGTGATCTGTATGATCCTGTTGCCGATCCTGTTTCCGTTCTATCCGTAAGGAGAGAAACTTTTGAGTTACTGTTCACTTTGTGACCAGCAACACTTTTGATCAATTAAGTTCATTCCCTCCTGTACTGATCATACAGTACAGGGGAAGTGATAAATAAGCCAAAAAGCCATCTTAACCATTAATCAGCCAAAATTAATGATGAAACAACCAACAAAAACCTATGTAACTAAAAAACATTAAACCATCGAACCATATCAGGAGGTAAATCATGACTAAGGAAAATGGAGTTAAAGTATTAACAGACATGGTAGCAGATTTTGTTGCCCATATTGGAAAAAAATTACCGGATGACGTAGTTAATAAACTTGAAGAGCTTGGGTCACAGGAAACAGCTGCACTTCCAAAGGTTCTTTATGAAACAATGACAAAGAACCAGGGACTTGCTGTAGAGCTGAACCGCCCAAGCTGTCAGGATACAGGAGTTCTTCAGTTCTGGCTGAAATGCGGAACAAATTTCCCGTATATCAATGAGCTGGAAGCACTTCTGAAAGATGCCGTTGTCCAGGCTACTTTTGCAGCACCGTTAAGACATAACTCAGTTCAGACTTTTGATGAGTACAATACAAAGAAAAATGTTGGTAAAGGAACCCCGACTGTATGGTGGGATATTGTTCCTAACAGCGATAAATGTGAGATCTACGCATACATGGCAGGCGGCGGATGTACCCTTCCTGGAAAAGCAATGGTTCTGATGCCAGGTGCCGGTTATGAGGGTGTTACCGATTTCGTTCTGGATCAGATGACAACTTACGGACTGAATGCGTGTCCTCCGCTTCTTGTTGGTGTTGGGGTAGGTACATCTGTAGAGACAGCTGCCCTGAACTCCAAGAAAGCGCTGATGCGCCCGATCGGTTCTCACAATGACAACGCAAACGCAGCAAAAATGGAGAAGCTTCTCGAGGACGGTATCAATGCCATTGGCCTTGGACCGCAGGGTATGGGCGGAAAGTATTCTGTAATGGGTGTCAACATTGAGAATACCGCACGTCATCCATCTACCATCGGTGTTGCAGTAAACGTTGGATGCTGGTCTCACCGTCGTGGACATCTGGTTGTAAATCCGGATCTTACAGTAACCTGTGATACTCATTCCACATGGAAATTTAATGCTTAATATAAACGGAGGGAAAAATCATGATCGAAATCAGAGGAGATAAAAAAGTTCTTATTACACCTATAAGCGCAGAAGACCTGGCTGATATCAAAATCGGCGATATTGTATGGCTGGACGGAGATCTGATGACCTGCCGTGACGTTGCTCACCGTCGTCTGGTTGAGTATGGAAGAGAGCTTCCGTATGATATCCGCAACAAAGCGATTTTCCATGCCGGCCCGATCGTTCGTAAGATCGAGGGTACAGAGGATGATTATGAAATGGTTTCTGTAGGACCGACAACTTCCATGCGTATGGAGAAGTTCGAGTATGAGTTTACAAAACTGACTGGTGTCAGAGTGATCGTTGGTAAAGGTGGTATGGGCCCGAATACGGAGCGTGCTTGTAAAGAGTTCGGTGCTATCCACTGTGTTTTCCCGGCTGGATGTGCAGTTGTGGCTGCTACAGAGGTTGAGAAGATTGTTGAGCATCACTGGGATGAGCTTGGTATGCCTGAGACTTTATGGTGCAACAAGGTTAAAGAATTTGGGCCGCTGATCGTATCTATCGATGCACAAGGACGTAACCTGTTTGAGGAGAACAAGGTTGTATTTAATGAGCGTAAAGAGGCTGCCAAGCAGGCAATTTATCCTGAGGTTAAGTTCATTAAATAATATTGGATATTGAAAAAATTTTTCGGGATATCTGAAATAACGAGGCTCTGCCATGAGAGCTTCGGGATTGACTGGTGATTGTGAAATTGAATTAACAGCGTGATATAAAAAAGAGAGATGTCCGGCAGATCATATAATGTGGTCTGCAGGATGTCTTTTTTTGTGTTTTTTGTTGTTTCTTGGGGCTTTTGTGTTTTACAGGGGTTGAGGGGGTGTGATAGAATATAAGCGTTGCAGCAGGCTGGTTATTAAGGTATTATCTGGTATGGATCTTGCGCAGTGAAGGTGGATCGTGGATATCTGCCTGACAATATTTTCAGAGAGGATGAGGTATGAGGTTTATGGGGGATTTTTTGAAGAACATTAACTGGAAGCATGTTCTGATCATGTGTATCGGAAATGTTTTTGCAGGTATGGGGATTGGAATTTTCAAGCTGGCCGGGCTTGGAACGGATCCGTTCAGTGGAATGAATATGGCGGTTGCGGATATGATTGGTATGGCGTATGGTAATTTCCAGCTGATTGTAAATATTGTGCTGCTGATCATTGAGATTGCTTTTGGCAGAAGGTTCCTGGGGATCGGTACGGTTGTGAATGCGGTTTGTCTGGCTTATATTACTACTTTCTTTTATAATATTTATACTGGTGTTTTTGGATTGGAGCTTGTGGCGCTGCCGGTACGTTTGGTGGCACTGTGTGTGGGTGTTGTGATCTGCTGTCTGGGACTGTCGATGTATCAGATGCCGGATGAGGGGGTTGCGCCTTATGATAGTCTTTCGCTGATCATGACAGAGAGATGGCCGAAGATTCCTTATTTCTGGCACAGGATGTCTAATGATGTGCTTTGTGCGCTGATCTGTTATCTGACTGGTGGTGTTGTGGGTATTGGTACACTGGTGACGGCTTTTGGGCTGGGACCGGTGATTCATTTCTTTAATAGGGTTTTTACCGGGAAGCTGCTTGCCTGGGTTGATGGTGAGTGAGTTTGTAGTTGTATGGGTTGAGCTGAACTGGCTGCGGGATGTGGCTGGTTCGGCGTTTTTTTTGTGAAAAGGGACGCCCGTGAGGCGTGTGCTGCCTGCCGCCGGGGCTTCGTCGGGGGCTGGCTTCTAGGCTGCCGGGAATCAGCTCCCCTCCTGCAGAGTCCGGCGACAGGCAGCACACGCCTCACGGGCTGGCTTTTCAGGGCGGTAGGGTAGTGTGGCTGCTCGGTAGTTGGATGAGCTATCAGCGCTTCGCTGGATAGCTGGGAGGAAAGGCTGATTTTGCAGTAAGTGGCCGAAAAAAAATTACCGATGCGAATATCCATTTGACTGGATCTCTTTACCTTGACATCTTCCGTGAGAGTATGCACAATAAAGGTATCATAAACTTGCCGGACAGAGATAAAATATGAAACAAGAGTAATAAACATGCAGAACATTTTCATCGTAGCAGACATGCCAGATCAGACTTGTCTGTTAAGAAGGATGAAACCGCAGGAAAGGAGAATGCTATGAAAAAGAAGCTTCTGAAAAAATTAATGGTCCTTGCGCTGTCCGCAGTAACTGCCTTCAGTGCGGTACCGGCAGCAACGGTAACAGCAGCAGGTAATCCTTATCCTACAACACAGGATGTGGATCGAGATGGCTTATACGAGATCCCCTGCACACGTTTTGCATGGCAGTGCGTGTATGACAGACAGGGAATCGCATTGCCTTCATGGGGAAATGCGGTAAGCTGGTGGCAAAATGCTATCAATCAGGGCTATGCAGTAGGAAATGAGCCTGTTCCCGGTTCTATTGCTGTATGGAGCGGAGATTATTACGGACATGTTGCTTATGTAACAGCTAATCTTGGAAACAACAGATTTACGGTAGATGAGGGAGGAAGAACGGACAAAGATCAGACATCCTCTCATGGAGTTGCATATGGATATACACTGACCAATGCAGTCGGAGGAAGGCGCCCTTATGATTCCAACAAGGTGTTGCTTGGCTTTATCTATCCGGGCGTTCGTGTACCGGGCAAGCCATATGTGAGCGTGAATCCGGGAAAAGCGAATCAGACCACAACGTTTTCCTGGAATGCAACAAGCTATGCCAGATATTATGATGTATATGTGTATAAAGCAGGAGAATCCAATCCGATGCGAGTTCAGTATGGAGTGAATGGAACAAGCTGGTCCTGCACATTGCCGGCGGGGAATTACAGGGTAGCGGTGGCATCTGTGAATCATGCACAGTATGCATATACATTTTCGGATTCTGTGAATTTCACTGTCCAGGCAGCTCCGGTCACACATACACATAGCTATCAGAGAGTAACAGTAAAGGCCACCACCACTGCCAACGGATATACACAGGAGCAGTGCAGATGCGGAAGTATACAGAATAAACAGAGCATCTATTATCCGAAAAAAATACAGCTTTCCAGAACAAGCTATACTTATAATGGAAAAGTAAAAAAGCCAACGGTAAAGGTTACAGACAGCAACAACAGGGTGATCAGTGCAGACAACTATACAGTTACCTATTCTGCCGGAAGAAAATATGTTGGAACTTATCGGGTAACAGTTCGGTTTAAAGGCAATTACTCGGGAACCGTTACAAAAACCTTTAAGATCACCGGAAAAGCTCATAAACACAGCTACAAAAAACAGGTGAAGAAAGCAACTACATCCAGGAACGGATATGTGCAGTATCTTTGCTCCTGCGGTGCAGTGACCGGAAAGAAAACCATCTATTATCCGAAGACAATAAAGCTTTCTGCCACAAGCTATACATATGACGGAAAAGTAAAAACACCGAAGGTAAAAGTAACCGGTGCGAATAAAAAAACCATCAGTTCCGGCAATTACAAGGTGACATATTCCCGTGGAAGAAAAAATGTTGGTACTTATAAGGTAACGGTGAAGTTTAAGGGGAATTACAGCGGAACCGTAACAAAGACCTTTAAGATCAAGGCGAAACCTAAAAACTGGGTTTATGTGGATACGCTTCCAAAGAATATCACTTCCGATAAATATATGATCCAGTATAAACACACCTATCAGAAAACAACCTCCAGCTATGTCAACGATGGTGGTGTTTATGAGTCTGTAAGACCACTGGAGACATCTGCTTCCAGACAACTGGTGGGCTATTATTACTATCATTTCTGCGGACCGAATACCGGACAGAATGTAAACTTCGCACAGACGGGCCCTTATGTACATTTTGACAGTGTAGCAGCCAGTCAGGTAACCGTAGCTGCTTCCGGCGCAGATGGAGATGACCCGAGCATTACCTATTATTTGCTGAACTGGAATGGAAACGGCAGCCGGGTATGGTGCTCCAGCGGAACTACCTGTAACGGCGCCTACGGAAGCCACGGAGCCAGAGGCCAGGCCTGGTACCGCATGAACCAGTACCAGAACAAAAAACTCCAGACTCAGACCACAACCTCCGAAAGTGATTGGACAACCGGTAAAGACAGCACAGCAGTAAAAACCGTTTACCGTTATAAAGCAAAATAGATCATAGATCAGTCATAAATCACAGTCATAAATCAGAAACTCCCTCATGTATCAGAAAAACTGATATGTGAGGGAGTTTTTTTGCAGAAGGATATTTGTAGTCTGCGCCGTATCTGGTTGATTGCCATAAAATATTGTGTCGAAATACAGAGAAACAACAGGAAGGAAAAATCTTGGATGAAAGATAAAAATATGATATTCTATAAGTATCTTATAAGACTTATTCTAGCCGTATGGCATTCACAGATGTTTCAGATCTGAAACGGAATTTCCATTTTTTATCAGACAAGGAGAAGATTAATTGAATACGAAATTAAAGGCTTATTTTCCAATGATAAGAACCCGCGAGGAGATTTTGCGGGACATTCAGCAGAACATAAATCTGACAGAGAGATTTTATAGCTGGAAAGAAGAACAGAGAGAGGAATTTATGGATTTCTGTACGGGAGTGAAGGGGGTGAAAATGCTGTATGATGCAGTTTTTTAAGGAAATTATGAATCC
>ENA-OQMY01000096-OQMY01000096.1-human-gut-metagenome-genome-assembly--contig:-NODE-96-length-31050-cov-5.792711_pt1 | contig 31050 bp, 25 predicted proteins | sample MGYA00242623_ERZ504868 | MGnify/ENA primary metagenome ERZ504868 (study PRJEB26092, sample SAMD00036386) | human gut metagenome | host: Homo sapiens | study: EMG produced TPA metagenomics assembly of...
GCAGACATAACAGAAGAAGCAGCAGAGGATGTAGCAGTGCCAGAAGCTGCTGCAGACGAGACAGAGGATATCCAGCAGGAAGATACAGAAGCTGTCGAGACTCTGGATGAGACAGCAGAGGAAGCAGACCAGTTCTCTACAGGGGAAGAGGATTTCACAGAAGGCGATGAAGTGGCGGAAGCATTTTCCGATTCTGACCAGCTGACAGGCGAGTATCAGTACGTATATGCAGGACTTACCTGGGGTGAGTACTGGGCAGCAGAAGGCGTATATGCAGCTGGAGATACAAGCTCTTCAGAAGAGAAGGATTCACATAGTGAGTTTGATACAGGAGCTTTTGATACAGTAACAAGAGCGACTGCAAATCATGGACTCCACAGAGGAAGCTATCAGACAGAAGCTACGATCATTGCTGAAGACGGAACCAGATTCGACGTATCCTACTGGGAGGATAAAGGAAGCACACTTTATCTTACAGATGGTTCCAAGGTAAAATGGAACAGAGGCAGTATAACAACAGAAGATGGAAAAACCTATACGATGGATCATTATGAGATATATGGTCTGAAATATGTCCCGGTAGCAGTTAAGACCGCAGATTTTGCAGATTTCTGCAAAAAGTATAATGTTGTACAGGATGGAGCTGTGCTCTCCGGAGGATACAGTGAAAACAATCTCCAGTATTACAAAGGCCTTGTGGCAGACGTAAATGCACAGACAAATGGTCTGAAATATGTGGAGAAAAATGGTGACGGCTTTACATTTACAGCAAGAAAATCAGACGGAACAGCTTCCGGTATCAAGGATCAGGCGTTAAAAACAGCAACAGAGATCAAGCCGAGTGTAAAAGCAGCAAGCGGAAGCTACGGCGAATTCCTCCGTGTGGATCTCAATGGAAATTATGGCGATCTTGGTGCAAATATGCAGGCTGTACGCTGGGATTATTATGGAGATGATTCCACATATACAAAATGCCTCGCTTCTTATGGAACCAAGTTTGCCGCAGATAACTGGATGCATAAAGCAATGGGAATCCAGCTTGGACTTACAAAATCTGCACGCTGCAAGCTTCCGGGAGGAACAGACGGAACAGGATACTGGAAACTGACAGTGTATTGCTCTTGGATATAATGACTATACCTACAGCTTCCAGGCAACTGCAGAGAATATCGTAAATCCTACAATGGAGCCAACTGATTTTACAAGTCTTAAAACAGAAGTGGAAGCTGCAAAGGCTCTGGCAGAGGCAGATTACACAATTGCAACCTGGAAGTCCTTTGCCGGTGAGCTTCAGGAAGCAGAAGACATTCTTGCAAAAACAGATGCAAGTCAGGCTGAGGTAAATGAAGCACTTGAACATCTTCAGGGAGCAGAGAAAGAGCTTCAGAAGGTAACAGTTACACTTGATAAGACAGCAGCAGCTGTATATACAGGAAAAACAACGACTCTTAAGGCAACAACAAATGACAGCGATGCAACAGTGACATTTGAGTCCGGCAACACAAAACGGTTGCAACAGTAAGCAGCAAGGGTGTGTTAAAGGCGTAAAAGTCGGAACAGCAGTTATCACAGCAAAGGTCGGAAATGCCACAGCAACCTGCAAGGTAACAGTAAAAGCTTCTACAATTAAATTTGCAAAGGCTTCCGTAACGATCTACAAAGGAAAAACAGCAACTGTAAAAGCAACTGCAACACCATCTGCAACTGTAAAATACACAAGCAGCAACACAAAGGTTGCAACCGTAAACAGTAAAACAGGTGTTGTAAAAGGAATCAAAGCAGGAACCGTTACGATTACAGCAAAGGCAGGAGCCCTGAAGACAACCTGCAAAGTAGTTGTCAAGAATCCTGCATTCAGTCTTGTAAAATCTTCTGCAACGATCAAAAAAGGTAAAACAACAACCATCAGATCCAAAGCAACACCTGCAGGCAAGGTTACATATACAAGCAGCAATAAAAAAGTTGCAGCTGTAAACAGCAAGGGTGTTGTAAAGGGAATCAAAAAAGGTAAAGCAACGATCACAGTGAAATGCAACGGAATTACAAAGAAATTTGTGGTAACAGTTAAATAATTTCACTGTTGAACCGAATGTGAGCACAGATATCCGGGAGCCTCTGCCGCAGACATAGAGCAATGTCTGCGGCAGAGGTCTGCTGATTTCTGAAGAGCAATGTCTGACAGAGGCCGCAAGAAAAGAGGAGAGAGTAAGGAAGCATGGAAAAAGATCTGAAAGATAAAAAGCAGGAGGAAAAAAATACTCCGAAGATACCCTGGACCAAGCTGGTCCCTGCAGCTGCTGTGATTGCGGCGCTTGTGTTTTCAGGCATAAAGGCGAAGGGCTCTGATGGAGAGACAGAAGCAGTCGGGCAGGCAGAGACGACCGTAATGTCCGCTTCAGAGCTGGAAAAATATTTCGGGTATGAAAAAGAAAATACTGTTTCTGACAACACAGCTGAGAAAAACAGTACAACAAAAGAGAAAAGCTCATCTAAAAAAAGTTCAAAAAAAACAGCAGCGAAAAAAAGCTCAGGTACAAGAACGGTTTCCGAATCTGCAAAAAGCAATGCCGGCGCCGCAGGACAGGGAACCACGCAGACACCGGTAGCAAGCGTTCCGGCAGATGGATATAAGGACGGTACGTATGAAGGAAGCGGAACCGGATTTGGCGGGACGATTCGCGTGAGAGTAACAATCAGCGGTGGAAAGATTGCGGCCATAGATATTCTGGAGGCATCTGGAGAAACTGCGTCGTATTTTGCGTCAGCTCAGGGTGTGATCAGCAGGATGATCGCCGGAAATACACCGAATGTAGATGCAGTAAGTGGAGCAACCTATTCCTCCAACGGAATCATCCAGGCAGTTCAGAATGCCCTCTCCCAGGCAGCGGCAGATGGAAACAGCCAGCAGGTCACCCCTACACCTGCAGCAACTGCTTTACCAACTCCGACATCAGCTCCGTCACCTACAAAAAAACCATCTCCTACAAAGAAACCGGAAGATCCGGACAGTCCCCAAAAATATCTGGACGGTAAATATACAGCTTCGGCAAAGGGCTTCAATGGAGACGTGAAAGTAATTGTGACCATCAAGGATGGCGTGATCGAAGCCCTGAAACAGGAAAATACGGACACGGAGCAGTTTTTTGAAAAAGCATGGAGCGTGCTGGAGGAACAGATCATTGGTACGGATTCTGTAGATGATATTGATGCAGTCAGCGGAGCAACCTATTCCTCCAACGGAATTCTCAACGCTGTAAAAAAAGCTCTTAAAGAAGCGATCAATCCGGAGTATGGAAAGAAACCCACACCAACTCCGACAAAGAAACCGACACCAAAGCCAACAGCCACACCGAAACCTACGGCAACGCCGAAACCAACAGCCACACCGAAGCCAACAGAGACGCCGGCAGCAACCCCGACGCCGGACGACCCGGATGTGACGCCGGTTCCTGAAAAACCCAATGTAACTCCAATACCAGGGACAGATGAGCCGGATGCAACACCGGAGCCAACGGAAGCACCGGAACCGGTGGGAATGTACAGAGATGGAACGTATACAGGCTCGGCTTTTGGATATGGAGGAAAAACATATCTGACAATTACGATCTCAGGAGGCCAGATCGCATCCATTGAGCAGACAAATCAGGATACACCGGAATTTTTTGATCCTGCATGGAGCACGATCTATTCTCAGATCATGGCAAACCAGTCGGCGGATGGGATCGATACTGTCAGCGGAGCCACATATTCTTCCGAAGGGATCCTGGACGCTGCACAAAAAGCCCTTGCCCAGGCAAAGAATTAACCGGGTGAACGTTGGAGCAGCTATAAACATCTGAATCTAAGCCAATAATAAGAGGTGAAAGAAACCTCTGGACTTCTTGAGTTTTTTTTGAAGTTCAGAGGGTTTTTTGCTAGGTTTCTGAAATTGCTTCTATAAATCGATAAAAAAATAACAGGAATGTATACAGAATAATAGGAAAAATATCAGAAAATATAAGCGGTTTAAATAATTTGAAATGCAAATTGGCGGGGATTAACCTGAGAAATACAATAAAATTTTTATTGCACAGGGCAATGTTTTATGTTATGTTTGAATGTGTGTAATTAAAGTTGTTATTAAAATGACAAACAACGCTGAAAGGAGAACAAATATGAGCAGTAAAATTACGATCATCGGAGCAGGAAGTGTAGGAGCAACTATCGCTTATACCTTATCACAGAGGAGTATTGCATCAGAAATCGTTCTGATCGATATTAACAAAGATAAGGCTGAAGGTGAGGTTATGGATATTGAGCAGGGAACCAGTTTCCGTGAGCCGATCTCCATCGTGGCAGGAGATTACCCGGATGCTGCAGATTCTGACATTGTGATCATCACTTCCGGTATTGCCAGAAAACCGGGACAGACTCGCATCGAGCTGACACAGACCAACGTTAACATTATGAAGAATATTACTCCGGAGATCGTAAAGGTGGCTCCCAAAGCGCTTTATATTATCGTAAGTAATCCATGTGATATTATGACTTATGCATTTGCAAAGCTTTCCGGACTGCCGGAAAATCAGATCCTTGGTTCCGGAACCGCCCTGGATACGGCCCGTCTCCGCTGCAGACTTTCTCAGCACTACGGTGTATCTGAGAAAAACATCCACGCCTATGTATTCGGAGAGCATGGAGATACTTCCTTTGTACCGTGGTCCAGAGCCTTTGTTGCAGGTGCGACCCTTGATGAGTTTGACAAGATCGTTCATGAGGATCAGAAAGATCTGCAGCCACTTGACAGAGAAGAGGTTCTGGAGTATGTTCATACTTCAGGATCAACTGTGATCGCCAAGAAGGGTGCTACATTTTATGCGGTAGCCGTATCTGTTTGCAGACTTTGCTCGCTTCTTCTTGCAGCATCTGATACAATAGTCAGTGTATCAACCATGCTTCACGGAGAGTACGGTGTTGAAGACGTATGTCTTAGTACCATGGCTTCTATCGGACCGGAAGGTGTAAAACGTATCGTTCGTGTTCCGCTGACCGAGGAGGAGACAGAGAAGCTTCACGCAAGCGCCAATGCTCTGAAGGACGTGATCGCACAGATTGATCTTTGATAAATGTCAGAAGCTGTGTAAAAAGGAAAAAGCAGCCTCAGGCAAATTTGAAACAACGGGAGAAAGATAAAAATGGATATTATTCAGGTAATTACCAGAGAATTGAACGTTGAGAAATGGCAGGTCGAGGCAGCGGTTAAGCTGATCGATGAAGGCTGCACCATTCCTTTTATTTCCAGATACCGTAAGGAAGCAACCGGTACACTGAACGACGAACAGCTTCGTAATCTTAATGAGAGACTTACTTATTTAAGAAATCTTGAGGATAAAAAGGCTCAGGTTCTGGGCAGCATCGAGGAGCAGGGCAAGCTGACTCCGGAGCTGAAGAAACAGATCGAGGCAGCGCAGACACTCGTTGTGGTAGAGGATCTTTACCGTCCGTACCGCCCGAAGCGCCGTACACGTGCCATCATCGCCAGGGAAAAAGGTCTGGGACCTCTGGCCGACATCATCCTTCTCCAGATGACGAAGAAACCTCTTGAAGAAGAGGCAAAAGCATTTCTTTCTGAGGAAAAAGAAGTCAAAACTGTGGAAGAGGCCATCAGCGGTGCCAGAGATATCATTGCGGAGCACATTTCCGATGAAGCAGATTATCGCATCAGCATCCGTAAGAGAACAATGGATAAGGGAACTATATGCTCTAACGCGAGAGATGAGAAGGAGCAGTCTGTATACGAGATGTATTATGACTTTGAGGAGCCGGTGAAAAAGCTTGCAGGTCATCGTGTCCTTGCTCTGAACCGTGGTGAGAAAGAGAAATTCCTTACTGTGAAGATCCTTGCACCTGAGGAAGAGATCATCCGTTATCTTGAAAAACAGGTGATCGTCCGCGATAATCCATACACTACACCTGTTCTGAAAGAAGCCATTGAGGACAGCTATAAACGTCTCATCGGACCGGCTATTGAGCGTGAGATCCGAAGCGCCCTTACAGAGGCAGCAGAGGACGGTGCCATCCATGTCTTTGGCAAAAATCTGGAGCAGCTTCTCATGCAGCCTCCAATCGCAGGACAGGTAGTTCTTGGCTGGGACCCTGCCTTCCGTACCGGATGCAAGCTGGCAGTGGTAGATCCGACCGGAAAGGTTCTGGATACCACAGTTATTTATCCTACAGCACCAACCAATGAGACCAAGATCCGTGCCGCAAAGGAAACCCTGAAAAAGCTTATCAGCAAATATCATGTGACACTGATCTCTGTAGGAAACGGAACGGCATCCAGAGAATCCGAGCAGATCATCGTGGAGCTTCTGAAGGAAATTCCGGAAAAGGTCCAGTATGTCATCACCAACGAGGCAGGTGCTTCTGTATATTCCGCAAGCAAGCTTGCTACGGAAGAATTCCCGAATTTCGATGTTGGACAGAGAAGCGCCGCATCCATCGCAAGACGTGTACAGGATCCGCTTGCAGAGCTTGTAAAGATCGATCCGAAATCCATCGGTGTCGGTCAGTATCAGCATGATATGAATCAGAAAAAGTTGGGAGAAGCCCTTAACGGCGTTGTGGAAGATTGTGTAAATAAGGTCGGAGTGGATCTGAATACTGCGTCTGCATCCCTTCTGGAGTATATTTCCGGAATCAGCAAGGCCATCGCAAAGAATATCGTAGCCTACCGTGAGGAAAACGGCCGTTTCCAGACAAGAAGAGAGCTTCTAAAGGTTGCCAAGCTTGGTCCGAAAGCTTTTGAGCAGTGTGCAGGTTTCACACGGATCACAGGAGGCAAAAATCCTCTGGACGCAACCAGTGTCCATCCGGAAAGCTATGACGCAGCAAAAAAACTCCTGGAAAAGCTGGGCTACACACCGGAAGATGTGGCAGAGCGTAAGCTTACCGGTATTTCCGGGCAGATCCGCGATTACGGAAAACTGGCAAAGGAGCTGGAGATCGGAGAGCCAACCTTACGTGATATCGTAAAGGAACTGGAAAAACCTGCCAGAGATCCACGTGACGAGATGCCGAAACCGATCCTCCGTACCGATGTCCTGGATATGAAGGACCTGAAAGAAGGCATGGTCCTCAAGGGAACTGTCCGCAATGTTATTGACTTCGGTGCTTTTGTGGATATCGGTGTGCATCAGGATGGCCTGGTCCATATTTCCGAGATGAGCGAGAAATTCATCAAACATCCGCTGGAAGCAGTCAGTGTGGGAGATATCGTGGATGTCCGTGTTCTTGGTGTTGATATGAAGAAAAAACGTATCAGCCTTTCCATGAAGGGAATCAGTAAATAAAGAGAAAAACTGAGTAAAGAGAAGCAGGCAAGTATATTCTGCAGCATTCTGCGGCGGATTACCGGACCGATATACAATAAAGCTATAACAGAAATACAGCAGTGGTTTACACCCTATACTTTATAGAACCGGAGAAATCAGGTTTACAGGGAAAAACCACTGCTGTATTATTATATTACCAGATGCGGATTATAGGAAATGCTTATATCAGAAATAAGCTTTGAAGCTCATAGATCGATCCGCATATGTATATCGAATGATCGATCAGACAGGAGGGATTATATTTGGATAGTACTGTACAGACCGTGCAGGAGGTCGGAAATCAGGTAAGCCAGTACAGGCAGATGTTTGAAAATTATCTGCCGGACATCACGAAATTCGGAATCAAGGTTGTTCTGGCTATTGTTGCTTTCTGGGTAGGAAGCACGGTAATTAAATGGATCGTAAAGTTTGTGAGGAAATCACTGACAAAATCCAGGCTGGATACAGGAGTGGCACAGTTTATGTCCTCACTGGTCAAGATCATACTTTACATACTCCTGATCTTTAACATATCCACAAGCTTTGGAGTAAAGGAATCATCTCTGGCAGCACTTCTCGGAACTGCAGGTGTTACTATGGGTCTTGCCCTCCAGGGCGGACTTGCCAACATGGCAGGAGGTATGATGCTTCTTCTGTTCAAGCCTTTCCAGGTAGGGGATTACATCATCGTTAACGGACAGGACGGAAGCGAGGGAACGGTAGCCAAGGTCGAGATCTGTTATACAACGCTGTTATCCATTGATAACAAGCACATCGTGATCCCCAACGGTACTCTTTCCAATGCGACCATCACCAACGTAACAGCAAGGGATCAGCGAAGGCTGGAGATCAAAGTGGGGATCTCTTATAATGCAGATATCCAGAAGGCCAAGGATATCCTGGAAGATATCCTCACCGAAGATCCGGATACAAGAGAAGACGAAGAGATGGTGGTATTCGTAGATGAGCTGGCAGAAAGCTCTGTGATCATGGGCTTTCGTGTCTGGGTAGATACCGACCGCTACTGGGCAGCCAGATGGAGATTGAACCAGAGGATCAAGGAAGATTTTGATTATTATGGAATTGAGATTCCTTATAATCAGCTGGATGTGCATATCCATAAATAATGTGCATAAAGGAAGAAAGCTAAAGCCCTTTCACATGGCAGAGAAATTGCTGTGTGGGAGGGTTTTTTGGTGAAAGTAACTGGTTTTGAGATTATTACTGCCATTCACGATAATAGAGAATATGAAAATTATTGACAAACCAGTGTCGGGGTGCAATAATACCCCACAGAGATAGTATTTGGACTCAAAACTATACTCTGGCTGAAATCACTGGAATCTTATATAAAAATAGCTAGCCGGAACCCGGGATCGGGAACGGACGGATATATGAAAATTATAAAAGATACGAGCCTGTATAGATGATAACGAAGGCGTTACAACAGTTATGGGAATTTTGAGCAACTGTTGAAGAGCATGCTTTTCGTGTATAAAAAACAGGACTCAATATACAGGGAATCAATCAGAAGCGTTTCAGGGTCGAAGTGTACCCCGAGATGCTTTTTTATTAAATACAGAAGCGGATGCTTTTATCCACTTGAAAGTTATTCCCTGCAGGAAAGGACTTATATAAGATGACAATAGAGATGTTAAAAGGAAAGATCCACAGAGCAACCGTTGTCCAGGCGGAACTGGATTATGTAGGAAGTATCACTGTGGATGAGGAACTGCTGGAAGCTGCCGGGATACTGGAATATGAGAAGGTCCAGATCGTAGATGTGAACAACGGCAGCCGTTTCGAGACATACACCATTTGCGGAGAACGCGGAAGCGGTATGATCTGCCTGAACGGAGCAGCAGCAAGATGTGTAAGCACCGGTGACAAGATCATCATCATGGCTTACGCACAGTACGAGCAGGAAGAAGCCCGTACTCACAAGCCTGCAGTTGTATTTGTAGATGAAGAGAACAGGATCAGTAGAGTGACCAATTATGAGAAACACGGACTGCTGAAGGATATGGCCTGACGCAGATCAGGAAGATAATAAGACGAAGGTGAATTCAGAAAAGAGGCTATCTCGAATCTATTAAGAAAACCGGTTTCAGAACCGGAAAAGAGGAGAGCACAATGCAGGTAACAAAAACAGTAGAAGAAACAAGAAAACAGATCAAAGCGTGGAAAAAAGAAGGAAAAACAGTAGGCCTTGTGCCAACCATGGGATTTCTCCATGAGGGACACGCAAGCCTGATCAAAAAATGCAGAGAGCAGAATGATATCGTAGTGGTATCCGATTTCGTCAATCCTACACAGTTCGGTCCTACCGAGGACCTGGAAGCCTACCCGAGAGACTTTGAGCGTGACAGCAAACTCTGCGAAAGCCTGGGAGCAGACCTGATCTTCTGCCCGGAGCCTTCCGAGATGTATCATGATCCCCACGCATTTGTAAGTATAGATACTCTGTCAGAGACACTTTGCGGAAAAACACGTCCGATCCATTTCAAAGGTGTGTGTACCGTTGTGACCAAGCTGTTCCACATTGTGGCACCGGACAGAGCATATTTCGGACAGAAAGACGCACAGCAGCTGGCCATCATCCGCAAGATGGTGCGTGATCTGAACTTCGATATTGAGATCGTAGGCTGTCCGATCATCCGTGAGGAGGACGGACTTGCAAAATCCTCCAGAAATACATACTTAAGCCCTGAAGAGAGAAAAGCAGCTCTTTGCCTGTCAAAGGCAGTAAAAGCCGGACAGGAAGCCATTCACGCAGGAATCCCGGCAGAAGAGCTTCTCGGAAAAATGCGAGCAGTGATCGAAGCAGAGCCTCTGGCAAAGATTGATTATGTATCCATGGTAGATGCACTTACCATGCAGCCGGTGGAAAAAGCTGACCGCAGCGTTCTTGTAGCAATGGCTGTTTACATCGGAAAAACAAGACTGATTGACAACTTCAGCTACGAGGTATAATGTATGGGAAAAGTTTTAAAGAAAATCGGAATTATCAGCAGCCTTGCATCCAGATATATCGGGATCATTATCATCGCTTTTTCCTGCCTGGCTTTTTTCTGGCGTGACGGATTTTCCTGGATGACGAACTATACGTCTGTATTTCTGGGAGTGATCATGTTTGGTATGGGCCTGACCATAAAGCTGGATGACTTCCGGGCAATTTTTTCCAGACCCAAAGAAGTGGTGATTGGTGCAGTGGCTCAGTATACCATTATGCCGGTGATCGCCTGGCTTCTGTGTAAAGTGATGAACCTTCCGGCAGATCTGGCACTGGGAGTGATCCTGGTGGGATGCTGTCCGGGCGGAACAGCCAGCAATGTGATCACCTATATCGCAGGAGGTGATGTGGCGCTTTCTGTGGGAATGACTATAGTTTCCACACTGGCAGCACCGTTGATGACACCGTTTCTTGTATATGTTCTGGCAGGAGCCTGGGTGGAAGTATCCTTCTGGGCCATGGTGCTTTCTGTGGTAAAGGTAATTCTGATCCCGGTTCTCCTGGGAGTTTTTCTTCGGAGCCTTGCGGGAGAGCATGTGGATAAGGTATCCGATGTTATGCCGCTGGTGTCGGTTGTAGCTATTGTTATGATCATCGGAGGAATTGTGGCTGTAAATGCAGAGAAGATCGTAAGCTGTGGAGTTCTGGTACTTGGAGTAGTGGCGATCCACAATTTCTGTGGTATGATGCTGGGATTTCTGGCTGCAAAAATCTTCCATGTGGAGTATTCCAGAACAACAGCTATAGCTATAGAGGTAGGCATGCAGAACAGTGGCCTTGCTGTCTCACTGGCAGCAGCTAATTTTGCAGCCAATCCGCTTGCAACACTTCCGGGTGCGATCTTCAGTGTATGGCACAATATTGCGGGCTCCATTTTTGCGGGGATCCGCCGTGCAGGTGCAGAAAACCTTGCAGAGCTTGACCGGATCAGGGAAATCGACTGCTGTAATTGCGAAAAGCAATAAGCAGTGAATGCGGATTGCGGATATCCTCCTGACGGGGAACAGCAAAGCTGTGGAAGAATGTCTGTAAAGAAAGATCCCGGGGAGTTTGAGAGATAAAATGGCAGATTATGTCGAAAGAAAAAGTCATAAAATGCAGAATTGTGGTTTACAAATTTTAGCCGGTATACTATAATAACCACATGGACGAACAAACGTCCCCAACATATGAAAACAGGGGGGCCCGCTGAAGCGAGCTGAGAGTAGACTGTAAATGTCTTGACCCATAACCTGATTTGGATAATGCCAACGTAGGGACATATGCACGAAGGATTCTTAAAGACACAGAAGATCAGAGAGTACAGAAGAGATCAGAAGTACAGAAGATTTTCATTAAGTACGTAAGAGTAAGAGCCGGTTGCCGTGATGCGTATGCGTTGCAGCAGCCGGTTTTTTGTTGTATAAACACAAAGAATTTATGGAAGGAGAGTTTTTTTTACATGAGAAATTACAGTACACAGATGGAGGCAGCCCGTAAAGGCATCATCACACCTGAGCTTGAGATCGTAGCTAAGAAGGAACGCATGACAACAGAGGAACTGCTTCCGCTGGTAGCCTCCGGTAAGGTGGCAATCTGTGCAAATAAAAATCACAAATGTATCGATCCGGAGGGCGTAGGTTCCATGCTCCGCACCAAGATCAATGTAAACCTTGGTGTATCCAGAGACTGCAAGGACTACGATGTAGAGATGCAGAAAGTAATGGAAGCTGTAAACATGGGCGCCCATGCTATCATGGATCTTTCTTCCCACGGAAATACCATTCCGTTCCGCCGCAAGCTGACATCCGAGTGTCCGGCAATGATCGGAACCGTTCCGGTTTATGATTCCGTTATCCACTATCAGAGAGATCTTGATACACTGACAGCCAAGGATTTTATCGATGTAGTAAGACTCCATGCACAGGATGGTGTTGACTTTGTAACTCTTCACTGTGGAATCACAAGAAAGACCATCGATCAGATCCGTAACCACAAGAGAAAAATGAATATCGTTTCCAGAGGAGGATCCCTTGTATTTGCATGGATGTGCATGACCGGTGAGGAGAATCCGTTCTATGAATACTACGACGAGATCCTGGATATCTGCCGCGAGTATGATGTGACCATCTCCCTTGGTGATGCCTGCCGTCCGGGATGTCTGGCTGACGCAACAGACGTATGCCAGATCGAGGAGCTTGTACGTCTTGGCGAGCTGACCAAACGTGCATGGGAAAAAGACGTCCAGGTAATGGTCGAGGGACCGGGACATGTGCCGCTTGATCAGGTTGAGGCAAATATGAAAGTACAGCAGTCCATCTGTCAGGGTGCACCGTTCTATGTATTAGGACCTATCGTAACTGACGTTGCACCGGGATATGACCACATCACATCCGCGATCGGCGGAGCAGTAGCTGCTATGTCCGGAGCAGCATTCCTCTGCTATGTAACACCGGCCGAGCACCTTGCACTTCCGAATCTTGAGGACGTAAAACAGGGAATCATGGCATCTAAGATCGCAGCTCATGCAGCAGACATTGCCAAAGGTGTCCGCGGTGCCCGTGAGATCGATGACAAGATGGCAGATGCCAGAAGAAAGCTTGACTGGGAGGCACAGTGGGAATGCGCCATGGATCCGGAAACAGCAAAACGCATCTGGAACGAGCGCAAACCGGAGCATGATGATACCTGCTCCATGTGTGGTAAATTTTGCGCAGTACGAAGCATGAACAAGGCACTTGCAGGAGAGCATATCGATATTCTGTAAGAATACAGAATGCATATGAGCATGCAGCATCACAGTAGAACGTGGTGTTGGCAGTATCCAGCCAGAAAACTGGTTGATTGAATGCGGATATGGAAAGAACAGTAATGCTGAAATTGTGGAAAGTCTGATGTTCCGATAATAAAACATAAACCGCTGTGATCTAAAATGAAGATCACAGCGGGTTTTTTGCAGAGTTGGGGACATTATTGCAGCTTGCGAAAAGACAGGGCCGCGTTATAATAAAAACAGAACTTACATATAAATGGTTTACATAAAAAGGAAGGAAAGGTACGAAATGAAATTTCCGAAAAAATTGATAGCATTTGGTCTGTCATTATGTATGTCTATTGTTCCATGTGGACCGGTGGTGGCCGAAGATTTTACAGACGCACAGACGGATATAACAGACGCCATTGATACTTTTACAGATGACGGGAATTTTGAGGAATCAGAAAATACCGTAAACACAGATCAGATCGCGGGAGAAGATAATACCGTGAGCACAGATCAGATTACAGAAGAAGAGTTTCCGGGATCAGATATCGGAACGGAAACGGATGAAGCTGAAAGCTCAGAGAATGAGGAAATACAACAGGATTCTGATGAAGGATTAATTCTGGAAGAACCTTCGGCGGTCATCAGAAAAGCAGAAGGAACAGAGGAGGCTGCGGCACCGGAAGAAATTTTTGGTGACGGAGAAAACAAGGAGCAGCAGGAAGATATATTCACAGATGATATTCCGGCAGCAGGCACTTCCGAAAAAGAAACAGATGTGGAGAGTACAGAAATATATCTGTATGCGATGAATGATACTTACAGCAGTGTGATCTCCATGCCGGATACCATGCAGACATCTTATCAGATCCAGACATCCGGCAAAAATCCGGTATATACGGTTGTTTCTGGTTATACTGCGAAAGTCAGCGAAACCGGTCTTGTTACTCCTAAAATGCAGTATGTAACCTATGTAGACAAAAACGGAAATGACGTAAAGAGCCAGTGGGAATACATGTTTGGAGAGACCCTGATCTCTGTACAGGATGGAAACAGTACCGTTTATTATAAATTCATACTCAAAGATTATGCGGAGTATTACGCAGAACAAAAAATGGATACATTTCTCAAAGAAAATATTACTGCGGAAATGTCCGATTATAAAAAGGTTGAGACGATCGCCAGATGGCTTGCCAACAACTTTAATTACAGTCAGTATCATTCCGGTTATACAGGCCTGATGCTGGATGGCGGCGGAGACTGCTGGGCCAATACCAGTGCAGTGAACTATATGTGCGAAAAACTGGGACTGACCGTGTATGCAAGGTATGCGGCAAATGATCCGGGGGCAGGAAACGGTCACAGGAACTCCGTAGTCATCATTGACGGCGAAAGATATCTGGTTGACTGCGGATATACGGGAAATGCCCCCAGACATTATGAATTGTCCAAAATGGACTATGACTATTCTTATGAGATCCTGAATGATGGAACACTCAGGCTGTATCAGTATGAAGGGACAGATACAAATATCGTAGTTCCGGATACTATTGACGGAAGAAAAGTAACGGTTCTTGGAAACAGTACCTTCCAGTATTGCACCCAGGCTTCTGATATAGAGTCTGTTACTTTGCCGGATTCGCTTACAACCATTGAAAAGAATGCTTTTTACAACTGTGAGAAATTGAAATCTGTTACGATTCCCCCAAATGTGTCATCTATAGGGCTGGCTGCTTTTGTGGAGGGCTTGTCTGAGTCCAGTCTGACAGAAATTAAAGTAGATCCGGAAAATCCGTATTTTTCTGAAAAAGACGGAGTGGTATTCAGCAAGGATGGCACAAAACTGATCGTGTTTCCGTCCGGACGTTCCGGAGATTACCAGATCCCGGATGGAACTGTAAGCGTAGGAGACTATGCTTTTTATTACTGTGTAAATGTTTCTTCCATAACAGTCCCGGGAAGTGTCAGAAGCCTTGGAGAAGGTGCATTCGGAAACTGTTCGTCGCTTACGAAAGCTGTCCTAAACGAAGGCTTGGAAGAAATCGGTGAATATGCATTCCAGAGCAGTTCAGGGATCCGTGATATTATAATTCCCGCATCTGTAAAATCAGTTGGGAAAAATGGACTTTGTCTGTCTTCCGGGTGCAGGATAAGAGTACTGAGCACAGATACTGTCTGGGCGGATGATGCGTTCAGGGATTTAGCACTGATCGCGGGAAAAAAGGATTCCACACTTCAGAAATACGCAGAGGACCATGGCCGCACGTTTGTGGAGCTGTCAGCAGACAACCGGATACCGCTTCAGAATGAATGGTTTGAACAGATCACTCCAGAATATGAATATAATGGAAAAAGCCATGAACCCGAAATAGAATCCAGTGAATCCGCACCGGAACTTGAGCAGGGCTCCGATTATGAAGTAACTTATGAAAATAACATCAATGCAGGAACTGCGACTATAAAGATCACGGGAAAAGATATTTTCTGCGGTACAGTAGAGCGGAGTTTCAAGATTACGCCAGATGAAAATGGAATGCATGTGTGCTATTTTGCGGAAAATAATGAAACCTACCTGGAAACCACCTTTAAAGGAAAAAAAGTGGAACCGGAAGTGGTAATTGACGGACTGGTACGGGGGAAAGATTATACGGTAACCTATGTTAATAATGAAAAGCCTGGTGAAGCTCGTGCAGAGCTCACGGGAATCGGCAATTATAAAGGATCGGAAACATTATATTTTACTATTTACGGAAAACTACCGGCTGCGGATCCAATAGCTGATCAGACATATACAGGAAATGAGATCACACCGGACATCGTGATACCCGGATTGAAAGCCGGCGAAGATTATTATATGTATTACGAGGATAATCAGTATCCGGGTGTGGCAACGGTAACCATTTATGGTACCGGTTATTATAAAGGTACTGCAACCATTCATTTCAAGATCATAAAAAAGACAGAAAAGTTTGTCAGCAATGTTAAGCTAAACAGAACCTCTTACACTTATACGGGAAAAACCATCCGGCCATCAGTAACCGTAACTGTAAATGGAAAGAAGATCGGTGCGAGTGCTTATAAGCTGTATTACAAAAATAATAAAAACTCCGGAATTGGAACTGTGCAGGTCAGAGGGACTGGAAAATACAGTCGTATCAACAAAACGATTACCTTTAAGATCCTGCCTCCAAAAACTCTGCTGACAGGACTGAAAAAAGCAAACAGATCCTTTATCGCAAGCTGGAAGAAAAATATACAGGCAACCGGCTATCAGATCCAGTATGCAGCAGACCGCAGATTTACAAAAGAAGAAAAACGGTCACAGTTGGAAAACAGTCTGCGACCAGATATAAGATATCAGGACTGTAAAAACAAAAGACCTATTATGTCCGCATCCGGTCATATAAAAGAGTCGGAAAAAAGATTCTTTACAGTAGCTGGAGTACGGTAAAGAAAATCCGGGTTTGATCATAAATGAGCGGATCTCAGACCCATATAAATGGAGAACAATACTTCCGGGACAGAATTAAGCCTTGTAATTATAAAAAGAGCGCGTTATAATGAACTCGTAAAAAAGAAAATTTCTTCGGGGCAGGGTGTGATTCCCTACCGGCGGTATAGTCCGCGACCCGCTTCGGCGGCTGATCTGGTGAAATTCCGGAACCGACAGTAAAGTCTGGATGAGAGAAGAACGCGCAGTATTTGAAGAACGTGCTCAGCGCCCCGGGAAGAAGCTCCCGGGGCTTTTTATGTGAAGGAATTTTTTCGCATAAAGATTTCTTGTAGAAATTTTCTTTGAATATTTCTGAAGAAGGAGAGAGAGTTATGAGTGAACAGATATTACAGAGAGGAAATGCCGTGGAAAGAAGCAGAACAAGAACTATCGCGCAGGTAGCTATGCTTGGTGCTGTGGCAGGAGTATTGATGAATCTTGAGTTTCCGATCCCGTTTCTTGCACCGTCTTTTTATCAGCTTGATTTTTCCGAGGTACCGGTTATGGTAGGAACCTTCGCTATGGGACCTGTAGCAGGTATCCTGATCGAGCTTGTGAAGATTCTCGTACATCTTGTGACTAAGGGAACCATGACTGCCGGTGTTGGTGATGTTGCCAACTTCCTGTTTGGATGTGCCTATGTGGTACCGGCCGGCCTGATCTATCGTTTCCGTCACAAAAAGAGCAGAGTACATGCAGTTGCAGGTATGGCAGCAGGAACAGTCCTGACAGCGATCCTTGCATGCTTTGTCAATGCCTTTGTGCTGCTTCCGGCTTACGGTAAGGCGTTTGGAATGCCAATCGAGACCTTTATCCAGATGGGAAGCGCAGTACACAGCTCCGTAAACGGACTGCTTACCTTTGCACTGCTGATCATTGCTCCGTTTAATATCTTTAAATATGCACTGACATCTCTGATCGTATTTGTAATTTATAAGAAGATCCGTGTTGTACTGAAGGGTGACTGATCATAAGCAGCTGCCGGAGGATGAAGAAAAGATCAGAAATTGGTGGTTTCAGATAAATATCTGAGAATGTGAGAAATGCCATGTAATATATTGCCGATGGGCAGTAAATTACATGGCATTTTTTATGTCAGGCGTTTTGTTCTGCAGCTTTCATGACTCCAAGCTCACGTCTGGCAAAAACAACGGCCAGCACAAATGCAGAGGTATCTGCAATTGGTCCTGCGTACATGACGCCATCGATTCCGAAGAAGACCGGGAAGATGACGATTAGCGGCAGCAGGAAGAGCACCTGCCTTGTGAGGGACATGATCACACCAAGCCTGGCTTTTCCAATGGAGGTAAAAAAGCCGGCGGACATAGGCTGGATCCCGTTGGCAAAGGTCATCAGCATGAAGATGCGGAGATATTTTTCTGCAAAATGAAAGTACAGGTCGCTGCCGTTTCCGAAGATGCCTACGATCTGATGCGGGAAGAACTGGAAGCAGATAAAAAATATGGTTGCGATCACAGTACATAAGGTTACGGAATAGCGGTATGTCTGGCGTACACGGCTGTATTTTTCGGCGCCGTAGTTAAATCCCCATATGGGCTGGGAGCCCTGGGAGATTCCGATGCAGATGGCCATAAATACCTGATTGACTTTGGAAATGATCCCTGCACAGGCGATCGGAATATCACTCCCGTAGGCGGAGAGTGCTCCGTAATGGCGAAGTGTATTGTTCATGACGATCTGCACTGCAGCAATGGCAACCTGATTGATACAGGATGCCATTCCCAGAGAAAAAATGGCAGACAGATTGCGTGCCTTAGGAATCAGCATGGAGTGGTCCAGGTACATTTTTCGGAGTCTGGAAAAATAAAAGATGATCAGAAGTCCGGATACAATCTGGCCGATCACGGTTGCCCAGGCTGCACCTTTGATGCCCCAGCCGAATCCAAAGATGAAAAGCGGGTCCAGGATGGTGTTGATGGCGGCACCGGCCAGGATGCAGGTCATGGAATAGGTAGGACTCCTGTCTGCTCGGATCAGGTGGTTGCCGCCTGTGCTTAAAACATAAAAGGGAAATCCAATGGCGGTGATCCCCATGTAATCAATGGCATAGGGCATGACGTCCGGTGTTCCGCCGAAAAAATGAAGCAGTGGCTTCAGGAACAGAAGGACGATGACAGAGAGTATCGTACCGGAGATTATCAGCGCGGAGAGTCCGGTTCCTGCAATGGAGCTGGCTTTTTTTCGTTTCCTGCGCCCATTTCCAGGTTGTAATTGGAGGCGCTGCCGATTCCCAGGAGCAGTGCAGCAGCAGTAGAGATAATGGTTACGGGAAATGCGATGTTTGTGGCGGCGTTTCCAAGCATTCCTACGCCCTGTCCGATAAAGATCTGGTCAACGATATTGTACAGAGCGCTGACCAGCATGCTGATGATGGCGGGAATGGCGAATTTGGCGATCAGGCTGCCTACAGGGGCGGTTCCCAGAGGGTTTTTGGCCTGGGCAGCATTGGTCTGGTTTTTCAATGTTTTTTCCTTCTTTCTTGTCTACAGTAGCTGTTTGGTAATGTGATAAGTGGATTTTTAATTTTATAGCAGAGTATTTATTATAGCACTATTGTGAAGTGAGTGTAAGTATAAAAAATTGACCTTTGGTTTTGGATGGGATAAAATGTTTTTAGAAAAAATTTTCGGGAAGGAGTTTTTCAGATGGGTAAGATCAACAGTGTGAAAAAACTTACAGATAATAAGTTCGTGAATCTTTATGGAGTGGATGCGACCAGTGTACATGATACGCCGGTTTCTTATTTTGTGGCCTCCAGGGCGAAGCGTGTGGAGGATATGAAGCTTTCTACAGGGGAGAATCATCCGGATGGGGTGATCATTTACAGTGTTTATGGAGAGAAGCGGGATAAGGTTGTGCTGATCCGTCAGTATCGGTATACGATCGGCGGGTATATTTATGAGTTTCCGGCGGGGCTTGTGGAGCCTGGGGAGGATTTCCATGAGGGTGCTGTGCGGGAGATGTTTGAGGAGACCGGGTTGAAGCTGGAGCCGATCAAGGTTGCGGAGGCTTTTGAGAAGCCTTATTTTACGACGATCGGGATGACGGATGAATCCTGTGCTACGGTTTATGGGTATGCCAGTGGTGAGGTTAGTAAGGCGGCTCAGGAGGATAGTGAGGAGATCGAGGTTGTGATCGCGGACCGGGATGAGGTCAGGAGGATCCTGAAGGAGGAGAGGGTTGCGATCATGTGTGCTTATATGCTGATGCATTTTCTTGAGGATGAGGAGGTGTTTGGATTTCTTGGGGAGATTTAAACGGAGGTAGTTATATGGTGGAAGGGGACGCCAGTGAGGGGCTTCTTTCCAGGCTGGGGCTTCGTCGGGGGCTGGCTTCTAAGGTGCCGGAATTCTGCTAAAAGCGCTTCAAAAAATCTCGAACTCGCGTCAGAAGCCGCTCAAACAGCGAGATTTTTTGAAGCAACGCAGATTTCCGCCACCTAAGAAGCAGCTCCCCTCCTGCAGAGTCAGCCTGGAAAGAAGCCCCTCACTGGCTGTGCGTTGGCCGTGAGACGTGTTAAATCTCGTGGGGAGTGTTGCTAGTGGGGTGGTATGACGGGAGTTGGATGAGCCGTCAGCGCTGCGCTGGACGGCTGGGAGGAAAGGCTGAGATTCCTTGGGGTATGACGGGAGTTGGATGAGCCATCGGCGCTGCACTGGATGGCTGGGAGGAAAGGCTGAGATTCCCTGTGGCTTGAAGAGGGGAATGGGTCATCGGCGCTGCGCTGGATGGATGAGAAAAACGGGGAATCTGCGGTTGCGGATTCCCCGTTTTGGTCAGAGCTCTGTGAGTTTTCCCAGGTCTTTGTTGTATTTGCAGTATTTGCCGTTTTCGGAGATAAATGGCTGGTAGGTGTCGGTACGGTTGTCTTTGACGTAGACGATTCCGGTGGCGATCATTTCTACCAGGGAGAAGCGTTTGCTTAAGCTGGAGATCCAGCGGTAGGTTTTTTCGTTGCCGGAGTCTGCCATGAGGAGGTTGTAGCCGCCTGGGCAGGCTTCCAGGGTGAAGTAGACTTTCTGGGACCCGATGGAGGTGTTGAAGACCTGGCCGGTGATGTAGGTGGAGAAGTTGGTTTCTACAAATTGGCGGAAGGTGTAGAGATCGTAGATTACACCGGTGGTCTCATCTTTGATCTTGTCGCCGCGTTCGATGCGGGCTTTCAGGAGCTTGAGGACTTCGATGGTCCAATTGATGAAGGAGATGCTGCTGTAGGTCATGCTTTCCTGAAGTTGATCGACCAGCTGTTTTGACAGGATGTTGGATTTTGATGCTTCATTAAAAAGTTCTTCGTTCATAAGGTTCCCTCCAGTGTTGGATTTTTATATGGTTTTCGCTCTTTTTTTGTATCTTTTATTATAAGTCTGAATTGTATATAAAGCAATAAAAAATGCGTAAAATACAAAGATAATTATTGAAAAATGATATATAATTAACGAGTACGTTTTGATAATATCAGTGTTTTTGGCAGCTTGTTTAAAAATGGATTGTAAACATCCAGTTAATTTGAATAAGTATAAGTAAGAGTTTTACCAAATATTGCCATTTTATTGATAAAATTTTGTTGTATATCTCCCTTGACATAAAGCCTTCCTCCGGGTGTATCATAGTGCTGTGTTAAAGGAGGTAGACTATTATGTTTGAGACATTACAGGAGAAGACGGAAGAGAAAGCAATGGTGCAGTTCCTTGAACGCTTTACAGATTATCCATTTCTGGTAAAGTTCAAGAATTCCGAGTATCACATCGGAGAGGGTGAACCTACATTTACGGTGAATTTTAAGAAAGCAATTCCTCTGGCGGATCTGATGAAGAGCACATCCCTTGCACTGGGTGAGGCGTATATGCGTGGGGATCTGGATATCGAGGGAAATCTTTATGAAGCGCTGGATCATTTTCTGGGTCAGATGGGAAAATTTTCTACCAATGAATCTGCTCTGAAAAAGATCATGTTCAGTTCAACATCAAAGAAGAACCAGGAAAAGGAAGTGACCAGCCATTATGATATTGGAAATGACTTTTATAAACTTTGGCTGGATGAGACTATGAGTTATTCCTGTGGGTATTTTATCCATGAGGATGATACGTTGTATCAGGCACAGGTAAATAAAGTTGATTATATCCTTAAAAAATTACATCTGGAAGAGGGTATGAGTCTTTTGGATATCGGCTGCGGCTGGGGCTTTCTGCTGATCGAGGCAGCTAAGAAATATAAGGTTCATGGTACCGGTATCACCTTAAGTCATGAACAGTATGCAGAATTTCAGAGACGGATCAAGGATCAGGGTCTGGAAGATTATCTTACGGTAGAGCTGATGGATTACCGTGATCTGCCGAAGAAGGAGTATCAGTTTGACCGTGTTGTCAGTGTCGGTATGCTGGAGCATGTTGGACGTGATAATTATCAGCTGTTTCTTGATTGTGTGGAAAAGGTTCTGAAGCCGGGCGGACTGTTTCTGCTTCACTTTATCAGTGCTCTGAAGGAGCATCCGGGTGACCCGTGGGTCAAGAAATATATTTTCCCAGGCGGAACTGTTCCGAGCTTACGTGAGATCCTGAACCATATGGCAGAGGACAATTTCCATACCCTGGATATCGAAAATCTCCGTCTGCATTACAATAAGACATTGCTTCACTGGGAAAAGAATTTCCGGGACAATATTGAAAAAGAAAAGACTATGTTTGACGAAGAGTTCCTGCGTATGTGGGATCTGTACCTGTCAGCATGTGCGGCAACCTTCCACAACGGAATTATCGATCTTCACCAGATTCTTATGACCAAGGGTGTGAATAATGATCTGCCGATGACACGCTGGTATTGATAAAAGCCTTTACAAACCTGCCGGAAAGGAATATCATACTTCTATAAAACTATTTATTAAAGCGTATAAGGAGCCTGTGGATTCAGCATATGAGTACAGAAATGCTGAATCCGCAGGCTTTGGTTTTTTAACCGATAAACCGCGAAGGAGTTATTCGGTCATGAGCAAGTAGCGAAGCGTATTGCGAATATTCGCTTGACTATTCCGTTTACCGATAATTATGGAATGTGCATAAAAACAAAGCTGCAAACTTGTTCAATAAGCAGAATCATAGAAAACTATCTTGACAGATCAGGAGAAAAGAATAATAATGTAATTACTTTAATAAAATAATTAATAAAAGATGATATACAATAGAAAGAAATTAAAGGAGGAGAATAAGATGCTTCAGCAGGTAATGACAAATCCAGGAGAAATTATTTTCAGAGAGGTTCCAGTTCCGGAAGTGGGAGATGACCAGGTTCTGGTTAAGATCATGAACATTGGTATCTGCGGATCAGATATCCACGTATATCACGGTAAGCATCCTTTTACAAAATATCCGGTAACACAGGGACACGAAGTATCCGGTGAGATCACGGGACTTGGAAAGAATGTGACAGGTTTTAAGGTTGGCCAGAAAGTAACCATCGAGCCTCAGGTATACTGCGGACACTGTTATCCATGCCGCCATGGAAAATATAATCTCTGCGAGGAACTGAAGGTTATGGGCTTCCAGACAACAGGAACAGCTTCTGAATTCTTTGCAGTAGATGCATCTAAGGTAACACCGATCCCGGAAGAGATGTCTTACGAGGAAGGTGCAATGATCGAGCCGCTGGCAGTTGCAGTCCATGCAGTGAAGCAGATGGGCGATGTAAAAGGGATGAACATCACAGTGATCGGTGCAGGTCCCATCGGAAATCTTGTTGCGCAGACAGCCAAAGGAATGGGGGCAGCCAGGGTTATGATCACGGATGTCAGTGACCTTCGTCTTGCAAAAGCAAAAGAGTGCGGCATTGATATCTGTGTAAACACAAAGGAGAAAAATTTCGGAGAGGCACTGGTAGAGGCGTTTGGTCCGGATAAGGCAGATGTGATCTATGACTGTGCCGGAAATAACATCACCATGGGACAGGCCATCCAGTATGCGAGAAAAGGCAGCGTGATCGTACTGGTAGCGGTATTTGCAGATATGGCAACCGTTGACCTTGCTGTTGCCAATGACCACGAGCTGGATATCAAGAGTACTATGATGTACCGTCATGATGATTATGTAGATGCCATTGATCTTGTAAATGCGGGAAAGGTTCATTTAAAGCCGCTGATCTCAAAGACATTTAAGTTCGCAGATTATCTGAAGGCTTATCAGTATATTGATGAGAACCGTGAGACAACCATGAAGGTTATCATCAATGTGCAGGAGAAATAGATAAGATTTGTATCTCCTGGAAACAAGCTCGGTACGGCAATTGGAACAGCATTTCCGACATCGTTGCCGGGAAAAGACGGCTGATAATATAAGCAATATAAGAAAAACTCCCGGATGTTTGGCTGTCCGGGAGTTTTTTACGAGAGTTTGTGTGGGAGTGCAAGATCATGCCGTCGGCGTATGGAGCAGTTTTTCAAAATCTTCCTCACACATAGGACGGTAATACAAAAATCCCTGGATCTCATCACAGCCTTCTTCTTTCAGAAATTCGGCAATATCTTCTGTTTCCACACCTTCACATACAATAGATTTTCCCATACGTTTCAGCATGTGGAAGACTTCCTGAAGAACGATCTTTGCATTTTCCGTAAGGGAATCACCAAGGAATTTCCGGTCGATCTTTACTTCATTAAATAGTAGATCCTTTAAGGCATTCAGGGAAGAATACCCGGAACCGAAATCATCCATGGAAATCTGGATGTTATGCTTCTTCAGGCCACGGATCACACGGTTGACAGCTTCGGTATTATTTACATAGGTGGATTCCGTGATCTCAAAGGTGAGACGAAAAGTGTCTACCTGATAGGTGAGGATCAGTTCGCGGATCTTTTTGACAAAGATTTCAGGTTCTTCAAAATGCTGTGGAGAAACATTCAGGGAAATGCGGAAATCTGCCGGAAGCTGGCCGGAAAATTTCTGAAGCCACTGGAAGGCTTTTTCATAAACATAATAGTCCAGGCTGATGACAAAACCATTCTGTTCAAAAAGTGGGATATACACAGCCGGGGACCAGAGTATTTCTCCATTGCGGAGCCAGCGGACCAGTATTTCCGCACTGGAGATCTTTCCGTTGGCAGGAGATACTTTGGGTTGGAAATAGATCTGAAATTCTTCATTTTTCAGGGCCAGATGAAAGGAATGGAGAATTTCTGCCTGCATTTTTTCCTGTCGGTCGATTTCCTCTGAATAGATACAGCAGGGCAGGAGCGTTTTTTTGGAAAGCCGTCTTGCCACATTTGCACAGGAAAGTACGGTTTCCGGAGAAGTATTTGCGTCTTGGATAAAACAGATCCCGGAGTTCGTACGAAAGAAATTAACGTGGTAGGTATTGCGTATGCGCTGGTTGATCTGCTGATCAAGCTTTGAGATCTGGGACAGAAGCGCTTCGTTGGTAAGGTCTGTGATATCCGCAATGCTGACAAATACATCGGAGAAAAAGCGGGTGGTAAAGACAGTAAAGGAAGCTCCTGCCAGCTCTTCATAGATAACATTCAGGATCTCGTTTCCAAGGGAATAGCCGTATTTGTCATTAATATAATGAAAATTTTCCACGTCTGTGGAAATCAGGGCAATAGAACGGGAGCTTCCGGTATTTTTCTGGATCTGTCGGATCTTTTCGGAAAGGGTTTCAGAAGAGATGGTCGGGATCACGGTGTTGCAGGAATGAGAAGAAGGAGGGAGTTCTCTGATAGCTGCGATTTTTTTGAGGGATTTGTCCTGATACATTTTTTTATCTGCAGCGTTGATCAGATCCTCCATCATGAAGTAGTGATTCTGGAAACTGACTTCATATCCAATGGCATAGCTTAAAGGCAGTGTGGTCCGTGTATTGTATTCCTGAACAAGGGAATACAGCTTATCAGCCATCTCATGAAGCTCTGAGAGACTGGTATCCTGTTGGATCAGGATAAATTCATCGCCGCCGTAGCGAGCCAGAAAGCTGTCGGAATCCAGGATACGGGTGAGACAATAGGTGAAGGTCTGGATAAATTCATCGCCTTTTTCATGTCCGTAAGTGTCGTTGACATATTTCAGATTGTTCAGGTCAAACATCATTACGCCAACACCGAATGTGCTTGGGCGGTTGCTCAGCTCCTGAATAAACTTTTCCAGAGATGTTTTGTTGTGAACGCCGGTGATATCCCGGAATGCATTTATGATAAGACGTGAGAGAAGCTCTCTCTGGATAAGGGTAAGTGCCAGGGCTGCAACAAGAAGTGCCAGAGTTGCCTCCATAAGCCGCAGCATCGGATGGTATGAAGTTTCCGGACTCTGAAGAAACTTCAGAAGATAGAAATCCATAATTAACAGGCTTACAAGCGCAAGCAGGGTGATTTCGCAGAGATGAAGAACACTTTTTTCTTTTTCATAGATAAAATAAATCTCCTGTTTCATATAAATAAAGGGGGTACATTTTTTTAAGTCTGCACGATGATCATTTTGGCAAAAGCCTGATTGATACCGATCTTGCTTTCTTTGATGCGGACGATATACGAACCAAAAAGAACAGATACGATGCGGATGGTTGCTCCTTCGATAAATCCCAGAGTTTCCAGATGGTGGCGGTCATCTTCATTTCCACATATTTTCTGGATCGTATAATCAGTGTTGATATCAGCTAAATTCAGTGGCATATTTCCTCCATAAAATGTTGTGTGTGAACAGTAAAAACGAAAAGATATTCGTTACCATAAATTAGTTACAACTAACATTATAACGCAATAAAAATCTGTGTCAATGAAAACAGACAGGAGCAGTTATTGTAGAGTTTGTGAAAATACGTTTTCAGAAATGCAGGCTGTCCGTCTGTAAAAAACTGTGCTAAAATGAGCAGAGAGGAATTTGTCAGAGAAAGATGCGGACAATGAGACAGAATACGGAAGTCCGACTGACAAGATAAAACGATGTATTAGAAACGTAATACAGATCATAAAGACGAGGAGAGAATATCATGGAGAACATTTTTCACAGAGTAAGTATCCGTAAATATGAAGATAAACCCGTAGAGAAGGAAAAACTCCTTCAGATCCTGAAAGCAGGTATGCAGGCGCCAAGCGCGTGTAATCAGCAGCCGTGGGAATTTTATGTTGTGACAGATAAGGAGAAGATACTGGAACTTTCCAAAGCCACTCCCTATTCAGGATGTGCAGCAGGTGCACCGGTTGTGATCGTTCCGGTATATCGGAAAGAGGGATTGCCTGTTCAGGATATGGCACAGATCGACATGTCTATCGCACAGGAGAATATCTGGCTGGAAACGGATGCACTGGGACTTGGCGGCGTGTGGATCGGAATTGCACCGCTTAAGGATCGTATGGCGTTGGTCCATGATATTCTGAAGCTTCCGGAGAATGTGGAGGTATTTTCTCTTTTTGCCCTGGGGTACCCGGCAGAGAGCAGAAAGCAGCAGGATCGTTTTGATAAGAGCAGGATCCACTTTGTAGAATAAAAAAAGCCTTCTTTGAGGAAGATAACATCCGGAAACAAAAGAAGTCTGAATGTAGTGAAAAATACCAATAAATCCTCTGAAAATTTGTGCAGAACGCATTTTGCATGATCGGGATTTTTACGATAAAATGTAGGTATAAGAACTGAAAAACTGCATTAAATGAAAGAGGTGAAGGGTATGAAGGAATATGAGATCATTATTGAAACCATTAATCCCTGCGGTGGCGATCGTCATTCTCAGCAGGAGATCGTTGAAGCAAAGATCGAGAGTCCGGAAGCTTTCGTAAAAGAAAAAGGAAGATTTCCGATCATTGATAAGATCGAGAATCCCGATGGCGGAGTCGTGATCGTAACCGGTGACGGAAAAGGATACATGGTAAGATATACATTTTCTGAATAATGGATAATGCGGCGTATGTGACGGGAAACGGATCGTAAAGCAGAGCTGGGATCAGATCTGGCTTCGTTACATACGCCGTGTTTTGACTTTTACCTAAAAAATGCATAAAAAAACATATGCGAATTTGTAAAATATATATAAATTATTTGTTGAATTTTTATAAAAAAAGGAGTAAAACATTAGATAAATAAAAAAGATAAATGTATGGAACAGGACAGACCACAAAAAGCAGACCGGATTACAGAGAGCCGCAGGCTGATGAGAAGCGGCAGAAGGTATTTTGTGATATCACCTGGGAGCATCCCGCTGAATAGAAATCTTTAAGTAAGCCGGGACGTAGTCTTCACGTTACAGAAGAGGCTGTTTGAAGAGACAGTATTAAGTGGTTGTATTTAGTGATAAATATGAGAATACAGAGTGGTACCACGGAACATTCCGCCTTTGTTATCCGAAAGGATAGCAGGGGCTTTTTTAATATATAAAAATACAAAGGAAAGAGAGTTGATATTATGAACGGAATAACAATGATGATCATAGCCATTGTAGTTCTCGGAGGCGCATATCTTCTGTATGGCCGTTATCTCCAGAACAAATGGGGTATTGATCCGAAAGCAAAAACTCCGGCATACGAAATGGAGGACGGAGTTGATTATGTACCGGCTGATACAAATGTAGTATTTGGACATCAGTTTGCATCCATAGCAGGTGCAGGTCCCATCAACGGACCGATCCAGGCCGCAATTTTCGGTTGGCTGCCGGTTCTGTTATGGATCCTCATTGGTGGTGTATTTTTCGGAGCTGTGCAGGATTTTGCATCCATGTATGCATCCGTAAAGAATAAAGGACGTACGATCGGATATATCATCGAAGCGTATATCGGAAAGCTTGGAAAAAAATTATTTCTTTTATTCTGCTGGCTGTTCTGTATTCTGGTCGTTGCCGCATTTGCAGATGTTGTAGCAGGAACCTTTAACGGATTTGCCGTAAATGATGCAGGAACAGTTACAAAGGTAGCGGCAAACGGAGCTGTTGCAACCACTTCCATGTTATTTATATTTGAGGCTGTTGCACTTGGATTTTTCCTTAAATATACAAAATTCAACAAATGGGTCAACACTGCAGTCGCAATTTTACTGCTGGTAGCAGCAATTGTGTTGGGACTTAATTTCCCCATGTATGTAAGTCTTGGAACCTGGCATATCATCATTTTTGTATACATCCTGATCGCCAGTGTCGCTCCCGTATGGGCACTGCTTCAGCCACGTGATTATCTGAACAGCTATCTGCTCATTTTTATGATCGTCGGTGCGGTTATCGGTGTATTTGTTGCCAATCCTTCCTGTAACCTGAAGGCATTTACAAGCTTTAACGTAGACGGACAGTATATGTTCCCGATCCTGTTTGTAACCATCGCCTGCGGTGCTGTTTCCGGCTTCCATTCACTGGTATCCTCCGGTACTGCATCCAAGCAGATCAAAAATGAGAAAAACATGCTTCCTGTTTCCTTTGGAGCAATGCTGATGGAAAGTATGCTTGCCATCATCGCACTGATCGCAGTTGCATCCTTTGCAAATGGTGAAGCAGCAGCACAGGGACTTACAACACAGCCGCAGATTTTTGCAGGTGCTATCGCAAACTTCCTTTCTGTAGTTGGCCTTCCGCATTCACTGGTATTTACCCTGATCAACCTTGCTGTATCCGCATTTGCACTGACCTCTCTTGATTCTGTGGCCAGAGTCGGACGTCTGTCATTCCAGGAATTTTTCCTTGATTCTGATACAGATGAGGAAAACATGAGCCCGTTCCTGAAGGTAGTAACAAATAAATATTTCGCAACAGTCATTACACTGGTACTTGCCTACATGCTTACAAAGGTCGGCTATGCAGAAATCTGGCCGCTGTTCGGCTCCGCAAACCAGCTGTTATCTGTACTCGCTCTTGTAGCCTGTGCAGTATTCTTAAAGAAAACAAAACGTCAGGGCTGTATGCTCTGGATCCCGATGGTATTCATGATGGCAGTTACCTTCACAGCACTTGGCATGACCATCACAAAGCTTTCAAAGGCACTGGTAACAACAGGGCTGGATCTTGGAAACACCTTACAGCTTGTATTTGCAGTATTACTGCTGATCCTTGGTGTACTGGTAGCGATCCAGGGCGTGAAGAAACTGCTTGAGAAGACAGATGATAAAAAAGCAACAGCATAATATTATCGGATAAGATTACGTATTTTTGTTTGGCTGGAGAAGCATAAAAAGGTGCTGATCGTACGGATGGATTTGTTAGTGTATTGCAGCAATTCTTTACCTTCCTCCAGCTTGCAGCGCAAAATAGATGCGCTGACAGAAAAACCAAGGGTCTTTTTAAATAATCAGGAAATGATGGCTGCGATGATGGAAGGAATGCCGCTTCGTCAGTTGTTAAGCTTCGTTCCCGGAATTAAAAGAGAAATGCTGGAACAGATGGTTGGTGCTTTAAACGAAGGCGTTGCATATAATAAAAAAAATGTATCAATGGAAATGAAAGCCTTATGCCAGATCAGAAAATAGAGAATCTTCTTAATCTTGCCATGAATGCCCTGCCGCATGAGCGGGCGAAATCGGAAAATCTGAATGTGGGATATGATCCCACCACCAGGCTGTGGGATGTGATCGTGAAGTACAGTGGCCCGGAAAGCGGACTTGGTGGTGAGAGGATCCAGGTGGTCCCGCTGCTTGGTGGTTATGCAGTAGTGACATTGCCGGAATCGGAAATTGCTGCATATTCAGTCAGAGAGCAGATTGAGTTTATAGAAAAGCCCAAGAGACTCTACTTTGAGACCTTTGAAGAGCGGGAGGCAAGCTGCATTTTGTCGGTGCAGAATGGAGCCGATGGCTTAACCGGTGAAGGGATTTTGGTGGGCATTGTGGATTCCGGAGTGGACTATTCTCATCCGGATTTCAGAAATGAGGATGGCAGTACCCGGATCCTGCGACTGTGGGATCAGAGTGTAGCCGGAAATCCACCGAAAGGCTATGTATCAGGAACTGAATATACGAAAGAAGAAATTGATGAGGCGCTTGCGCTCGGGGAAACCGAAGGCAGGCGCCTTGTTCCGTCGGGGGATTTCAGTGGACATGGGACGGCAGTTCTTGGAATAGCAGCAGGAAATGGAAGAGCATCGGATGGAGTGAATCGAGGCGTTGCGTATAGAAGTGATCTTCTGGTGGTAAAGATGGGAAATCCACGGGAAAATTCATTTCCGCGGACAACGGAACTGATGGAGGGGATTGATTACCTGATGCGGCAGTCAGTGAAGATGAGAAAACCGATCGTCATAAACATCAGCTTTGGGAATAATTATGGTTCCCATGAACCTTATAATTAAGGGAAAACATAAGAAAACACTGATATTTCCTGTGTTTTCAGGCAATTCAGTGTTTTACTCGGATTCATGTTTGGTTGTTGTTTGAGTCTTATAATACTCGGTCAGGATCATGTTAATCTGCTGGGAACGTGTACGATAGTTCGCTTTTGCATCCTTATCAATCTCAGCAACCAGTTCTTTGGACAAAGTAGTATAGACCTGAAT
>ENA-OQMY01000099-OQMY01000099.1-human-gut-metagenome-genome-assembly--contig:-NODE-99-length-30799-cov-3.155353_pt1 | contig 30799 bp, 31 predicted proteins | sample MGYA00242623_ERZ504868 | MGnify/ENA primary metagenome ERZ504868 (study PRJEB26092, sample SAMD00036386) | human gut metagenome | host: Homo sapiens | study: EMG produced TPA metagenomics assembly of...
ATAACAATAAGGTTACGTCTAATGGCTGAAGGTAAAAAGGTTAGTTCTGTTTCTTTCTTTAATTCTCGTCTGACTTCCATTATAAGTATCTCATTGGTACTGTTTCTGCTGGGGCTCGTTTTTCTGATAGGGTTGTTGGGAAACAAACTTTCCGTATATGTGAAGGAGAACATTTCATTTTCGATCGTGCTGAAAGATAATCAGAAAGAAGTCGGATATAAAGAAGATGCAGAAGACGCTGGATGCCTTGCCTTATATCAAATCGACCGAATATATATCGAAAGAACAGGCTGTCAAGGAACTTGAGGAGGAGTTGGGGGAAAATCCCGAAACGTTCTTGGGCTTTAATCCGCTACAGGCTTCCATTGAAGTGAAATTGCATTCGGAATATGCTAATGCCGACAGCCTGCAATTGATCGAAAAGAAAATAAAAAAACTATACTTCCGTTTCAGATCTGCTTTACCGGAAAGACATGATGCAGATGGTGAACGACAATGTGAAACGTGTCAGCCTGATCTTGCTTACACTTGCCGTAATGTTGATGGCAATCTCGTTTGTGCTGATCAGTAACACGATCCGTTTGCTGATTTATTCCAAACGTTTTCTGATCCATACGATGAAGTTGGTGGGGGCTACACCTGGTTTTATCAGAAGGCCGTTTGTGCGGTACAATGTGGTCAGTGGTATTTTTGCGTCCATTTTCGCAATATTAATGTTGACGGGAGCGTTGTATTATTTACAAAACGAATTATCTGGTTTCGTCCAGTTGTTGGATATTAAAGTATTGATAATTGTTTATGCCGGTGTATTGATAATGGGGATCCTGCTTTCGGTTACGGCTACTGTCTTTGCGGTGAACAAGTATTTACGAATGGGTGTTGATAAACTATATTATATATAAATGTATGGCTAAGAGAGATTTTGCTTTTTGGAAAAGAAAATTTTTATTTTGATCGCTGTTGCTGTTGCTGTTATCGCGATTGGGTTTTATGTTGATGAGTGGTGGCGGTTCGCAGGATCCGACAGGTTTTAATCCTGAGATTTTCAGTTCCCGCCGTATTGTTGTGGCTCCGGCTGTGACAGTGATCGGCTTCGTATTGATGATTTTCGGAATTTTAAAAAACAGCAAAAATAAGGAAGTAGCGGAATGAGTTGGTTTGAGGCTTTAGTGCTGGGGATTGTTCAGGGATTAACGGAATACCTGCCGGTCAGCAGTAGCGGACATTTGGCTATCGGCTCTGCTCTGTTCGGTATTCAAGGAGAAGAAAATCTGGCATTTACGATTGTTGTCCATGTGGCGACCGTGTTTAGTACGCTGGTGATTTTGTGGAAAGAGATCGAATGGATATTCCGTGGTTTGTTTAAGTTCAAGATGAATGCAGAAACTCGTTATGTGATCAATATCCTGATTTCTATGATTCCTATTGGTATTGTAGGCGTATTCTTCAAGGATACGGTGGAAGATATTTTCGGGTCGGGATTGCTGATTGTCGGTTGTATGTTGTTGCTGACGGCTGCGTTGCTCGCATTTTCTTATTATGCCAAACCCCGCCAGAAAGAAAGTATCTCGATGAAAGATGCCTTTATCATTGGTCTGGCACAGGCTTGTGCGGTGTTGCCGGGGTCTGTCCCGTTCGGGATCTACTATTGCTACGGGACTTCTGTTGGGAGATAACAAGGCAAAACTGGCGCAGTTCTCTTTTCTGATGGTGATCCCTCCCGATTCTCGGGGTAAGCGTTGCTTGATAGTGTAAAGATGATGAAAGGTGAAGATGTAGTGGGGGTATATCCCTGCGTTATCATTGGTTGTTGGCTTTCTGGCGGCTTTTGTAGCCGGTTGCCTTGCCTGCAAGTGGATGATTAATATTGTGAAGAAAGGAAAGCTGATCTACTTTGCCATCTATTGTGCAATAGCGGGATTGGCGGTAATTATTACGCAGTTGTAAGTCGTGGGTCATTTTACTCCCACTCACAACTCGTTATTTATAACTCTATAACGTGAATTTTAAAAAACGGAGAAGTACTGTTTTTCAATAAACCTCTCGGCTGGACATCATTTAAGGTAGTAGGACACGTCCGCTATCATATCTGCCGCCGGATAGGAGTGAAAAAACCTGAAAGTAGGTCATGCCGGAACGCTCGATCCCATGGCATCAGGTGTCATGGTGGTGGGCGTGGGCCAGGCAACGCGTCTGCTGGGCATGCTTACCCTCGATACCAAAAGCTACGTCGCCGACATCTCGTTTGGCGTCGAGACCAATACCGATGATGCGGAAGGCGAGGCCGTCCGCACGGTGCCCATAGCCGCCGAGCTGCGCGATCCGTCCTATGCCCGCGAGCGCCTGTGCACCATGTTGGGCCCGCAGATGCAGGTGCCGCCGGCGTTTTCGGCCATTTCGGTCAACGGCGTGCGCGCCTATAAGGCTGCGCGCGAGGGCAATGCCGTGTCGCTGCCCCCGCGTCCGGTCGAGGTGTACTCCGCCGACCTGATTGCCGTGAGCGGCGAGGGCGATTCGTGCGTTTGGACCGTGGCGTTTTCGGTGAGTAAGGGCACCTATATCCGAGCGCTCGCTCGCGACCTGGGCCGCGCCTGCGACAGCGCCGCGCACATTTCCGCGCTGCGCCGCACGGCCTCCGGTGTTGTTTCCATTGGCGCTTGTCATGCGATCGAGGAGCTTTCTCCCGAGTCCGCGGCTGGCTTTGCCCTGGATCCCATTGCGGCCCTGGGCGCCACGCGTGTTGACTTGCCGGGCAATCTTGCCGACGACCTGCTTTGCGGCCGACGCATTCCCGTTGAGCGTGCGCTTGCCGATTTCGATGCCTCGAAGGCGCCGTTTGCGTTGGTGCTCGATGGGGGACTCAAGGCGCTCGCCGCATTGAGGGTGGCCGCTTTGTCATGGAGCACGTGTTTCCGCAGGCAATCGGCGGTGTTCGATGATGTTGTCCGTTCGCGAGCTCGCGCGTATCTTTTTCGCGGGCGAGTCGGACGAGGCTCGCATCGTTACTGCCGATGTGTTTGATAAGTGTGAGCACCTGGGTGCCGCATCGATTGCCATCGGCGTGTTCGACGGCGTTTCACCGTGGACACCAGGAGCTCATTGCGGCGCTTGTCCGTGATGCCCGTGCCCATGGCTGCAAGGCGGTCGTAGTTACCTTCGATCCCGACCCGGACGTCGTGGTGAGCCCTTCGCCCGCTCAAAAACTGATGACGACGGCCGACCGTCTGCATGCCCTGGCTCAAACTGGGGTCAATGCGGTGGTGGCCGTTCCCTTTACGCCTGAGGTTGCGGCGCTTGACCATGTTGCTTTTCTCTCGCTGGTGTCGCGTCTGGTCGACATTCGATCGATTCGCGTTGGCAGCGACTTTAGGCTGGGTCGTGGCGGTGCTTCTGGTGTTGACGAGATGCGCGCCTGGGGTGCCGAGCGCGGCGTTGACGTATACGGGCACGACTTGCTTTGCGAGGGCGGTGAGGCCATTTGCGCCACCCGCATTCGTCATGAGCTGGGACAGGGCCATGTGGAGCTTGCTGCTGAGTTACTCGGCCGTCCGTATATGGTGCGTGGCGGTGTTATTCGCGGCCGTCACGAGGGTTCTGGCATGGGCTTTCCCACGGCAAACCTGCAGGTTCCCGACGGTATTCAGGTGCCTGCCGATGGCGTGTATGAGGGTCTGGTGCTGGTCGATGACACCGCGTGGCCCGCTGCCGTGAACGTCGGACTGCCGCCGACGTATGCCGACGATGTCGCTTCGGCGCATCTCGAGGCTAATTTAATTGGTTATACGGGCGACCTGTACGGCTCTTCTGTTTCGCTGGCGTTTACGCGTTGGCTGCGTCCGTCGCGCGTGTTCGATTCGCTGGATGAGTTGATCGCGACCGTCGAGGGTAATATCGAGGACATTCGTCACAACTTGGGCAAGCAGGGGGTGAGCATCCGTGATTAGCGATGAGGAAAAAGACCAGGTACGCGCTGCGTCTGACCTGGTTGCCATCGTGCAGGAAACGGTTGAGCTCAAGCCCCGCGGCCATGAGTTTTGGGGTTGCTGCCCCTTTCATGGCGAAAAGACGCCGTCCTTCCACATTATCCCCGCCACGCAGGTCTGGCACTGCTTTGGCTGCGGCGAGGGTGGCGACGTCTTCACCTATATCATGAAGCGCGAGAACCTGAGCTTTCCCGAGTCAATCCGTTATTTGGCCGATCGCGCGGGTATTGAGCTGCATGACTCCGGAGATCGCCGTGAGCGCGGTACCAAGCGTGCCCGCATCTACGATTTGTGCGCCGAGACCGCCCAGTTCTACCACACCATGCTTATGCGCGGTAAGGACGGCCGTCCGCGCGAGTACTTTGCCAGCCGCGGCATGGGTGGCGACGTCTGCCGCCGCTACTGCCTGGGCTTTGCGCCGGGTCGCAACGCGCTGGTATCGCACCTGTCCCAGGCGGGTTTTACCCCGCAGGAGATGATCGATGCCAACGTTGCCGTGAGCCGCGGGCGCGGGCAGCTTGCCGACCGCTTTTACGACCGCGTGATGTTTCCCATCTTTGACGAGCAGGGTCACAACATTGCCTTTGGCGGGCGCATCATGGGTGACGGCCAACCCAAGTACCTCAACACCGCCGAGACGAGCGTGTTCCATAAAAAGCGAAACCTCTATGGCTTTAACTGGGCCAAGGAGTTTATCGTCGCGCAGGATACGGCCATCGTGGTGGAGGGCTATACCGATTGTATCGCCTGCTGGGAGGCGGGGATCAAAAACGTTGTCGCCACGCTGGGCACCGCGCTCACGGAGCATCACGTCAAGACGCTCACCCGCTTTGCCAAGCGTATCGTGTATATGTTCGATGGCGATGCCGCGGGCCAGAAGGCCGCCCGTCGCGCGATTCAATTTATCGAGCAGGATTCGATGGACCTGCGCTGCGTGGTGCTGCCCGACGGCAACGACCCCATGGAGTTCATCACGGCGCATGGTGGACAGGAGCTTCAGGCGCGCATCGACGCTGCCGAGCCGCTCATGGACTTTGTCTACCGTTCGCTGCAGGAGTCGAGTGACATCACCACGCCGGGCGGTCGTGCCAAGGCGCTGGAAGATGCGCTGACGCTTATCTATCCGCTGCGCGATAGCTATATGATCGACACATACTTTATCCAGATTGCCGATCTGCTGGGTTTGGATCTGGAGACGGTTCGCGCGAGTTCGGGTCGCGTGTTTCGCGATGTCGCCAAGCGCGAAGATGCGGAACGACGTCGTGAGCAGAACTATGAACGCCAGCGGGCGCAAGCCGAGCGCTCTGGTAGCGCGGGCGGTCGGACGTCTGGTTCGCAGGGGGCATCTCGCGGTGCTTGGGCATCGGGCGCGACGCCGCCGGTGTCCGCGCCGGTCGAAGAAGAGCCGTATGACTACGTCCCGCTCGATGCCTACGGTGCCGCGCCCGTGGAGGTCGTCGACGACCTGCCGCCGATCGATGTGCCTGATGGTATGGGTGCTGTGCCTGTGACTGATGGTTCGGGCGCTCCGGCTGCGGCGGCGCCGATGGTTCTTACTGATCTTGAGCGCAAGTCCTTGGCAGGGGAGCGCGAGCTGTTGACGATGCTCACGAGCTACCCCGACCTGTTCCGCACGTATGCCGACCGCATCTGCTCTATCGAGTGGGTTGACCCACGTCACGAGTCCATCGCATGGGCCGTTCTGGCAACGCCGCCGGGAACCGATCCTGCAGCCTGCATGGATGCGGCGCGCTCGGTCTGTCCCGAGGCGGCAACGCTTGTGAGTGCCGGGCGCATCTCCGCGACGAGCAAGCACCCCACCGAGACGAACATCGTGTTCATGCTCGATACGCTCGAGCTCTACACCATCAAGCGCCGCATGCGTGCCGCACAGGCCAAGCTGCGCCAGGACCGTTCGCTCGATGATGAGGCCCGTCGCGCGTTGACCGTGCAGGCCGCGCAGGATTCGCAGCGTCAACGCGAGCTGCAAAAGTCTATCGGCGGCGTGGCGGACCCGTTCCGTTTGATCGGTCTGGAGGCCGCAGGCACCGAACAGGCCTAGATGTTGTGGTCAACCAGCGTATTCTCGCCTATATCCAGTCCTCTTTTTGGGTATAGACGCCTATGTGTGTGCTAAAGTATTGAGTCCTGTGGACTATGAAGGGAGAATCTGTGCCAAAAAAGACTGAGAGCACGGGTACTGGGCTGGAATCCTACGTTGCAAAGCTCATGGGCAACGGCTCAAACAGGACTTCGGTAACCGAGGACGAGATTCAGGTCGCCCTGAAGGATATCGATGTTTCTGACGAGCAGCTCACCGCGGTGTATTCCGCGCTGCGCAACAGCGGCATCCAGATTATCTCCGCGAGCGGTAACGACGACGCCCCCATGGACGTCGACGATGACGATAACGATACCGATACCGACGATTTCGATGACGACGACGAGCACGATTCCGGCTCGCTCGACGATCACGAGCTCAAGATGGCCCGTCAGGCCGATGCCGAGATGGGTTCTTCCAAGAGCAAGAAGAAGCGCACCGTGCGCACGTCCCGTTCACGCTCCCGCGTGCGTGGCATCGATGCCTCCACGGTGATGCTGACCGGCGATCCGGTTCGTATGTACCTCAAGGAGATCGGCAAGGTCGACCTGCTGACCGCCTCCGAAGAGGTCGATTTGGCCATGAAGATCGAGGCCGGTCTCGAGGCCACCGAGAAGCTCGAGGCTGCCGATGCCGGCGAGCTCGAGCTCACGCGTGCCGAGATGCGTCGTCTTACGCGCATTGAGAACGTGGGCCTCGAAGCCAAGCAGGCACTCATCAGCGCAAACCTGCGTCTGGTCGTCTCCATCGCCAAACGCTATGTCGGCCGCGGCATGCTGTTCCTTGACCTGATCCAGGAGGGCAACCTCGGTCTGATCCGCGCCGTCGAGAAGTTCGACTACCAGAAGGGCTTTAAGTTCTCCACGTACGCCACGTGGTGGATCCGTCAGGCCATTACGCGCGCCATTGCCGATCAGGCCCGTACCATCCGTATTCCCGTGCATATGGTTGAGACTATCAACAAGCTCGTCCGCGTGCAGCGCCAGCTCCTTCAGGACCTGGGTCGCGACCCGACCCCCGAGGAGATCGGTGCCGAGATGGACATGAGCGCCGACCGCGTCCGCGAGATCCAGAAGATCTCGCAGGAGCCCGTGTCGCTCGAGACCCCCATCGGCGAGGAAGAGGATTCCCAGCTGGGCGACTTTATCGAGGACTCCCAGGCTATCGTTCCGCCCGATGCCGCCAGCTTCTCCATGCTGCAGGAGCAGCTCACTCAGGTGCTCGACTCGCTTGCCGATCGTGAGCGCAAGGTTATCGAGCTGCGCTTTGGCCTTGTCGACGGGCATCCCCGCACGCTCGAGGAAGTCGGTCGCGAGTTTGGCGTCACGCGCGAGCGTATCCGCCAGATCGAGTCCAAGACCTTGGCCAAGCTCCGCCACCCGAGCCGCAGCAGCAAGCTGAAGGACTACATCGAGTCATAACCTCGCAAGCAAGAAGCGCCCTCAAGCACATCCGCTTGGGGGCGCTTTCATGTGGTCATTGGGGACGTCCCCAATGACTAGGTCGGAAAAATTCTTAAAAAAGTTCTTGCCCTGAGCTGATTCGTCCGTATAATAAACTTCGTTGCTTGAGAGCACGCACCTATTCCTCGGTAGCTCAATGGTAGAGCACGCGGCTGTTAACCGCGCTGTTGTAGGTTCGAGTCCTACCCGGGGAGCCAGAATTTCTCAGCCCATTCCGCTGGGCTTTTAAATTCCTCGGTAGCTCAATGGTAGAGCACGCGGCTGTTAACCGCGCTGTTGTAGGTTCGAGTCCTACCCGGGGAGCCAGGTTGTAAAACCCGTCGCTTATGCGGCGGGTTTTTTCATGCCGCGACCACTTGACTCGAACGTTGCCATATCAACATTTCGTGTCGAGGATGTAATCCCGCGACCCACCACCTCAACATGGCGCGGTCGTTGTAGAATATTGCAATGATTGCTCCCACGACATGGTGCCGCGAGCACCAGATAAGGAGATTCTTGTGTCTGAGACCATTAACGGCAGCCTGAGCGTCTCGAACGACGTTATTGCCGATATTGCCGGTTATGCCGCGATGACGTGCTATGGCGTCGTCGGTATGGCTGAGCAGCTCCAAGGCGCCGAGAGCGTGCGCCTGCTTGCCGGTCAGCGCCTCCGCAAGGGCGTGCTTGTCTCCGCCGACGAGAACGGCCTTACGGTCGATCTTCACGTCGTGCTCGAGAACGGCGTCAACATGAAGTCCGTCTGCCACAACCTTTCGAGCTCCGTTGCCTTTACCCTGCAGGAGATTGCCCAAATCGATCCCGCCAGCCTTAAGATCGGCATCCATATCGACGCGCTCAAGAGCCGTCTGAACTAGCATCCGAAAACGGAGATTCAAATACCCATGATTGCAAAGACCATTCGCACCTGTTTTCCGATCGCTGCGGCTGCCGTTTCTGACAAGGCCGAGGAGATCAATAAGCTCAACGTCTTCCCCGTACCCGACGGCGACACCGGCACCAACATGTCGCTCACGCTCGCCTCGGTGACCAAGGAGCTCTCCGCCCTTCCCGCCGATGCCGACATGGAGGCCATTGCCGGCGCCATCACCCACGGCTCCCTGATGGGCGCCCGCGGTAACTCCGGCGTCATTACCTCGCAGATCCTGCGCGGTGTGGCCGAGGGCCTTGTCTCCGCCGACGAGCCCATTACGTCCGCCAACATCGCCTTCGCCTTCCGCCGCGCCGTCAAGGTCGCCTTCCAGGCCGTCCGTAAGCCCATCGAGGGCACGATTCTCACGGTGCTGCGCGATGTCTCGACCAAGGCCGACGAGTGCGAAAAGAAGAAGTTCTCGGCCGAGGACGCGCTCGATGCCATCGTCGTCGAGGCCTACCAGTCCGTCGCTCGCACGCCCGACCTGCTGCCCGTCCTCAAAGAGAACGGCGTGGTCGACTCCGGCGCCTTCGGCTTTGCCATCTTCTTGGAGAACTTTGTGGCTGCAGCACTTGGTCGCAGCACCGTTGTCGAGGATTTCTCCGCTACGTTCGATTCCGCTGGCTCTGCACGCGATGCCGCTCTTGGCCGCGTTGAGATCGAGGCCAACGACGATTGGGAGGGCTCGGAGTTCCGCTACTGCAACGAGTTCCTCTTTAAGGCCGACGCCCCGTTTGACGAGGACGAGTGCCTTAAGTTCCTGGGTTCCATGGGCGACTGTGAGCTGCTCGTGGGCGCATATCCCGACTACAAGATCCACGTGCACTCCAACACCCCGAACCTGGTGCTCGAGCACATGCTGCAGCTTGGCCAGATCTACGAGGTCTTTATCCACAACATGGAGATGGAGGCCCACGACCGTACCGCCAAGATCCACGAGGACCAGGAGAAGGCCGCCGAGCCCGCGAAGGCCCTGGGCTTTGTCGCCGTTGCCGCCGGTTCCGGCGAGGCAGACATCCTCAAGTCCCTCGGCGTTGACGTGATCGTGTCCGGTGGCCAGACCATGAATCCCTCGACTGCAGACCTGCTGGGCGCCGTCGACCAGGTCAACGCGACCTCGGTCATCATTCTGCCCAACAACGGCAACATCCGCATGGCCGCCGAGGCCGCTGCCTCTGCCTGCACCGACAAGAAGGTCGCCGTCGTTCCCACCAAGACCGTTCCGCAGGCCTTCTCCGCGCTGTTCGCGGTCCTGCCCGATTCCGAGCTCGAGGATGCCGTCGCCGCTATGGTCGACGCCATCAGCGAGGTCCGCGATGGCGAGGTCACCCGCGCCGTGCGCGACTCCAGTGCCTCCGACGGTTCGCCAATTCACTCCGGTGACGTCATGGGCATCATTGCCGGCTCCATCGACGTGGTCGGCTCCGACGTGAAGCAGGTCACGCTCGATTGCATCAACCGTATGCAGGAGGAAGAGGAGGGCGACGCGCTGACGATTCTGGCCGGCGAGGAACTGTCCGATGAGGCCTTCCAGGAGATCGTCGACGCTATCGAGGAGGCTCAGCCCGATCTGGAGATCGACGCCCATCGTGGCGAGCAGCCGCTCTATCCCGTGATCTTCTCGATCGAGTAGGCAACTGCCCATGTCCGAACTGTGCTCCGTGCCGCGCGTCTCGGAGCGCTTTGCCCAGAGCAATGCGCTCGACGAGGATATCGCGCGACTCAAATATGTTTCGGGTAAACGTGAGGAGGCCCTTCGCCGTCTGGGAATTCGGACGGTGGGGGACCTCCTTCTCCATATCCCTCATCGATACCTGGACTTTACGCGCTCCTGGTCCATCGAGATGGCGCCCATCGGTACCGTGTGTACCATCATCGCCACGGTCGATCGTATCGTCCAAAAGCAGCCGCGTCCGCGCATGCAGGTGACCGAGGTCTCACTCGTTGACGAGACGGGCGTGCTGCAGGTCGCCTTTTTCCGCCAGCCCTGGATTGCCCAGCAGCTTAAGCAGGGCGACCGCCTAGCCGTAATGGGTAAGGTCGAGTTTGCCTACGGCTTTAAGCAGATGGCCTCGCCGCACTTTGAAAAGCTTGAGGAAGGGCGCGCCGCGGGCACTATCCTGCCGGTCCATTACGTGAGTGACGGCGTGAGTCAGGCATGGATGCGCCGTATCGTAAGTGGCGCGCTCGAGGCCGTCGGCAATCCCTTTGATCCCATTCCGGCACGCTTACGCGTTAAACGTCGCCTGATGAGCCATGCCCGTGCCCTTCGATCGATCCACTTTCCCTCGAGCATGGCTGAGCGCGAAATCGCGCGCGCACGGCTTGCCTACGGGGAGTGCCTCTACCTGCAGCTGGCGCTGCGCCTGCGCAACGACGGCGGCCTGGTCGATGTGGTGCCCTATGCCCACGCCGCGGGCGAGCACCTGGCCGCGCTTAAGCAGGCCCTGCCGTTTTCGCTGAGCGACGAGCAGGAGGCCGCGTTCCAAGATATCCTGCGCGATATGTGCGATGGCGGGCGCGTGATGAACCGCCTGCTGCTGGGCGATGTCGGTACCGGCAAGACCGCTGTTGCCGCCTGCGCGCTGGCTGTGGCTGCCGATAGCGGCACGCAGGCCTGCGTTATGGCGCCCACGGGCGTGCTGGCGCGTCAATATGCCGATAAGACCGGCCCCTTGCTCTCGCAGGCTGGCATGACCTGGGCGCTCCTGACGGGCGCCACGCCGGCGGCCGAGCGCGAGCGGATCCATGCCCAGCTGGAATCGGGCGAGCTCGATGTCCTCTTTGGCACCCACGCGGTGCTTTCGGATAACGTTGCGTTCAAGCATCTGTCGCTCGTGGTCATCGATGAGCAGCACCGGTTTGGCGTCGGCCAACGCAACGCCCTGCGTGCGAAGGGCCCTGGTGCCGATCTACTCGTTATGACGGCAACGCCCATCCCACGTACGCTGGCGCTTTCGGTCTACGGCGATCTGGACACGAGCATCATCCGCCATCGGCCCGTCCCTGGCGCTGGCGTGACGACACGCGTGCTTACCGAGTCGAGCCGCGACCTTGCCTATGGCGCCATCCGCGAGGCGCATGAAAAGGGTCAGCAGGCCTACGTGATTTGCCCGCTCGTGGAGCCGAGCGACTCGGCCGATGAGCTTGAGGATGTGCCCGGTATCGCCCGTGACGACGAGGGTCGCGTAACCGTGCCCGTGCCGCTGCACGATACGGCAACCGAGCTCGACCGCCTACGCCTGGCGTTGCCGGGGCTTACCATCGAGCGTCTTCACGGCCGCATGCCGGCGGGGGAGAAGGATCGCGTGATCGACGCCTTCAAGCGCGGCGAGATCGACGTGCTCGTTTCGACCACGGTGGTCGAGGTGGGCGTCGACGTGCCCAACGCCACCGTCATGGTCATCGAGAACGGTGAGCGCTTTGGCTTGGCGGCCCTGCACCAGCTGCGCGGCCGCGTGGGCCGCGGCAGCGTGTCGGGCACCTGCCTGGTCATGACGCACTCCAAGGGCAACGGCGGCGCTTCGGCGGCGCAAGACCGTCTCCAGTCGCTCGAAAAGACCTCGGACGGCTTTACGCTCGCCCAGATGGACCTTCGTCTGCGCCACGAGGGCGAAATCCTGGGGTACCGCCAGCATGGCGGTGTGACTCTGCGCTTTGTCGACCTGGATGCCGACGAGGAGCTGATCGAGTGGGCCCATTTGGACGCGATCGAGCTCTTGCGGTATGCTTGCAACCTTGACTCCGTGGCGACGCGCCCCCTGCGCGATGCGGTCGCCATGCGATATCGACACATTTTTAAGGAGGTCAGCGGAGGATGAGAATCATCGGCGGCGAATGGCGCGGTCGTAAGATCGAGGAGCCCCGTGGTCGCGATGTCACCCGCCCCACGACCGATCGTGTGCGCGAGGCATGCGCATCTATGGTCATGTCGGCATTTGACTTCGATCTGGACGAGGTCCGCGTGCTGGACTCCTTTGGCGGTTCCGGCGCCTTAGGGTTAGAGATGCTCTCACGTGGTGCCCGCTCGCTCACGACGTTCGAGATCGAACGGAATGCCGCGCGGCTCATTACCAAGAATATCGAGTCGCTCTGCCATGACCGTGCGCGTTGGCGCGTGGTAACGGGCGACATGCTGGCGAGCGCCTCGCGCGGTCGTGTGCCGGGCGGCCCCTTTGATCTGGTCCTGCTCGACCCGCCCTATGCTTTTGGTGCCGAGCCGGTCGAGATACTGCTGCAGAACCTGGCTCAGCAGGGTCTGCTTGCACCTGGCGCTTATGCCCTGTTTGAGCATGCCGCCGCCGATGCGGGCGCGCATCCGGCAGGCTTTGAGATCGTGCGCGAGAAGCGCTACGGCATTACCTCGGTCGACCTGCTTCGTTGGGTCGGCGATGACGATGGTGAGGAAGATTGCACAGGCACCGATGCTCACAACAACGATGCCATGACGGTTCAGGAGAACGCCCATGAATGACACCATCAACCGCGTGATCGTCCCGGGCACCTTCGATCCCATCACGTTTGGCCATATCGACGTCATCCGCCGCGCCCGCCGCATCTTTCCCAGCGTGATCGTCGCTGTCGCCGAGTCGCAGGGTAAAAACGGTGTGGGCACCACGTTTATGCTGGATGAGCGCGTGGCGCTGGCTCGTGAGGCGCTCGGTGATATCGACGGCGTCGAGGTCCTGCCCTTTACCGGCCTCTTGGTCGACTTCGCTCGCGAGCAGGGGGCGGGGGCCGTGGTCAAGGGCCTGCGCGCCATGACCGACTTTGAGTACGAGCTGCAGCAGGCAGACCTCAACTATCGCTTGGATAACGAGCTGGAGTCCATCTTTGTCATGAGTGCGCCGCAGTACGGCTATATCTCGAGTTCGGTCGTTCGCCAGATCGCCTCGCTCGGCAGCGATGTATCGACGTTTGTCCCGCCCAACGTGGTCGAAGCGCTCAGACACCGCTTTTCGTGACGTTTTTATTGCCTGGTGGCATGTGGTAAACTAGCACGATGATATGTTACCTATGAAAGGAGACTGGATGCCGGGCGAGAATTTTCCTGGCGATAGGATCGTCAGCTTGGTCGATGAGCTCGAAGGGCTGATCGAGGAAGCCAAGCCGCCTTTCGGCAAGAACGCTCAGTTCAAGGTCATCGACGCCGACGTGTTCTTCAACATCCTCGACGAGATCCGCATGAGCTATCCCGAGGAGTGGCAGAAGTCCCGCCGTATCCTTAAGGAGCGCGAGGAGCTTATGGCTTCCGCCGCCGCTCAGGCCGATTCCATCATCGCCGACGCTCAGCAGCAGGCCCTCACCATTGCCGGTGAGCAGGAGATCGTCCGCTTGGCACAGCAGCAGGCCGACGACATCCGCGATCGTGCCCAGCAGTACGAGCGCGAGACGCGTTATGCTGCCGAGGACTATGCAGAGCAGGTCTTTACGCATCTGGAGGAGAACCTCAAGAGCCTGACTGGCACCGTTACCCGTTGCCGTCAGCAGCTCAACGAGGGTGCCGCCCAACAGAATGGTCAGTGGTAATGGCTGAGTTCCCGAGCGTTACCGTCGATCTTTCCGAGCAGCTCGAGTTTCCTGGAGATTCGTATCCGCTGACCGGCAGGGTCGATGTTGCCACCTACACGGTGGGCGAGAAGGAGTACCAGCTACAGGACGGCATCGACTACGACGTTGTCTTTACCAATGCCGGTGCCGGTGTCTTGCTCACGGGCATGGTCCGCGCGCACGCCAGCGGCGAGTGCGACCGTTGCCTGGAGCCCGCCTCGTTTGATATCGCCGGCGAGATCGAGGAGTTCTACCTCTTTGAGGAGCCCGAGGATCCCGAGGCCTACGAGGACGGCTACGAGCTCCTGGGTGAGGACCGCATCGTCGATCTGGGTGAGCCCATCAATGACGCGGTCGTTATGGACACGCCGTTTGTGGTGCTTTGCAAGCCCGATTGCCGCGGTCTGTGCCCCACTTGTGGTTGCAATCTCAACGTCGAGCAATGCGATTGCGCCGCCCAGGCAGAGGCGGAATGGGCCGCTGCCACGGAAAATCCATTTGCAGCATTGAAGAATCTCAAGCTCGATGAGTAAAACTGTGGTAGTATCGCTACTTGCGCGTAATCGCCACACTGGATAGTTCATAAGGAAGGTCACTATGCCCGTACCTAAACAAAAGCAGGGTCGTATCCGCACTCACACCCGTCGTTCCGCCAACATGAAGATCTCGGCTGCGGCTCAGTCCACGTGCCCCCGTTGCGGCGCTGTCAAGCTTCCGCACCACGTGTGCCCCAGCTGCGGTTTCTACAAGGACCGCGAGGTTACTCGTTACCGAGTAACCGGTATACTCTGGATGCGATGCCGTTCCAAATGGAACCACAATGGCCGGCTCAAGGAGTCGGCCAGTTTTTGTATAAGGAGCATGTATATGAGTAACGTTCGCGTTTGTGTAGACGTTGTGGGCGGAGACGAGAAGCCTCAGGTTGTTCTCGATGGTATCGAGGCCGCACTTGCCGCCGATCCCGATATCGAGGTCTTGGCAGTTGGCCCCGCCGAAATCGTCAATCCCTTTGCCGCGGCCCATGCACGTGTGGAGGCTCTGGAAGCCCCTGACGTCATCGCCATGGATGACGATCCTATTCGCGCCGTGATGACCAAGCGTAAGTCGTCGATCGTGCTGTCGTGCCGCGCCATCAAAAAGGGCAACGCGGACGCGTTCTTCTCCGCCGGCTCCACCGGCGCCATGACCGCCGCTGCTACCGCATACGTGACGCCGTTTAGGTATCAGGCCGAAGGCAAGAAGCAGCCGGTGCGCCCCTGTCTGACCAATGCGTTGCCCAATCGCGCCGGCGGTCTGACGGTGCTGTGCGATATGGGCGCCAACCCCGATGTCGAGGTCGATGACATGGTGCGTTTTGCCCAGATGGGTAGCGCCTATGCCCGCGTCGTCCTGGGCATCGAACATCCTCGCGTGGGCCTGCTTGGTAACGGCACCGAGGACGAGAAGGGTTCTAACTTTACCAAGGCCTGCTTCCCTGCTATGAAGGCCGCAGTTCCGGGCTTTGTGGGCAACTGCGAAGGCACCGACCTCACCTCGGGCAATTTCGATGTCGTTGTTGCCGACGGCATGTCGGGCAATATCGCTCTCAAGGCTACCGAGGGCGCTGCCAAGTTTTTGCTGCAGGAGCTCAAGGGCGCCTTTATGGCCTCGCTCGGCACCAAGATCGCCGCGCTGCTCATCAAAAAGCAGATGCGCGAGATTAAGGCCAAGCTCTCTGGTGATGCCAAGGGCGGCGCGATTCTTTTGGGCCTGCGTGGCGTGGTCCTGATCGGCCATGGCGCCACCTCGGTCGAGGCTGTTAAAAACGGTACGCTCGCGGCGGCCGAAGCCGTGCGCGCGGGGCTGGTCGAGAACATCGCCAACTCCATGGACGGCATCGTTTTGTAAGAGCGAGTTAGAGCGCTGTTATGTGCCTCGCGGCCTGCTTCGTGGGGTAGAATCAGAACCGTGTCTTGGTACCGCCCGGGCGGTACCATTCTTTTGGTATTCATGCACTATGAGAGGAAGCGCTATGGACCGCTCCGAAATCTTCGACAAGATCGCCGAGGTCGCTGCTGACGTTCTGGGCGTCGATGTTGCCGAAATTAGCGATGAGACCACCTTTGACGATCTCGATGCCAACTCGCTCGAGCGCCTGCAGCTGGTTACGGCTATCGAGGACGAGTTCAACCTCGAGATCGATGACGAGACTCTGCTCTCGCTCAACTCTGTCGCCGACGCCGTTGACGCGATCGAAAACGCCAGGGAGGCCTAGGTCTTGGCTTTGTCTGAACGACTTACGCGTGCCCAGGAAATCCTGGGCCACGAGTTCAATAATAAGGTGCTGCTGCGCGCGGCGCTTACGCATCCCTCGGCAGTCGAGGGCCAGCCGGTTTCTGCCAGCTATGAGCGCCTTGAGTTCTTGGGCGATTCCATTTTGGGCGCCGTCGTCGCCCGTTCACTCTTTGAGTCCTATCCCGAGTTTGACGAGGGCAAGCTCACGCGCCTGAAGGTGTCGCTTGTCTCGGGCGCCACGCTGTCCGAGGTGTCGCATGAGCTGGGCATCGACGACATCATCATCTTTGGTGCCTCCGAGACCGGTACCGGTGCGCGCGGCCTGCATTCGGCGCTCGAGAACGTCTACGAGTCGCTCGTGGGCGCGCTGTACCTGGACGCCGGCTGGGATGCCGCAGCGGAGTTTATCCACCGTACGCTTAAGCCCCATTTGGCTTCCGAGCGTGCCGAGCACCCCGCGAACCCCAAATCGTTCTTGCAGGAGTGCGTGCAAGCCGACGGTCACGAACCCCCGGCGTATAAGCTCGTTGGCTCCGAGGGCCCGGCGCATGCGCCCACCTTTACCGCCGTGGTGTTGATCGATGGTATTCGCCAGGGTCGCGGCTCCGGCTCCTCAAAGAAGGAAGCCGAGGGAGCCGCTGCACTCGAGGCACTTGACCGCATGGGCTACACCACTAACGGCGTGATTCTCAACAAGAAGCCTGTTTAAGCGAGGAACCGTGTATCTCAAGTCCCTCACGCTCAAAGGGTTCAAGTCGTTTGCCGACCGCGCCCATATGACGTTTGAGCCGGGCCTGACCGTCATCGTCGGTCCCAACGGCTCGGGAAAATCGAACATCTCTGACTCGATTCTGTGGGTCCTGGGCGAGCAGAGCGCCAAGCAGCTGCGCGGCCAGGCCATGGAGGATGTCATCTTCTCGGGCTCGTCAGCGCGCAAGCCGGTGGGTGTCGCCGAGGTCACGCTGGTGCTCGATAACTCGGACCATATGCTGCCCGTCGACTTTGACGAGGTCGCCATCACCCGTCGTATGTATCGCTCGGGCGAAAGCGAGTACCTCATCAACTCGAGTCCGTGCCGCCTGATGGACATTCAGGACATCCTGCACGATTCGGGCTTGGGCAAGGATACGCATTCCATCATCAGCCAGGGCAAGCTCGACGCCATTTTGCAGAGCCGCCCCGAGGAGCGCCGTGCCCTCATCGAGGAGGCCGCCGGCATCTCCAAGCACAAGCGCCGCAAGGAGCGTGCGCTCAAAAAGATTAATCGATGGACGAGCACTTGACCCGTGCCCGCGACATCAATAAGGAGATCGCCCGTCAGCTGCGGCCGCTGGAGCGTCAGGTCGATCGCGCGCGCAAGTACAAAGAGCTGTCCTCGCGCGCGAACGAGCTTACGCAGATGCTGGCCGTCGACGAGACTTCGTTCGCTGCAGTCGCAGTGGAACGACTTGGAGAGCCGCTCCAAGGAGGGTGCTGCCGAGCTTGAGCTTGCGCAGTACCGCTTGGGCGAAAAGGAACGCGAGCTCGAGAAGTTCCAGGTCATGCTCGAGGAAAAGGGCCTGGTTTGTGGGCGATCTGGGCGAGCAGCGCCGCCATATGCAAGACGTGGTCGGTCGCATTAACTCCGATATGCGCCTGCTCGAGGAAAAGGGCCACAACATGGTGTCGCGCCTGTCCGACATGCGTGGCCAGATCTCGAGCTCCGAGCATCAGCGTCGTCGCGTGGTCGAGGAGCTCGAGGACGCGCGTGCACAGCTTGAGGAAGTGACCGGCGCGCACATGCAGGCCCAGGAGGACGTTGACGCCGCTGGTCCTGCCGCCGCTGAGCTCCATGAGCGGCGCGTGGCGCTCGACAATCAGATTTCGCAGCTTACGCGTGAGCAACGCGATGTGCAGCGTGTGGCCGATAACGCGGCGCTCGAACTCGCCAAGGTGAAGGACTCGCTGAGCAACGCCGAGGTCGAGGACAACATGTACGCCTCGCGCCTGGAGCAGATTGATGAACAGCTCGAGGAGGTTACAGCATCGCTTGAGAGCCGTCGCGACCGTGCTGAGGAGCTTGAGAGTGCCCTTGAGGCGGCTCGTCAGGCCCAGAACGATGCGCGCGAGGCCACCGAGACGGCACGCGCTGCCCTCAAGGACCTGCGTAATCGCGAGAGCGAAGCGCGCAACAAGCTGTCCGAGGTTCGCTCGGAGCTGCCAGCCAAAAGAAGCTCGATGCCCGCATGGCAGACAGCTCGCCGCTGGTGAGCCGTCTGGTGGGCGCGCTGGGCGACGATGTTTCGGGCCGTCTGGGCGATGTGCTCGAGGCACCGCGTGAGCTCGAGGGTCTGGTTGAGCAGCTGCTCGCAGGTGATATCGATGCCCTGCTGTTCGATAACGCTGCCGCACTCGAGCGCGCCGGTCGCGCTGCCCTGGACCAGAAGAAGGCCTCGGGCGAGGCACTGCTGATGGCGCGCGGCGTGAGCGGCGGTGCTGCTGCCAATGGCGCTGCCGGTACGCGTCTGGTCGATCGTCTGTCCGTGCGCTCCGGTTATGGCCCGGTTGTCGAGGCCCTTCTCGGCGGCTATTACGTGGTCGATGACTTGGCTGCCGCGTTGGCTGCCACTGTCGTTGACGGTGTGACCTACGTGACTCCCGATGGCGCCCGCGTGAGCTGTGGTGGTCTGGTGCGCGTGGGGCTCGATGCCGGCGAGGCTTCGGGTGCCTTGGAGCGCAAGCGCCGCATCCGTGAGCTCGAGGGCCTGGAACCCGATCTGGCTGCTGTGTTTGAGCATGTGTCGGATCAGGTCGTCGAGGCCAATGCGGCCGTTGAAGAGGCGCGTGCTGCCGAGGGCGATGCCGCCGGCGAGATCGCCCGTCTTGAGGGCGAGCGCCGCTCGCTGCTCTCCGAGATTGGCCGCCTGGAGCAAAGCGCCAACAACGCCGAGGTCGAGCGCGTGCGCATCTCCAAGCGCCGCGAGCAGGCCGCCGAGGCCGTTCGAGCTGCGCGCCCGCGCGTTGACGAACTCACCCGTTCGCGTGACGAGGCGCGTGCACAGGCAAGCGACCTGGGTCTCCAGATTGCCGAGGCCAACGATGAGCTCGATCGCGTTCGCCGTGACGATTCCGAGGCCGCCGGTAAGCTCGCCGATGCCAAGGTGCGCCTGGCCCAGACGAGCGAGCGCCTGCGTTCGCTGAAGGGCCGCGTGCCCGACCTTGAGCATCGTCTTGAGGGCATCGACCGTCGTATCCGCGGAACACGCCAGGCTTCGCGCTCGCTCGAGCTGCTGCGCCTGCGCGTCGACCCCATGCACGAACGCTATTCTGCCCTGTTGGAACGCGCATCGGATTGGGCAGCGCGCCTGCGTGACCAGGCCTCTCTGGAAGAGGCGGACTCCGCTTCGCTCAAGAAGACCATCGAGGATGCCAAGGCCGAGGTTGCCCGCGCTAAGGAGCGGGTCGATACCGCCACTGCCACGCAAAACGAGTTCAAGGTCGCACGCGGCAAGCTTGAGGTGCAGGTAGAGGCCGCCATTAAGGCCATTACCGCCGATGGCACCACGGTGCTCGAGGAAGCGCTCATGCTTCCTGCTCCCACCGACCGCGACGCCGCCGAGCGGGAGCTCAACCAGCTCGTGCGTCATATCAACAATCTGGGCCCCGTGAACCAGGTTGCCATGGAGGAGTACGAGCAGCTCAAGCGCCGCGCCGACTACATCGAGGACCAGCTGGCCGATCTGGAGAGCGCGCGCAAGGCGCTCACCAAGATCACAGTGGCCATTGATCGCAAGATGCGCAAGGCGTTTCTGGTGACGTTTGAGAAGGTCGACGCGAACTTCCGCGAGATCTTCGCCATGCTGTTCCCGGGTGGCCAGGCTCATCTTGAGATGACCGATCCCGAGCATCCTGCCGAGACGGGCATTGAGGTTGTGGCGCAGCCGCGCGGCAAGCGCTATACTAAGATGATGCTCATGTCGGTGGCGAGAGAGTCTGACGGCGCTCGCCCTGCTCTTTGCCGTATACCGTACGCGCACGGTGCCGTTCTATGTGCTGGACGAGGTCGAGGCTGCGCTCGACGACGCCAACCTGTCCAAGCTTATCGGAGCCCTCGATGTGCTGCGTTCCGATACACAGCTCTTGGTCATTTCGCATCAGCGCCGTACTATGGAGGACGCTGACGTTCTCTATGGCGTCTCGATGCAAGCCGACGGCGTCAGCCGCGTCGTCTCGCAAAAACTCGATCGCGAAACCGGAAAGGTCGTGAATGCATAATGGGATTCTTTGACGCTCTCTCGCGCGGACTTGAGCGCAGCCGCGAGGCCCTCAACGAGGTCTTCTACTTTGGCGGCGAGGTCGACGAGGACTTTTGGGAGGACCTTGAGGACACCCTCGTTATGGGTGACATGGGTGCCGAGGTCGCTATTCAGGTCTCCGATGACCTGCGCGATGCCGCAGCCAAGAAGAACCTCAAGACCGCACCGCAGCTTCGTCGCGCTCTGGCCGAGCAGCTTGAGCAGCACTTTGTGCCCATCGAGCGCGATCCGTTCTCCGATACGCCGAGCTGCGTGCTGTTTGTGGGCATCAACGGTGCCGGCAAGACCACGACGGTCGGCAAGATTGCGAGCGCCATGGCTTCCCGCGGCAAGAATGTCGTGATCGGTTCGGCCGATACCTTCCGCGCCGCCGCCATCGAGCAGCTCGATGTGTGGGGTCAGCGCGCCGGTGTTCCCGTCATCAAGCGCGACCGCGGCTCCGACCCGGCGAGCGTTTGTTACGACGTGCTCGACGAGGCCGACAGGCGCGGCAGCGACCTGGTGCTTATCGACACCGCCGGTCGTCTGCATACGAGCCCCGAGCTCATGCGCGAGCTCGCCAAGGTGGTCAACGTGACGCGTAAGCGCGCCGCCAATATGGCCGCCGGCCCCATGCCGGTTTCGGTCGTGCTTGTGATCGATGCCGCCACTGGTCAGAACGGTCTGAACCAGGCGCTCGAGTTTAACGAGGCGCTGGGCCTGGACGGTATTATCATGACTAAGCTCGACGGCACGGCTAAGGGCGGTATCGCCATGGCCGTGGCCGAGAAGCTCAAGCTCCCGATCCTGCGCATCGGCGTGGGCGAGCAGGTCGATGACCTGCAGGAGTTTAACGCCAAAGATTTCTGCCGCGCCCTGGTGGGCGAGTCCAATTAAGGAGTGACTAGTGTTTGATTCTCTGAGCGATCGCCTCAACGACACATTTGACCGCCTGCGCGGCAAGGGTAAGCTGACCGAGGCCGATATTACTTCGGCCATGCGCGACATTCGCATGGCGCTGCTCGAGGCCGACGTTAACTTTAAGGTCGTCAAGGAGTTCGTTGCCAAGACCAAGGAGCGCTGCATGACCGCCGAGGTCATGGAGTCGTTGTCGCCGGCGCAAAACGTCGTCAAGATCGTGCTCGACGAGCTCACCGAGATGCTCGGCTCAACCGAGAGCAAGCTCGTCTTTAGCAACCGCATTCCCAATGTCATTATGCTCGTGGGCCTGCAGGGCTCCGGTAAGACCACGGCAGCCGTAAAGCTTGCCTACCTGCTCAAGAAGCAGGGCCGCTCGCCGTTGCTCGCAGCGTGCGACGTCTACCGTCCCGCCGCTGCCGACCAGCTGGCCACGCTCGGTGGCGAGATTGGCGTACCGGTCTTCCGCGGCGACGGTGCGCACCCGGTCGACATTGCCAAGGGTGCCATCCAGGAGGCCGTCGACCACCTGCGTGACGTGGTCATCGTCGATACCGCCGGTCGTCTTCAGATCGACGAGCAGATGATGCAGGAGGCCGTTGACATCAAGAAGGCCGTCAAGCCCGACCAGGTGCTGATGGTCGTCGACGCCATGACCGGCCAGGACATCGTCAACGTCGTCTCGACCTTTGCCGATCGCACCGACTTTGACGGCGTGATCATCTCCAAGCTCGACGGTGACGCCCGTGGCGGTGGCGCACTTTCGGTACGTCAGGTGACCGGCAAGCCCATCAAGTTCGTGAGCATGGGCGAGAAACCCGATTCGCTTGAGCCCTTCTATCCCGATCGCATGGCCAAGCGCATCTTGGGCATGGGCGATGTCGTCGGCATCATCGAGAAGGCCCAGGAGGCCGCCGATGCAGAGCAGCTCGAGGCTGCCGAGCGCATGCTGCGCGAGGGCTTTACCATGAACGACATGCTCGACCAGATGAAAGCCGTCAAAAAGATGGGCGGTATGAAGGGTATCCTGGGCATGCTCCCCGGTGGTCAGCGTGCACTCAACCAGATGGGCGGCAACCTGGACGAGGGCATCTTCGATAAGAACGAGGCCATCATCATGTCGATGACCAAGGAGGAGCGCCTGCGTCCCTCCATCATCAACGGCCAGCGCCGCGCCCGCATTGCCAAGGGTGCCGGCGTAACCCCCACCGAGGTCAACAGCCTTATGAAGCAGTGGGGCGAGATGAATAAGATGATGGGCCGCATGCGCACGATGGCCAATCAGGCGCAGGCCGGCGGCAAAAAGGGCAAAAAGGGAAAGAAGGGCAAGAAGATGCGCATGCCCAATATCCCTGGCCTGGACGCTATGGGTCTGGGCGGCATGGGCGGCCTAGGTACGGGCGGTCCCAAGTCCGATATGGAGCTGCTGCGCCAGATGGAAGCGCAGATGCGTAATAAGAAATAGAGCTGTAATTCCAGCTTGATATGGCAAAGGCCACCCGGAAGCTACCGGGTGGCCTTTGTTGTTGGCTTTGATTGTTGGGTTGCGTTCGGCTTCGCGTCCCGAGCTCGCGGTGCCGTGCCGTTAGTGGCAGCCGCAGCCCTCATGGCCTTCGTGGTCGTGGTGGCCGTGGCAGCCGCAGGACCCGCCATGCTCATGGGTGTGCTCGTGGTCGTGGCTGTGGCAGCCGCACGTGGCCTCGCCGTTCTGTGCGAGCGTGCCGGCGATAAGGGCCTCGACGCAAGCGTCGCAGCTGCCCTGGGCACCTGCGTATACCGTGATGCCGGCTTGGGCAAGCGCGTTGATAGCGCCTCCGCCGATGCCGCCGCAGATGAGCGTGTCCACGCCGCCGTTGGCGAGCAGGCCCGCAAGTGCGCCGTGGCCGGTGCCGCCGGTGCCCACGACCTGCTCGTTGAGCACCTTGCCGCCCTGAACGTCGTAGATCTTGAACTGCTCGCTGCGGCCAAAGTGCATAAAGAAGTTGCCATTGTCGTACGTGGTTGCCACCCTCATGGTGCCGACCCCCTTTGCTGGCCATGCGGCCGTTGTCGTGGTGATCGGGGGAGTACGCGATATTGCCGCCTTCGATGATGAGCGCCCGACCATTGACCAACGCGTTTGCCACCTTGCGATGCGCTCGGCTGCAAATAGCCGCCACCGTGGCGCGCGCGATGCCCATCTGCTGTGCGACTGCCTCTTGGTTAAGGCCTTCCAGGTCGCACAGGCGCAGCACCTCGAGTTCGTCGACCGTCATGTCGATGGCGTCTCCACTGGCAAGGCCGTCGGGGGTAAAGCCGCGATATTCGGGGATGATCCCAACACGGCGCAATTTCTCGCGTCTTCCTGCCATACGTGCTCCTTATCTGACATATGTCAACAATAGAATAACGAACGTGCAGATTTACGCAAGAGATTTCTGGCATATGTCAGAAAACAAGGGCTTATGTTTGGGCTGTGGGGCCGCGTGCGCCTGGGCTACAATGAATCTCGCTTGTAGGCGACTGACAGGAGGGTCAATGAGCAAGGCTGATCAACAGTTTGTAACCATGTGCCGCGATATTCTGGACCATGGCACCACCACCGAGGGCCAAAAGGTCCGTCCGGTGTGGGAGGACGGCACCCCTGCCTATACCATTAAAAACTTTGGCGTTACGGCACGCTATGACCTGCGTGAGGAGTTTCCGGCGCTTACCCTGCGTCGTACGGCCCTCAAATCTGCCATGGATGAGATCCTATGGATCTATCAAAAGAAGTCCAATAACGTGCATGACCTCAACAGCCATATTTGGGATGAGTGGGCTGACGAGACCGGCTCCATCGGTAAGGCCTACGGGTATCAGATTGGGCAGAAGAGCCATTATGCCGAGGGCGATTTCGACCAGATGGACCGCGTTCTGTACGACCTTAAGAACACGCCGTACAGCCGCCGCATTATGACGAATACCTATGTGTTTAGCGATTTGTCCGAGATGCACCTGTATCCGTGCGCCTACAGCGTGACGTATAACGTGACGCAGCGCCCGCAGGATGACAAACCGACGCTCAACATGATTCTCAACCAGCGCAGCCAGGACATTTTGGCCGCGAACAACTGGAATGTGTGCCAGTACGCCATCTTGCTGATGATGGTCGCGCAATCGGTCGATATGATTCCCGGCGAGCTGCTACATGTGATTGCCGATGCCCACATTTACGACCGTCATGTCGATATCGTCCGCGAGCTTATCGAGCGTCCGCAGTTTGCCGCGCCCAAGGTAACGCTTAACCCCGATGTGCATGACTTCTATGCGTTTACGACCGACGACCTGATCGTCGAGGGTTATGAGCACGGCCCGCAGGTCAAGAACATCCCCATTGCGGTGTAGGTGACGCGCATGACGTGTAAGCTTTCTGCCATTGTCGCCGTGTGCGATGACTGGGGCATTGGGTGCGAGGGCGACATGGTGGTGTCCAATCGCGCCGACATGCGCCATTTTGTGGCGTGCACCAAAGGTTGCCCGGTCATTATGGGGCGCAAGACGCTGCTGAGTTTTCCCGGCGGGCGTCCGCTCAAGAACCGCCGCAATATCGTGCTTACCCGCGACGAGAGCTTTGCCCCCGAGGGCGTCGACGTGGTGCATAGCGTTGACGAAGCGCTCTCTGCGGTTGCCGATGAGCTCGTTGCCTGGGTGATCGGTGGCGGCGATGTCTATCGGCAGTTTTTGCCGTACTGCGTGGAGGCCGAGGTCACTCATAACCACTGCGTCCATCCCGTGGACACGTACTTTCCCGACTTGGACGCCGATCCCGCGTGGGAGATTGCGCAGCGTAGCGGGGTCGCGACGATTGCCGCCGGTGAGGGTGACGAGGGCGTCGATTATGAGTTCGTGACGTATCATCGCGTTGAGGCGTAAATCGTCTGGCGTGAACGGTATCATCGGGTTGATTGAATGCATGGGGCGGCGCTTAGCGTCGCCTCGTTTGGTATAGATGTGCTGTAAAGAAGGGTGTGGGCTGGCTGCTATGACTGATGCCGTTGAGGTTCTGCGAATTGATTCGCTCGGGGACGAGCGGCTCGATGCCTACGTGCGGCTGACCGAGCGCGAGCTGCGCTGTGTGCTGGAGCCGCAAAAGGGCATCTTTATCGCCGAGAGCGCCAAGGTTATCGAGCGCGCGGTGCGTGCCGGATACCAGCCGGTGAGCTTTCTTTTGGGCGAGCGCTGGCTCGACCAGATGATGCCGCTGTTTGACCAGCTTGTCGTGCGCGAGGGAGCGGGTCCGGTTCCCGTGTTCGTGGCCTCCATGGAGCTCATGGAGCAGTTGACGGGCTTTAACGTGACGCGCGGCGCGCTGGCGGCGTTCCGTCGCCCGCGTCAGATTCCGGTTGATGAGTTCTTGGGCGGCGTCGTCGAGGCGGCGGGGGATCGTCCGGTGCGCGTGTGCGTGCTTGAGGGTATTGTCGATCACACCAATGTCGGCGCGATTTTCCGCTCGGCGGCTGCGCTGAACGTCGATGGCATTTTGGTGAGCCCCACTTGCTGTGACCCGCTGTACCGTCGCTCGGCCCGCGTGAGCATGGGCACGGTTTTCCAGGTGCCTTGGACGCGCATTGGCAGCGAGGCGCGCGTATGGCCGCATGATGGGCTGGCGGCGTTGCACGATGCCGGTTTTTCGTGTGCCGCTATGGCGTTGACGGACGATTCCGTATCGCTGGACGATCCCGTGCTGCAGGAGATTGACCGCTTGGCAATCTTTATGGGTACCGAGGGTGCCGGCTTGGGCGCCAAGACCATTGCCGGCTGTGACCACGCGGTGCGCATTCCGATGGCGCACGGGGTCGATTCGCTTAACGTGGCCGCGGCGAGCGCCGTCGCCTTTTGGCAGCTGTGCCCGCACGTGAGCAATGAGTATCACTACCAGCCGGGTTTGTATCACTAGGCAGTTTTCCGCACCGCGCTCTAATTCGGGGTGTTTCGGTCGCCGCCAGTCGGTGCTAAGCTGGTTTTGGTTTTGGTTTTAAATTGCTGTTTTGCTGTTTGACGTATGCGTGTGGGGAGGGCGTGTGGCTAAGAAATCTACGGCTATTGATGTAACGCAAGGAGTCATTTGGCAGCAATTGCTGTCGCTGTGCGTTCCCATCTTTTTTAGTTCGTTTTTTCAGCAGGCCTACACGCTTATCGGTACGTATATCGTTGGCCAGTTTGGCGGCAAGCTCGCGCTGGGTGGCATTCAAGCCACGATGGTGCTCACCGAGCTCTGCATTGGCTTTTGCGTTGGCGTCGGCGCCGGCTGCGCGGTCATTACCGGTCAGTATTTTGGCCAGCACGATGATGAACGACTGAGTCGTTCGGTCCATACAGCCATGACGCTCGCACTGGTGGGCGGTATCGTTTTCTCGATTCTTGGCATAGTGTTCGTTGAGCCCATGCTGGTGCTTATGAACACGCCGCATGAACTATTGGCCGAGGGCGTGGCCTATGCTCGTTGCTATTTTGCCGCCATGGTTGCGGCGCTGCTGCTCAATATGGGAACGGCATTGCTGCGCGCCGTGGGCGACACGCGCGGGCCTGCTGTGATCATCGCTTCCGGCTGCCTTGTTAATGCGGTGCTGGATGTCATCTTCGTTGCCGTGCTTCATATGGAGGCTCTGGGCTGCGGCATCGCGGTGGCGCTGACCATTTGCTCCAACGCCACGATGGTCGTGATTCGTATGATGCACGCTCCGGGTGCATGGCGTCTTTCGCTGTCTAAGCTCGGCATCGATCGCGGTATTTGCAAGAGTATGATCTCGTGTGGTCTGCCACTCGGTTTTCAATCGGCTGCCTATTCGATTTCGAACGTGCTGATCCAGGTGTCGGTTAATTCGTTTGGCGCCGATGTCACGACTGCTTGGGGTCTATCTGGGCGCCTGGATGGCATTATCTGGATGGTGACCGAGGCGCTCGGCGTATCGATCACTACGTTCTCGGCGCAGAACTTTGGCGCGCGCAATTACGAGCGCATGCGCAAGGGCTACCATACGTCGCTCGTGCTGTCGTTTATGCTCATTGGTGGCCTGTCTGCCGTGCTGCTGGTGTTCTCGGGTCCGCTGTCGCGTTTGTTTGTCGACGATGCTTCGATTTCGGCGTACACCACGACCATCCTCCATTTCATTGCGCCGTTCTATGCGATTTTCTCGATTATCGAGAACGCCTCGGGTTCCATCCGCGGTGCCGGCGTGAGCTTGCAGCCGATGCTGCTCACGATTTTTGGCACCGTCGTGCTCAGGGTGATCTGGGTGTTTGCGATTATGCCGTTCGATCCGTCGCTTGAGCACCTGCTGCTGGTCTACCCCGTAACCTGGCTCATCACCGCCACGATGTTCACCATCTACCACCACAGCGGCAACTGGCTCGGCCGCGCCACCGCCTAATGATCCCTTGGGGCGGAGGAAAATGGATCATTGCTCTCCGTCGCGATGTCGATGATCCGTTTTCCTCCGTCCCCTTCGGATCAATTAGTATTCGATGCCTTGGCGGGCTAAGAGGCCTTCGTCGAAGTAGTGTTTGACGGGGCGCATTTCGGTGACTAAGTCCGCGAGGTCGGCCAACGGCAGCAGCCCGCGGCCGGTGAGCATGAGCTCTGTGGTGGTAGGCTTCAGTGCGATCAGCCCCTCCACATCCTTGCGCGTCACGAAACCTCGGCGCATGGCCTCGCCGAGTTCGTCCAAAATCAGAACATCGACCTGTGATATCTGCTCGTGTGCGAGCTCCAGAATCTGTGCCGCGCAGGCCTCGGGCGTGTCGCGGTCGGCCTGTACGATGCGCAGACCCAAACGGGGGCGCCGCACCATGCTCGGCGCAGTGCAGTTTCTTGGCAAACTGCAGCATAAGCACGTCGAGTCCGTAGCCCGTCGCGCGCAAGGCGAGCCCCAGCGCAGCCGTCGTCTTGCCCTTGCCGTCGCCTGTATAGATTTGAACCTTGCCGACTTACAGTGATGCCATCTCTGTCCTTTCGTGCCCGGCGTCGGTTTAATCGCCGTCCGGGTTGGGTATTCTAGAAAGCATTATCAACCCCAGTAGATGGAGTTCAAGCAGATGGAGATGGATGACAACAAGCGTAGACGGAATATGATCCTCTACGTGCTCATCGCCTTCGTCGTCTACCTCGTGCTCTCGACCGTTCTGTTCCCCAACATCGGTCACACGCAGCAGATTACGAAGACCGATTACTCGACGTTTGTCAAAGCGCTCGATAAGAAGAGTGTCGACAAGGTCGAGTACAACACGGACGATTACTCGATTTATTACACCAAGAAGGGCGAGGACGAGAACATCGCCTATAAGACGACCGGTGTGCCGAACGATGCGGGCTTTACCGATCGCGTGCTTGAGTCTGGCGCTTCGCTGGAGTCGGTCGTTCCCGATAAGAACTCGGGTTTGATGACCTACTACCTGCTCACACTCATTCTTCCCATGGCGATTTTCTTCCTCATCGGTTGGTGGCTCAACCGCCGCATGAAGAAGGCTATGGGCGATGACGGCCCGTCGATGAACTTTGGCGGCGGCGGTTTTGGCGGCGGCGGACTGGGTAAGTCCGGCGCGCGCGTGATCGCCTCCAAGGACGTGGGCGTGACCTTTAAGGACGTCGCCGGCCAGGAAGAGGCCAAGGAGTCTCTCAAGGAGGTCGTCGACTTTCTGGAGAAGCCGCAGCGCTACGAGGAGATCGGCGCCAAGCTGCCGCGCGGTGCTCTCCTTGTTGGCCCTCCGGGTACCGGTAAGACCCTGCTTGCCAAGGCTGTTGCCGGCGAGGCCGGTGTTCCGTTCTTTAGCATTTCGGGCTCTGAGTTCGTTGAGATGTTTGTTGGTCGCGGCGCTGCAAAGGTTCGTGACCTGTTTAAGCAGGCCAAGGAAAAGGCCCCGTGTATCGTCTTTATCGATGAGATCGATACCATCGGTAAGAAGCGCGATGGCGGCGGCTTTAGCGGCAACGACGAGCGCGAGCAGACGCTCAATCAGTTGCTGACCGAGATGGATGGCTTCGATAACCACAAGGGTATCGTTGTCCTTGCCGCAACCAACCGTCCCGACAGTCTCGATCCCGCTCTACTGCGCCCCGGTCGTTTTGACCGCCGCATCCCCGTTGAGCTGCCCGATCTGACCGGCCGCAAGAACATCCTCGAGCTGCATGCCAAGAGCGTGAAGACCGAGCCGCCGATCGACCTGACCGCGATTGCCCGCGCCACGCCCGGTGCCTCGGGCGCCGACCTGGCCAATATCATCAACGAGGGCGCGCTGCGTGCTGTCCGCGAGGGTCGCAAGCGCGCCACGCAGGACGATTTTGAGGAGTCGGTGGAGGTCGTCATCGCCGGCCAGCAGCGTAAGTCCACGGTTCTGTCCGACCACGAGAAACAGGTTGTTTCGTACCACGAGATCGGCCATGCCATCGTTGCCGCCCGCCAGAAGGGTTCTGCGCCGGTTACCAAGATCACCATCGTGCCGCGTACGAGCGGTGCTCTGGGCTACACCATGCAGGTCGAGGAGGATGAGCGCTTCCTGACCACGCGCCAGGAAGTCCTGGACAAGCTCGCCGTCTACTGCGGCGGACGTGCTGCCGAGGAGCTGATCTTTGGCGAGATGACGACTGGCGCGGCCAATGATATCGAGCAGGCCACCAAGCTCGCCCGCAACATGGTGATGCGCTTTGGTATGTCGGATGAGTTTGGCATGATGGCGCTCGGTACCGTACAGAATGCCTACCTTAACCAGGACACGTCGCTCACCTGCGCCCCCGGTACGGCCGAGCGCGTCGACGCGATCGTCGCCAAGCTGATCGAGGATGCGCACGATCGCGCCCTGCAGATCCTCAAGGAGAACAAGTTTAAGCTCCATGAGCTGGCTCGTTATCTGTACAAGAAGGAGACCATCACGGGCGAGGAGTTTATGAATCTCCTCACGCGTGAGAATCCGCTGATGCCAAAGCAGCAGTAATACTAGTTGCGCAGTGTCGATCGCCCCATTTGAGTGTTCATCTCAAATGGGGCGATTTTGCGTGAGGAGAGTTGTTATATGAAGATCGTGGTAAGTGCCTGCTTGATGGGCGAGAGCTGTAAGTATAACGGGCTCGACAACTACCATCGCGAGCTGATCGAGGCTTGCAAGCGCACGGGGGTCCGAGGTCCTGCTGGTGTGCCCCGAGGTCTTTGGCGGCCTTCCCACGCCGCGCAAGCCATCCGAGATTGTGAACGGCGAGGTCCGTACCTGCGAGGGCGTCTCGATCGATCGCGAGTTTCGCCTGGGCGCAGAGCGCGCACGTCGATATGTGCGAGCAGGCGGTCGGCCGTCCGAAATCGCTGCGTGCATCC
>ENA-OQMY01000101-OQMY01000101.1-human-gut-metagenome-genome-assembly--contig:-NODE-101-length-29424-cov-3.293921_pt1 | contig 29424 bp, 32 predicted proteins | sample MGYA00242623_ERZ504868 | MGnify/ENA primary metagenome ERZ504868 (study PRJEB26092, sample SAMD00036386) | human gut metagenome | host: Homo sapiens | study: EMG produced TPA metagenomics assembly of...
CAGGTCGGAGCAGGAGTTCGCCTACCGCACCACCCACAACGACGGCGTATTCCGCGTGTACAACGAGCAGACCCGTGCGGCCCGGCACTGCGGCCTGATCACGGGCCTGCCCGACGCATATGGCCGAGGCCGGATCATCGGCGATTACCGCCGCGTGGCGCTCTACGGGACAGACCGACTGATCGAGGAAAGAAAAAGGACAAGGCGGAGCTGGGCCGCGGCGCGATGACGGACGAGAACATCCGTCTCATCGAGGAGGTCTGGCGGCAGATCGACTTTCTGGGCAAGCTGCGGGATATGGCCGCGCTGTACGGCTGCGACATCAGCCGCCCGGCGCAAAGTGCCCGCGAGGCCGTGCAGTGGACCTACTTCGGCTACCTTGGGGCCATCAAGGAGCAGAACGGCGCGGCCATGAGCCTGGGCCGCGTGAGCACGTTTCTGGATATCTATTTCGAGCGGGACCTGGCCGCGGGCAGGCTGGACGAGGCGGGCGCGCAGGAGCTGATGGACGACTTTGTGATGAAGCTGCGTATGGCGCGCCACCTGCGTACGCCGGAGTACAACGCGCTGTTCGGCGGCGACCCCATGTGGATCACCGAAGCCGTGGGGGGCATGGGCTCGGATGGCCGCACGCTGGTGACGAAGACTTCCTTCCGCATGCTGCATACGCTTTACAATCTGGGGGCGTCGCCGGAACCGAACCTGACCATTTTGTGGAGCGGTGCGCTGCCCGCCGCGTTTAAGACATACTGCGCCCGCGTCTCCTGCGAGACAGACGCCATCCAATACGAAAACGACGACCTGATGCGCCCCATTTACGGCGACGATTACGCCATCGCATGCTGTGTCTCAGCCATGCGGCTGGGTAAAGACATGCAGTTTTTCGGCGCGCGGGTCAATTTGCCAAAGCTGCTGCTCCTGTCCCTCAACGGTGGCCGGGACGAGATGAAGAACATGCAGGTCGGCCCGGTGCATACGCCCTATGAGGGCGAGTATCTGGAGTACGGCAGGGTAACGGCGCTGCTGGACGCATACCGTCCCTGGCTGGCGGAACTGTATGCCGATACCATGAACGTCATCCATTACATGCACGATAAATATGCTTATGAAAAAACGCAGATGGCTCTGCACGACACCCATGTGCACCGCTACATGGCTTTCGGTATGGCGGGCCTGTCCGTGCTGGCAGATTCACTCTCGGCCATTAAATACGCGAAGGTGCGCTGCATCCGCGACGCCGGAACAGGCCTCATCACGGATTTCGAGGTGGAGGGAGACTACCCCGCCTTCGGCAACGATGACGACCGCGTGGACGCCATTGCCTGCGAACAGGCCGAAGCGTTTTACAACGAGCTGGCAGGCCATGCGCTGTATCGCGGAGCCGAAGCCACGCTCTCGGTGCTGACGATCACCTCCAACGTGGTGTACGGCAAAAACACGGGCTCCACGCCGGACGGCCGCAAAAAGGGCGAGCCCTTCGCGCCGGGCGCGAACCCCATGCACGGCCGGGAAAAAAGCGGCGCGCTGGCCTCGCTGAACTCTGTGGCAAAGCTTTCGTACCGGTACTGCAAGGACGGCATCTCCAATACGTTTTCCATCGTGCCGGGAGCGCTGGGCAGGACGGACGAACAGCGCCGGGCCAATCTCGTCAGCCTGCTGGACGGCTATTTTTCCCAGATGGCCCACCACATCAACGTCAACGTGCTCAGCCGTGAAACGCTGGTGGAGGCGTACAATGACCCGGAAAAATACCCCAATCTGACCATCCGCGTTTCAGGCTACGCGGTGAACTTCCACAAGCTAACGAAAGAACAGCAGCGCGAGGTCATCGCCCGCACGTTCCACGAGGCGATGTGAGCCGTGGACGCACAGATGCAGACGCCGGAAAACGGCGTGAAAGGGCGCATACACTCGTTTTTGTCCATGGGAGCGGTGGACGGACCGGGGCTGCGCTATGTGGTGTTTCTGCAGGGCTGCCCGCTGCGCTGTGCCTGCTGCCACAACCCGGACACCTGGAACGCGGCGGGCGGCACGGAATACACGGTGGAGGATGTGCTGCGGCGTGTGCGCCGCTGTAAGCCGTACATTTATGAGTCGGGGGGCGTTACGGTTACGGGCGGTGAGCCGCTGGCCCAGCCCGTGTTCACTGCGGCGTTGCTGAAGGCGCTGCGGGCGGAGGGCTACCACACGGCGCTGGATACCTCCGGCGCGGGTGCTCTTGCCGCCGCGCGGGAGGTGCTGGCGCATACGGACCTGGTGCTGGCGGATCTGAAGTTCAGCTCCGAAGAGGGATACCGCGCCCATACGGGCGGCAGCCTGGCCCATACGCTGGATTTTCTGGCGCTGACACAAGAGCTGGGCGTGCCGCTGTGGGTGCGGCACGTGGTGATCCCCGGCTTGACGGACGGCGAGGCACATATCCGCGCATTGGCGCGCATGGCCGGACAGTTCCATAATTTGCAGAAGGTGGAGCTGTTGGGCTTCCGAAAGCTGTGTCTGGAAAAATACGGGGCTATAGGCGTTCCGTTCCCTCTTGCGGACACACCGGAGATCGACGCCGCAGCGCTGTGCCGGCTGGAGGACGCGGTGCGGCGAGAACTGCCGGACCTTGCGTGAAAAAGGCGCGCCGGACGAAAAAACACTTGCGCGCCGCAAAAGGGTATGGTAAGATATGCTTATACCTTTGAGGGAGTAGTTCGCGCCGGGCCTGTACGGTGTGTAAAGTCAACATGATGGCGCGCCGGCACGCGCCTGGCTTTGCTTAATGAACAAGACTCATGGGCGGCTTTGCGCCGTCCGTGGGTCTTTTTTTTGCGGCCCCGCCCCACAGGGCCGCAAAACGGACGCCTCCCTTTTCCGGCGCGCGCTGCGGGCGGAACAGATTATCCGGCCGCAGACACGCATATTCTTATGAAAGCAGATTTGGAGGAAAAAGCGTTATGGATTCGATCACCCTGTTCGTACTCGCGCTGGGGCTTTCGATGGACGCATTTGCGGTGTCCATCTCCAACAGCATGTGTTTTTCCGGCCTGCGGCGGAACGAGGCCGCCCTCACGTCGCTGTCCTTCGGCGTGTTTCAGGGCCTGATGCCCGTGGCCGGGTATTTTGCGGGCCGCGCCTTCGCCGATGTGGTGAGCGCGTTTGACCACTGGATCGCCTTTGCACTGCTGGGCTTCATCGGCGGCAAAATGATCTGGGACGCCGTCAAGGAGCTGCGCGCGCCGGAGGCGTGCCCCGTGGGCCGCGCGTTCAGCTATAAGCTGATGGTGGTGCAGGCCTTCGCCACCAGCATCGATGCGCTGGCTGTCGGCGTCAGCTTTGCCGCGCTGGATGTGAACATCGCCGCGGCGGCTTCCTTCATCGCCTGCGTCACGTTCGTCTGCTGCCTTGCGGGCCATCTGCTGGGCAAAAAATTCGGCAGCTGGCTGGGCGGTAAGGCCGAGATATTCGGCGGCGTCATTTTGGTGTGCATCGGCGCAAAGATCCTCGTTGAGCATCTTTCCGGCGGCTGAGGGCCGGAAAAAACAGAGAAAATGCAAAAACGTGCGCGTGTTTCGTTGACACACGCACGTTTTGTTTGCTATGCTGGACAAAGACGGCGCTCTATGCGGATGCGCCGGGTATCGGAGAAGGAAAAGAGGGATCAGGGTTATGGAAAAACGAGAAAAATTTGCCTCGCGGCTGGGCTTTCTGCTCATTTCGGCCGGGTGTGCCATCGGCATCGGCAACGTATGGCGCTTCCCCTATATTACCGGACAGTACGGCGGCGCGGCGTTCGTGCTTATTTACCTGTTTTTCCTGGTCGTGCTGGGCTTGCCCATCATGGCCATGGAGTTCGCCGTGGGCCGGGCGTCCCGCAAAAGCTGCGCGGTCAGCTTCCGCGTGCTGGAGCCTGCGGGCACCAAATGGCATTGGTACGCCTGGCTGGGCATGGCGGGCAACTATCTGCTGATGATGTTCTATACCACGGTGGCGGGCTGGATGCTGGCCTATGTGGTAAAAATGCTGCGCGGTGCGTTCACAGGCGCGTCCGCCGAGGCGGTGGGCGGCATTTTCAATGACATGCTGGCGCAGCCGGGGCCGCAGATATTCTGGATGATTGTGGCTGTGGTGCTGGGCTTCGGCGTGTGCAGCCTGGGCTTGCAGAACGGTGTGGAGAAAATCACAAAAGCCATGATGGTCTGCCTGCTGCTGCTGATGGTGGCGCTGGCTGTGCGTAGCGTCACACTGCCAGGCGCGGGCGAAGGCCTCAAATTTTATCTTGTACCGGATTTCGGGCGCCTTGTGGAGCAAGGCGTGGGCAATGTGGTGTACGCGGCCATGGGACAGGCCTTTTTCACGCTGTCTCTGGGCATCGGCGCCATGGCCATTTTCGGCAGCTACATCGGCAAGGAGCGCACGCTGCTCAGCGAGAGCGTCAACATCACGCTACTGGATACCTTTGTGGCGCTGATGGCGGGCCTTATCATTTTTCCCGCCTGCTTTTCCTTCGGCGTCAACCCGGGGTCAGGGCCCAGGCCTCGTATTCGTCACGCTGCCCAATATCTTCGGCGGCATGGCGGGCGGCCGGGTATGGGGCGCGCTGTTTTTTGTGTTCATGAGCTTTGCGGCGCTGTCCACCGTTATTGCCGTATTTGAAAACATCGTTGCCTTCGGTATGGACTTGTGGGGCTGGAGCCGCAAAAAAGCCGTGTTGGTAAATTTTTTCGCCATTCTTGTGCTGTCGCTGCCCTGTGTACTGGGATACAACGTGCTTTCGGGCTTTATGCCCTTCGGCGAGGGCAGCGCCGTGCTGGACCTGGAGGACTTCCTTGTTTCCAATACGATCCTCCCGCTGGGCAGTCTTGTATACCTGTTGTTCTGCACGTCCCGCTACGGCTGGGGATGGAAAAATTTTGTGGCCGAGGCAGACGAGGGCAAGGGCATACGGTTTCCAAAATGGGCGCGGGTATACGTCAGTTACGTTCTGCCGCTCATCGTGCTGTTCATCGTTTTTGATGGGCTATAAGGACAAAGTTCTTCACCTGAGGAGAAAAACAAAAAGAGGCGCCGCCGCGGGATATATCCGCGGCGGCGCTTTTTGTTTTGAAGATTCAGTTGCTGCGGCTCTCGGCCAGCACCGCGTCCACGGTGACGACATTGCCGCTGCCGCGCTTTTGGATCTCCAGCCGCACGGTTTCGCCGGGCTTGTGCGTCTCCAGCACATCCAGCAGATCGGACGTGGTTTCCAGCGTTACGCCGTCCGCCGTCAATATCACGTCGCCCACGGTGATGTCGTGGTTGTTCAGGTCGCTGTAATCTTCCACAGATGAAATATATAAGCCCTGGCTGGGCAGGTCGTTGGCAGGGCCTGTGACGGGCGACAGCGCGATTACCATCACGCCCAGTGCCACGCGGTCCTTTACATAGCCGTAGGCAATCAGATCCTCCACCACGGGCTGCGCGTCCGCCGAGGGGATGGCAAAACCAATGCCCTCAAACATGGAGCTGTTGAGCTTGGCAGAATTGATGCCGATCACCTGACCGAAGCGGTTCACCAGCGCGCCGCCGGAATTGCCGGGGTTGATGGCCGCGGAGGTCTGGATAAGGTTCATCGTGACGACGCTGTTGCCCGCCTGCATGCTGATCTCACGATTGAGGCCGGAGATGATGCCCTGGGTGACGGTGCCGGAGAGCTGTCCGGCCGCATTGCCGATCGCCACGGCCCGCTCGCCCACCTGCAGGATGTCCGAATCTCCGAAGGAGCGGGCACCAGCCCGTCCGCCGTGATTTTGACCACGGCCAGGTCCGTACGGGTGTCGGAGCCGACGATCCATGCGTCCAGCTCACGGCCGTCGTCCAGCAGCACGGTAACTGCGGAGGAGCCCTCCACCACATGGGCGTTGGTGACGATGAAGCCGTCCTCGTTGAGAATGATGCCGCTGCCGCTGCCTGCAATGGAAATGCTGCCCGGCTCATATACATTGATGCATACCACGCTGGGGCCAACGGTCTTGGCAATCTCCACCGTGGAGAGCCCGCCGTCCGCGTCCTCGGGAAGATCCTCGATGGTAAAGCTGGGCACCTCTCCGGGCGTGGGACGCCGGCGCGCGGCGCCGCCGCTGCGCAGTGCGTCAAAAGCCTCTCCCGCCAGAAAAACGGTGGCGGCAAGCCCCAGGCAAAGCAGAACAGCCACCAGCGGCGCACGGTTCCTGCGCCGGCGGGGCGGTTTCCCGCCGGGGACGCCCGGCATCGAGCCGGGCGTCTGATATACATATTGGGGCGCCCGCGGCGGCACGGGGCCGCCGCCCTGCCCGTAAACGGGGCCGCCATAGGGCGGGGCGGCGGAGCCCTGTCCGCCATAGGGCGGATAAGGCGGATACTCCATCCCGGGCTGTTGTACATAGGGCGGGCAGGGCCCGCCGGGCTGCTGCGGATATTGCGGATACTGGCGCTGATCCATGATTCCCTCTCTCCCTGCCGGGCCTCCCGGCAATGCGCAGCACTGCGGCCGCGAATATTTCTCTTCCATGCCTCATGCGGCGCGGTGGTCACTGATCCTTGAGCTTGCCGCCCTTAATGGGCGAAGAAGGCGGCGCGGGCAACGTGAACAGGAATTCGCAGTATTCGCCCTCCTTGCTGTCCACCCAGATCTTGCCGCCGGACAAATTGATGAGGACTTTGCAGATATGCAGACCCAGGCCGCTTCCGGTGGTGTTCAGCCCACGGCTTTTGTCTTCCTTGTAAAAGCGGTCGAACACATAAGGCAGCGCCTCGGGCGCAATACCCGCGCCTGTGTTGCGCACGCCTACGGTAACGGCGCCCTTGCTCTGTGTGACGGAAAAACGGATCTCCCCGCCCACATTGCAGAACTTGATAGCGTTGTCCACCAGATTGTAGATGACCTGGTACACCAGATCCTGATCCGCCAGAACCAAGGTCTTGGTTGGGGCGAAGCCGCTGATTTGGATGTTGTTGGCCTCCAGCCGCTGTTCCGCGCCGAACACCACGCTGGTGATGCTCTCCCAGATATCATAGGTAGTGGCGTTTACTTTATACTCCCCGGCCTCCAGCTTGGTGATGTCCAGCATGTTCTTGATGAGACGCGTCAGGCGGCCCACCTCCTGAGAGACAATACCCAGGTAGTGGTTCTGGTTTTCGGGCGGGATGGTGCCGTCCAGCATGCCGTCGATAAAGCCCTTGATGGTGGTCATGGGCGTGCGCAGCTCGTGAGCGATATTGCCCATGAAGCTGCGGCGGGACTGGTCGAGTTTTTTCCAAGCTGCCGGCCATGGTGTTAAAGGTCTCGGCCAGCTGGGCCAGCTCATCGTCGCCCTCCACGGGCACGCGGGCGGAAAAATCTCCGCCGCCGAACTTTTTCGCGGCGTCCGAAATGCGGCGCAGCGGCGTGGTCATGCGGTTGGTCAGCACGATGGAAAGCACGCTGGATACCATCAGCATCAGCCCGGCGGAGAGGATGAACGTAGAGAACAGGTTTGCCAGGTATTCCGTGAGGCTGTCGGCGTTTGCCCCCGCGAACACAAAGCCCTGGAGCATGCCTTTCTCGTCGAGAATGGGCTTGCCCGCGATGTAATATCGGCTGCTGAAGATACCGCCCAAAGTGCCCATTTCGTCGTAAATGCCCCGGCTGTATGTGGCATTGCACGTTTTTACAGACACTTCCATGCCCTGATATTCCGACGGGATGGAAAGCACCACGGAGCCGTAGGCGTCCGTCACAAGGATGCTCTTTCCGGCGGCGCGGGCCGTCAGCGTGATGCCCCTTTTGATATCCTCCACATCCAGCCCGGCGGCCTCGGCGGCTTCGGCCCTTTTTTCAACGATGCCGTCATCCGCGGCTTCCTGCATGGCGAGGATGGCGTTGTCGATGGTCTGGATCAGGGCGGTGCCGTTTTCTTCGCGGAAGTAGCCCATGGCCAGATACATCTGAATAAAGCCCATCACGGCGATGCTGCAGATGAGCAGGACTGCCGTGGAATAAAAATACCGCGTGGTGATGCTTTTGCGCACGGGCGCACCCCCCTTTCTTCCGGCATGCCGCGGACCCCGGCCCGCCGTCATTCTTTCACTTCAAATTTATAGCCCACGCCCCAGACGGTCTTTAAACTCCACTGGTCGCTGGTGTTTTCAAGCTTTTCGCGCAGACGCTTCACGTGTACGTCGATGGTGCGGGAATCGCCGTAGTATTCAAAACCCCATACCTCGTCCAGCAGCTGGTCGCGGGTGAATACCCGGTTGGGATGGCTGGCCAGATAATACAAAAGCTCCAGTTCCTTGGGCGGCGCGTCCACTACCTGGCCGTTCACCTTCAGCTCATAGCGCGTCAAGTCCACCGAGAGCTTATCATAGCTGATGACGCCGTCCGGCTGGGCCTCGGCGGGCGTGCAGCGGCGCAGCACGGCTTTGATGCGCGCCACCACTTCCTTGGAGTCGAACGGCTTTACTACATAGTCGTCCGCACCCAGCTCCAGGCCGAGCACCTTGTCGAAGGTCTCGCCTTTAGCCGTGAGCATGATAACGGGTGTGTTGTCCGCCGCGCGGATGCGGCGGCACACCTCCCAGCCGTCCATTTTGGGCATCATCACGTCCAGCAACACCATGTTGGGCTTTTCCTTTTCAAACGCGGCCACGGCGGCCTCGCCATCGTTGGCGATCACCGTCTCATAGCCCTCCTTGGCCAGGTACAGGCGCAGCAGCTCACAGATATTTTTGTCGTCGTCCGCGATCAGAATTTTCTCGTTCGCCATGGGTCACACTCCTTTATTCCCCTGTACCGCGCCCGTTTTTGCGCGGCATGCCGTATGCGGTGTACCGCAGATGCTCTGCGGGGCGCAGAAAAACAGCAGTTTGACAATATTATACGATATAATTGTGTATAAAAAAACGTCCTGCGGGAGCTCCCGCGCAGTTTTTGGGGGTGCTCCGCGTCCGGCGCATTGCGCGCAGGGCTGCCTGTATGGTAGAATAATCAAAGATATACCCGGGGCTGCCGCCCCGCTTGAGAAGAGGAAGGTTTTATATGAAGCTTGGAATCGTAGGCCTGCCGAATGTCGGCAAGAGCACGCTGTTCAACGCCATCACCAGCACCAAAAATGCCGCTGCGGCGAACTATCCGTTCTGCACCATCGACCCGAATACCGGCGTCGTGCCCGTGCCGGACGCCCGGCTGGACAAGCTGGCTGAAATTTGGGATACCATAAAAAACGCCCGCCATCGTGGAATTTGTGGATATCGCCGGTTTGGTGAAGGGTGCGTCCAAAGGCGAGGGACTGGGCAATAAATTTTTGGGCAACATCCGCGAATGCGACGCCATCGTGCATGTGGTGCGCTGCTTTGAAGGCACGGACATTGTGCATGTGGAAGGCAATGTGGACCCGGTGCGGGACATTGAGACCATTGATACAGAGCTGATCCTGAGCGACTTGGAGGTCGTTTCCAACCGTGCGGCGCGTATGGCCAAGGCGGGCAAGACCGGAGACAAAAAGGCGCTGGCCAGCGCCGCATGGCTGAGCGCGCTGGAGGAGCATCTGGGCGCGGGCAAAAACTGCGCGCACCTTCCCGCTGGACGAGGCCGACGAGGACCAGGTGCTGCAGATGCGCGAAATGGGCCTGTTGACGGCAAAGCCTGTAATCTATGCGGCCAATATGAGCGAGGACGATCTGATGGAGGGAATGCTGGGCAATCCGCATTACCAGACCGTGAAAAAGCTGGCCCTGGACGAAGGCGCGGAGTACATCCCCATTTGTGCCAAAACCGAGGAGGATATCGCGGATTACACGCCCGAGGAGAAAAAGGAATTCCTGGCGGAGATGGGCATTGAGGCCACGGGCCTGGACAACCTCATCAAGGCCAGCTACGGCCTGCTGGGACTTATCAGCTTTTTGACGGACGGTAAAAAGGAACTGCCGACGCCTGGACCATCCGCCGCGGTACCAAGGCCCCTCAGGCCGCAGGGAAGATCCATTCCGATTTTGAGCGCGGCTTCATCCGCGCCAGCGTGGTGAAATACGACGACCTCGCCGCCTGCGGTTACAGCATGGCCAACGTGAAGGCCAAGGGCCTGCAGCGCACCGAGGGCAAGGAATATGTGGTGCAGGACGGGGACATCATTGAGTTCCTGTTCAATGTGTGAGGAGGCGCCGCTATGGAAAAGATCATCGGCCTGATGGGTGCCATGCGGGAAGAAATTGCGCTTTTGTGTGAGCGTATGACAGACAAGGGGGAGGAAACCGTTGCGGGCGTGACGTTTTACACAGGCCTGCTGCAGGGACGCCGTGTGGCGCTTTGCTGCGCGGGCATCGGCAAGGTAAACGCGGCCTGCGCGGCGCAGCTTCTCATTGCAAGATTCGGCGCAAAAGTGCTGGTATTTTCGGGCATTGCGGGCAATATGACGGATAAGATCGGCGTGGGCGACGTTGTCATCGGCGGCACGCTGGTGTACCATGACGCAGACCGTGAAATGATTTCAGATACGTTCCCGTATTTGAAGGAGTTTGCGGCAGACCCTGTGCTTGTGGCCGCCGCCGAGCAGGCCTGCACGGATGCGGGCGTAAAATATATTGTCGGCAAGATCGCCACAGGCGACACCTTTGTGGGCGACAGCGCCACCAAAAACGCCATTGCGGCTGATTGTGCGCCGGACTGTGTGGAGATGGAGGGCGCGGCCGTGGCCCACGTGGCGGCAAAATACGGTGTTCCCTGCGTGGTGTTGCGCGCCATGAGCGACAATGCCGACGAAGAAGCTTATGACACGCTGGTGGTGAAGGAATTCGATATTACGGAATACTGCACTACGGCGGCGCGTATCTGTGAGGACCTGATTTCCCGGCTCTGAATCACGGCGTGTTTTGCGGCGGCCCGTCCGCGGCAAAACGCGCCTTTTTCAAATCCAGGTAAAAGGTTTGTATGCGGTAACATTTTCTTGTAGATAATCCGGCTTTTTTCTCGTATCATAAGCACAGGGGCAAAACGCCCCGGTTGCACGCCCGCTGTGGGCTGTGCGCAAACGACAAAGAGGTGATTCCGATGCAGTGGAAAGAAGAGAACCGCGCGCTGTTCGCCGCCTGCCTGAACGGGCTGGAGGACGAGCCAATGGTGCGCGCGATGGACGCCATTCCCCAGCATGTCAAAGGCGTCAGCTGCTATGACCATTGCCTGTTCGTGGCTTATGTGGGTTTTACGCTGTGCCGCATTTTCGGGCTGGATTACCGCGCCGCTGCCCGTGCAGGGCTGTTGCACGACCTGTATCTGCAAAAATGGGAGGAGACAGACGTCGGGCGCTTCCGGCGGCTGGTCATCCATCCGCAGCTCGCGCTGGAAAATGCGCGCGCCTTCGGCCTGTCCCCCATGGAAGAGGACATCATCGGCAAGCACATGTGGCCGCTGACCGCGCCTTTGCCCTATTACAAGGAGTCCTATATGGTGAGCCTGGCGGATAAGATCTGCGCCGCATTGGAGATGGCCCATCTATACGGCCTCTTGGGCGTGCGCCGGAACCTGCGTGCCTGCCGCCCCGCGCTGCTGCGCCGGGCCGTGCAGTAAAACGAACCGAAACACAGAAGCCCCGCTGCCGGCCGGCAGCGGGGCTTCTGTTGATTAGGGATTGTGAAAAAGTACGTTTTTCCCTGTTCCCTGTTGATTCGCAACAAAAACAATGGAAAATACTCAAAAATCCTTTATTGTAAAATCATATGTAAAATCATAGATCTTGGGTGAAAGGAGTTTTGTGCGGGTGAAAGAGAAGCAGAGGAAAAAATTCCATTGGTGGTATATCCCTCTGGGCATCGTGCTGGTTCTGGTGCTGACGGCGGGGGGCCTTGTGCTGTGGATGCACAGCATGCTGCCCTGGCCGAACATGGTGGCCATGACCAGTAACTTCCAGATGGAGCTTTCGGACCCCATGCGGGCCTATGTCGTGGGCGGCGAGCGAGATTATTCCACACTGCCCGAGGTGCTGGCGCTGCAGGACGGAACGGGAGTGGAAACGCCGGAGGATATGGCTTTGCGCCGGGCGGAGGTGCTGGACCTGTTTGAGAAGCATGTGTATGGTGTGCTGCCGAAGAATGGCTTCGAAACGTCTTTTGAGGTTGTGGAGGAAGGCGAAGCACTGGACGGCGCGGCCCTGCGCCGTCAGGTGAAGCTCACTGTCACAACGGACAAAGGCTCCTCCGATGCACTGCTTCTGATGTATCTGCCCAATTCCGACTGGCCCGCGCCCGTTGTGGTGGGGCTGAACTTCAACGGCAACCACACGGTGCTGGACGATCCGGCCATCCTGCCCTCTTATGCCAGCGAAAAGGACGCGGCCGTGCTGGAAGAGGAACGCGGCGGAAAAGCGGAGCGTTGGGCCATTGAAGAAGCTGTGGCACGTGGTTACGGCGTGGCCACTATTTGGTGCAACGATTTTGCCCCGGATGACGCCAAGGCTTACAGCAGCCGTGTAATTTCGCTGTTTGACGAGCCGGAGTTCAAGGCCGTGGGCGCGTGGGCCTTCGGCATTATGCGCGGCGTGGATTATCTTGTGCAGGACGCAGATGTGGACGCGGCGCGCATTGCGGATATCGGTCATTCACGCCTGGGCAAGGCGGCGGTGTGGGCAGGAGCCAACGATGAACATATCGCGCTTGTGATTTCCAACGATTCCGGGAACACAGGCGCCAGTCTCACGCGGGAAAACCGCGGCGAGACACTGAAATCCATCAATGCTCTGTTTCCCCACTGGTTCTGCACAAAATATAAGGAATATGGAGCGGACGCCGCCTCCTTGCCCGTGGACCAGCACTTGCTGCTGGCCTGCATCGCACCGCGGCGGGTATATGTGGCTTGTGCGGAGGGAGACCTCTGGGCCGATCCGCAGGGCGCATGGAACAGCCTGATGGCCAGCCGCCCGGCCTTTGCGCTGTACGGGCTGGACGTACTGCCGGACGGCTGTGTGGCCGAGGGCGAAACGCAGCCCCATGCGGGCCAGGCTTGCTGGAGCGGGGCCATGGGCTATCACAACCGTGCCGGATGGCATGACGTCCGGCGCGAGGACTGGGAATTTTATTTTCAGTATATGGACGAGTATCTGAAGGCGTGAGCGCCTTCCGTCTGTAAAAATTGAAAAACAGAACTGCCGCACTGGAATTTCCGATGCGGCAGTTGTTTTTGTTCTTTCACGGCAGCCATAGGATGGTTCAGGCCGAAAATACAGCCTGCGGCTGTTTGAGTGCTTACAGAAATACGTTCAATTCTCCGGCATATTCATTTTCGGCATGCTGCAGGCGCTGAGCCAGCGCGATAGCGCCCGGGTTCGCGTCGGGTGCGTCCTTGATGGCAATGGTCATATCTGTAACGCCCACATGGCTGCCTTCAATGAGCATCTCCGCGATTTTGCGGGGAGACTTATCGTATATCGTCTGTATTTTTACACCCATTTTGGCATTCAGCTTTGTAAAAGCATTCTGGCCTTCGGCCTGTTCGCCCTCCACGGCCAGCATTGCATTGGCCCGTTTGGAAAGATCCTCGTATGTGGCCAGCTGGCGGTTCAGGTGTATCTTCAGGCGTTCGTCATCAGTGATGCCCAAAAGCTGAGTGACGGTATTTTTGCCCATCTCGGCATTCTTTACAACCTCGTTGAGCAATAGAACAGTTTGATCGTCCATGGTGTTCCACTCCTTTTAAAACTAGGGTGCGCCGCCGTCGGGAAGAATATGCACTTCGAAAAAAGGCAGATCATGGAGAAAGGATGCATTGGAATTGCAATCGAAGGCTAAACAGAAAAAATTTCACGAACATAAGAAAGGGCATATGAAGGGACTGATTTTGCAAAAAGCAAAAAAATTTCCAGGAAATTCGTCAATATGACGATAATATAGTTATATTTTTGTCAATTATGTACACGGCCTGCTGGGCGGGTTTTCAGATACATTGTGAAAAAAACATCATTTTATAAGGGTACACGGCTTTGACAAAGAACAGAAAATTTGTACAATATCACAATAATAAAGCTATTGATTTATGCAAAATGACGGCATATAATAAAAATGTCCCAAGGGAAAGGGGACACGGAAGCCGTCCGATTGAGGGACGGGAAATTTTAGAGATACCTTTAAAGGAGGGTACTGTTATGAAAAAGAATTTTCTGAACTATCTTGTAAAAGCGTGTGCTGCATACGAGTACTCCATGGGCTGGGATGTCGCATACATGCGTTACGAGAAAGGCTGCTGAGAGCAGTGCGGGAAACACGATGAAAAAACAGGGCCGCGCTTTGGGCGGTCTATCATAAGGAAGCTGACACCCGCTGACAAAGTTGTTTTTCGGCGGGTGTTGTTTTATAATAAATTGACCAACGACTCGGGTTCTCGAGAGGACAGCATTGTTATGATAGGGTTAAAAAGCGGAACGGTAAAGTTGGTGCAGCATCAAGAGGAATGGCATGAAAATGCTGAAAATGTAATCAGCGTATTAAAGCAACTCTTGGGAGATACTGCACTTGATATTCAGCATGTGGGAAGTACGGCCATTTGCTCAATTCACGCAAAGCCGATTATTGATATTGCCGTTGCTGTCCACGACATAAAGGATATATTGCCTTATATTGAAGTCCTGAAACAGCATAATATTTTTTTCCATGAAGGAGCTGTTGCAGGAGAAGTATTTTTTGTAATGGAAGATGGCGATATACGAACACACCATATCCATATCGTGAAAAGGAACGGAACAGGGTGGAGTAATTATATCAGTTTCCGGGACTATCTGAACGCAAACCCTGAAAAAGCAATGATGTACGACGAGTTCAAGCGGAAATCAGCAGTGCGGTTTGCAGACGACCGGAAGCGCTATACCGCAAGCAAACAAGAAATCATAGGCCAACTGTTGTCGGAAGCCAATATGTAGAAATTGCAATCGGCAAATGAAGCGTCCGGTTAACCGTTTTTTCCACGGGCACTTTCCCCGAAAGCATCATAGTGGGCTACGCAGTATGAAAGGGCAAGGCAAACCATTGTGGTCTGCCTTGCCCTTAACTTCTTTACGGGATGCCGCCCATGTCAGCGGCCCTGTTTTTTTTTGCTGTGCTTTAATGTCAGGCGCGGCCGTACAGTACGGCCAGCGCCGCGATCTTTTTGGCGTTGGCGGCGCAGAGCTGGCCGGGCAGCGCGCGCCACACCCAGTTCGAGCCGCCCAGCGTGGACGGCGTGTTGATGCGCGCTTCGGCCCCCAGGGCAAGATAATCCGCCAGAGGGATAATGCACAGCTCTCCGGGGCTGGCCAGCGCACCGCGCACCAGCCCGGCGGCAAAGCCCTCCTCCCGGTTCAGCCCCAGGTAAGCGGCGGCTTTCTTCCGCTGGGCCGGGGCGGCGGTCCTGTACCAGGCGGCAGCCGTGGTGTTGTCGTGTGTGCCCGTATACACCACGCAGTGTACGGGATGGTTATGGGGCAGATACTCGCTGTCTCCGGGGCCGAAAGCAAATTGCAGTACCTTCATGCCCGGGAACCCGCTCTCCGCCAACAGCTCATATACGCTGGGAAACAGCTCGCCCAAGTCCTCGGCCACGATGGGCACATCCCCCAGCGCCTGCTTCACGGCGCGAAACAGCTTCATGCCCGGGCCGCTGCGCCACTCGCCCGTTTGGGCGGTCTTCGCGCCGTAGGGGATGGCATAATAGGTGTCGAAGCCGCGGAAATGGTCGATGCGCAGAATATCGTAAAAATTCAGGGCATAGCGGATGCGCCGCACCCACCAGGCAAAGCCGGTTTTTTCGTGGTGGGCCCAGTCGTACAGCGGGTTGCCCCAAAGCTGGCCTGCGTCCGAAAATGCGTCCGGCGGGCAGCCGGCAACCTCTTTTGGGGCGCCGCAGGCATCCAGCAGAAACAGCTCCGGCGCGGCCCATACGTCCGCGCTGTCCGCCGCCACATAGATGGGGATATCCCCCATGATCTCGATACCGTTTTCCCCTGCATAGGCCTTGAGGGCGGTCCACTGGAGGCTGAACTCGTACTGGCAGAATTTCCAGAAATGGATTTCCGCCTCATGCTCGGCATACAGCTGCCGGATGGCCTCCGGCGTGTGGGAACGCACGGGCTCGGGCCACTCCAGATAGCTTTTCCCTTCATACAGGCCCTTGGCTGTCATATACAGCGCATAATCCTCCAGCCACCAGCCCTGCTCGTAGCAGAAGCGGTAGTAGTCGTCCGGGTACCAAGTGGAAAAACGGGCGAAAGCCTTGCGCAGAACACCGTACCGGCTGTGGTACAGAGCCGCGTAATCCACTGCGCCCTCGTTGGTACAGCATTCCTTTGCCCCGTACTCGCCTTTTTTCAAAAGACCTTTTTTGCGCAGGATATCGAGATCGATAAAATAGGGGTTGCCGGCGAAGGCCGAACAGCTTTGATAGGGGCTGTCCCCAAAGCCCGTAGGTGAAAGGGGGAGCATTTGCCACACTTTCTGCCCCGCCTTTTTCAGAAAATCAATGAACGCGAATGCCGGTTTGCCCAACGAGCCGATGCCGTAAGGCCCCGGCAGGCTCGCCACCGGCATCAGGATGCCGCTTTTGCGCATGGTTTCCTCCCTTGCTGCCCGGCAAGCGCCGGGCGGTTGCTCACCGCAGGCCGCGGAAAGGCTCTGTTTCAGAGCTTTGCCTCCGGCGGCCCGGTTATATGCATTATAGTACAATTTCCGGGGTTTCGGACAACGAAAAGTTGGCGCGTTTTTTTAGTGCTTTTGCTGAATTTTTATGTTACAATATCCCCGATATCAAAAATCGGCCTGTTCATTGAAAGGAAAGAAAACGGCATGGCAGAGACGAGAAAGCTCTATTACGAAAACGGCGCCTGTTTACAGTTCTGTGCTACTGTGCTGAGCTGCGTGCCCACGGACGGCAATTTTGCCGTAACGCTGGACGCCACGGCATTTTACCCCGAGGGTGGAGGCCAGCCGGCGGACCGGGGAGCCTTGGGCGGTGCGCGCGTTCTGGATGTGCACGAAAAGGACGGTGTAGTGGTGCATACGGTCACAGCACCGCTGCGTGTGGGAGAGATGGTCCAAGGTGATGTGGACGGCCGCCGCAGGCTGGATCACATGCAGCAGCACACGGGCGAGCATATTGTCAGCGGCATCGTACACGCTCAGTTCGGCTACGACAATGTGGGCTTTCATATCGGCGCGCAGGATGTAACGGTGGATTTTTCCGGTCCGCTCACCGATGCGGAGTTGGCCGATGTGGAACGCGCTGCCAACTGGGTGATATGGCAGAACGCGCCCGTGACGATAGCTTGGCCCGCGCCTTCGGAGCTGGCGCAGCTAAACTACCGCAGCAAAAAGGAGCTGACGGGCGCGATACGAATCGTGACGGTAGCGAATGTGGATGTCTGTGCCTGCTGCGGCACGCATGTGGAACGCTGCGGCCAGGTGGGCAGCATCAAGCTGACGTCCGCTCAAAGCTATAAGGGCGGAACCCGCGTTACCATGCTGTGCGGTATGCGGGCGTATGAGGATCACTGTATCAAGTTTCAGAACGCCGAGGCAGTCTCCGGTCTGCTGAGCGCGAAGATCAATGAAACAGCGGCTGCCGTGCAGCGCCTGGCGGATGAAAACGCGGCGCTCAGAGCGGAAAAGGCCGCGCTGGAGACCCGTCTGTTTGCGGCGGACGCCGCCGCGTTCCGCGGCAGAAAAAATGCGCTGGTATTCGAGCCCCACCTTTCCCCCGACAGCCTGCGACGCCTGTGTACGGCACTGATGGAGCAGTGCACGGGTGTGTGCGCGGCTTTTTCGGGCACGGATGCCGGAGGCTACAAGTATGCGTTGGGCAGCGCCGGAGGGGCAGATGTGCACGCTCTGTGTAAAGAGATGAACGCCGCGCTTGGCGGCAGGGGCGGCGGCCGGGAAATGCAGCAGGGGTCGGCGGCCTGCACCGTGCGGGGAGATTGAGGCGTTTTTTACGCTGCGGCTGGGGGAATAACAGCCGCAGGGGGAAGGAATGGGAATCAAAACGGCCGCGCCGTGGAATTTATCCACAGCGCGGCTGTTTTTAGCAGTCCTGAAAAAAGGTGCAGGCTCAGCCTTCCAGAATGTCGCCCAAAAGGACGTCCGCCATGATCAGGCTGCGCGGCACATGGAAAGGCCCTTTGAACGTGCTGCCTTTGCACGGCGGCTCGGTGGGCTTGCCGTCCCGGCGCAGATAACCGTACCATTCGCCGCAGACGTCGTCCGCAAAACAGGTTTTGCAGTACTCCGCCGTTTTGAAAAACCATTCCAGGTACTTTTCGTCCTTTGTATCCCGGTAAGCCATCAGGCTGGCGATCAGGATCTCGTTGTGGGGCCACCACAGCTTCATGTCGTGCTCATACGCCTCCGGCGGCAGGCCCTTGCAGTCGATGAAGTACAGCAGGCCGCCGTATTCCTTGTCCCAGCCCGCTTCGATGGCAAAGTTGAACACGTCTTCGGCTTTTTTGTGCAGCGCCGCGTCGCCCGTTCGGTTGGCCTCCTCCATCAGGAACCAGCTGCATTCGATGTCATGCCCGGGGTTCACCACACGTCCGGCGGTGAAGTCGCCCTGGAACTCGCCGTTCACGCCCACACTCTCCAGCGTGCATTTCATCTCCGGCTTGTGGTGATACGCAAAGATGTCGTGGACGCACTCGGCCGCATACCGGTCGTACAGCGCGGCCTGTTCCGGGTCTACGCGGCGCATCACGCTGGTCATATTCAAAAAGATCATCGGGTCCGCCAGTGCGCGGCCCGTGCGCGTCTCCGCAATGGTTTTGGGGCCCATTCCCGTGGGGTCCGGCATGCCGTGGTTCAGGTCGTACACCAGCTGATACGCTTTGCGCGCGCGCTCCAGATGTTCCCGCTCGCCCGTCTGGCCGTAATACTCCGCGTTGCCGATGGCGTAAAAGCCTTCTGAGAAGCAGTACCGGCGCTGGCGCAGCGGTTTGCCGTCCGCCGTTACCGTGAAGTACAGCCTGTCCCCCGCCGTGCGGTTGATGCAGTGCTCCTCCAGAAAGTCCAGGCAGGACTTTGCGGCGTCCAGCCATTCCTGCTTTTTGCCGTACACGCGGCACAGGTACGAGAACGTCCACGCACAGCGCCCCTGCATCCACACGCTTTTGTCTGTGGAAAACACCTTGCCGTCACGCGTCAGGCAGGTGTAAACGCCGCCGTGCTCTTTGTCCATGCCGTGCTCCAGCCAGAACGAGACGCAGCTCTCCAGCTCCGCGCGGACCCAGTCCCGCCATGCCTGCAGTTTTTCCCTCTCCATTTGAAAAACCTTCTTTCCTTTATTCCGGCAGCTGCCGCTTGCCGGGAATGTCAAACCGTGCGGCCCGAGCGCGGCGGATGCCAGCCGCTGCCGATGTTCGCCGCAAGATACCCCGCCCCATCAGCCCGGCGTTGTTTCCCAGTGCCGCGGGCACGACCCGGCATCCGCGGAAGCTGGGCTTGACCATCGGTGCGGCCATCCGTTCGAGCTGACTGAGGATATACGGCTCCCCCATGATGCCGCCGCCCAGCACCACCAGAGCCGGGTCAAAAGCGTGGATCAAGGATATGATACCACAGGCGACCTCGCGAATCCATGCATCTACTTCCTTTTTATTGTCGGATCGTTCAAATGTGCAAAAATATCCCGTCCCGTGGTGAGCGCCGGGTAAAGCGCCGTTACGCGGGCCACCAGCGCAGAGGTGCTGGCGTAGCGCTCGTAGCTCCCCGTGCCCTGCCGCGCCGGGTCCACGGCCTCAGGATGCGTGACGAGCCCCCCCGAACTCCCCCGCGCTGCCCGCGCGGCCACGGTACAGCCGGTCTCCGGTATACACCGCACCGCCCACGCCCGTGCCGTAGCTCACCATCAGGAAATCCTGTTCGTCCCGCGCCGCCCCGAAGGCCGAATTCTCCCGCCGCCGCGGCGTTCACGCGTTTTCCACAGCCACCGGCAGGCCCAGCTCCCCCTCCAGGATCTGCCGCGGGTTCAGCCCCCGTGTAGCCCGGGGATATTGTCGCTCAGGCGGATAACGCCCGTCCGGGCGTCCACCTCGCCGGCGGTGGAGACGCCCACACGCTCCACGCCCGGCGTCTGCCGCACAAGCTGCGCCACGCGGGACAGCATCGCCCGCGCCCCGCCGCCTCCGTCCGTCGGCGTTTCCTCTACGTCTGTCAGCACGCCGTCCTCCAGCACGCCCGACTTGATGTATGTCCCTCCGATGTCGATACATGAGATTTTCATCGTTTTTCCTTTTCCGGCTGAAAAAGCTGCCTGATTCGTGACATTACTGCGGTGGCCATCGTAAAGTGTGCAATTTCATCCATATGCGTACCGTCTATACCGCTCACTTGAACCTTGACGCCCGCGTCAAGGAACGCACAGCCGAGGCGTTCCGCCGCCTTCTCATACAGTGGAGCCAATTGACAGGATTTTTCACTGCAGATACTGCCCGGTTCTTCTCCGGAGGTTTCGTCAAAGCACTTCGGCGTCATCGGCGGCGGTGAGATCAAAAGCACCTTCGGCGTGGCCGTCCACACCGGAGTGCTGATTGCCATCCGTACCAATGCCTCCATTCCTGATGCAATATTTTTAGCAGACGCACCAAACCGCATTTTGCAGTCGTTCGTGCCCAGCATAAGCAGCAGCATATCCAGCGGAGCATGGGACCACAGACAAGGATAAAAATAATCGCTTCCCTTTCTTCCCGGCAAAATCGGGTCTTCAAAGACCGTAGTACGGCCGGGAAGCCCCTCTTCAATTATCAGACACTCCGGCTTTAACCATGCGCTCAACAGTCCTGTCCATCGCACATCGGGCCCGTAGCGCCTTCCATTGCCGCCGGGGATATAGCCATATGTGTTGGAATCGCCAAAGCATAAAATTCGTTTAACCATTCTTTTTTCTCCGTTTGATGCCGCCGTTCGCGTGCCGCTTCCTTTCGCCGGATGTTCCCCATCTCAAAATAAAAACCCATCATCATGAAGAATGCCGATGCGCAGAAAAAACGGAAGTGCGTGTCCCACAGTATAAGAAAAACCGCTCACCATGGAACCGGCAACCTGCCCAATAGAGCGAAAGGCGTTAAACAATCCCATCAATTCCCCTACAGGCAAATTTGCTTTGTTTGTTGTGAGCAGCGCCTGGTGAAGCGGGAGATTTAAAGAGTTTATCAATAGAAAACACACACTGAAGGGAAAAAACAGAATTGCACGATCTGTACTGCATGCACTCAACAAGCTCGCCGCCATACACAGCACCCCTACCAGGAGCAATGGGCCTCGTATCGTTCCCCGCCGAACCAATCGTCTTATAACGCCAGCCCCGACCAATGAATTTAAAATGCCCACTCCACATTTCAGCACGCCGTTGAACAGCGGCGAGAATGAAAAGAAGGCGCTGATACTGTAATTGAATGCGCTTTCGAACATCCAGCCTCCGCATGCGGCGATCAGGATGCTCCAAAAAACAGCCGTCTGCCATGGCTCTATATGGCGCAGACGTACCAGAGACAGAAACGGATTGGCTTCCCTGACCGGCCAGCGCCCGCCGGTTTTCTTTTCAGGTTGCCTTGTTTCCGGCATAGCGAGCAACGCATAGAGCCCTGCCGTCAGGTAAAGCCCAATTTGACAGACAAATCCCAGCCGGATGCTCCTACGCACCGGGTACGGAGCACGGCGATAGCGTTTGCAAATGCCTTTGATCTCCATTGAAGTGTGGATTACCGCATCGAATTCAAGGTTCAATTCCTTCGTAAGGCCTTCAAAGTACGGTTAGCTCCAAGCGACATATTCCTCGCCTGCACGGCCTCCCAGTAACCCCAGACGATGCGCGGCATAAAGAGCATAAAAATGGACAACCAGGAATTGGAGCCATAGGGATAGAACTTCCAAATGGTCTTCCATACGCCCGCCGGAAAGCAGCGTCACGTCGCCTTTCCGGGCAAATGTGGCCACATGCTGGCCATAATGTCTACAGATATCATCCTTAATCGCAATCAGCTCCGGCACTGTATTTACGGTTTCTTCGATGACGTTGAGCGGTACCGGCCGCTTGCCCAGCGCCGTCATCAGCATGATTGGCAGTTCCTGAGCCACTGCTTTATAGTGTGCAAACAGCAAATCGTCATTGTTGTTCTGCGCCCAGTCAGCGGGCGCAGTGATTACTCTATCCACGCCGCATTTCCTGGCAAAACGGACAAACTCAACCGTATTTGTTTTGGCGTAGTTCTCTGAACTTTCTAGGCGTGACGCCAAAGCGCGCTTTAAATTTTCGGATAAAACTGGGAACGTCCACGTAGCCAATCCGCAATATCCATATTTGTGGAGATTAGAAGCTCCTCCACTTTTTTCAGCTGGATTGCGTTAAAATATTCCACTACGGGCTGTCTGTCTCTTTGCGAAACTGCCTGCGCAGATATTGAGATGTAATACCAAAATGTTCCGCCATCTTTTCTGCGCCGAAAGGGTAATTCCCGATATTCTCGTAAAGATATTCTATGTATTTGTTGGAAAATTTGATTTTTTCTTCGTCAGATTTACTGCAATGAATTCGGCGATGTGGCTCCCCAAAAGCATGAGTGTTTCGATGGGTTCGTTCAGTGTGGAGAATTCTGCAATCGAAAACAGGTCAAAACATCTGCTCTACTCCACAGCCTCGGTTATGTTCATTTTGTCCACGGTTTTGACAAAGAGGCTTACGATATCATAACAGATACATTTTGCCTGATGCAATGTAAAATTCCCTTCACGAATCAACTTTACAAAGTCTTCATGCGCTGCAAAATTAGCGCCGATTTCCCATTTCTTCATGCTCTATTCCAACCGTGTGAGCTCCACATACGGGTATGCACTGTTTTTTCGATGTGCGCGTCGATATCCGCAACGGAAATAATCGCCGGATTGCTTATGATGAACCGGTAGCGCATTGCCGTCCGGGCCTGCAGGAAGGAGCGGCCGATCTTATCGGCGTCCCGGATGCTGGCCCATAGGGAGACCAGCATGTGTCGGTCCACGGTGCGGCTCAGGTTTTCAGCAAAAATCCCAATATGCTTTTTCACCCATTTGTCCTCCACAGCGGGGACACACAGCAGGGCCGTACGAATATCCCTCTTCGATTCCAGAATGAAAAACGCTCTGCATATCCGATGGAGACGCCTGCGACATCAGTTCCGAAAACTGCACCGGGCTAACTTCTCCAAACACCATGCTTTTTCCTGTATACACACAGCATACCAGAAAGTACGGATATTCAAAAAGCAGGCCGATGCCGCGGCATACATCATCAAATATCTCCTTACTCCTGAATATTCCCTGTATCGCATTGAGTGTAAAATACTCACGCAGAGCCAGAATGTTGTTTTGCAGACTTTGACGCATTTCACTGTTGGCACGGGATGCGCGTTCAAGCGCGGCCCGAATTGTTGTAAGTTCGTCTCCCTCCTCTCTCGGCAGATTCCGGCGCGGAACTGCGCAGCAGCTCCAGCAGCGATTCAACCGGCTGGTAACCTTTGTGCATGGTAAAGACAACAACTTCATTTCTGCAATCACAAAAAACGAACCGGTTTTGTGCCCTGTACAGCAGGCGCTCGACACCCAGATCTTCATCCAAACAGCATATCTGTCTGCATGGAAGCAAAAGATGACGACGCTTCCGCCAGATACAACGATTTTTACAAGGGAATTGTTGAAGCGGATGAAGAACAGAAATTGTTGAGACAGCCGGAGGAGTGAAAGGCTGTACAAAAAGGTTCTCTGCAGATGTACCGTATTTTTACAGGTGCCGAAGCGAAAGCACGTTTCCGGTTCCATTGAAAGACCCGGCAAGACTCAGGCAAAAGGAGTGCAGCACACAAACGCGGCGTATTTCTACAAACAGGCGGCGCCATAACAGAATGGAAACAGCGGTAAAAAACAGTAGACACAGTCTCTCGTGTCTACTGTTCTTTTATTATATGAGGCGAAAATGAGAATCGTCTTCCCCCCTTCTTTCAAACGTCCATCACAAAAGCCCTGTCCAATTTTATGTTTGAACAAGGCTTTTGTTAATTTTGCTGTTTATTATCCATTGACCATCTCAGCTTAACCGGAAGCCTGACTTTGCACATCCGTCAGCCTGAGACAGAGATTCCCCGAGCGGCTTTTTCCGCGTTCATGCTGTCCATGTCCTTTTCGATGTTCATCGCGCACAGAACAGCCAGCATCACAAAGGTCACCGCCGCCGGCACCCAGCCCAGCAGCGCATTGATCGTGGCGATGGTCGCGTCCGGCTGGGCCGGCAGCGCCTCGTTGAAGCCCGCCATGTGCAGAGAAAGCGTCAGAAGCTGCGTCGCGCCCGCCTGGGCCAGCTTTGCCGCCAGGTTATCGCCTGTTGAAACAAGGCTGTCGATGCGGCGTCCGCTCTGCCATTCGATCAGGTCCGCGATATTGTTGCGATTGGTATTGAACATGACGAAGGTGATGGAAAGGCCGATGCCCACCGTCACCGCGTTCAGATAGATTGCCCCCACCGCAAAGGGGTCGATGACGAACCATACTTTGCCCAGGATCAGTACAGCGGCCGCAAAGATCATCGTCCGCTTGCGGCCGAGCAGCCGGTCCAGCGGGCCGGTCAGCACCGTCGTGATGATGGAAACCACCAGGTACACGGCCTGGATGATGGTGGCCGCGCCGGTGCTGCCCATCACATACGTCGCATAATAGGTGATGGAGCTCATGATGAGTACGTTGTTTACGCCATAGCAGATGATGTACAGCATATTGAGCACCCACGATTTGCAGCGGAACAGCATTTTGGCCGCGCTGCGGGCGCTTACGTGGTCCTCGTCGTCCGAGATCTGTACGACGCGCTCCTTTGTGGTGAAATAGTGTGTGAGGCTGCCGACGATGCAGACAGCGCCCATGACCATGGCGGTGAGCAGGAACCCGCGGGAGCTGCTGCCGTCGATGAGGTTGCCGCCGTTGTCCAGCGCGCCGAACAGCTTGAGCAGCGGCAGGCAGGCCACAGCGCCGATGCCCGAGCCGATGCAGCCGCCCAAATTGCGGTACACGTTGATGGAACGCCGGTCCGCGTCGCGGTTGGTCGCCAGGCCGCCCATGCTGTTGTAGGGGATGGCAACAAAGGTATTGAAGGATTCAAAAATAAAATAGATCACCAGCGCCAGAATGACGGCAGCGGTCTGCGAGGTTTTGAAATCGCAGAACAGCAGTACCACCGAAACCGCCCAGGGCACCGCGAACCACAGCGCGAAGGGACGGCAGCGCTCGCCGTTTTTGAATTTGTGGTTCACGGACCAGAAGCCGATCAGCGGGTCGTTGACCGCGTCCCAGACGGTTCCGATGGTCAGGATCATGCCCGCGACGAGCACGTCGATCTTCAGTACATTGGTGAGGAAAAACAGATAATAAATGCTCTTGAACTGGTACACCACGTTGCTGGCGGTGGAAAAGGTCAAAAAGCCGAACTTTTCCCCGAATTTCAAAGGCGGGATCACATTTGTCCGAACATCCTGCTTCATACGGTGGGTTCCTCCTTTTCAAGGGCCTGCAAACGGTCGCGCAGCAGGCTTTTGAAGCGCTCCGGCTCGTCGGTCATCGGGTTGTGGCCCGACTGCTCGAACCAGATCAGTTCCTTTTTCGGCGCCTGGATCAAATCGAAATAATCCTGCACCAGCGCCGCAGGGGTGTTCTGGTCCAGCACGCCGTCAAAGATAAAATAAGGCACCTGGAACTTTGTACAGGTACTGGGAAAGTCTGTTGCTCCCACGGCGGGCCACATGGCCGTGAGCACATAGCGGTACCCTTTGGCCACGCCGATCAGGTCCGGAATGCTGTATTCGCCGGAGCACAGCATGGGGACCACCATGGAACGGAAATAGCTGCGTTTCTTTTTGCTTTGGGAATAGCCGCCGTATTTCATCATCACCCGGCGCTGGGCCATCATCCCGTCGAAGCCGCCCTTATAAACGCCCATGACCGGGGCCCACCCGTTTTAAGACGGCGATGGATTTTTCGTCCCCGGCCTTTTGGGCCTCCTCCAGCGCAAATTGATAGCTCAGTTCCTCGTTTTTTGCCCCGTTGACGACCTGCCCAAAGCCCACAAAGGCCGCAATGTGCTCCGGATAGCGGTATGCCAGCCATGTGCCCAGTTCCGAGCCCCAGCTGCCGCCCAGCAGGTACACCTTTTTCCTGCCGTATTCCCGGCAAAGCCAAAGCACAAGCTCGTGGGCATCGTCCACAAGGCGGTCGATCGTCAGCGTCTCCACGGCTGCCCCCCTATAAGAACCGCCGCTGCCTCTCTGGTCCCATGCGACAACAAGAAAATCCTTTTGCAGGTCCGCGTGCACCGTCATAACTGTGTGGCGGTTGCACACACCCGGGCCGCCGTGCAAAAACAGCAGCACCGGCTTCGTTTCATCGCCTTTGACATGGATCTTCTGCGGCAGGCCGCCCAGCGTTACTTTGCATTTCCGGTCGATCACAACACTTCCTCCTCTTCATTTATGTTTCTTTTCTGCATCACCCTGTTACTGTATCAAAGTATAACATATTCCTGAAAGGCATACAATTGATATTTTGCACTGCCGCTGCAGCGCTTTTATGGAAGGTCTTCCCGTTTCACCCGGTGCCATAGGGGGATTGACAAATCCCGCCCGGACGGATAAACTATAAAAACAGTTAGTTAGCAAAAACTAACTTTTGTTTTCAGCATAGGTTAGTTTTTACTAACCTCCCAAAAGGAGTTTGTCCATGATGATCAACAAACGGCTGATCGGCACCGTGCCGGACAGCAAACCGTACATCGCCGGAAACGTGGCGCTTCAGTGGTTTTCCTTGCTGAGCAATGCAGGGATGATCTTCTCCTTCGCGTGGTTTCTGCAGCAGCTGCTGGAGGGCGCCGCCGCCCCCCGCACGCTTGTACCGCCGCTGGCCGCGGGGCTGGCGGCTGTCCTTGTGCGGGGCATATGCACCGTAGGTACGGGCCGGATGAGCTTTCTGGCCGCGCGCTCGGTGAAGCGCACGCTGCGCCGCAGTATTTATGAAAAGCTTCTGCGCCTTGGCCCCGCATACAGCCAGAACATGGCGACCTCCGAGGCCGTGCAGCTGGCTGCCGAGGGCGTGGAACAACTGGAAACCTATTTCGGCGCATACCTTCCGCAGTTTTTTTACAGCATGCTTGCTCCGGCGACATTGTTCGCACTGTTAGCGCCCGTCAGCCTGCGGGCCGCGCTGGCGCTTCTGGTGTGTGTGCCGCTCATCCCTGCCGCCATCGCGGCGGTGCAGACCTTTGCCAAAAAGCTGTTGGGCCGCTACTGGGGCCAGTATACGGCGTTGGGAGACACTTTTCTGGAAAACCTGCAGGGGCTGACCACATTGAAGATCTATCAGGCCGACGGCTATAAACAGGAGGAGATGAACCGGGAGGCGGAAAAATTCCGCAGGATCACCATGAAGGTGCTGACGATGCAGCTCAATTCCATCACCATCATGGATCTCGTGGCATACGGCGGGGCGGCGCTGGGCATGGTGCTGGCCGTTCTTGAATTCCGCGCGGGGCGCATTCCGTTCTGGGGCTGCTTCGCCGTCATTTTTCTGTCGGCAGATTTTTTCCTGCCCATGCGCCAGCTCGGCTCGTTTTTCCACATCGCGATGAACGGCATGGCTGCCAGCGATAAGATCTTTACCCTGCTGGACCTGCCCGAGGACGCCCCGGGCAGCGGTACGGCAGCGGGCGGCGCGCTGGCCTGCCGGGACCTGCGTTTCTCCTACGAGGAAGGGCGCGAAGTGCTGCACGGCGTTTCCATGGACTTTCCCCAAGGCGCGTTCACGGCCATCGTGGGTGAAAGCGGATGCGGCAAAAGCACTGTGGCCTCCGTGCTGACAGGGCGCTGCCGGGGCTACACGGGCAGCGCGGCGCTGGGCGGCGGCGAGATTTCCGCTCTTTCCGCCGACAGCCTGCTGCGCACCGTGACCTATGTAGGCTTCAGCAGCTATCTGTTCCGAGGCACCGTGGCCGAAAATCTTCGCATGGCCCGGCCGGACGCAGACGACGCGTCTCTGTGGGACGTGCTGGAACGCGTGCGCCTGGCGGGTTTCCTGCGCGGTGAGCGGGGGCTGGACACCCCGCTGGACGCTCAGGGCGCGAACCTCTCCGGCGGGCAGCGCCAACGCCTTGCGCTTGCCCGGGCGCTGCTGCACGACAGCCCGGTCTATGTGTTCGACGAAGCCACATCCAACATTGACGTGGAGAGCGAAAAACGTCATCATGGCGGAGATCCGTGCGCTGGCCAGGCGCCGGACGGTCGTCGTCATCACGCACCGCCTTGCCAACGTGACGGACGCGGACAGCATCTATGTGCTGGAGGGCGGCACGGTGGCGGGACACGGCCCGCACGCCGCACTGCTGGCCCAGGGCGGCCTTTACAAAACGCTTTGGGACAGACAGCAGGAGCTGGAACACTTTGGGACAGAGGAGGTGAGCGCATGAAACAGCAGCGAAGCGGCTTTTCTGTGATGCGCCGCCTCATCGTGCTGGTGCGCCCTCTGGCTCCGTTTATGGCGCTGGCTGTCCTGCTGGGCGTGGCGGGCTTTGTGTGCGCCATATTTCTCACCATTCTGGGCGGCTGGGCCATACTGGAGGTTCTGGGGCTGGGCGCTCCCCTGGCGCTGGGCGGCCTGTTCGCCTGCGCGGCGGCTTTCGCCCTGCTGCGCGGCGTTCTGCGCTACGGCGAACAGGCCTGCAACCATTTCATCGCCTTCAAGCTGCTGGCACTCATCCGCGATAAGGTGTTCACTGCCCTGCGCCGCCTGTGCCCCGCCAAACTGGAGGGCCGGGACAAGGGTGATCTGATTTCCGTCATCACCGCGGATATCGAGCTTCTGGAGGTGTTTTACGCCCATACCATCTCCCCCGCAACCATCGCGCTTGTGATGTCTGCTGGCATGAGTGTGTTCATCGGTGCTTACCATCCGCTGCTGGGTCTGCTGGCCGCGGCGGCATACCTGACGGTGGGTGCGGCGCTGCCGGTGCTCATCGCACGGCTGGGCGGCAATACGGGCGCACAGTTCCGTGCACAGGCCGGAGCGTTGAGCGGCTATGTACTGGACAGCCTGCGCGGCCTGCGCGAAGTGCTGCAATATCATCAGGGCGAAAACCGCCTGGCAGGGTTGGAGGAGCGCACAGAAGGCTTGCTGCACACCGAGGAACGCATGAAGGGGCGCGCGGCATGGAGCATGGCTCTGACGAACACCGTCATTCTGACGTTCAGCCTTGGAATGCTGGCCGCAGCCGCGGGGCTGTATTTTGCCGGTCGCGGTGAGATTCGACGGCGTGCTCATCCCTCTGACCGCACTGATGAGCTCCTTCGGGCCTGTGGTAGCGCTGGCAAATCTGGGCAGTACGCTGCAAAATACGCTGGCCGCAGGCAACCGTGTGCTGGATATCCTGGATGAGGAACCGCTGGTGCATGA